>TARA_R110002020_G_scaffold57947_5_pt1 | contig 12523 bp, 4 predicted proteins | sample TARA_R110002020 | Tara Oceans TARA_R110002020 (sample SAMEA4396489) | marine metagenome | biome: Westerlies Biome; feature: [MES] marine water layer (ENVO:01000295) within the mesopelagic zone...; material: water (ENVO:00002006), including particulate matter (ENVO:01000060) such...
CGCCAGCCTTTATGCGCTGTTGTCCCGCCAGACCTCTGCCCCGGAGTGCGACATGATCTGGCAACACCCGGCGCGCGCCAGCTGGCCGGACGAGATCCGGACCATCGTGGATCATGCCGAACGGTTTTCGCATCTGATGCACGGCGCTTCTCTGCTCTACAACCTGATGCTGTCGCGCAAGGCTGCGGACATGCAGGGAATGGAGGGCTCGGCCTGGCATGACCGAAGCGCGTTCTATGCCGAAAGCATCGAGAGCTGGGCCGAGGAGACACCTGTCGGACTGTTTGCCGACTGGGACCTTTCAGATCTGTGGTTCCTGTCAAAGGCCACGACCCACGACGTCAAACCGCACAGCCGCCGGTTCATAGAAAACTGGCGCGATATCGTCCTGCAGGTGGATGGGCGGGTCCTCGACAATGCCCAGGCCCATGCGCTCGTCCGCGATCGAGAGGTCAGGCTGAAAGGACCGAAATCGCGGTTCCGAAATGACGGCGCCCTGATGCGGTGGAGCGGCGCTTCGGGCACGGCGCCTCTCAACTATCGCTGGACACCCGTCGTCTCGAACCACCTGAAGGACCTTGTTCATGCAGGATAACACGGCGCTGGACCCCGAAAATCGCGCCTTGTACGCGGAAATCCTGCGCGCCCCCGCGGGCTATGATCTGGATGCCGCGGTGGCGACGACCTACACGCTGGATTTCGAAACCGCGCTTGTGGTGCCCGCCACGCTGGCCTTCCATGCGGCCGAAAACCGGCAGGAGACCCTGGACACGCCGCTTGCCCTTCTTGAAGGGCTGGAGCGCCTGTCCGCCCGCATCGCGATCTTCTGCGAAGCCGGACGGATCAAGGCGGTGCCCAAAGGCGCCAATCGGCTGACCGCCCTTCTGGAAGATACCGTGACCGAGGTGACAGCCCCGCGCGGCGGCGCGTTTCATCCCAAGCTCTGGCTTCTGCGCTTCACGCCGATGGGCGGTCGTGGCCGTCCACATCTGCGGCTGGCGCTTCTGTCGCGCAACCTGACGACGGATGCGTCGTGGGATCTGTCTCTGTCGCTGGACGGCGAGGCGTCTTCGACCGCCAAGGCGCAGAACGCCCCGCTGGTCGCGCTTGTCCGCGCCCTGCCCGGCCTTTCCTCCGGTCGACCCGCGCCGGATCATGTGACCGCCATGGTCACATCCCTTGCGGATGACCTTGAGCGTGCCGAGTGGGACCATCCCGAGCACATCCGCAAGATCAGCTTCGCGGTGAACGGTCTGACGGATGATGTCTGGCGGCCCCGGATCGGTGGAACCGTTGGTATCATTTCGCCCTTCGTGACCGATGGCGCGCTGATCGCCCTGTGCGGCGGTGTCGACCCGTCCCGGGCCTGCCTTCTGAGCCGGGGAGAGGAGCTGGCCTGTCTCAAGCCCGAGACGCTGGCGCAGTTCGGCAAGGTGCACGTGCTGGATGAAATGGCCGAGACCGAGGACGGCGAAGAAACCGAAGACACCAAAGACACCGGCATGGCATCCGTTCCGGCCCGTGGCCTTCACGCCAAGGCCTTCATGACCGAGCGTTATTCCAGCACCGAGATCACCATGGGCTCGGGCAACGCGACCACCCCTGCCTTGCTCGGTGGCCAGAACGTGGAGGTCTTCGCGACCCTGTCCGGCTACACGCGCGATCTGGGGTCGGTGGAAGACCAGATGTCACCGGACCGGCTGGGCCGCTTCCTTCGCGAATTCGTTCCCTTCGATCCCCCCGCGTCCGAACCGGAGATCGCGGCGGAGAAGCGTCTGGATGAGCTCCGACGCACATTGGCGGCCGGTGATCCGGTCCTGCGTTGCGAGGAAGAGGACGAGGGGCGCATCAGGCTGCATCTATCGGCCCGGACGGCGGTGCGCATTCCCGAAGGCATGTCGGTGCGTCTTTGGCCCATCGTCACGGGTATCGAAAACGGGATCGTCGTGGACGCCATCGATGGAAGCGAACGCCTGCTGGCACGGTTGGCACTGAAGGACGTGACACGCTGGATCGGTATCCGGCTGACGGATGAAGACAGCCACATGGAACAGGATTTTACGCTTGGAACAGAGCTGGTCGATCTGCCCGAAGCCCGCACGGCCGAGATCCTGCGCGCCTTGATCGAAAACCGCGACGCCTTCCTGCGCTATGTTCGCCTTTTGCTGGGCGATGTCTCCGAGGCCGCCAAGACCCTGTTCGCCGCAGGCCAGGGCGGGACCCTTGCGGGCGTATTCGGCACCGGCCACGATTCCCCGATACTCGAAGACATGGTCCGGGCTCTGGCCGGAGACGGCCGCCAGTTGCGCGACATCGAAAGGCTTGTCACCCGGCTCAGCGATCCCGAAACCGGGCGAAGCGAAGTCATTCCAGATGAATTTCTGGACCTGTGGCAGACCTTTAAGTCCGTCATGCCGGAGGAGACACGATGACGGACCGTTTTTCGGCGGAAGAGGCACTCCGTCCGCTCAAGGCCTTCCAGCGCAAGACGGTTGATTATGTCTCGCGGCGCCTCCTGTCCGACCCCGACGCAGTCCGGCATTTCCTTGTCGCGGACGAAGTCGGCTTGGGCAAGACGATGGTCGCACGCGGCGTGATCGCCCGAACAATCGAGGCGCTGCAGGACACCGTCCCGCGTATCGACATCGTCTACATCTGTTCCAACGGCGCCATCGCGAAACAGAACGTGGCCAGGCTCAATGTGCTGGGCGGCGAACGCTCGCGGGTATTGCCCACACGTCTCACCATGCTCGCCGTAGAATTGGGACGTACCGGCGGGATCAAGGAGGAGGGCGTGAACTTCTTCAGCCTGACGCCCGGCACGTCGCTGGATCTCAAGCAGGGAGGCGGCATGAAGCAGGAGCGCGCCCTGATCCTGCGGCTCCTGTGGGACCTGCTGGAGGACCGCAAAGCCGTGGCGAAGATGCTGCAAGGCTACGCGGGTGCGAAAGGGTGGCGCGAAACCAGAGCCGAGATCGACAGAAAACCGCTCGAGCCGCAGATCGTTGCCCGCTTTCAGCGCGCCATATCTGGCCGCGCCGACCTGTTGCGGGAACTTGACGAATGTGCGCAGTGCTACAAGGGCTTGAAGGGAAACGATACCGATCTCAACCGCAGACGCGAAACCATCGTCGGCCACCTTCGGACGATCCTGGCCCGCGAAAGCGCGGAGGCGCTGGAGCCGGACCTGATCGTTCTGGATGAATTCCAGAGGTTCACCGAACTTCTGCACGGTGAAGGCGAAGCCGCCGAACTTGCACGGAAACTGTTCGACGCGGTGGATCCAGACGGCAACCAGTCCAAGGTGCTGCTGCTTTCTGCCACGCCCTATCGCATGTTGTCCCTGCGCGATGACGATGCCGATGCCGGCGATCACTACCGCGAGTTCCTGGACGTCCTGAGCTTTCTGTTCGGTGAGAACGGGCCCCAGATCCGCGCGAGACTGGAAACGGAAATGCGCCGCTACCGGCTGGCCATGCAGGGCCTGCCCGGCAGTTTCGACGAGGCATGCGCGATCAAGACCGGGGTCGAGAAAACATTGCGCAGCGTCATCGCGCGCACGGAACGCGTCGCCGAAACCACGGAACGGGATGCAATGATGCGGGACGTTGATGTGCCGGTCACCATCGAGCCGGAAGATCTGCTGGAAGCGCGGGCAATAGCACGGGTCGCGGATGCAGCGGACGCCCCCGGAACGGTCGAATACTGGAAGTCGGCCCCCTACCTGCTGAGCTTTCTGCGCGACTACAAGCTGGGCCAGCGTCTCGACCATCTCAAGGACAAGCCCGGCGAGGCTCTGCTGAGCGCCATCAGGAACGCCGGCTCGGCGCAGATCGACACCGACGCGATCGAAGCCTACCGGCCCATCCCGGACACTAACGGCCGCATGCGCGCGCTGAAGGAGATCGCCTTCCGGGATGACATGGCCCGACGGCTCTGGATGCCGCCCAGCATGCCCTATTTCGGGCCACGTGTAACGGCGAGCAAGGTCCTGATCTTCTCGCAGTGGGCGATGGTCCCCGACGCCATTGCCGCCCTCCTGTCCTATGATTGCGAACGCGCGGTCGGTATGGGCAATCGGCAGAAGCATCCCTTCTCGCAGGCTTTCGAGAAAAGCTCGCAGCCCCTGCGGTTCTATCGCGTCAAATCGAACAATCGCCTGACGGGGCTACGCGCCCTGCCCCTCGTGATACCGTCACCCACGCTGGCGGCGGCGGTCGATCCGCTGGATGTCTTCCGAACGGTCGGCTCCATTGCGGACGCGGGGGAAATGCGCACCGAGGCGTCCGCCCGCCTGCGCGATCTGGCAAGGGATCTGGGCAAACGCCTGCAACCTGTCCAGCGCGGCGGCATGCTGAGCGGCCTGCGAAACCGTCTGACGGGGACGACTGATGATGACGCCGAACGTGCAATGACCTGGGATTGGGCCTGCGCGGCCGCGCTGGACATCGGGCATGGATCGTTCGACGCCTGGCTTGCAAAGGGCGAGATCCTGGCCGACATCGTCCGCACGGATGGTCAGGACGGCTGGCATGACCACCTCGGTGCGCTCAGCGAAGCCGCCAGAAACGATGTGCTGCACGGACAACCCGATGCAGAAAGCCTGCTGAGCCACGTCACGGAGCTTGCCCTGGGCAGCCCCGCCACCTGTGCCCTGCGCGCCCTGAGCCGCGTCGCTCCCGGGCTGGCGCTGGACGATCCGGAGATGCTGAGTGCGGCTACACGGATCGGAATGGCCTTCCGCGGCCTGTTCAACCAACCTGAAAGCCAGGCGCTGCTGCGTGGGGACACCGATGATGTCTATTGGCAATCCGTGCTAACGCATTGTGTCGATCACGATCTTCAATCCGTTCTCGATGAATATCTTCATGTTCTGCTCGAATCCGAAGGTTTGATGGACGAGGCGCCCAGCATTGCGGTCGCGGCCCTTGCAGAAAAGATCGACGAGGCACTTTCGCTCAAGCCCGCGCAAATCGACATCAAGCGATACCGAACCAAAGGCGACCGACTTCAGATCACCTCGGAAATCAAGATGCGAGGCCGGTTTGCAACCCGCCTGCTACAGAAAGGACAGGAAGACGGCGCACAAAGGACCGATACGGTCCGGATGGCCTTCAATTCCCCTTTCAAGCCATTTGTGCTTGCGTCAACGTCCGTCGGGCAGGAGGGGCTCGATTTCCATCCCTACTGCCACAGGCTGGTTCACTGGAATCTACCGTCGAACCCTGTCGATCTTGAACAACGCGAGGGCCGGGTTCACCGGTACAAGAACCATGCCGTAAGGCTGAACCTGGCATCACGGTTTGTCCACGCGCTTGGCGCGCCCGACGCGACAGCCGATCCGTGGCGCAGCATGTTCGATATGGCCCTATTGCATGCAGAACGCCCCGGGGACATGGAACCGTTCTGGCTTCTGGACGGCGAAACCAACATCGAACGCTACGCGCTGTCGCTGCCATACAGTCGCGAATCCGCCCTTCTCGGCTGGCTCAAACGCTCGGTGGCCGTGTACCGTCTGGCGTTTGGTCAACCCCGACAGGACGACCTGATGGCGTTTCTCGAAAACATCGACACGTCGAAAGAAAACATCGATCTGACGGCACTTCAGATCAGTCTCAGGCCTGTCTGATCCGGGCGAAAGGGCGTCCATCGGTTTTCCCGAGAAGGCCGAACCGAACCGATTGCGCGGGAAAATTGTCTTCGAAACAATCTTCGGAAATGGTCGCCATTCGACAAGACGTCAAAACCTTGTACGGCGGATTCTGCGTCGATGGCCATTGGATGCGGCTCGTCAGGTGAGCTGTCAAAAACACTGGAGGCATTTACCTTGCAGGTTCTGCTCTGCCTGCTCTGCCCCCGAAAACTCTGCCTTCGGGCGGTCCACCGTTGGGGCGGATCAACAACATCCGGGCCCCGGTGGCGGCTGAATGAAAGCCCAGTAGCAGGTCAGGATAACTGTGAAACCCGACAGGACCCGCCGATGCGGATCCCGTATGGCCTGGGGCGGCCACCGTAAAGGCATGGGCTTGCCCCGGCCGCTGCCGGACGGGCCGATCGGCTTGCCTAGAACAGGAACTCGATCTCAGATGCCTGGTCCAGGTCCAGCTCGTTGAAGCGGACGGAGCCCTGACCGCCAAGGTCGGCAAGGTCGAGGAGGATCGCGTCGCCCCCCGCCTTGCCCATGGCGGCGGCGACGAGATCGGCCGCCTCGGCGGAAGCCAGGTCAAGGGCGCTCAGATCGATGCTGTCGCGCGACAGTTTGAAATCCTTGATCCGGTCGGAGCCGTTCTTCAATTGCAGCACGAACACGTCCGCGCCGGCGCCGCCTTTCAGGACATCGTTCCCTGCACCGCCGTTCAGGATGTCGTTGCCCGGTCCGCCGTAAACCGCATCGTTGCCCGGTCCGCCGCGCAGGTCGTCGTTGCCGCGGCCGCCGCGGACTTCGTCGTCGCCCTTGCCGCCGAACAGCATGTCGTTCTTGCGGCGTCCGTGAAGCAGATCGTCTCCGGCGCCGCCATGGGCTTCGTCCCGGCCGCGACCGGCGAGCAGCGTGTCGTCGCCCTTGCGGCCACGCATCAGGTCGGCGCCGATCTTGCCGCGGACGACATCGTCGTTGTCGGTGCCGATGAAGGTATCCCCGCCGCGGCGGAGGTAGACTTCGCCGTCGAAGACGCCCGAGCCCCGGACGGTATCGTCGCCCGTGCCCAGCGAGATATCGCCCCGGATCACGCCGTCGTTCCGGATCGTCACGGGGCCCGCGCCATCGCTCAGGTGCAGGGCATCGCCATCGCCGCGCAGAACCAGCTTGCCACCGTCTTTCACGACAACGCTTGCCGGGCCGCCATCGATCTTCACGCCGTCGGTGCCGTGGAAAACGGCCTTGCCCGCGATCTTCAGGTGCGCCGGATCGCCGGGTTGGGCCAGCAGGGTCAGTCCGTGATCCGTGGCACCGTCATCCGGCAGGCGCGAGACGAAGGTGTCGCCCGCCCGAACCACCGCCCGGTCGTCCATCAACAGGGGCACGAGGGACTTCCCCTCAAGCGTGTCGTCGACGATCGGCGACAGGGGGGTCAGCCGCGCCGTCAGGTCGTCGTGATCGCGGGTGCCGGCGCCGTCCTCGAAGGCGAAGAAGTTCTGGCCCATCAGGCGCAGGGCGTCGCCGTCGCCTGCGTCGCCGTTTTCGGCCGGGGAGAAGATGACGTCGCCGTAACGGGTCAGCAGGACTGGGGTGTAATAGCCGGTCTCGCCGGTGACGGTCCAGAAGTCGGAGGTTTCGAACGTGCCGCGGCCGCGGACCAGGAATTCCCCGTCCATGCTGTCGCGGACGGCCGCATTGAAGCCGCGTTTGCCGTGCTCGACGCCGCCCACCGACCAGCTGCCGTCGGTCGCGTCGATGTCGACCCGGACAAAGCCCATGCGATTGCCGCCCTCGGCATCGCCGGCGAGATCAACTTTGATCTTTTGGCCCTTCTGGACATAAACAAAGGGTTCGCCCATCTGGCGTTGCGCATCGGCCAGCAACGCCGCGCCCGACAGCGTGTTGTCGACCTGGGCGCTGAGCCGGTGATCACCGACCTGCACAACGGCCTTGCCATTGGCCCGGGTGGTCACGGTGGCGTCGTGGGCTTCGCTGTCCCAGTCATCGGCGGCGAGGGAGATGAAACGAAGGTGCATCTCGGTCGGCAGGTAGACGCTCTGCGCGCCCTTCAGGCCCGACCCGCCCTGCATCGACAGGCCGCCGACCGTTGTCAGCGTTGCGTCTTCGACCGAAACGTCGCCCGTCTGCCCCGTGCGGGCATGGACCAGCGCGCCGCTGGCGTCCGTCAGCACCACGGCGACGGCGGCCCCGGACTCCGACGGGGTTTCCTGGGCCCCGATCCTGATCCAGTTGCCGTCGATCCCGTCGCCCGCTCCGTTACCGGCCGCAAGCCTCAGCGCCTGCCCGCCCTGCGCCGCACCCAGCTTCATCTCGGCCACGTCGACGGTCAGGGTGAGCGGGCTGCTTTCTTTGCCAATCGCCGATGTCTGGGACGTGTCGCTGGCCAGATATTCCTTCATCGTGACAACGTAGGTGCCGTTGCCGACATGCGTGGGAGTCGTCGTCCACGCGCCGTCCAGATCGGCCGTCGTCACCAGAGGTGTCGCCGCGGTGGTTGCGCCGGCTTTGACCATGGAAACCTGCGCGAAGTTCAGTGCGCCGATCTTGTTGGTGTAGCCTTCGATCCACGTCTTGGTGTTGATCGTGTTCGTATCGTGGAAATCGTTGTCGCCGGTCCAGCCGAACGCAAGCTCTGCGTTTTTCGTCGCCGTGGCGACGGGATTGGTCATGCTGGTCTGACCCTCCAACCCGAAGAACAGGGCATGGTCGATCACGCCCACGACGGGCGCTGCGGGGGTGGCGAAATTCTGGGCGGTATTGAACTCCAGCAGTTCGGGCGGCAGCGTCGACGTGGTCGAATACATGAAGTTGACGTCGAACGTGATCGTGCCCTTCCCCGTCACTTGCGACGGTGAAATGGTTGCCAGCCCGTCGACGCCCAGCACGCCTTCCTGACCCTCGTAGAGCGGATTGACGAACTCCGTTCCGTTGGTCGTGGTGTAAAGATTAAACGTTTTGGACTCCGCCGTGCCCGGCTCACCGACCGTGATCCTGGTCCAGTGCACGCCGGCATCCACGCCCGGGAAATTGGTGATCAGCATATAGCCTTCGGTCTTGTCGATCCCGGGCTTGCTGACCGAATACTTGCCATTGGCGGCGGTGATGCCCCATTGCTGCCACAGCGAATCCGTCCCGGGATCGATGGTCACCGAATCCCAGATCTCCTTACCCTTGGCAGTCTTGCCGGCGTAGAATTCCAGCGTGATCTTCGTGTTGTCCTTCAGGATCATGTCGGCGTTCTGGAAGTTGAACCCGACCGAGGCCCCCGAGGTGTTGGTGTCGCCGGCGGCCGACGACGTGTAGTCGTCGCCTTTGGGCGCCACGTAATTATAGATCTTCGTCGGGGTATACCCGTCCGGCGTTTCGCTATCGTCATAGATCGTCAGCTTCAGCGTCGGGACGTTCTTGGGATCTGCCGGGTTGGGCTCGGACACCGAAATAAGCGGTCCGCCTTCCTGATATTGCGACATCAGAGCGTCGGAATAGCCCGACCCGTAGGAATTGCTGATGTTGAAGAAGGCCTGCGAATAGTGATCGTAGAACGTCGGTGCGCCAGAGGCCGTGTATTCGCCGAACGCGTAGGTCGGATCCCAGTTCGTGTTCGTGTTCAGGTCGATCTCGGTCGTGTCCTGACCATTGATTGAATTCGCTTTCTGACCGTAGTAGCCCCCCGTGAACCCGGTGATGAACTGCGCCAGCACCGCGCCCCACTGGTTGTTTTCGCCCGTGTTCATGGTGGCGGGATAGCCATTGCTGTTGAAGATCGCATTGTGGTTTTCGATCTCGAACGGCGCGGGGCTTCCCCCATTGTAGACGCCGGCATTTCCCAGCGTCGAATAGATGCTGTTGGCGAGATCCGCCTCGGTCAGCTGGATATCGCCCTTGATCTGGCTCGACTCCTCTGGTGTCAGCCAGAACACGGACTCCGGCGTGCTCCATTCCAGCGAATAGGCGTAGTAGCCGCTATTGTGGTAAATGCCATTGGCATCCGGCGCACCGTTGAAGAAACCGGAAATCACGATGTCGCCGTTCGATGTCTTCAGGATGTCGATATAGGCATCCCAGTCCGACGCACTGTAGTTGTCCAGCCCTTCGGGCAAGGCGACGGTGGGCGAAATGGCCATGCGGTCCTGGCCCTTGAGCGGGCCTTTGGTGTACTTGTCCACCGCTGTGCCCTGTGTGGCCGCGCTTTGCAGGTTGGTGAACAACGTGGACGCGTCGATCTTGTAGCCCACACTGGCCGAACTGCCGCCCTCGTAAGGCACCTCCAGCTGCATGGGCAGGCCGAACCCGTCGATGGACGTCAGGTTGGCCTTGTCGTCGGCACTGTTCTGCAGCGTGACCTCAAGGCTATCATATCGGAAGTCGTGCGACTTCGCGTTGTCCCAGTTGATGTCGCTCTGTTTCTTGACGGCCGTTTTGATGTCGGAACCCGATCCGATCAGGATGTAGACCTTGCCGGCCTTCATTTCCTGGAACGTGCCATTGACCGTCTTGGTCAAAACGACGTCACGAACCCCGCTGCCCTGTATCGCACCGTTGGCGACAAGCGTTGTCCAGTTGGGGGATCCGTTCGCGTCGAAGAAAACGGCATAGGCATCGACGCCGGGATGCTTCAGTGTCTTCTGAAGCGTCGGGGACAGCGTGATTTCAAGCGTTGTGTCATTGACGACAACAGGTTTGGTCTTGGCCATGTCGCAGGTCCTCCGCAGGCATAATACGTCGGGCAGGGATCGCTGCGGTCGGGCAAGACACAATCGCGATGCGCGCGCCCGAGCCACGGCCCGTGGTGTTTTTACGGCGCCCTTCGGTTGAGCATAGAAAGCGCCGGTTTCCAAAAGGTAGCCGCCGCACGATGCATTGTTAAGCGGGTTCTTCAGCCACAAATTTCGGTTTCATCGACAATCGGGCTGACGCTGCGTCCGCCGCGCAGCTTAAGCGGGCAACCGGGATTCTGGCACACGCATATGACGAGGCGCGCTATCGGACGCGATCAGATCCCGTGATCGGCCAGAAAGCTGCGGATATGGCCCATACAGGCGGTCCACGCGGGTTCGTATTCGACCAGCACGTGGTTGTCGCTGTCCAGCGGCACGAACCGCGCATCGGGAATTTCCGACGCGATGAAACGCCCCTGCTCTACCGGGATGCGGCGGTCCCCCAGCGCGTGGAGCACGATGGTGGGCGCGCGGATGTCGCGCAAGCGGTCGCGCACGTCGATCTCGCCGAACGCGTCCTGGAACCGCGCGGCATTCTCGGCCGAGGTCGTCAGCCGCTGGAATTCATCGAACCACAGCAGATCCTCGGGCGAGGCACTGGGCATGAAGGTCTGCGAGAAGATATGCCGATAGGCCGGGTTCTCCGTGCCCCAGCCGACGGTGGTCAACTGGCGGACGGCCTCGCGCCGGGCGATCTCCTCGGCAGTGGCATGGTGGCGCCAGCCCGAGGCATAGCCGCCGATCAGGATCAGCCCCAACACGCGGTCGGGATGGCGCACGGCGTATTCCACGCAAACCGCCGCGCCCTGGCTGATGCCCAGCAACGGAAACCGCCCCAGCCCCAGCTTGTCGACCACCGTTTCAAGATCGGTCACGAAGGCATCGAAATCCAGCGCGCCCACGTCCCAGTCCGACAGCCCGCAGCCCCGTTCGTCGTAGCGCACGAAGGTCCTGTCGCGGGCGATGTCGGCGAAACAGGCGCCCCAGATGGGCGTGTTCCAGTCGTGTTCGATATGGGTCAGCCAGTTGGCGGCCTTCACCAGCGGCGGCCCCTTGCCCACCGCGGCATAGGCGATGGTGGCATCGTCGGGTGACCGGCAGAATCCGATCTGCTGCTCACGCAGATGGGCGCGGCGGTCTTCGGGCGGGAATTCGGTGGCCGTTTCCGGCACCGGGACGGCCGCCAGCCGGGCCGGTGTGGCCCGGGCGGCGTCGGGGTCTGCCGCGTGCCATAGCCTCGACCATTTCTCTGCCGCCGCGCGCGATGCCTCGGGGTGGTTGACCAGCCGGCGCAGCACCTCGGTCCGGTCGGCGGCGGCATCCTGCCGTTCGGCCATCAGCCACGATCCGAACGCATCGTCCCCGGCCCCGTCCAGCCCATCGAGCACGACCGACCCCAGAAGGTCCGCCGCCTGCTCGAGCGCCCTCAGGCCAAGCGCGTCCGGGCCCTCCCGCAGTTGGCGGCGAATGTCGCGCAGGTCGATCTGCAATCCGTCGCTGTCGAAGCGCACCCTCTCCCGATCCGCGATGATGCGCACCCGGTCCGGCGTGTCGACCGATTTGCGCAGCTTGCTCAGCGCCCATCGCAGCGCGGCCTTGGGATCGTCGGGCAGGTCCCAGAACATCTCGCACAACCGTTCACGACGGTGTGGCCGGTCGGTGGTCACCAGGAACGCCAGCAGCGCCCGCGCCTTCCTAGACGCGGGCAGGGCCACCTCGCCCGCGGAATCGCAGACGCGCAGTTCGCCCAGGACAGAGATACTCGAAACACCGGAGTTCATGAGGGACTGCCTGACGTTGTCAAAGGGCGAAATCAATAAAGGTTAACCTTACCCCGCCAGGCCGGCCGGCGGAATACAACGCTGCGGTTTCGCTGAAACAACCGTCATTACAACGGTGGCGTCAACGGTAGCCCTCCAAAAGCGGATCGTCGACCGGTCTTGCCCGGCGACCGTCCCGCGGGACGACCATTCAGCCACTTCAAGCAGCCGTGCAGCCCCCGCAAAGAAGGGGCCGGGCGTTTTTCTACTTTCTGGAGGACACTCCACCATGACGATTGAACTTGAGCCAATGGACGACATGACGATCGTCCACCTGTCCGGCCATTTCGACGGACAGTCTACCGGCGATCTGTGCGATGCGCTGG
>TARA_R110002020_G_scaffold438063_1_pt1 | contig 12522 bp, 19 predicted proteins | sample TARA_R110002020 | Tara Oceans TARA_R110002020 (sample SAMEA4396489) | marine metagenome | biome: Westerlies Biome; feature: [MES] marine water layer (ENVO:01000295) within the mesopelagic zone...; material: water (ENVO:00002006), including particulate matter (ENVO:01000060) such...
CTTTTCTTTTTCTGGCTTCTTATTGCGCTTATCTTTCGCGGCTTGCTCAGTAAGATAGTTTCCAGTAGCAGACTTATAAGAATCAAGCATTCTTGTAGTTCTTGTAGGGCTTCCCGGTTGTAATTCAAGACCAGTCTCTTCCTTACTTTCCCCGTTTACTTGCCTTTTAAGCATATCTCTAGCGAAACCTTCCTTATCCTTGGTGACCATCTGCCTTAAAACCCCACTATAGTCTTCAGGACCATCCTTTACGGCGATCTCCACAGGGACATCCTCAAAACCATCAGGCACAAACTCATCAATCTGCGGTCCAATGTCAAAATCATCAAACACTTCCTGATCCTCTACACTAGCTACACTAGTATTCAATCTTACATCAATATTCTCTTCACTTGCGTCTGGAAAGTGGGATTGAATAAGACCAATCATATTATCATATGCTGTATCATGACCACCAAACGAACCAATAGGACCTTCGACATTAAACCCTTCACCGCTCGACATAGGCTCAGCCTTATAACCTGCACCGTTTAAAACACCTGCAATTTTTACCGAAATTTCATCTTTATTAGGTAAAGCAGCAATAATTACATCAACATCATCAAAATCCAAAATAGTATCTTCAACTTCTTGTGAAGTTAATCCTTTGGCGACTCTAACAATCTCTGCATCTACTTCATCTTCTAATTCCTTAGCATCTGGCTCAGTTGGTGTGTCTTCTACTGGCTCTTCCTTAAAATTTTTGCCTCTAAGGTTAGCTAGACCAAATCTAAGCATTTTTTCGGCATCAGACTTAATATAATCAAGCACTTCTTCACTTTTTTGAGCGTCTCCAAAGAGCCTTTCATGTGATTCAGGGTTAAGCTCTTTTAACGTGTTAGAAATATAGGTTGTAGAGGTAGCCTTCTTCTGCAACTGCTTTAATTGACCTTCATCAATAAAATCTTTATCATATAACGCTCTTAACAATATCATATTCTTAACTCTAGATATTGCTGTAACAGGTTTACCTGTTTTCTCATCTTTATAAGCTTTTAACATTACATTTAAGCCTTCTGGACCCTTGCCAGCAGCTCTTTGTAATTCTTTAATGCTTCTCTCACTTAAAACCTCACACCTATCGTAAAGATCGTTGAACATATCAAAGGAACTCATATAATATATTTATACCTATGAAGCTGAATTATAAAGATTTTAATAAAATGACTGTAAAAGAGCTGTGTAACCTACCTGGAGTAGGGAGAACCACAGCTAAACGTATTGCAGGCTTTAGACCTTTTAGAACTAATGACGATTTATTTAAGGTAAGAGGATTAGGAAAGAAAACGCTAAATAGGGTAGGAATTGAAAAAACCAAAAAGAAACAGAAAAAGTGGTATACTATTGACGGTGTCGATTATCCGGATTTTGCTTTAGCAAAAGATAAGAGATACGGTAATATTGATTTATTTTGGAGGATACCTAAAGAGTTTCGTGATCCTGTAGGAGAACCAACACCATGGCTCCTCCGGATGCGGAGCATAGATGAAAAAACAAGGGCTGAAGGACCAGACGGGCTGCGCAGTCGATATGTAGATAATTCACATATGTGGAAGCCCGGGTTTAAGTTTGACTGGGAAAAATGAAAATTGGGGTATTAATGTGGTGTGATGAACACACAGCTAAAAAATACGGTAACATAAGTTACCAGATTAATAAACTGTATTGTGATAAACATGGGTACGATTTAATATTTTCTTCGAAAAGGCGACAGAAACGTGATGAGTTACCATGGGAAAAAATTCCAATGGTTATTGAGTACATTGACAAATATGATTATACAATTTGGATAGATACTGATGCTCACTTTTATATCGACAAAGGACCACTAGAAGATATAATTAAACAATGTCCCGGAGCTCATTTTATATTTAGTGAAGATCAGGAGACGGTGATTGCTTCATGCTATGAATGCTACGAAGTCCGGGATCGCAAATCATCTCATCGTCTTAACTCGGGGATCTTTATTGTAAAAAACACTAAAGAAGCCAGGCAGATATTAACTAAGTGGGCGTATGATGATACTCTCTATTCCTTACAAAGAGCAAATTGGGAACAAGGTGTCTTACAAGAAATGTGGAAGACAAATATGTTAAATATAAACGATTTAAGCGTTATAATACCATATGGTATTCTACAGAATTTTAGCAAAAAACCAGAAAAGATGCCATATATACGTCATTTCGCTGGGACCTTTAAGACCAGTATTAAGCAGACTTTTGAAACCTATTTCAATGAAATAACCATAGCCAGGTAGTCATTTGATTATTGATAGCTTGTTGTTATATATTATTATAAATTATGTGTGCTATATTCGGGTCATTTGATAAAACCATGGTCGAGATTCTATACCAAGCAAATAAACAGCGAGGTAATTTTGCAAGTAGTTTAGTTCAATTAAAAGAGCATGAGCAGTCAGTACTGAAAAAAGAAGGTAATATCAATTTTGATAAAATCCGTTTAGATAAAAAGGCTTGTTACTACATGGGACACGCGCAAGCCCCGACATCCGCACAAAGAAAGTGGCACTATGACACTTCACATCCATTTGAAACTCTATCCTGGATGATATTTCATAATGGTGTTATAACTAATGAAGAAAAAATAAGAAAAAAATATCTTCCGTATATTATGAACCCGGTAGATTCTGCTCTTATAGTAAATCTAATTCAAAGTTTCATGGAAAAGGATAGATCAAAAAAGCCTAACCCTATAAAATACATTAAAAAGGCTCTAGAGCTGTTAGAAGGTTCTTTTGCTTTATCTATTTTAGACTGTGACACCAATGAAATATATATAGCAAGGGTTGGGTCAGCTTTACATTTTAATAACGACGGTTGTTTTTCAACTATAGGTGGTAATAACTATAAAGAAGTGCCAGAAGGAGTAATATTTAGACTTAAAAAGAGGACTAATCGATTTAATAAAGTTGGTGTATTTAAATACACCTCACCGTTTCTATTCTTATGAGTGATATTTTTATACTTTCAGCTACAAAAGACAAGAAAGAAGACACGCTTCTATTTCAAAGTTCTGAACATCGCCATGAAATATTTTTTAAGGAGCATAATAAAACCTCACTTCAGAAGGTTTATAACAAAGCAATAGACTTTGCTATTAAAGAAAATATACAGTATATTGTATTAGTTCATGATGATATTATTTTAGAAAATTTTTCTCATGAAAAAATGCTCGAGAATTTTGAGAAATATGACGTATTAGGTGTAGCCGGTACAACCCAAGTAAAGCTACAACAACCAGCTCTGTGGCATTTAATGGGCGGTGGATTTCATAGCAATAATCTACACGGGGCAGTTGCACATCTACACGGAGATAAAAAGGCCATGACTAGTTTTGGACCGTATCCACATAGAGCAGTTCTACTTGATGGTGTTTTTCTAGCAATAAAAAGAGAAGTATTTAAAAAAGTTAGATTTGACGAAGATTGCCCCTCAAAATGGCATTTTTATGATATAGACTACACACTAGCTTCGCATAAAGCAGGATTTAAAAACGGTGTTTCAGATATATACGTTACTCATGCATCCCCGGGCTTAACAGAATTTACTGATGAGTTTAAACAGGGTGAAAAATGGTTCTTGAATAAGTGGAAGACGTAATTATACTACCATTGTGAGCAAACTAGATCTAGACTATTTCGAAAATATTCTAATTTATAAGTCTCTTACTGATAGCACATACCTAGCTAGTGTAGCTGATTTTTTAAAGCCTCAATACTTTAAAAACAAAGCGATTGCGGATGTATTTGCTATTATTAAGGACTTTAGTGAAAAAAGAAATAAGCTCCCTACTACCACTGAACTAAAGTCTCATTTAGTTACAGACGAGCAAAAAGAATCGTTTAGAGACCTGGTTACTTCATTTTCGGATATAGATAAAAACCTCGATCAAGATGAATTGTACGATAATACTGAGCAGTTCCTAAAAGAAAAAGCAGTTTATCATACTATGCTCGATGTAGCAGAGGATGTGTCAAGAGGCAAAGTGGATACATCTATAGTTTTAGATAAATTTGAAAAATCTTGTAATATCAATTTAGTTACTGATCTTGGGTTTGATCTTCATACAGATATTGATCTACTTATTGACGATCTTAATTCTGTTGAAGCTCATATACCAAGTGATTGGGAATGGTTAGATCGTAACTTAGACGGGGGATTCTTAGAAGCAGGCAAAGCCCTATACGTGTTTGCTGGTGAAACAAATATAGGTAAATCAATATTTTTAGGTAATGTCGCAAAAAACATAGCCGCAAAAGGCAAAAACGTCCTGCTAGTTACTTTTGAAATGTCAGAACTTCTCTACGCAAGACGTATATGTGCTAATATCTCTAAAGTACCAATGAAAGAGATGAAAACTAACACCGGATCTATTAAGCAAGCTATTAATGCCGAACCCGGCGAAATCTTTATCAAAGAGTTCCCTCCATCGACCGTTACACCTAATCAACTTAAAGCGTTTATAAAAAAGTTTACTGAAAACGGCATCAAGCTTGATGTTATTGTTTTAGACTATCTAAATTTAATGCATTCTAGTGTTGGTAATAATTCTTACGAGCGAATTAAACACGTAACTGAGCAGGTGCGCGCTATGAGCTACTTATTTGAATGCCCTATTATATCAGCCACTCAGTTAAATAGAGCTGGTTTTGATCAAGATAACCCTGACTTGGCGACCATTTCTGAATCTATAGGTCTAGCTGCTACTGCAGATGTAATTTTATCAATCTATCAAAACGAAGAGGATCGTGGACTGGGTATTATTCGTCTGGGCATGATGAAAAATCGATATGGCCCTCGAGGCACAACTCAAGCAATGAGGATAGATTATTCTACTCTATCCGTTGAAGAAGCTGATGATGTAGAGCTAGAAGATGATGATAATGAAACTCTCAGCGCTTTGGCTGCTCTTGCAAATTCCTAAAAGGAACTAAATAACCACAGTGAATATCCTAGTTTATACGGATAATGATTTAGACGGCGCAGGATCAGCTTTACTACTTAAATGGTATTTTCGGCATGCTAATATTGTAATTGTCGAGACCGCTGAGTCGGCCCTCCCGGCTAATATTAAGAGCCGAGAAGAAACATTGGATCATTACGATCGGATTTTTGTATTAGATATGGCCTTAAATAAAGATCTTATACCTTATGTTGATAGGGAGAAATTCATTGTTGTTGACCATCATGTGTGCCATGCTGGTTTAGTCGACTACTACAAAACAGCTAAGACTATTATAACCCCCCATACGTCATGTATTGATCTGCTATATAAAAAGTTTAAGGATAGGTTGACACACCTTACACTCGAGCAAAAAAAGCTTATTGAATATATTGATCAATATGATTCGTATACCATGAAAAGCAGAATACCGTTAGAATTAAATGCTATTTTTAGTACTTATAATAGGCCAAAAGTCAATACATTTGTCGATGCGTTTGAAACCGGTATAAGAGAGTATTCTGTTTTTGAAAAGAATAGTATTAAGCTTTATTTAAGAAAATTTAAAGAACAAATTAAAAATGCTGAACTTTTTGAAGGTAAGATAAAAGATTATAACGTAATAGCCACCTTTGCTAATTTTTCTATTAACGAGGTAGTGCATTATTTTATAAATAAACATAAAGCAGATATAGGAATTGTAGTTAATAAGGAAGCTAAACTAGTTTCATTTAGGCGAAGCAAACAATCTTCAGCTGATGTAAGTATACTAGCTAAGAATTTATGCAACGGTGGAGGGTCTGTAAAAGCTGCTGGCGGGACCTTAACTGAAAAATTTGGAGAATTAACTAAACTTTTAAAACCATGTTAAAAACAGAACCAGTTCCATCGCCGTCTCATTCAATTCAAAATAAAGAAACAGAGCATTTATTACTCTGTTTTTGTACTTTTTGCTCCCTTCTAAAAGGCAAAAAACTATCTTATCAAAATATCTTTCTCCTGCTTTTAAAAGAAAAGAGGATAAGAGACCTCTTTAAGGCACTACTAACAGTTGAAACCAACTATGAAATGGTTAAGGTGTTTATGGATTTTGACCCATTAATTACCAAGTCAAAATATGTTACTAAGTTCCTTAATAAGAACAAAAATTTAAATTTATCATAATTCGGGAAAAAGTACAGAGGAACAGTTGAATAATATAGTTCAGACATTATCATAGTACATATGAGTGCATTTAATTCATCAATGTTTCAATCAATAAAAGACGCTCTTGTAAGCGATAGTCAAAAAAATAATAGTACCTATAACGAAATCATGGCAACCCGGCCTGGTAACGTATATACTGTAAGGCTTTTGCCCTATAGTCCAGATCCTGTTAAAACGTTCTTTCATTACTATAATCATGGATGGACATCGTTCGCAACCGGTCAGTATGTTCAAGCTCTCAGCCCTCAAACCTTTGGAGAAAGAGATCCGATTGCTGAAGAACGGTATCGTGTTTTAAGAACAGGGAGTGAAGAAGAAAAGGAAAGAATGAGCGCAGTTAAGCGCTTAGAAAAGTGGTTAGTAAACGTCTATGTTATTGACGACCCGACCAATCCGGATAATAACGGTAAAGTAAAAATGCTTCGATATGGCAAGCAGTTACATAAAATCGTAACTGAAGCTATTGAAGGTGAAGATGCTGAGGAGTTTGGTCCGCGTATTTTCGATTTAGGTTCAGAGGGGGCTAGCTTAAAAATTAAAGTTGAAGATCAAGGAGGCTTTCCGACTTATGTTTCTTCTCGCTTTACTACTGCTGGTAAATTAAATCTTTCTGAAGAAGATCAAAAAGATCTATACGAAAACGTCTTTAAGCTGGATGAAGTGTTTACTCTCAAATCTTCCGATGATCTTAAAGCTATGCTTAATGAGCATTATTATTGTAAGACCGGTGATGTGACTGAAGAAGCTAATACACAATCTACAACTAATGTAGTTTCTGAGCCAGTCGCAGACACCCCGGTAGCAGTAGCTGCTGGGCCTGAAAGCACCACAACTGAAGACGATATTGATGAACTGCTTAAGGATCTTTAAGATATGACTAAGGAAGAAAAAGCACTTGTGATGCAGCTTATGGGTCAAACCTATGGTCAGATTAAACAGAACGATTCGATGATTGTAGGTAGCTCTGGAAATCTACAACCGGGTTCTGAAGTAATAAAGCAACAGGTTGAACAATTAATGGCGCAACCTACGCAACCTACGCAACCGGTCCAGCAAGCGCAGCAAGCGCAGCAAGCGCAGCAAGTGCAGCAACCGGTCCAGCAAGCGCCTTCTGAACCCCCAAAAGAAGTTTCTCACCAACAAGCAGCTCAAGAACTGATTCAATTAGAACAAGCCCGTCAAGCTGAAACAATTTCTGAAGAAAAAGATCAACTTGAATTTGATTTAAGAGAGCCAGAAAAAATAGATAAACTAATCCAAGCAGTTGACCTAAACAGGTTGCTTTTAAAGGAAATTAAATTACTCTTAGAAAAGAATGGAAGAAAAAACGCTTCAAATAAAAAACCGGGTTGAATTTTTAAGATATTTAGATTCTTTATCAAAGATAAATGAAAGCGCTATTCTTACTATTAAAAAAGATAGAATAGAAAGTTTAGTAGCTAGTGCTGATAATACTCTAATTCTATATTCAGAATTTACTTCAAAATCGGATCTTGAAGATATTTTAAACATTCCCGATATAAAAAAGTTATCGAGAGTTGTTGATACGATACCTGGTAACGACATAGAATTTAAAATCAATTCAAATAATCTAGAATACAAGGGCAATGGTATTAAATTTAAATATCATTTATTTGATGAAGGATTTCTTTCTAAGCCTAATGTTAATTTAGACAAGATAAACGCCTTTAAATTTGATGTTAAGTTTTGCATCGATAAGAATATGTTAAATCAGATTTTTAAAGGTAGTACCTTTGCTTCTGAGACCAACAAAATATATTTTTACACTGAAGATGGTCAATTAATGGCAGAATTAACTGATAGAGCAAGACATAATACTGATAATTTTACTATTGCTATTCAAAAAGCTGATTTTGACCTTAAGCCTACGCCTATTAATTTTGATAATGTTAGATTGTTAACTAGTATTAATAAAACATTTGATATTAATATTAATACTGAATACGGTGTTGTAGTATTTGATAATTTATTAGATAATATTAAATTAAAGTATATTATATCTTCTTTAACACAATGAGCCAAAAGAAAAACAAACTCCAGACACCAAGTTACTTTATTAAAAGACTAAAAGATTCAGGCTTTGAAACATGGAAGATATTCAATGGTTATGATCATGCTGATCCTAGAAAATGGACAGTTTTAGTTGATCCGAGAGGAAAATCGGTCTTTATTACATGTTTTGAGAATACACCCTTTGCTGGAGAGTATCTTTTTTCTTTTGATGATGGTAATAGAGATTTTAGACCAGGCTTTAGCCTAAAAACAGATTCAATGGAAATAGTAGTAAGAAAGTTATTAGAAAATGGAGTTAAACAAAGAGAACAAACAGCGGATTAATATAAATAATAATATGGAGAGCGAAGATCCACGTGATAAAGAGCTTAGAGAGCTTATAGAGGAGGCTCTTAAGTTAAATGTGGGATCTCGTAATAAAATTAGAGGGCAAAAGGATATAGCTCAAAGAGTAGTGGCTATTTTACAGGAATATTTAGATAGCTTTATCCTATTAGCTTATGATATGGAAGGAAACCCAATTCAAATTAGAGCTGCAAGGTCCACACAACAACAAGAAGCTCTAAACTCCATTCTTATTAAATATTTTTCTTCTGAAGTAGGAAGAATGTAATGTTTACTAAAAAATCGATCATAAGAGACGTATACGCGTGTACAACAGGTGATTATGCAGGTCAATTACTTATAATTATTAAAGAATGTGCAGATTTTATTGAATGCCTTAGTATACCTGAGGTAAAAAACGTAAAAGTGCCTAGAGAATCATTTGAATCCGGAAGGAACAGTGGTATAATTGACTATGTAGAGACTATCCCTAGGACAGTCTTTAAAATTAGCAAACACCAGCACGAAAAAAATGAAAACTCTAATAATTGACGGTAATAACCTTATTCACCGCACTTATCATACTGCAAAATTGCAGGAAAAGAGGTATAAGGGCGGTAATACTAACGGTCTCCATGTGTATTTTACTATAAATGCTATCTATTCTTATGTAAAACGCTTTTTACCCCAACAGACATATATTGTATGGGATGAAAAGATAGAATATCAGGTTAATAGACGTAAAGAAATACAAGAAAGTTACAAAGGTAATAGAAAAGGTGACAAGTCACCACATGAAAACAACGAAGATATTAAAGATATTTGCAATTCTCTAGGAATAAAGTCTATTTTTCCTAGAGAATTAGAAGCAGATGATATAGTTGCGTATATTTGCAAAGAAACTGAAGGTAAGAAAGTAATAATATCAGTTGATAGAGATTTTTTACAGCTAATTAATGAAGATGTAACTCTTTTCGACCCAATTCGAAAAAGATATTTTGAATTCACTAATTTTGAAAAAACTACAGGGTTTAAAGATGTTAAAACTTGGTTTACTGCCAAATGCTTAACAGGAGATAAGTCTGATAATGTCCCTGGTATACCTAAATTTGGAAAAGTAAGAGTTCAAAGATACTTAGATGGGGAAATCGAATTAGATGAAACCCAACAAAGTATCTTTGAATCTAATAACAATATTTTTAGACTGAATCTCTATGATGACTTTAAAAATGAAAAGAACTATTACGAAAGTCAGTTAGAAACTCCAGAACTAGGTGACTATGATGAGTTTTTGAAGCTAGTTGAAAAATTTAATATGGTTAATATCATGAATAGGAAGGATCATTGGTATGATACTTTCTTTTTAAAGAGTTTTTTAAACTATATGTATGATTAATCTACCTAGAGAGTATGTAGTTCAAAAATTTTACGAGTATTCCTTTAGTCCTACATATAATAAATTTAATAACGTCTATCTTGGTGGTTGTTTTATATGTAAAGAGGGAGGATCCTTTGGTAGAAAGAAGAGATGTTATTATATTCCAGAAAATGATAACATTTATTGTCATAACTGTGGGTGGTCAAGCAAGCCTTTAAACTGGATTAAGAAAGTAAGTGGTTATTCTGATAGCGATATAGTCGAAGAACTTAAAGATTATTGTGTAGAGGTTAATTTAGATGAAGAAGATGTTAAGCCAGTTGTTAGAGTCGAGACCCTACCTAAAGATAGTATTAATTTGTCTGATAAGTTTCAGTGTGACTTTTATCGGAGTAACGATATTGTTAGATCTGTTCAACATTTAGTAAAAGAACGGCGATTAGATACCGCAATCAACAAGCCTGAAGCTTTATACGTTTCTTTAACAGATAAGGTACATAAGAACAGGCTCGTTGTACCATTCTTTAATGAATATAATGAAATTGAATTTTATCAAACAAGGACCGTTTTAAATAGAGATAAAAAACTAAGACCAAAATATTTAGGAAAGGTAAACTCGGAAAAAACACTATTTAATATCGATAGGATAAGCAGCGATCATGATTGTGTTTATATTTTTGAGGGACCTATTAATGCTTTCTTTACAAAAAACTCAGTTGCCGTTGCTGGTATCACTGAAAGAGGTAAATCTTTTACTAAACGACAAGAAGAACAGCTAGATACCACGCTAAAATTCCTTGATAGAACGTGGATCCTTGATTCACAGTGGGTTGATCGCGCGGCCTTAGTAAAGTCCGAAGTACTTCTTAAACAAGGAGAGAGAGTGTTTATATGGCCCGAAAAATTTGGCAGACGATTTAAAGACTTTAATGATATCGCGATCGCATGTAAAATAGATGAAATTAAATGGAAGTTTATAGAAAAAAATACCTTCGATGGTCTCGAAGGTATTGTTAAATTGACCGAGATTAAAAAATTCTCAAATCTTAAACATATTTAAACTGAGGATTTTCAGTTTGGGCCAAATAACCCTTAAAGGACTCAGTTACACCAGCAAGCTCAGTAGCTACCCTACTTATCTTTCTCTGCTCAGATTGTTTCATTCTATCAAAAATAGTATCAGGCTCTGCATTAGCTAATTTCTGTTGAATAGAAATTGCCTCCTCGCCGTTAAGGTAGGTTAAAAATTCTTCCATCCTACCAATCCACCCTCTAAGCTCATCTTTCATAGCTTCATTTCTTGCATTTACTGCAGCTGCAGCTCGAAGCGCCGGATCGTCTTCATCTATCTCTACATCAACATCAACATCAAACTCTTCAGGACTAGTCTCGTCATCTAATGAAGCTTCAAATGCTTCCCTCTCGTCATCCTGTTCACGTAACACTTTAAAAAATCTCTTTTCGAACTTAGTCATACATTTATTTATGCTCTAGCATAAATAATTTAAGTGGACGGTAGCGGCTATTCTCCTTATTTTACAGGCATTGCAGATAAACAAATAGCTTTATCTATGGATACCTCTGGTCAATTAATGAAATATAAAGATGACGAGAAGGAACAAAAAGCGCCACCTATATTACCTTATGAACTTGAGACAATTAATCAATTACTAGGAAATGTATTTGTGTCTTTAGCAGAACTAAGAACCATGTTAATATCAGCAGAAGGTAATAGAGATATTGATGCACGTGCTTTAGATCGTATAAAAGGAAGAATTGAGGAAATAACTCAAATTATAGTACTTGATATACCAGAAGATTTGGATAAAATTGCTATATGAGAATTGTTATCTCTCTTGGTATAGTAATATTAGTCTCTACAGCTCTAGGTTATGCCTTCCGTAGCTTTCTAGGCTTCTTTGAGACATTTATTTTAGCAACACTTTTACAGCTTATAGCGCCTACTGCTTGGAACGCTATCTCTAAACACCGTCAGACAATAGCACAACTTGAAGGTGAGCTAAACTATCTAGTAGAGTTAAATACAGCAATTGTTGATTGTCCTTGTGGTAATCACATGTTTGAAGAAATTGTTGTAATTACAGATGATACAATAGAAAGTACGTGTCCTAAATGTAAAGGTACATATAGACTATTACCATCTGTTAAAACTATATTAACTACTGAACCTTTAAATATAGAAGAAAATATACAAATAGGAACGGAAGTATAATATAATTATATAATGAAAACGTTTAAATTTAATTTAAAAGACGGTAAGGAGAAGACCATGGCTTTTGATGAGTTTGTAAGATGGGCTTGTCTAATTGAAGGTGTTGAAAAAGTTTCTGAAAAGTTAGAAGAAGCTGGTGTTGATATGAATAAGACTGAGTGGGTTAAGCCGCTAGCTTTTCAGAAATATGTAGAAGAAAGATACCACTCAATGAAACACGACTTAACGGTTGAAGCTAAGCTAGGCAATATCTAATTTTTGAACCTACCTCTTCTTGCCAGGGGGATGTACCCACTCTGCAATCACTCTCCCTAAACCATACCTGAGGGATCTTAAACCTGCGACG
>TARA_R110002020_G_scaffold170523_4_pt1 | contig 12516 bp, 17 predicted proteins | sample TARA_R110002020 | Tara Oceans TARA_R110002020 (sample SAMEA4396489) | marine metagenome | biome: Westerlies Biome; feature: [MES] marine water layer (ENVO:01000295) within the mesopelagic zone...; material: water (ENVO:00002006), including particulate matter (ENVO:01000060) such...
CAACGTCAGCTTTGAATGGCCACGGTACGCTGAAGCCAAAGGGGTGCCCTCGACGGACACATCCTCAGCCCACTTCCAGAGGTGGAGAAACCGGCTCTGCGACGTGCAGGCCTTTTGGTCGCACGACCACGTGAAGAGAGACATCTTCGTCACTCGAGATATCGAGTTTGGACGTTTGGGGCGCCACCCTGATTTCGCTGATGCGCACATTCTTACTCCGACACAAGTTGCGTCACTTCTCGGTTGACCGCTTCGGTTGGGACGAATAGCTTCCAATTCGCGACCACCAATCGCAAAGCGGCACCCCGGCCGGCCACCACCAAACAGGGACAAACCCTTCAGCGTCCGCGCTGGAGATTAGTCAGACCTTTTGCTGGAGGTGCCAATGGCCCCCGACAATAACCTTGGACACCATCTACACCGCCGATGAGGCTGCGGAGCGGTTGCGGCTGACAAACCGCGGCATCATAAGACTCGGCAAGCATCACAGGCTGTGCTCGCGGCGAGGCCGTGACTACCTGTTCTCGGAAAGCGATTTGCGGTCTCTGTGGGAGGCACTGCGCGAGTCCCCGAGAGAACCTAAGTCGGCACCTCTGAAGCCGGCATTGTCGGATTACCAGCTACACAAAAGTCTCCTGAAGCTCGCCGGCAAGAAGAAGCGGAGGGCGAAGACATGACCGATCCCCTCTCCCATCTCCCCCTCTTCGCCACTGATATGGAAATCGCCGTTGCCGTCGTCGGCAAGGAGCGTGCGGCGATGTGGGTGAAGACCGTCATCCCGCAGCTGGAGCGCAAAGGCTTCCCGCGGATAGACCCGCTACACGACGGTCGGCCAGTGCCTTTGGTCCGCAGGTTTATGATGGATACTGGGGGATCACGGCCAGCATCTCCGTGCCGGTACCGGACGGCAAAGAGAACTGGGATACGCGGAAGACGCGGAAGAGGCAGCCCAAGACCAAATGGGGCGACCCATGATCGGCCTCGCGAAGCTTCTCACGGTGAAGGAGACGGCAGACCTCCTCGCCATCTCCCCCTCAACCTTGCGCGACCTCGTTCGCCACGGCGAGATCGCTTTTGTACAGAGAGGACGGGGCATCCAGCGCCTCCATCTCGCGCTTCATCCGTCTGAGATCGAGAGCTACATCAAGCGCAATACCAAGCGTGGCCACCTGAGCGACGATGGTTTCTTAGAGCAGCGCACCGCTCGTTTGGCTGTCAGAAAGGCGGCCCGCCGATGACTGACTCCCCTCGCCTCATCGGCCGCGTTGAGGCAGCCGCCTACTGCGGCATAGCGCTGGGCACCTTCTCTCTCTGGGTTGCCACACACAAGATGCCGCCCGCCATTCCTGGGACCCGGATGTGGACAAACGGGCGATCGACGCAAAGCTTGACGAAATCAGCGGGATCGCCTCGCCTGAGAAAGAAGACGCTTTCGCGAAGTGGGAGCGATATAAAGGCCAGCGCTCCGCATCTTCTCACGGGACCGACGTCGCCGCGTGGCGGGCGCAAAAAGAGAAGCGCCGCGCAAAGCACCGCCCGCAAATGGGTCTCAGCGAACAACTTGAGAAATGTAGGTTGTGACCAACCTTCCCCACACTCACTATCCCCCGATTGGCGAGTTGTCGTAAAGGAGGAGTAGCGCGATCAACTGCCGAAGTTCGCGCTATGGTGGAGAGAACGTTAGCTTTCGCATTGACTCTTTCGAACCTCGACACCATCCTGCCGCCGGGGATTGTCTTTTGGGGGAAATATGAAAATCCAAGTAGTTACGCTGGCCGCTGTGCTGGCATTGATATCGTGCGCAAAACGACCGGACGCTATTGTGCCGGCAGACATTCCCATGGCCGCCTACACGTCCTATGGATGTCAGGAGCTCTCGGTCGAACTCGCGAAAGAGAAGGCAAGCCTTGCCGCGGTTTCGAAGAAGCAGAACGACGCAGCAACGGGTGATGCCATGGGCGTGTTCCTGATTGGCGTGCCGATGTCGTCTACCTTCGGAGGTGACAACGAAGGCAACGTCGCCGTAGCGAAGGGCAAGGTCCAGGCGATCGAGTCAGCCATGATCAGCAAGAAGTGCTCGGCAGGGGTAGGCAAACTTTAGACACGGCCTGTGCGGGAACAAAATTGTGGGCTGATGATTTCGTCGATCGGAGGAAGCAATGGCCACTACCCCGCTTGAGAAATTTCAAATGCAGCAGGAAGAGGATGGGACATGGACCGTCTTTGACTCCGCAACGTCACCTGGCCGCGAAGGCAGGATGATTGCAGGCGTGTCCGAAAAGCGCGCTCTGCAGTACGTCGAGCATCTCAACGCTGTTTTTCGTTCGGCATTGCCAGCCCTTCCAGCAGCAGGATTGAAGCTTATGCGCGAAGACCAGATCCCCGATTTTGTCCGTGACGTGGTGGCGACCGGCTGCGACATCCGAGCTGTTGGGGAAGACCACTACGTGGTCGGCGATGCAGATCTTTCCGTCGAGGCCTACGAGGCTGCCGAGCCGGAGCTCGACCGTATCTGGAAAGAGTACGGTGACCATAGTCAGCTGAAACTGGAAATCATCACCTACTTGCACTCGATCGGCCGGAGCTACCCGGAACCGCCACGACATTGAAAAACGTAGACTGACATCCGCGCCGGGCGTGTTCGTCAGTACAGCAGCCGGCACATACCGCCCCAGCCCTCTCGCACCCACAGCCCCTCGAAGGATGGGTGCCGACGGTCAATCAATCAGCGTTCTATGCAAAGACATCCGCCTCTATAGCAGCCGAGATAAAGATCTCACGCGCTTCCTCTGCCGATGCCCGCCGCTGAGCAGCGGCGGCACATTTCGATTTCGCCAGGTCGTAGTAGGAACCTTCGGTTACAGGCCATCGGCCGGTCAGAAATTCTAGTGCCTGCTCGGGCCCACGGATCAGCTCAGACGAGCCGTACCCACCAAACCGGATGCCTACGGGATTTGCCCACCTGGGAGCCTTTCGAGCAACTCCACCAGTATCCATTTCGCGGCCCCTCCAAGAAATCTTTTCCCGAGAAGTACCATGGGCGATCGAACGAGGCGATCAGCCCCGCCCTAATCACAAAGGCGTACGCCGCCGATGGCATTGTGGTGGACGTAGATCAGCAGCGGATCGTGGTCTTCCGGGAGCGCTCGGTCATGCAGCCATTGCAACAGGAAATGCTTATTAAGAAATCACATTGACTCCGACCAGAGCAAGAACATATCTAGAACATCGGAGCCGCGGGGCGGCGGCGCTCCACCAAAAGCCGACCAAAAGGAACGCGCTCCGGCGCGAAGGAGAACCCGTGCCAGCAGTACCGAACGAGGAAGCCGCCCCAGAGGAAGCAGTTGATGAAGTCGAAGCCGCGCTCGCCTGGCACGATGGAGACGCACGACAGACGATCGCTACCCTCTTGGACGATATCCGGCACCTGAGGCTGCAACTGGCGCTGACGGAGGTGACGTCCAGCCGAGGCTTTGCGCGCGGGTGGCAGCCATCCTTCGAAAGATCCTGATCCATGCCCGAGGACATCGCCAAGGAACTGAAGGCAGCGATCAGGCATCGGATCTCTTGCCTCGATCAGCCAACCCTCAACGGGTTCGCAGGCACCGGCCGATGGCGAAAGCGAGAGACGCAGCTTTCCCACACCATCGCCCGGCGCATCGTGGACGAAGCACTTCCTCCCTTCTCCTTCCGGTGGGATTTCGGCAACTTCGAGCCCGCCGGCCGGGTCGATATCTACTTGACCGTCTTCACGGCATTGTTTGATATCGACGACGAGGACGCCCGGCGGTGGACCGATAAGAGCGATTGGGACGCGGCTCGCGATGAAGCTGCCCGCGAAATCGTCAGGGCACTGATGCGGAAGTTCATGGTGGCAAAGCGGCGGGTCATCACCGAGTCTGCCGGCGCGGACGGACCCGTTGGCGGCGCCCACAGCATCAGCCATAGCCGGTATGAGGATGAGATGTGCAACCTCTACAATGTCACCACCAATCAGGAGGCCACCCACGACGATATCGCAAAGCTCTACCAAGCCACGACGTCCTGGTTCGCATCAGCCGAAGTGCCGTCGATATTCGAAGACATTCCTCACCTATTCCTAAACGAGACATCCATCGCGCTCGTCTGAACCCGGCGCCGGCAAGTCGGCGGTCATGCGCGGGTCCTTCGCGACGCCGGGCACCGCGTACAGACGATAGCGGCAGTACATGACCGGCTGTGGCGAAACAATGCCGTCCACGTCGTTCCACTCCGAAGTTTTCTGGTTGACCTGTGCCAGCAGCTCCAGGCAACCACCTCGGAAGTGAAGGTCGACTGTGAAGCTGACGACGTCCAGATCAGGACGGAGCAGGCCGTGACCGTCGGATTGCTCGTAAACGAGTTGGTGACGAATGCCGTCAAATACGCCTTCGATAGCGGCTCGGGATCTATCCGCGTGGGGCTTAGGAGAGTGGAAGACAGGCTCCTGCTCACCGTAGAAGACCAGGGACGCGGCTTGCCCGTTGACTTCGACCCCGCTGCAACGAGTAGTCTGGGCGCAAGGCTCATCAGTTCGTTAAGCCGCCAGCTCGGAGGAGAGCCGGAGTGGACGAATTCCGAGGCGGGAGACACATTTTCGCTAGAGTTCCTGCCTGCAAAAGAAGAAGTCTAGACGAGCTGACTGAACGAGGAGTCGGAGATCTCGTGAGCGCGACCAAACCGAATTCGCAGGCGCTACAGTCGGCTATGATCGAGTCGAACGTGTAAGGGGAGGGCGTGGAGAACAAGGCACCCTGCTTGTGATTAGGCAGCCACGAAGTTGTCGAGCGGCTTCTGCCCAACGCATAAATTCGTACTAGGCGGCCATCCTGACCAGGGTCTCCGAAAGATGTCCGACGTCGTAGGGCTTCGGGAAGAAGACGCTTTCCTCCGGTAGATCTCGGCGTCCCGGCCGCTGTTTCCCAGACACGACAACGATATGAACCAGGGGCCATCGCTCCCGGACTGTCACTGCCAGCTTCAGGCCGTCCATGCTGCCGGGCATGTCGATGTCTGTCATCAGTATCCGGACCTCCGGATACTCCTCAAGGATTTTGACTGCGTCGTCGGCATTATTGGCCCCGAGGAAGTCGAACCCGAGCTCCTGCACGATGTCGCATGCCAGAATGAGCAGGAGTGGCTCGTCCTCCACGACAAGTATTTTAGGCATTTTTGTTTCCAGGTTGAACCTGCGTAACTGCCTGTGGCGCATCAAGTTCCGCTTGGAACGAAACTTCGAAGACAAATCCTTCAAGACGGTAGTCGAACCGGGTCGTGGCCTGCGCCTTGGATGGGAACGCCTTCTCCATTAGGACGGAGCCAAACCCCTTCCTTGTCGGCAGCGATACCGGTGGCCCTCCGGTCTCCTTCCACGTCAGGAGGACACGCCCCTCTTCCACCGTCCACTCGACATCCACACGTCCGTTCTCGCCTCCAAGACTGCCATACTTGGTGGCGTTGGTAGCGAGCTCGTGGATGACGAGAGATAGAGGCAGGGCGTTATCCGCCTGAAGCCGGACATGAGGGCCCTGCAGTCTGATGCGCTCCTCTACGGGATCGACATGCGCCTTCAGAGCTGCTGCCACGACCTCGGGAACGGAGGACGATGACGCCTCTCTGGAAAGGATGAGGTCATAGGTTGCGGCGAGACCAGACAGCCGTTGTGAGAACGAGCGATACTGCTCAGGAGCGGAGCGCCGGAATGTCTGCTGGGCAATCGCCTGCACGAGCGCGAAGCCGTTCTTCACCCGGTGTGCGAGCTCCCGCGCCAGGAGCTCCCTCTCCGCCTCGACCTCCTCGGTGCGGCGGCGGCGATCATCCAGTTCGTCGAGCAGGCGATCGAGAGCGGCACCAACGCTTGCCAGCTCGTCGCCGTCCTTCATTCCTGTTCTTGCGCCACCGTCGCCTTCCCGCCATCTGTCCATGACCTGTGAGACGTGGGCGATCCTTCTCAGGATGAACCGGTCGCCGATGAAGATGGCCAGTAGGAAGGCGGCAAGAGCGCCGCCACAAATCGCAAGCACGTTCATCAGCGTTGCCCGGTTCATTAGCGCGAAAGCTTCCTTCTGGGAAAAGCCGGCGCTTACGTAGATTGGGCTGCTGGGAAGATCGATGGGGCGGTATCCGAGGATCCTGTCCGTTCCGTCCTGGCTGCTCACGGCCATGACTCCGGGGGTGTCCGAGTGGATGAGTCGCTGATATTCCTCTGGAATCGCGGTCCCGACGAATTTTTCCGGATAGGGCACGCGCGCAAGGATCGTTCCAGCGCGGTCAGCTAACGTGACCGCGTTGCCTCGTGCGATCCCCCACTCGGAAATACGGTCCTGGAGCCAGTCGAGACGGATGCCGGTCACGAGGACCGCCTTGACCTCGCCGTTCTCGATCAGCGGCATGGCTAGCGGAAGCACTGCGATGTCGGACAGACGGCTGCGGGTGTAGGTGCCGACGGCGAAGCTTCCAGTTTGGACGGCCCACTTGAAGTAGTCGCGGTCGATGACACTCGTTCCGGTCGCCGGCGCCAGACTGCTACAGATGGCGTTTCCTTGCAGGTCCGCGACGAATATGGTGCGGATGTTGCCTACCCTGTCCGCAACGGACTGCAGTGCCTCTCCACATTCCGCATCCAGCTCACCTACCGAAGGGATCGCAGTCACCGATATCAGGAGAGCATGAAGGCCCTCCACGATGCGTTCTATCTCCGAGGCGGCCTGCCGTGCAGCCTGAGCCGCGGATGCGCGGATCTCCTCAGTGCGCTGCTGACGCAGCGCGTATTCGTTGTACGCGAGCATCGCCACCACGGGCGCAAGTGCCGCAAGCGCTACTGCCACCAGCTTCCGTCGCATTTAGCCTCCCTGCTGAGAGGTACGTAGCACGGGATGTTGCGCTCAGCTATCCCACCTCAGAGGTGTGTGTGTGGGAAAACCCAGCCACCCTGACCGCTGCCGAGGCCATAGCGCTCGGCGAACGCTCCGTCCGGCAGCCGGCAAGTATTAGAGGAGGCAGCCATAAGGCCTTACCGGCTCCGAGAATACGTGGGATAAGGAGAAGGATATTGATTGACGTGAGAACAGACGTGAGTAATCAGCCGCGAAGGCCTCGCACACATGTTCGGAGTCCACGCATGAAGTTCTTCTTGGGGTTATTGATCGGCCTTGGCTGCTTCGTCGGACTGTTCGCGTGGTCGGAGTTCTCCAATTGGCGTGGCGAAGTCGCCCGTGTCGAGACGAGTTTGATCCGCACATCGGAAGCACTGTCGCGACATGCCGATGACGTTGTTGAGATGACGCGACTGCCCCTGGCGAGCCTTTTGACCGAGATTGCCGACGAGGAAGAAAGCCCGGAAGTGGCGCGAAAGCTCCAAGTCCTCATCCGGCGCCAGATGCTCGCCTCCCCGACGCTCGACACCCTGACGTATGCCGACGCTTCAGGCAATATCCCCGCGAGTTCGGTGGCTCCAGGATCCCGCCGCAACATCGCGGAACAGGATTTCTTCCGGTTCCACCAGCTAAGCGGCTTCGCGCTTCCGGTTCTTGGACGGCCATACTTTGACGACCCGTCACAGCAGTGGCTCCTCCCGGTATCGCAGAGGGTCGAGCGGTCGGACGGATCCTTTGGTGGCGTCGTAGTGTCAACAGTTCGCGTCTACCACTTCGTAGACTTCGTGCGGCACTTCGACCTAGGGATTGGTGGTTCATTTTTGCTCGTCCGTAGCGATGGTTTCATCCTGGCGCGTGCGCCTATGCAGGCCTCCCTTCTAGGGACCAACATGAGTTCGCACGAGCTTTTCACGAAGTATCTTCAGACCGGTAACCAAGGCACCTACCGCTACCGGTCTCCGGTCGACGACACGGCACGGTATGGGGGTTACTTCCGAAGCACACGTACAGGGCTCGTGGTCCTTTCGGCAGCCTCCCAAGAGGAGGTGTTCCAAGCATGGGTGGAAAAAGCTCAGATCCGCTGGCTCTACGGTGCAATCCTCCTGATGGGTACGCTTCTCGCAGCGCTGCGGTGGAACCATCAGGCGCGTATGCGCAAGGAAGGAGAGGCCATTCTCGCGGCGCGTGAGGCCGAGTTCCGTCTATTGGCGGAATCCACGAGCGACCTCATCCAACGCTTCAACGAGAATGGCATACGCGAGTACGTCTCGCCCTCGTCTCTACGGATTCTGGGACTCCCGGCGGACAAGCTCATTGGTACCTCAGTGTACGCCGGTCTTCACCCGGAAGATGCGGTAGGCGCCGTTGAAGCGGCTACCCGCCTCAAGGAGGGATCGCCGCAGGAAACTATCCTGACGAGACACACAAAGCCTACTGGAGAGGAAATCTGGCTCGATACCGCAATGAGCCGCCTGCCCACGACGAAGCGGGGAGAAACGCCGCGTGCCGTTGCTGTCACCCGCGACGTTACCGCGCAAAAGAGGCGTCAGGACGAATTGGACATGCTTGCGCATAGCGACGGCCTTACCGGCCTCTCCAATCGACGGTTTTTTGATCTGCGACTGGAGGCCCTCCTGCAGCAAAAGCATGGGGAGTGGGAACCCTTGTCCCTGATCATGATCGACGCGGATCACTTCAAGGAGTTCAACGACACCTATGGACACGCGGCCGGCGACAGGTGCCTTAAGGAGATCGGCGACGTCCTGCGGCAGGTCGTGCGGCAGAATGACGTCGCGGCCCGCTACGGAGGCGAAGAGTTGGCAGTTCTCCTGCCCCGAACCGATGGCAAGACTGCGGAAGTCATCGCCCTGCGCATTCAGGAGACGCTTGCCCGGCGACGGCGTCCGCACTCCGGCAATCCCCCTTGGGAAAGGGTGACCGTCAGTATCGGCATAGCGGCGGCGGATGCTCCAGGAACCGGGCCAGAAGCCCTCATCCGCATGGCAGACAAGGCCCTCTACGAAGCCAAGAATCTCGGGCGCAACCGGATCGTCATTGCACAGGATCTTCCCTCCAAAGTACGCCCCTTTCCACGCCAGGGTAGCTGAGCGCAATAGGACAGGTACACAGGTACCAGCCGGGCGTGATGTCAGGTGTTCGCATTCGCCGTGGTGCGGTTGCCAGGCAATGTCCGAGGATTTTAACCCCATCTTCCAAGCCCAGTGAAGCAACCGTCGTCTGTCGAATGGCGTGCGCTCAGTGTTTGGCCGGCGGCGGGTAGCTGCGACCGATCAAATGCAGGTAGGCAATGATCTCGGATTTAAGATGGTCTCGCTCGCCGTACTCTTTCCAGATCCGGTCCAGCTCCGGCTCGATGGCCTCATAGTCAGTAGGAGAAAGGTCGGCATCACCGATCAAGTAATGGTGGTCGCCGATAGCGCAGATGTTGCATCCTGTCGCCGCAACTTCCCGGACAAAGTCGGCGATCTGATCTTCACGCCTAAGCTTCATGGCTGCTCCGACAGTGCTAACGATGTGGCAGGCGCCTAGGCTAATCCCTTTTACGTGTGAGCCTCTGCCCAATGCGGGTAGGTGACATAAGCCGTGAGCGCACCCTCGCCTTCAGTCGCTATCGTCACCGCCTCGCCCTTTGGCATGTAGACGATCTCGCCTGGACCGGCCGTAAATGTCCCGGCGCTAGTCGAGATGGTAAGCCGTCCCTCAAGAACGATCATGACATCATCGACAGCCATGGTTTCGGTGAGGCTCTGATCCGGAGCGTATCTTCCATATCCGATAGTGACAGGCCCGCCGTTCCTCTCGTCGACAAGATTTCCGACGAATATATCGGCGTCCTGCCCCGGAGAACGAACGAGGTTGGCATCGGCGATGCTGAACTTCTGGACCTTCATGACCCTCTCCTGTTGTTCTCAGCAGGAGGTAGCGCAGCTAATTGCGCTTCCAAGGCCCCACCGGGAGCGCAGCACTTTCACAGAATATTATCGCGGCTGTAGCTACAGCGTCATCGCTGACGAACGTTGCAAAGAGACGAGAAGGCGTCAGAACAGATCAGCAGATGCGGCCGATTTTTCCACCCGATCCTAAGAAGCCGAAAGAATTTTCACCTACCCATTGAAGTGTTCTTTAAGCAGGGCATGTAGCTAGTATGGAAAAGAACCAGATAGACGACATCAACACTCAGATCCTCAAGCTCCGCACTGCATTGCCGGTCTGGGGGGTGGAAGCGAATGATCTCGTCGAACTTGCACGGAATGCCGAGCGGGCCGCCATCCATGTAGACGAGCGAACCATGCAGCGCATGCGCGGATTGATCGAAACGACGACGGGGTGGCACAACACCCTTCTTTACTGGGAAGAACAGGATGCGGCCCCAGCGTTGAGCGCCGACATTCGGGTGATCCGCGGATCGCTCGACGCGATGCGCGCGGAAGTCGCCGCCGCCGCCGCCAAGTTCACCACTTGAACCCGAAGTCCTGACTAACCGTTCTTATGTCTGATCGGCCCAAAGCCGCCTCTGCCTAGGGCCGATCACAATCAATACGCCTCCAGCAAGCTGGCATCCTTTCGGTTCGGCGGCGCAAAGGTGACGAGACTTCCCTGCGGAGAATGACCGCTTTCAGAAACGGCAATCGACGGCGCGGCTGACCGACTTGCGGGCGCAAAGCCGCCGATCGACTCTATGACTGCGCCACCGCAACCGTGAGGTCCGAAAGCGGAAATTATTGCCGCTCGCCCGCCCTGTTGACTGATGCCCAAAGCCGGGGCACAAAGGTGGCATCCACGGTCGCTTGCGGCGGGAAAACATAGGGAATTCAAAGGCATTTTTTCTAAGTCTCTGAAATCATGTGAGGATCCAAGGTCCCCAGGCAACCCATTATTCGACCTGCAACGCCATCATCTAGTCTGACGATCCTCTCAAGGAATTTCATAGGCTTTACAGCTAGATGCACGTTTTCCACGTCGCTAGCCGCAGCCTCCCGCTATTCCGATGGCGCAACCTACGATCGCAAGAAAACTAGCTGGGGACCCTATGACCAACCATCTGGAGACCAAAATTACTCCGCAGGATCTACTGAACTGACATGGGCTAACAAACCTTGGCCGCCGCGAACTATATCTTCTTTGATCGCCTCGTACGCCGCAGCAGGGTCTCTTGCCTTTAGAGCCGCAATCACTCTCTTGTGCGGATGCGGTTCCCAATCCGGCAAGCCGCCGTCGTAGAGATGTGACAGTATCGGGCCGCACCGCATCCAGAGCCCTTCTACGATGTCGTAGGTGATCGGCACCCTCCCTGCCCGGCATAGGCCAAGATGAAACTCCGTGTTGAGAACGATCGCCCGCTCGAATTGCTTCAGGCGATGACACTCCGAGATCTCGTCGTGGATGCTCGCCAGGGCATCTATCTCGTTCTGCGTGGCACAGTCTGCCGCCGCTGCTGCAGCCCGCCCTTCCAGATCAACCCGGATACTGCGGATCTCGACCAGTTGCTCGAGGGACAGGTTCGGCACGACGACCGTGCCCCTGACATCGAGCGCCAACGTCTTTTCGCTGACAAGCCTCAGCAGCGCCTCGCGCATGGGGGTGGCGCTGATCCCGAAGCGCGCAGACATCGGCCTTAGCCTCAGTCGTTCGCCGGGCTTGAGCTTGCCGTGCATCAGCGCGCTCTTCAGCTCCGCATAGGCCCGTTCACTGAGATTTTCCTTGATGATCGGTCTAGCCCAGTCATCGCCGTCCCCAGCCTGCTCATAATTTTCTACCAGCCTTCTTGACACCCGAGACCCTTTACTGAAAAGTGTTATAACAAATTACATATACCACTTGGTACTCGTCAAGCGACCCTAAAGCTTTCGACGAGAATGGGCGAGGAGGTCCATTCCAGGTGCGCTCGGAGGAGTCTCATTTGCTTGCCTTTCGTAAGACGGGGCCGGTTTTCGGTGCCGCTATAGTTACAGTTCCGAGCCCGGTTTTGCCAGCAGCCGGCATGGCTATCATCGACGTGGCAGCGGCAGGCATCTGCGGCAGCGACATTCATGCCTACGAGTGGACCTCCGGTTACGGGTTCATGGAGAAGTTCCTGCCCCTCACCTTGGGGCACGAGTTTTCGGGCATCGTCAGTGCCGTCGGTGAGGGTGTGTCGAATATCCGGGTTGGCGACAGGGTCATCTGCTGGCCGACAATCGCCTGCGGCAAGTGCCACGCCTGCTCGGCCCGCCGTCCCCAGGATTGCAGCGACCGCCGCATCATCGGCCTTCACGTCGATGGAGGTTTCGCACAAAGCGTCACCGTTCCGGCCATCAACTGCCGCAAGCTGCCGGACGATCTTCCTCTGGATCTCGCGGCGTTGACGGAGCCGCTTTCGGTCGCCGTCCACGCCGTCAACACGGCGGACATCTCCCACGGTGATCGGACCGTGGTGCTTGGTCCGGGGCCCATCGGGCTGGGGATGGCCTTCCTCGCATCGCTGCGTGGCGCCGATGTCTTGATTGCGGGCTTCAACGACGATGTGCGCCTGCGGTACGCACGCGAACTGGGGATCTCCCGTACGGCTGACCTTGCAAAGGAAACGCTCGCGGAGGCGGTCGATCGAAACTTCGGTCGGCCC
>TARA_R110002020_G_scaffold45597_3_pt1 | contig 12512 bp, 8 predicted proteins | sample TARA_R110002020 | Tara Oceans TARA_R110002020 (sample SAMEA4396489) | marine metagenome | biome: Westerlies Biome; feature: [MES] marine water layer (ENVO:01000295) within the mesopelagic zone...; material: water (ENVO:00002006), including particulate matter (ENVO:01000060) such...
ATGGAGGAAACTCCAGTGGTTGCTGAGACACCAGTTGTTGAAGCACCAAAACCTAAGGTAGTTGAACCTAAAAAACCTGAATGGGAAATAAAAGATAGAACTTATTACTTAAAAGGAAAAAACACACCCTTATCTTATATGGTAAGGTCAACTGGGATTTATTGGTTTGATGAGGAAAAAGGATACGAAAGAGAGTTGAAGTATTGTCAAAACCAAAGAACTCCTTTTGTTGACGAAATGCAAGGTGACCAAAGATTATCTCATATCGTTTTTAGAAGCGGGGCTTTATTTGTACCTAGAAACAAAGTAACATTACAAAAACTACTAAGTTTATACCACCCACATAAAGATAAAGTTTATTACGAGTGGCAACCAGTTAAACAAGCAGAAGCGCAATTAGACTGGTTAGAGTTTGAAGTAGCGGCGTTACAGGCAGCTAGCAATTTAGACGTGGACATGATGGAAGCTGTTATGCGTGCAGAAATAGGCTCTAGAGTGTCAGAGATGACTTATAAGGAACTTAAACGTGATTTACTTATATTTGCTAAGAAAAATCCTAAACTGTTCTTAGAATTAGTTACTGATGACGCTATTCAACTTAGAAACTTCGGTATTAAAGCGACAGAAGCTGGTATTTTAACATTAACTCCAGATCAAAGAGCTTTTAACTGGGCTTCTACAGGAAGGAAAGTAATGACAGTTCCTTTCGATGAACATCCATATTCTGCTTTAGCTCAATGGTTTAAAACTGACGAAGGTATGGAAATCTATTCTAATATTGAAAAAAGATTAAAATAACAACAATAGTAAGCAGCCACTCAATAAAAGGGTGGTTGCTATACTACTAAATTAAATACAATGAATTTAAAAGATTACAAAAGATCAAGAGGATTAGGTGACACAATAGAAAAATTTACAAAAGCAACAGGTATAAAAAAAGTGGTTGACACCGTGGCGAAAAAAACAGGTGAAGACTGCGGTTGCAACAAGAGAAAAGAGAAACTAAATAAAATGTTTCCTTATAAAAAATAAAAAATAATTATGGCGGTAAGTGTAGACACAGTTTATCAAAGAGTTTTAGCTTTAGCTAACAAAGAACAAAGAGGATATATAACGCCTCAAGAATTTAACTTGTTAGCCAATCAAGCACAAATGGTCTTATTTGATCAATATTTTTACGATAAAAAACAAGCGTTAGAAATGTCAGGTAATGAAAGTGAGTATTCTGACATAATAAAAACACTAAACGAAAAAATAAGCATATTTAAAACAGATCAAACTTTAAACTTAGTAACACCTTACTTTCCATATCCATCAGACATGTATAAGTTAGGAACTGTATATGTTGGCCAACCATCAACTTCAAACGACCCTATTGAAAATGGTATTGAAGCTCAGGAAATAAACTATGACGAGCTTTTAGATTACGTTAACTCTCCTTTAACAAGACCCACTGAAACAAGACCCTTGTACATACGTAGAGAAGAGGGTTTGCATATATTGCCAAGGACTATAACCTCTGGTGTTAGGGTTACTTATGTTAGATTTCCGGCTAGTGTAATTTGGGGTTACGTAATAACCATGGGTGAAGCAATGTACAACGCTAGTGCCGCGCAAAATTTTGAATTACACGCTTCTGAAGAGTCTGTTTTAGTTTATAAGATATTAGAACTAGCAGGTGTAACTTTAAATAAACCAGCGTTAGCACAAACATCTTCAAACGAAGAAATAGAAATAAAAACAAATCAAAAAACATAAATAAATGGGATTGTTAAAAGACTCGGAATATGCTTATTATAATGGTAATGATTTTGGAGGTTACCAATTTACATCTTTAGACCACGTAATAAACAACTTTATGATTGGATACGTTGGTGAAAATAAAATTATAAGTAAAGTAAAAAGAACTGACGTGGCTTTTTTTGCACAAAGAGCGTTACAAGAGTTTAGTTATGACACTTTAAAATCTGTTAAATCCCAAGAAATAGAGTTACCTCCATCTCTTACAATGATGTTACCTCAAGACTACGTAAACTATGTTAAAATTATGTGGGTTGATGGTTCTGGTATAGAACATGTAATATACCCAACTAGTAAAACATCTAATCCAAAATCAATAAAACAAAATGCTGACGGTAGCTACGTGTTTAACAACGACACTACACTGTCTGAACAAATATCTCCTAACTCAACATCTGAAACACATCAAACCGAGTATTTTCCTAGCACCAACACTATTATACTGTACGACACTAGTGGTAACGCTGTAACAGACATATCCACCGTATTGTCCTTAGGTATGGAACTGCACGGAACAGACGCTAACGGAGATGACATTCCCCCTGGAACATATATAACTAGTTTTGACGACACGACGCTGCAAGTAGCTTACGTTAGTAACGTTATACCAACTGGTACTTATGATGTGACCTACACGCAAGGACCTAGTTCAAACACTTGGGAAAATTATCAAGCAAACTTACCCGCTGAAAACAGTGTTGACGATTATGATGACGACGATTTTTGGCCAAACACAAGCGAAAGATACGGATTAGACCCTCAGCACTCACAAGTTAACGGATCTTTCTTTATAGACGAACTTTATGGAAAAATACATTTTAGCTCAAATATTGCTGGAAAAACTATAATACTTAAGTATATTAGCGATGGACTTGGTACAGACGGTGAAATGGTGGTGCATAAATTTGCCGAAGAAGCTATGTATAAACATATAGCATACGCTATACTTTCTACTAGGGCTAACATACAAGAGCATTTAGTATCTAGATTTAAAAAAGAAAAATTTGCAGAGACAAGAAAAGCTAAGCTAAGACTGTCAAGTATAAAATTAGAAGAATTAACACAGGTGCTTAGAGGTAGATCTAAGTGGATAAAACATTAATATATGCCAGAGTTGAAACGTAACTTCGTTAAAGGTAGAATGAATCTAGATCTTGACGAAAGATTAGTAATAGACGGAGAGTACAGAAAAGCAATGAACATTGAGGTTTCTACTTCAGAGGGTTCAAACGTTGGGACGGTACAGTCTGTTTTAGGAAATAATATGGCCAGCGCGAATATAGTTCCTGATGGCGGAAGCGTTGTGGGTTACGCGTTGGACGAGAGAGCAAATAAAATATATTATCTTGTTTCAGGAAACAACAAAGATATAATAGCGGAATACAGCACCTCCGCAAGCAGTATACCAGTTCTTGTGGACGTGTACAATGTAGAGGTTAAGACCGCGGTAAACCCGATAACAAATGTTGGTGCTAATTCATTTGATTTAACTGGTAATAACTTCAACGCTAATATACGAGACGGGATGTATTTAGAAGTAGACTACGTGTTTCCGGCTAGTGTACCGTTTTGGGGTGGCGCTCATATATTTTTGTCAGAAACCGAAGGTTTTTATAACGCAAACGTATCATGGGCCCCTATTCAATACTTTGGTCCGGTACAAGTTTACAACGTTGAGTACGCGTCTCCAAACACAGCTCCCTTTACCACAGAGCATAAAGTTTTTATTAGAACTGAAACCGGTTTAGATTTTCCCGCTGCTATTCTTCCTGACATTCCTGATATCGCGTTTAAAAGTAACAGGATATTAGACTTTAAGCCCTTAAATTTTATAACGGGTATTAACGTGGTAGACGATATGTTGTTCTGGACGGACAATAAATCAGAGCCAAAGAAAATAAACATAAATAGATCAAAACAAGGTATATGGGATTCTTGGAACGGTCATTCTAAATTTTATGTTTATAACGCTGATGGTACTTTAGTTTCAAATAAATACATGGTACAAGAAGAAGCTACTGTGGCAAAAAGATCTCCTTTAACCCCACCTTCTTTAGAAATGTACAATGATATTAGCGGTAGAGGCACAATATTTGGTGTCACTGGTGACGTTAACTTTTCGTCACAACAACTCGTTGATCCAGGTGACCCAAATTCTGGAACTACAAATATTCCTTTTGAAACAGGGGCGTTAGTAGATGTTCCTGGGTCTTGGGGTTCTAATCCCGGTGATCCAGAGTTTCAAATTGGAGACGTCTTAATATTGTCTACAGACCCAGATCTAATAGCTAATCCTAGAGTTTTTGAAGATTCTGAAATTAGAGTCGTTGTTGTTGGTGTAACAAACACTAATTTAACAGTTAAAATACTTTCTTTCAAAAAAGGGTTTTTCCCATTTACAACCGGTGGTGAAGAGTGGGCTATATGCTTAGAGCAATCTAAAGCTTTGTTTGAGTTTAAATTTCCTAGGTTTGCGTATAGATACAAGTATCAAGACGGTGAGTATTCTTGTTTCTCTCCATTTTCAGATGTAGCGTTCGTGCCTGGCAATTTTAATTACGATTCTAAAAATGCCTACAATTTAGGCATGGTAAATCAGCTTAGGTTTTTAAAAATATTAGATTTTGTACCAGATGGATTACCCAAGGGTGTTATAGAGATAGATATACTTTACAAAGAGTCAAACTCGCCTAATGTATACACTGTTAAAACAATAAAATATGGGGATCCAGAATGGGAAACCTGGGGCCACGTAACACCTCAAGCTCCTTGGACCGGACAGACTAAAGGGGCTATTCAACTTGAGTCAGAGGTTATATACGCAGCGGTTGCTTCTAATCAATTGTTAAGGCCATGGGATAACGTGCCTAGAAGAGCAAAAGCGCAAGAACTAAGCGCTAGTAGAATAATCTACGGTAACTATGTGGAGGGTTATAATTTAGGTTCTTCTGATAATATAAATTTATTAACTTATATAAAGTCAAGAGATTTATCTAACGAATTAACCGAGTATATACCGATAGGACAAGGCTACCCGTCTATAAAATCGCTTAGAACTTATCAAGTTGGAATAGTTTACAAAGACAAACTTGGCAGAGAAACACCTGTGTTTACCAATGAAAAAGCGTCTTTTAATATAGCTAAATCACTAGCGGACGACTACAATTCTTTATCCGTGCAAAACAACTCTAACGTTCCTAGTTGGGTTCATTCATACAAATTTTTCATAAAAGAAACTTCTAACGAGTATTACAATGTAGCTTTAGACAGGTGGTACAACGCGGAAGACGGCGGTGTTTGGTTGTCGTTTCCTTCGGCGGAAAGAAATAAAATAGACGAAGAAACATATTTAATTCTTAAAAAACAACACGACACAGACGCTTTTGTTGGTGAAGAAGCTAGATATAAAGTTATAGCGATAGAAAACGAAGCTCCTGACTATATAAAACTACAAAGAACAACCTTAAACACTCAAACACACGCGTCTAACCAAATTACAGCAGCTACTACCAATGTTACAGGTACAGCTGACATGAACAAAGTGACCGCTGGTAAATCTGGGTTAGTTATACGTATGTTTAATGCTAGCGCATCTACTAAGTGGTATCCAATTAAGAGCGTAAACGAATCAACCGCGGGATCCCCTATAATAACTTTAAACGGTACTTTTGAAGTAGACGTTTCGTCTGAAATATTTGGGCAAACATCTGGTTTTGGTGGTATAAGTTGGGAAGTTGCAGAAGAAGTTTATCATAACAAACCAGAGTTTCAAGGTAGATTTTTTGTAAAAATAGCAGAGGATGGAACTTTATTAGCAAACATAGACACTTCACCCGCAACAGCGGACACTTTTACGGTTAAACAAAGTACAAAACAATACTATATAAAATCTTTTGGTTTAGACAACTCTTGGGCTAGAAAAAAACAATGGGGAAAAAATAAAGAACCTGGATCTTGGAGAAAAGTAATTGGAGAAGGATTTTTTATTGATCACGCGAATAGGAACTGGGGTAGTGTTCCAAATGGACCAGGTCCTTGGGCAGAAGACAATGGTTTAGGCGTTTCAGGAGCTAGAGGTGGAGCTAGAAAAAATCATATAGAAATATCTTTATCCGCAATAAAAGATAACACTGAAGAGGGTTTTAGCATGGCTTCGCACAGTAAACCTCAAAGAGATTTTTACAACTCTTTACACACCGTGAACAAGTGGATACGATGGAAAGAAGACCCAAATGGAGTTATTTATGAAATTACAAGGTCAATTGGTCAAGGAGACTCTGATTACGATCATGGTTCTGGAATATATAATTTTGACGGCGGAAAGGGTAACGAAAGAACTTGGGAAGCAAACAAAACAAAAAGACTTTATATAACTTTAAAAGCTACTGGATGGAGAAAAGACGGAGCTGGTGGCGCTTATAAGCAAGACTTAAGCATAAGAGGTAAAGAGCCAACTTGGATATCTAACGATATTGATGCTAACAAGGATACAAACGTGGCTGCTTGGGTAGCTTCCACACCTTCAACTGGATGGAGACCAACGCATAATGACAATGCTTCTGCTGGTACTTACACGTCTATAGAACAACCGTCTAGAAATGGTACAAACCCTAATTACAGCAGCCCTAGCTCGGCTAACAACAATACTTCTGGAACAAACGTTACGGGGGGAATGAATTGTAATGTACAGACAGGTGCGAATTTCTTTAACACTATTGAAGTAGTTGAGAAATATGATGCAGATGCTATAAAAGAAATGAGTGACAATCCTGCTATTTTTGAAACAGAACCAAAAGAAGATATTGGTTTAGATATTTATTACGAAATGGACCAAGCTTTTCCAGCAAAAATAAGTGGAGAAACAAACGAAAATTTCGCTAAAATTGGTAGCACTATACAAACTGAATTTCCAGATGCGTTTATAGAAACGTGGAAAGATGTTGGTTTAACAGTAAACTGGACGGCCGACGTTGTTAGTGGTTCTAACGTTATAACTGTTAGTAATCCTAATTTACATAAATACGATTTAATAGGAGCGTTGATTAGCTCAGATGGACTGGTTTATTCCCCGCTTTATTCAACAACAACACCACCAAACACTTTAATACCTTCTTATTTTCCAGAGTTTGCTCTAGACCCACTAGGAAACCCAACAACAACACCCGTTAAGGTTTTTGTTGAGAGTATAGACGGAGACCAAGTAACGCTTAGCCAAGCCGCTACGGCAACTGGACTATCGTTACCTATAGTTTTTACAAAAAGAAGTTTACCAAAGATAAAAAGTTGGGATGACAACGTTTTAACGTTAGATTGCAAAGTAGTTGGTAATTACGTAAACGATAACGTAACAGGTTTTCATGGTGCTAAGGCAAGAAACTTTAGACTACCTATTGGCATGGGATTAGAAAATGATGCTTTAGTATTTAATAGACTGGATGGCGGTACTATAACAGGTGGTATTTTAGACAGAACTGTCACAAGTGTATTTGATGGTGTTGAGCTTAACCCTGCTTATTTTTTATCGCTTAGAATGCGAAGAAATTCTTCTAACGCTAAGATAAATTTAAACTGGTACAATTGTTATTCATTTGGTAATGGCGTTGAGTCTGATAGATCAAGAGATGATTACAATGCTGTTAGGTTAGGTAAGGGTGTTAAGGCGTCAACTACTTTAGCTGTCAAGTACCAAGAAGAAAGAAAATGTAGTAGCTTAATATACTCCGGACTATTTAACAACACTAGTGGCGTTAACAATACAAATCAATTTATACAGGCGGAAAAAATCACCAAAGATTTAAACCCAAGACATGGTTGTATACAAAAATTACATGCTAGAGAAGGAGACTTAATAACTTTATGCGAAGACAAGGTTTTTAAAATATTAGCAAATAAAGACGCTTTGTTTAACGCGGACGGTAACCCTCAATTAATTTCTACTAACAATGTTTTAGGGCAAGCGACACCTCTCGGTGGAGAATACGGTATTTCAAAAAACCCAGAGTCTTTTGCCTTCCAAGCTTACAACGCTTATTTTTCAGACAGATCTAGAGGCGTTATATTAAAACTAGACAACCAGGGATTAGTACCTATCTCTGATCACGGTATGAAAGATTACTTTGCGGACAACTTAATTAACGCTAGTAAAATAATAGGCAGTTACGACGATAAAAAAGATTCCTATAACGTAACGCTAATGAATGTTAACGAAACAATAAGTTACGGAGCTAAAACTAACGGATGGACAAGTTTTAAATCTTTTATACAAGAAGGAGGTGTTAGTTTAAATAATAGGTATTACACGTTTAAACATGGTAATATCTGGCAACACCACCAAGGGCCAACAGCTCGTTTTTACGGTGGTAGGGTAAATCCTTTTGTAACAGTTTTATTCAACGAATCTCCTGGATCTGTTAAAAGTTTTGGAAGTTTAAACTACGAGGGTAGTTTAGCTAGGATTACTGAAAATCCTACTGACGCAGATTACAAAAACAACGTGTCGGTTAATGGTTGGTACGTGTCTGAGGGCGAAACAAACTTACAGCAAACAAGTGTTTTAGAGTTTAAAAACAAAGAAGGCAAGTTTTTCTCAAGAATGAAAGGAGAAGCTTATAGCCCGCTTAATATTGATTTGTCTGAGTTTTCTTTTCAAGGAATAGATATCGCGTCAAGTATAGTTGAAGTAACAGGCATTCCAGGGTGTACAGATGCGACAGCTCTTAACTATGACCCAAACGCTACTTCTGATTGCAGTGGTGTTATTGGTGGTAACAATCGTGAGTGTTGTTGTTATGATTACGGATGTACAGACTCTCGGGTTGGTTACTTCCCATACAATCCAGATCCAGCTACCGGGATAGGTCTAGATAGATTTCAAAACCCTTGTGGCACTCCTTGTGTAGATGCCAATAGCCAACCTATTGGTTTTGCGGCTAGTAATTTTGACTATAAATTTGACTGTTGCTCTCCCGAAAATCCAAATCCTAGTCTTGAAACTGGTGGTAACTATACTAGTTGCTGTCATTACCCAGCTATATTATTTGGATGTACAGATCCTACAGCTGTTAATTATTACGCAGCAGCAGTACTAGACGACGGATCGTGCTGTTACGCTGGATGTACAGATCCTTTGGCTTCGAATTATAATGCAAATGCTTGTGACGACGATGGTTCTTGTACATACGGAGGAAGTTACGTTTTATCAGTTGGTGATTTAGGTGATCAAGATGAAGGTGGTTACACGATTACTGGATCGCCAAACTCTAGTTCTTGGACAGTAGGAACTTATTTAGCTAATCAAGTAACAGCTGATTGGGCTTGGTTATTTATACAGCCAGCATCTGGACAAACTATACAAGCCGCTGAATTTACAATAAGCGGGGCTACTAAAATAAACTCGTTTCCACCTACTTACACCGGAGGTTCTTTACCGCAAGAAGTTGCTTTTGTTAAGTTTGAAGATTCCTTTAACTCATATTGTGACGGTTACTCTGGGTCTGCGTGTCAAAACGGCACAAACGCACAGTACGATTCAAGTGGTAATTTTGTACCACCTAGTACCAACGTAGTTTTAGCAGTAGTAGGTTTAAATCCTTTACAAATGCCGAGTAATGATCTTCATATAGAAATAGATATTGATAGAGACACTTCAATTCCTTCCTCCCCAGTTGTAAACGCAATAAATATATAATATGTCGGAAAAAATTAAGTACATAACGGTAAAAGGCGTCGCAAACTCTAGAGCTAAAGTTATTTTAAAAAACGCTGCTGGCAACACATATAATCAATCTACTAGACTTTTTGAATCAGGAACTAACTTTATAAATATATCTGTTGGGTTAGATGGTAGAGCTGTTTTACCAGTTTTTTTACCAGAAATAACTAGTAACGACACTTACGCTTTGTCTGTTAAACCTACGGCTGGTGTTTCAACCAATTTAAGTTTATTAGCAAAAGAAGATTATATTATTAAAGAGGAGTATCCATCAAAAACGATAACATGGACAACCTCTCATAGCACAGCGGGGTATACAATAGCCGCCGCATTATCAACTTCGTTTGACGGAGATTTTCCAGAAAAACCTTTTAGCCCAGAGCAATTAGATGAAATGTCAACGTTTTTTTCTTTGACTGGAGCTATATCAAAAAGCTCCGCTTTATTATACGTTACTAGACAACCTAATTTAAACTTAGATGGCATAGATGGAGATTTCACAAACTCTAGATATGTAACCGAAGTAACTAAAAGCACTTCCCCCTCTATAGGTAAAATAAAAGTGGCTGACGGAACAAATGTCAACGATGGTTTAGTAGTTTTTGGAGAAAGTATAAACGAAAAGATAACAGTAAGTAAAGATAGCGCCGTGCTAACTTTATTAGGTTACAACGAATGGCCAAGAATACGTGACGAAGAAACTTTATACTACACTGTAGGCGGTCACGTTGTAAGTGTTCAAGAGGCGGAGATATCTGGCAGCGGAACAACTTCTTTAACCGCTACGTGTACCGGTAACATAACAAGATTTGGGTATGACGATACTACTATTACTTGGGCTTTAGAAAACAATGTAACAACAGTTCCCAACGCTTCGGATATAACAGCTAGTTGTCCGGCTGGAGAAACAGTATCAATAAACTGCGGCGCCGGAGACACAGATGCTAACGCTGGCAGCAAAAGTTACTCAAGAGTAGCCGGCCCTTCAAAAGGTAGCGTTGGTAATAACTCTTCGTCTTTCAATAACAACACGTTTACTGGGTCTACCATAACGTATAATAATACTAGTGGCTCAGGAACGGATACTTTTACATTTAAGTGTAACGATGGCACAACAGATAGCGCAACTAAAACAGTAACTATAACACTAACATAATATGCCTTTAATAACAATAACATTTCCCAACCCATTAAACGTATCCGTACAGGTAGGTGATATAGCTTGGTTTGTAACTAATTTAGATCAAACAACAATACCATCAACAACTGCAATTAACAACCCTATTGAAATGGGACCAGTAACACAAGTTGGTACAAATTTTATTGAGGTAGATATAAATAGTGGCTTGTGGAACGGTAGTAGCCCTCCAATTTCTAGCGACTTTATAATGTTTGCTAAAGATAACCACGCTAACATGAGTAGCTTGCTAGGATACTTTGCCCAGTTAAAACTAGAAAACAACTCATATCAACCCGCGGAGTTGTTTAGCGTAGGTGTTGATTACTTTGAAAGTAGTAAATAAACGCCAAAAACTGTGACTATAGTCATATAAATTAAATTAAATGAAAGATTTAACTAAGAAAGAGTTAAAGTTACAAAAAAGAGACATGATAATGGAGCTTCAAGATAGCTTGATGAAGTTTGTAGACAATGAAAACGTAGTAAAAGGTGATTCAGAAGTGTTTCCTTTAAAACACACGTTTACAGATGGTGTTTATATTAGACAGATGTCTATGCGTAAAGACTCTGCTGTTATAGGCAAGATACACAAACATAAGCATGTCTGGTTTTTACTAACTGGACATATATCAGTTGTAGACGAAAATAACTCAGTAGAGCATTTAGCGCCATGTTATGTAGAGGCACCAGCAGGGTCTAAAAGAATTATATACGCACACGAAGATTCTATATGGGTTAATGTACATGCTAACCCAACTAACACGAAAGATTTAGAAGAGTTAGAAGATTTAATTATAGCAAAAGATTATGAAGAATTTAACAATAAAAAATAATATATTATGAGTTTTGTAGCGTTAGGAGTAGCGGTAGTTGGAGGTGCTACTAAAATGATAATGGCATCGCAAGGTAAAAAAGCTAGAATAGCCGAGCAAAAAGCTGCCAATAAAGAATTAGCGGAAAGAAAGGCTGCATACGAAGATATGGACACATCAAATCCTTATGCTGATTTAGAAAACGTGTACGAAGATTTAACCGTAAATACACAACAGGCGGATATGATGAACCAACAAATGCAACAAAACCAAGCAAACATAATGCAAGGCATGAATCAAGCAGCTGGTGGATCAGGGGTTGCTGGTATGGCTCAAGCTTTAGCTAACCAAGGGCAACAGCAAGCACAAGCTGCTTCGGCTAGTATAGGGCAACAAGAAGCGCAAAATCAAAAACTAGCAATGGGACAAGAAGCTAAACTACAACAAATGGAAGCCCAAGGCGAAAGAGGGACACAAAGAATGGAAAAAGACAAAATAGAAACTTTATTTGGCATGTCGCAACAAAGAAAAATGTCTGCTGACGCCGCTAGACAAAGAGCAACTGATCAAATGATGTCTGGTATGGGTGATGTTGTTGGTGGTGGTTTAGGTATAGCTGGTGGGGTTGGCGCGTTTGGTGATACGGTTAAAGATGAAATTTTGAAAAATAATTAACTATGGCAAAGAAAGATAAAAAATCAACATCGTTAAAAAATATAAATCCATTTAAATTAAATTCTACGCTTGTAAAACAAGCTGGATTAACTAGTAAATATTCTGGTGGTGATTCGTATACAGGTTACGGAGAGGTTGACATAGATAAAATGATAGACCCAATGAAGGACTTGTTGTTGGGTAAAATGAACGACAAAGAAGAAAGTGATAAAACTTCAGGGACTGGAACTGGAACCACCGGGCCAAAAGGTGACAAAGGTGACAAGGGTGATCCTGGAGCAGGCACACCCGGTGGACCCGATGATGTAGATGATGTAGATGATGTAGATGATGT
>TARA_R110002020_G_scaffold71722_1_pt1 | contig 12512 bp, 7 predicted proteins | sample TARA_R110002020 | Tara Oceans TARA_R110002020 (sample SAMEA4396489) | marine metagenome | biome: Westerlies Biome; feature: [MES] marine water layer (ENVO:01000295) within the mesopelagic zone...; material: water (ENVO:00002006), including particulate matter (ENVO:01000060) such...
CTTAATACCCAATACGCAAAGTTACCATCAGTAAATTCCTTATTTGATGATTGTAGTTTTGACGCTTCGGCTTGTGCTTCCGTAAATTGTGCCATTTTACTTTCTCCTTAATTACAATTATAAATATTAGTTTGTGTCAAATCTGACTACAAATGTTAACGCTAAATCTTTATCATTTTTAATTGGTTTTGCAATTTTACCTATAGCAACCAATTGATTAGTATCATCATATAATCCAATTGCTGTTACATAAGTTCCAAAATCAGAATGTGTAGCTGCACCAATTAATTCAGTACCAATTCTATATTCTTCGTTTTTATATGAACCTGTAGCATATCCAGTTAAATTATATGGATAGTCGTCATAAATTGTATTTCTATAAATATTATCATTATAATCATTTCCATTAAACGAAACACTTCCACTATACCCAACTTTTAAACTTCTGTTATTAGTATGTTGAAATTCATTTTCTCCAATTCTACAAACATATTCATTTTCATATATAGTTTGTGTTGAATCAAAAGTTAAACTAAATCCATCACTAGCTTCACCAAGTCCTACACCTGAATACGAACCTGTATCGGTTATTACTAGTAAACCATCATTATAAAAAATATTACCAACAACACTACCACTACCGTTTGAATCGGGTTCTTTAGAAGCATAACTAGAACTAAAAGCTACGTCATATAGATTTCCATATCCATCATCTTGTAATATTATCGTAGAATCAGAACTATCGTCTGTTAATCTAACTGAATTTAATCCAATAGATTCACCATACAATCTTTGTGGAATTGATATTACACTAGCACTTTCATGTAACTGTCTTGTATATGGTCTTCTCAATTTCATCTCAGACTTTTTATAAGGTGTATCATATAAATGTCTAGTTTTTGTATATGTTACAACTGCATTTACACCTTTTGGTGTTCCGTTAATCCAATCTATTTTACCAGCCATACTAGTTATATCTCTATAATACATAGTATTTATTGTATAGTAGTTTGGTAAATTATAAAATATACTTGATGAAATAGTTTTAGACGCAGAATCCGTAGTCCAATCATATTGTGTTGCATCATTACCTTTTGTTATTGGTAATGCATATACTCCACTTCCACTATCCAAATTTGTCACAGTAAAAGTTTTGTGAACTTCAAAAGGTGAAATTAAGATATCATCGGATTCGAGATTCTTGAATTGCATTTTAGAACCCCTTAAAAATCAAGTTTTACTTTGATAAGTGCTTCTCTTGATGTTGACTTTAATATTGGTTTACTTAACTTAGCTATTGCAATTAACTCATTTGAATTATTATACAACCCTACAGATGTAATAAATGTTTTAGGTTCAGAAGCCAGACCTGGAATTACAACTCTATTTCCAACAACTGACTGTGTATAAAAAGTTTCATTTGAAGTTGCATTGAAATCACCTGATGTAGCTCTTACAAAATAATGTTGTGATGTTATTTGTTCTTGTCGTTTCATTTGAAAATAAGAACCACTCACAATAGAATTAAATAATAATCTATTATTTCTATCATCACTATTTGAACCACTTTTAGTTACTAAACCAAGTGGTGCTGAACTTAATCTTTCTGGATTTAAAATTATCACACCTAAACTTGGATAGAAAGTTCCATATGAACCACCAAGAGCTGCAGTTTCAGTACCAGCTGCAGTATCTATACTAGTACCACCAATTAGTGAACCACTAACAATATTGTATTCTGGTGAAAAGTTTCTAGCAAATGTATTACCACCTTGATTGGTAGATGAATCATCAATTAATTTTATTTTTTTATCAGCACCATTTCCTAAATGTAATTCCCAACCACCTGGTTCTATTTCTTCTCTAACTCTAGCTCTATTAAGAACTATAGCATAAAATTGTTTAGATGTTGTATTTGCTTGAAAAGTAAAATCTTTAGTTTGAGCAGGATTGATTAAACTATTAAATTGTCCAAATGCAGCAGCTGCAGTTCTATCACCAGTAGCACCTTTAGTTCCTAAAGAACCACTACCGTCTCTATGACCATATACTACTCCAAACTGAACTGATGCAGATGCATTAGCAGCTGGATCATATCTGTAGACATCTATATTATAATCACCGTTATTTGTGTATTGTGTAGATGAACTAAAAAATGTAGTTATATTTCCATCCCCATCTTGCCAAACTCCAGACGTGACAATACCAGTATCTACACTTATATCTTCTGAATTAAAATTTTTATACATTTTTTTATAATCTCCTATTTGTTTTAACGGTAGGGGCCATCACCACTAGCCATACCAGCACCACCCGCTTCAAATTGTTTTTCTAAAATCGGGTCTTGAGGACCTTTTGGATCTGTATTTGATGCAGGATCTGCAACTACAGTAATAGTAACTACTTTACTTAAAGCAGATTGAACACCAGTTATAGTAACATTTGTTGTTGCTCCAGGATTTATAGGCATTGCTCTTAAATCTACTTTATCTGTTGTTACAGTCTTAGTTCCTTGTGTACCACCTTGAAATGAAACAACATTAGTATTTTCAATAGTAAATGTATAGAGCTCTGCAACCCCACCTTGAGTGGTTGGACTAATAGATATGGTTGTATTTTTATCTACATCCGGATAATTTATTTGGTCTATAAGTAATTCTGAACCAGCTAAACTTTGATTTATTAAATGACTACGAAAGCCAGTTCTAACAGGTGTTGCTTCTAATAATGACATATTTTCAATTACCGTTCCATATGAATCAGTTCCATTAGGATGTGTTACATCCCATAGTGTGTAATCTACTTCTTCGTCACTTAAAGCAAATTTTGTAATATTTAAGTTACCACCTGAAGCTAATATTTGACGACCTCTTTTGGTCAAAATTGCATCAACGGTGATACTTGAGTTGTCTAAAAATCCCATATTATTGTCTCCAATGAATTGTGTGTTGATATAACTTTTCTATAAATAAATATCGATGATTAATTTTTTTGAACATTTTTTATCTCTTACCTTTTTTTCTTAGGTATTATTTTCTTTTTACCACCCTTTTGGTCTACTGAAAGTTTAGATATACCTTTTGTAGTTGGTACTGCAACAGTCGGTGCAGTTGTTGTTACGATAAATGGTAAGTCACCATCTATAGTGGTTTCTGATGTGTTCTTTACACCCTCAAAAAACATTCTTCTTTGAGCTGTACTATGTTGATATTCAGTATCTAAATCAGTTGAGTGTAATGACCTAGAACTATAAAAGTTTTCAAATGGATTAATACTATATCTAGAACTCTTATCGTAATCAACGGCGTTTGCATAAAAGAATTTATATTCTAAATTACGTAATGAAGTTCGTTGATTCATAGCCATTGCTCCAGTTGGCTCTTGATATACAAAATCTGGATACCCATATTTTGCTGAACCACTTATGTATAGATTTCTATCATCAAAATTATCATTGGCCGCAAACTTATATAATGATGGTTTCAAGAAAGTACCTGAAGCATCTATCTCACCCTCATAATACGGATAATCACTTTCTATTTTTAATACAGAGTGACTAGCCTCATTAGTACTTTCATTAAAATGAAAATTTGTTAAATTAATTTTTGAATTATAATCTACTCTTTCAAAAGATGGATTGTTTCTCTGTATTGGAATCTTTGGTCTTTCAAAAATATTAGGCTCAACTACAGTTCCTAAATGTGTTTTTGACCTCATTGGTATTAATTTTTTAATTTGTTTAAATACCGATTGGTCATAGTATTTTATTAAATGCATATAATCCCAAAAGTCATTATTATCAGAATATTTTTGAAAATATTGATTTGATATATCTTTTAATTCAGAATATTGATGTTCAAAATTATCTCTAGGATCACCAAGATATTGATTAAAATCTAAATTAGCAAATGATGATACTATGTCCTCGTTTACTGCGTCTGTTGGTGAAAAATATATACCAACCTTACGTGAGTCTATTGGTGCAAAATCATTAGAACTATGGTCAACTCGTTTATTTACACTTAAATTTGCACCACTACCACTTATAAAATTATCTTCTATTCTAATCTTATCTGAATTTCTTCTATTGGGTCCATGATTAGGTACAAAGGTTTTTGTCTCGTCAACCACAGATTCAAATGTATTTACTCCAGCAAACCCATTAGCAGAACCAGGAGAAGTTGTAGTCTGATTAGAACTAACGTCTCTAATAGTTGTACCATCGGATAAACTAGTATTGTCATCAAAAGAATATCTAGTAACTAGTGAGTAATATGACGATGATGGAGTGTTACCAACATAAGATTTTGGATTACTTACATGATTATCAAAATATTGCTCTTTTAATGTTTCATTCCATAATCTAAATTCCATTAACGAACCTGTTAACTGACTTCCAAAAGTTGTTCCTACACCACCAATAAATAAATTATTACTTCCAGTCCAAGCTGCATTATAAGAAGACGATACTGTATTATTAGATCCTGTAATAATTAAAGATGTTTTACTAGAAAATATAGTTCTATCCAATCCACTTTCATATTTTTTAACAAATAAATTATAACTAAACGAATCATCAATGTTATCAGTATTATCTACAACTTGTCTTAAAGAAACGTCATCCCAAAGTATAACCTTACTCTTGTTTAAGTTTTCAAATCGAACACCTAGTTTTGCTGTATTTGGAAATCTTATTGTTTTTGTTACTGATATTTGTCTCCACTCTGATTCATCCAATCCAATTGGTAGTGAAGTTTTCATACCACCCAATGCAGTGATAGATTCATTATTAGAGTTTGTATCTTCAGACCAATTAACAACATTTTCATTTTCATCTAATTCAAATATACGTAAACGACCAGTACCATCTACTGTGCTACCAGATGCTTTAGCAAATGCAGAAAATGTATAAGTTTCATTTTGACTTACATTAGCTAAAGACGCTTTTTGTGAACCAAGAGAACCAGATGGTTCTGCAACTTTAAATAAATATGTATATGATGTTTGATTAGAATTATTCTCATGTCTTAAACTGTTTGTTCCTGTCTTAGCAACATTAGAACTACTAACTATTTTTATATTTCCATATGCTGCACTAGAAGGTTGACCATCTGAACCTGTGATGAATGGTGGATTAAATAAGTTAGTTGTTTCAAAAGATGGAAATGGAAATAATTCAACACTAACTTTTTCTTTATTTAACATTAAAGAATAATAATCACCATCAAATATAGGTAACAACGAAGAACTTACTGTTTTATAACCATCGGAACCTGATAATACAAATGCAACAGTTCCATAATTATCAGTAGAATCATTGTCTTTTAATTTTATAGCCCAATCAGTTCCTTTTTGAACTAAAACTTGGTCTGAACTATTAACTGATCTAAATCTTAATTCTACGGTTTGAGGTTTCATACTAGTATCACTATCATCAGTCCAACTGCTTGAAACATATTGACTACCTCTGAACCCTAATGCTTTAGTAAATCTTCTTGATATTTCAAATGGTTCTTTTTGACTTGGCTTACTTAATCCACCGTATTCTCTAACTTTTAAAATAGTTGCTGGTATTCCATAACAATTCAATAAACCACGTAACGAAGCAATTGTACCTTTTGATTTTAATAAAAATGGCATACTTGCAATGAGTCTTTTAGTTATCTCTTTTGAAACGTCACCTTCAGGTGGAGAATCAAGAGAACCAGATGTGTATAGTGAATATGAATCACCACTTAATTTTTGACCAAAACCATGTCTACTTAATTCTAATAAATCTTTACCATCTTCAAATGTCCAACCTAAAGATTGAACTAAATTAAAAATTAAATCTTTTGAAAATCCATCTTGTAAATCTAATCTTCTATCAGAAATATCTGATAAAGCTTTTATGTAAGACCAAATTTCATCAAACTGTTGACCTATCATATCCATAAAATCTGAAAATTGATTATTGTCAACGTTACTTGTAATATGCTGTGGTAATAAGTTGACTAATCTGTTTGGATTGTCTGTGTCATAAAAAGATGCACTATATATTTGACCAGTTTTAGATGCATTTGAACCATACCAAGTAGTAAAATCTAAATTAGAAGAACTAACTGGTTTATATGGATCTGCATATGTTCCACTACCATCTTTTGGCCATGAAGCGTCATGAAATTCACCAATTGAACTTGAAACATATGTTGATTTTGTGTTATATAAATAATTTTCATATCCATCGAAATTACTTTTAACATCTCGTATCACATCCTCGTAAATAACAGCATCAGTAGCTCCATTAGTAGTTGCGGCAAACGATGCACTCAATGCAGTGTTTTGTTCTATTTTTTCTATTTTATATTTAAAATTTTCTAATCTTTTTTCTGCAGATGAAAAGTTTATAAAGTTTTCATATCGAGAATAATCTACACTCAACTCTACCGGTTTTTGACTACCACTTACATACTTATCAATAATTTCTTGTTTCAATCGTGCATCAGATGTAGTTAAATCATCAAAACTTTGTAATTCAGTTGGTCTATTTGAAATAGGAGAATTTTCTGGTAAATTTTCTTGTGGTATTAATACTAAAACATCCTCATCTTCTTGTTCATATCCAATCAACTCTACCGTTTCTGTTAGTGGTGGTAGTACTTCTCTCACAACATACGTCAAATCTTTTTCATTTATATCATCTGGTATGGGTTCATATGTTTTGTATATTACAGAGTATGGTAATGTAGGCACAGTTTGATTATCATATTTAACATTGGTTGTTAAATATCTTTTATCATTACCAAAATGTAAGTATGTATTTAAATCTTTTCTATCTCCAAACTTACTACTTATAGTCCAATTTGTATATTGTTCATCTGCACCTAAAGATGATTCTGGTTGTAGTCTTGTTACTAAACTATCGTAAGTAGAATCTATCTCTATAGTATCACCATCTACGTTTGTTATGTTAGCAACAAATGGTTCATATATTGGTGTGTATAAGGGTTCGTTATCTACAGCGGCCGGTGGAAAAATGGTAAAAGAAAAGTCCGTGGTTGTGGCAATGGCATTCTGTCCATCTGCAACCATATATAAATAACCCTTAACATCAACTACGGTTGCATTGTTTAAATTAATACCTGGTGTTTGAATACCTTCTAAACCCTCTTGTAAAATACCTCTTATATCAATTGTTTGAAATTCATCAAGTTTACCTCTAAGTTCTAAAGTAATCCTATTAATGTTTTGTCCTTGTATGTAAAAAAAGATTTGTATTGTATCTAAATTACTATAACCACCGCTATTTATAATACGTTCATTTAGAGGTTCTGGTAAAGGATTTTTTAGTTTTATCGTAACGTCTTCATCACTTCTAGCAAGTATGGGTGTAGGAAAAGATGAATCTTCATACCAACCACTACCCAACACAAATGAAAATAAATCTTCATATTCATTAGTAGCTACAACCGTAGTACTATCAACTATATCAGTATTATATTCAGAATCTCCTCCAAAAAGTTCAATAGTTTCTGGTAATTCTATATAAGGTTTACTAGCCATTAGTGAGTCTCTATTATTGCTGGCAACATAATTGTAGATGAATCATTTGCCGTGTTATCTTTAATTGTTAATTTTATACCTATAAATAATTCATCACCAAATAATTCTACTCTTAATCTAGAACCCACTCTTTCACCACCCGAAGAAGTTTCTCCAGTTATAGTTTGAATAGCTTTAAACCCACTTTCAGCTGTGACTGTAGCGTACGAATTAGAATCTGGTGTTATTATTCTAATATTTCCTCCTGACTCTTTACCAACATCTCTAAGTTGTAATTGATTGTGGTCACCATTATCTTTATCCCATCCAAATACTTCCCATGTGTATGTTGTAGGAGCGTCTGCTCTAAATGATGAATTACTAACAAAATCCAAAACAGGTTCAGGATCGTTTCTACTCACCCATACTGGATCAAATTTCGAATCTTGTAAATCTCTAACATCTCGTATTGTTTTGCCATCACCTTTAAATCGTATATCATCTTGTTTATCCGATGGTATATCGTCTCCATCTGCAATACCTGCAAATCTAGTTGTTGCAAGAGTAAAGTAAAGATCACCTGGATTTTTGTTATTATTATTTTTCACAGTCTTAACTTCACCAGAAGTTATATCCAAATAAAAACTCGCTTTAAGAAAGTCAGTTCCAGTATTTTCATTTGAAGTTGTTCCCACATCATCTTCAGAAACTTGAGTTTGTGGATATTCTCTATTTACTAAAAAAAAATTTGGTATTATTATTTTTCCAGTTTTCATAGATTCTTCAAATTGTGGATTGTTTTCTAAATTTGAAAATTTTAATTTATTTGAGTTTTCTTTACCTTTACCTTCATCTACAAATTCTATATTACTTAAATCTGAGGTTTCTGCAATAACTTTTTTATTTCTTGCAGGTAATTTATAAAAATTTCTAATATAACTTTCATCTTTTATTTTTTGTGGTATCAATCTTATTTCGGTTCTAGATGGTGATATCTCATGAGATATATATTTATTTTCTTTTATAAATAAACTTTTATCTATTTCATTTATGTCAACATCCCCATTAAATATTTCATCATTTTCATCGGTAACTACAGTTTCATATGAACCAGCTACTTTTCTTAAAAAATTATAGGTAACTTTAAACCTACCTCTATCATATCCCAACTTTCTAAGAATAGTACCAGTTTTTAACTTAACACCACCCTTTTCAAAATCATAGTAGTAATCTGAAGAATCAGCAACTGAAGTTTCTAATAAATTATCATTGATGTCATATATTAAAACTTCAACATAATCTTCAGAATTATCACCAAACCCTCCACCAAAATATGTATTTTTTGGTTCAATACTACTATCGTACTCAAATTTTTTATTAGTAATTAATAACTCTCGGTCAATTTGTTTTAACTTACTTGACATTAGTCTACTGGCTCCCCTTCTGGTATACTATCTATTACATCTATATTTCTAGTTTTTACATTTCTCCACTCAGCACCTATTGCATAAAAAGATTGTAAATCAGGAAATGGTCTTTTTTGATTTCCATCTATCAACCATTTTCTATTATCATTGGGATTGTCTGATGTTACAGTATCACCATTTCGCAATTCTTCTGGTAATGGATTTGCTATTTCTGTTTGTAATAGTTCTGAAACTGTTCTGTCTATTAAGTTATCTGAAGTTTTGTCTTTTACGTTTTCTTTTATAACATCAGTTTGTATAGAACAAGATTCTTTTTGAATCAAATCTCTAAAATCAGTATACTCAGTAATTCCTTCTATCTCTGCTCTATGCAACATCATCCTTAACTCGGAGTAATCTGAGTTATCACGAAATATAACATCTTCTATACCCAAACTTGTAGTAATATCTTCAAAAGAATATAATACACCCTCTTCATCTCTAAATAAATTTTTAGCACGTGATACTAACTCAGATAAATATTCACTTCTAAGCTTGTTTATAAATTTATTATAGAACCCAACGTTAATTAAGTCTTTTTTTAAATAAGGCATTATTGAGTTACCTTGAATGTAAATCCTTCATCAAAATATTGATCTAATTCATCAACAGTTCCACTACCACTTTGAACTCTGTATTCTAAAGTATAGTATCTTTCAGGTTGATATCCATCTAACCAAAGATTAAAATAGTTACCATTACTGTCACAACTTATTAATGAACCACTACCATAAGGAACAATCACGTCATGTGTTTCTGCATCTTTAATAGAATAAAACGAAGAAGCACTTGGTAATGTTTTTACAGTTAGATTTGAAGGTGTTGTTGAATATGTTCTTGCAGGAAATCTTTCTCTACAAACTAATCTAAATCTTACTTTGGAACTTTCTTTATATTCAGGTCGTAATCCTTTCATATAAATAACAGAGTCTTCTAAAGCAGAACCTGTTATAGGTGATAAAGAACCACTTGACCATTTAGAATCATTCCAAACTGTTTCTAATGTGGGTGGATATTTTGTATGTGTATCTGATGAAAAGAATGCTAAGTTACCAAATCTAGTTGTGTTACCTTCATCACTACCAGTATTAAGATTACCAATACTACCACTTCTTTTAATTATAAACCCATCATTTGAAACAGAACCATCTAACCATCGATTTACAACATCAGTAACATTTATTCTTACATCTGTAGTTCTATGACCAAGAGAGTGTGAAGCTTCATAACCACTTCCACTATGCCATTGTCCACCTGAAGCACTAATTTCAGTATGCCAAAGAGTACCATCTGTCTGTCCATCTTTATAATTCCAACTACACCCCTCATCAGTTATTGGATTATCATATGATCTACCTTGTCCTGTTATCCAAGAACCATTGACAGGATATGCATATATACTTTGAGAGGTAGCTAATTCTGTTGACTTTGCATCATATAAGTTTAAAAAAAATGATGGATTGGTTATTGTATTTCTTACTATTGATGATGAAATGTAATTTAAATTAAATCTCATTACTATACGAGAAACATTTACCGTTTCTCCAGTATCACTAACTTCTTTTCTTATTTCTAATATCTCATCTAATCCAGCGTTTAAACTACCACTAGCTTGATATAAAGTTGAATCTTTTTCTGCAAATGTAAAATAATGCATTTATTTACTCCGTTCCTAAGTTATCACCAAGAACTTTACCCTTGATATCTGAATTTAGATATTTAACTTCAAATATACTTGGATCTAGTGCTGGATATAAAATCCCACCTCGTAATGAAGAATCTATATCATAATAATTACCAGAATAACCATCTACAACTTTATATTTATTTTCTATTACAATCTGTGCTTTTTTTGGATTGTTTTCTTCAGGTGGTACAACAGATGCAACACCATCTACCAAAGACAACTCATATGCAATATCTCCCAATACTATCGGTTGTCCTATTTGCCATCTATCAACATCAAAGAAATCTTGAATAACAGATACACATCTTAACAAAACATCATTTTTATTAAATCCAATTCTTGTTATTATTGCAAAATTTACACCTACGTGAATAACATATGCATCTTTAATATTTATTGCATCTGTAACTAATCTATATTGTGATAGATATGTTTTTAAATTTTCTTTTGTTGTCGATGTTAACGGTGTTAGTTTTTTATTATCATCAAATCCAAGAGTGTACATATTTAATGCTAAAGGATTTGGTATTTTATTAACTTGTAAATTTTTTAAACTTACACCAATATCATCTTGAGTTATTTGTCTTTCTAAATTTTCAACCATACCAGCTTTACTAAGTTGTTCATCTTGTGACATATGAACCTTAGCAACTGTTCCATATTTTGGTGGTAAAGAATAAGCTCTTACAATATAATCATCTTTAGTAACTGCTCTCTGTTGAGCTTGAAAATGTGCAAGTGCATTTTCCCTAACCTCTCTAACAGTTTGACCAGACGAACCACCTGTTGCTGGACTTGGATTGGTAAATCCTACTGAGTCTTTTGATTCTTGAACTAATTCAGAAACTAATAAATTGTCTTCTATGTTATAACTAATACCACTTATCTTAGTAATTTCACCAGAGTTTACATTATCACGTACACCACCACCATGAGTATATTTTATAGTAAGTGTGGTATTAGCTGGTGCAAGTCCAAAAGTACTTGTCTTTAAGAAGTTTGAAGGATCGAAAGCAGTAGTTAAATACGAAGGACTACCTGGTAAACTAGAACCAACACTTGTTGGATTTGGAATTATCTCTTCATCAGGATTATCTGATACCCCAGCTCCAAATCTTAAAACTGTTTCATCTTTATCATTTATATAAGTTGTAAATCTACGAGAAACTTTTTTAAGTTTTAAAATATAAGCTGTAGTTCCTCTATCTCCAACTGATGCAGGATCATTTATGGTACTATTTTCCATCTCTTCAAATATAGTATCTCTTGCCAAAGAATCTACTTCATACCATTTATTACCATCACTATCTATACACGAAATTATTTCTATAACATCATCATTACTTAATTTTATCTCGGTATATTTTTCTGCAGAATTAAAATCAAAAAACTCTGTTGATATTTCTCCACTTTGTACTTTTATATTTTTCTTTAATAAAAATTTTGTTGGAAGTCCAGCATTAGTTTCAAATATAGAAACATCTCGTTTGTCATACGAACTTGAAAATTTAAAGTTAACATCTTCTAGTGTTCTAAATGTTACATTAGTTGAAGATGCTTTTACAACAGTACCCGCATTGATAGTTAATCCATATCTGTAATCTGGTTTATTATTTAAAGCTGGAATAGTTTGAAAAACATCTAACACCGCTGTTGATGCAGCTGTAGTTTTTGGTGTATATCCAAAGGACTGAGCTATGTTATAAACATTTCTTTTTTCTTCAGCATATGCTAAAAGTGATTCTCTAAATTGTGAATCTATATAATACGAAAGAACATCACCTACATATGCTGCCATTTCAATAAACATCATACCAGGTGATGCTTCATTAAAATCA
>TARA_R110002020_G_scaffold47905_3_pt1 | contig 12510 bp, 17 predicted proteins | sample TARA_R110002020 | Tara Oceans TARA_R110002020 (sample SAMEA4396489) | marine metagenome | biome: Westerlies Biome; feature: [MES] marine water layer (ENVO:01000295) within the mesopelagic zone...; material: water (ENVO:00002006), including particulate matter (ENVO:01000060) such...
AGAAGGGGCCAGGTGGCGCACCGGCAAAAAGAGGGCAATTTTTTAGCCAATTGGGAAAAGTTTAAATAACTTCATAATTAAAGGAGCCCCAACCGTGACTGAAACCCAGGCCTACCGAAACGATCAGCAAGACCAGTGAGATGATGTTCTTTATCATGTCAATTTAAAATGTAGGTCTGTAATATATAACCGCCAATAATTCCGATAGGTATGCCCAAAATTGCATTGATAAGGGCCGTTCTGGCTTTTTTGGGAAATACTTTCCGAAAGCGGTAGTACAGGTAAAAACCTACCGGTGGCAATGCGTTCGACAATATCATTAAACCAATTTGTAATTTGTCGTTTTTTTGGACTGTGTTCATCTTGTTTATTTTAGAATGTTATTTAATATTTACCCAAAGTTCTTCCACGTTGAAACTGATGTGCGATACGTTGGTCTTGTCTGGCATATCAATGGCTGTCGTACTTCCCTCTTTGATGATTTTAATATGACTCATCACTTCCTCTAGGTTACTTTTATCATCCTTGGTCCATGTGCCCTTGCCATAATGGAACACTTTTTTATCTTCTATCCTTAATCCGTTCAAGGAATCGGTAAAAGCAAAAGGGTAGATATCCATGTAAGAGCTATCCACCACCAGTGTGATGGTATTGCCTGTTTTGTTACTGACGTATACCGTTTTCCTGGCACTGCAGGAAGAAAGCACCACCGCAACAATTGATAAAGCACCTATAACTTTCATTTTGCTTTGTTTTAATTGAAATTGAGAATTTGGAAATGTCCTTATTGCAGATAGTAGCCTGAAATGGCACGTATTAAAATTCAACTTTGGCCAACGCTTGCGATATCTCCCATAATTTTAAAGAAACGTTCAAATCCTTTGCTTGTTCAGGTATTTTTGCGATTGCAGGAAATCCTCTGGTCTCGCCCATTTTGTTCGGTCCATAGTACACACCACCCTTGGCATCCGGAGAAGTGGCCGCATATAATGTTGGCAAGGCTCCCTGTGCTGGTGGTTGGAACAAAAACGGCAGAAAGGTTCTCGCTATTCCTGCCCCGCTCCATCGCCCTGCACCGGTAATAAGTAGATTGGTTCGGGAAACCCCTGGATGGGAAGCCAGGCTCGTGATGCCCCAACCCAGCTTTTCACTTTGTCGCTGAAGTTCCAGGGCAAACATCAAGTTCGCCAATTTTGCCTGACCATATGCTTTCATTGGAACATAGGAAGATGTCGACTGAAGGTCATCAAAATTGATCGTTCCCGCGGTATTCGCTATACTTGAAACGGTAACGACACGGGCACCCAATGATTTCCGCAATAATGGAAGAAGTTGTGCCGTCAATGCAAAGTGACCCATATGGTTCGTTCCGAACTGCAGCTCAAAGCCGTCGGCAGTTTCGAGTCGTTTAGGCGGCGTCATGACACCGGCGTTGTTTATGAGAAGGTTTATGGCCTGCCCTTTTGCGGTCATTCTCGAGGCAAAATCTTTGATCGAGGATAGGTCCGCTAGGTCTATTTTTTCAAAACGTACTTTCGCCTTCGGATTGACCCGATGTATGTTGGCAATTGCCCTGGCCCCTTTTTGGGCGTTGCGCCCCATGACGATCACGTTCCATCCCGCCGATGATAACGCCAGTGCATCTTCATATCCAATACCTTCCGTACTACCTGTAATAACAGCTAGACCCTCTTTTCTTGGAGGGATATTGGATGCCGTCCACTTCTTTATTTCGTATTGCATTTTTATCCGTATTTGTTGATGCAAAGTTGCCACAACATCTAACAACAGATTTAGCTTAAACGCCTTTTGATGTAGTCAAAAGTGATCTATAGGCGGGAACGATCTTAATTTTGGTGCATGGGGAAGGTGTGGGCATAAAGTTCCCGTATAATGTGGATGTGTGATTTTTGTATTGGACCAGATGTGAAGGTACCTGCCCATTGGGTCGGGCGGTCTAACGTTTATCCTTACTTTGTGGCGTAAGATGGACAGTGCTTTTCTTAACACCACTCCGCCTTTTGTAGTTCTAGCGCCCTTTGTGCTAAAAACAAGCGGTGATCTTAGTTATTGATCAGTGGGGGAAATTTTTCGTTCTTATTTCTTAGATCGAGGCCACCTTCCAAGATGGATTTGAGGTTGGTCAGGTAAAAGGTCCACCCATTTGTGCAACCAAGCCGGACATATTGTTTGGAACGGTCATCCAATGGAATATTATGATGCCTTAGGGTAACCATTACATATCCATCCATTTCTTCAAGATTTACATCCACCAGGCAATTGCCCTCAAAAGTAAATTGGATAAAATCCTTGCCGTTCACTTTTGTGATTGCCCCTTTCATAGGCTCCTTATAAAGATACCAATACCATGTATACCTTATATTTTCAGTTACGTTTCCATCCCGTTCAAATAAGGAATTGTCGGCCTTTTGGAACTCCACCTTTTTTAAGAACCAACGCTCCAGTTCGTTCGCCTTGGTCCAGGCATCATAAACGGTGGACAGATCCGACTTAATGGCTATTCGCTTTGTATAGGAGGTCCAATCAAAATTTTCCATGGTATCCGGTAAACTTGTTTCTGTGTATTGCTTTATAATCAGTATGTGCTGTTAAAGTCCCCTCAACTAACTGCCTCGGGGCGGGCCTACAATATAATCAGAAAAATCAGACCTATCGGGGCAAGCTCAGGAGGCATACGGAGAAAAATTAGATGACATAGAAACAAGCCACCTCCAAGGGTACTGGCTAGAAGAAGAATAATCCCTTATTGTGCGTTAACGGGGCGTATTTTCATCGTCCCCCACATATTCCAGAATATCGCCCGGTTGGCATTCCAGTACGTTACATATCGTTTCCAAAGTACTGAACCTTATGGCCTTTGCTTTGCCCGTTTTTAATATGGAGAGATTGGATAAGGTCAGCCCTACCCTGTCCGAAAGTTCGTTCAGGGACATCTTTCGTTTGGCCATTACAACGTCTAAATTGACTATTATCGCCATCGCTAAACGGTTAGATCGTTTTCGTTTTGAATATCCGCCCCTTTTTTGAAAACAGCGGCAATAATATAGATTACGGCCCCCATCAGAATAAAAGCTTGACTGTCGGTCCAAAATGGGTCCAAATGGGTGGTATCGAAACCATGGTGCATCAAATTTTTAGCGGACTGTTCGGCGATGTATCCCAACAGCCCCAGTGAAAGGGTGAAATGACCGATCACTGAAATCCGATCGGAAATAAAAGTGCTGAAGGGTTTTGATAGGTCCATTTTTTGCATAAGCTCGATTACGACGTAAAAAAGGCACGCTTTTAAAATTGTAATGGCCAGAACAAAGCTGTACATACCAAAAAAAGCCCATCTGCTCTTTTCAAACATTTCGGACAGGTCCAACTTCTGGTACAGGTTCTGGACGAATTCAGGCCTGTACAGGCTGAAAAAGAAATTGACGATCAGGCCACCGGCTTCCACGCACAGGCCTACAAAGATCACCCAGGCCACGATGTGCAGGCCCTTAAATACGAAAGTGTTTGTTTTTGACATCATTGTTGGATTAAGAAACTTGCAGCTAAAATATAAAATATTTATTGATAAACAATAAATATAAATCTTTATTCGAAAAATATTTATTGCATTATAAATTTGGAAGTCTCCAACACATATAGATATACCACAAAACCAAAGTTGACATTACCCTAGCGGATCTGCTCCTATCGTTTTCAAATGAGCCATAAATTGGAATAGGCTGTCAAAATGATGCATTTTAACAGCCTATTGTACACTATCGTTCAAGGAATCAACCGTAGATCCTTTTAATAAATTGCTGCACCGTTATAGGTTTTCTGCCCAATAAGGTTTCCAAAGTGGTATCTTCCAGGTCCATCATACCTTCCGCTACACCGGTACCCCACATGATCAACATCCCTATATACATTTCCGGCACGCCCGCTTCTTGGAGAAGGTTCCTAAAATCATCAATAATGGGAGATCTATAATCTATCTTTTTGTGCAAAGTTTCGGAGATATATGCGGCTATTTGTTCAAAACCTACCGATGTATTGTTCGTCAAATTATAGGAGCTGTTATCATGTCCCGTGGTGGTCAATACAACGGCCGCTGCTTCGGCCAGCTCATCACGAAGTACCCAACCAGCTCTGCCATCTTGTGCAGGGAACAGAATGGTACCCGTTTCGGCGACCTTTTCCCCTACAAAAGCAAGGATCATCTCCTGATAGATCCCATTTTGTAGGATCGTATAGGTCAGTCCACTTTCCTTTAAAAACCTTTCGGATTCCAAATGGGAATTCTGAAAAGCGGCAATGGCGGATTTTTCATGGCCCTCGGTCCTCACAAAAGAGGTATAGACAACATGCCCAACCTTCGCTTTTTTGGCCGCCGTAATGGCGTTTATATGATGTTTTGTACGGTTTTCGACCGCTCCCCGGTCGCTACTGGAAACCAGTAGTAGTTTGTCCACGCCCGCAAAAGCATCGACCAATGAACCGACATCGGAATAGTCCCCTTTTCTGACCTGGATCCCCTGTTCCTCAAAAGATTTAAAATCCTCATCCTTCCTTACCAATGCCGCTATATCTTTTACGGCCGCTCCTTTGTCCAATAAATGTGCTATGGCCTTGGAGCCGTATTTTCCCGTTGCACCTGTAACTAAAATCATAATGTCTGTTTTTTTGATGGGACAAAGCTACAGAGGTTGATATACTATTTATAGTTTGTAATTAAAAAATAGTGCTATACTTTTGTATACTGAACCTAATACGGGAACCCCATGAACGATTTTAAAGAAATTGTACGGCAAGAAACGGAAGAGCAACAACGGTGTCCGCAGAACTATGTACTTGCACTGACCGATACCATGAACGTTATTAGCGGAAAGTGGAAATTGCCCATCATTGCCTCTTTGCTGCGTGGCAAGGACCGTTTTAAAGATCTGCTGGACAATATAGACAAGATCACGCCCCGTATGCTCTCCAAAGAACTAAAGGAACTGGAGATGAACAGTATTGTGGTGCGCGAGGTATACGACCAAACCCCTGTATTGATAAAATACCGATTGACGGCATCCGGTAAAAGCTTGGTAGACCTTATAGATACCATGATCGATTGGGGATTGGCACATCGAAGTGAAGTGTTGTAAACTGTGTCTGCAACTGGCCTATTTTTATTATAAATTATCCAAATCATTACAGACTTTATTGATATGGTCAATTCCATATAGAAGTTCGGATTCATTTATGTTCATCCATTGAAAAAATTGCATAATTGTGGCGTAAAGTTGTCTTGCTTCGGTTGAATCCTTTATTGAGTGTGAATTCCTAAAACAAATTGGTTCGTGATGAGCAATTCTATTTCTGAATTTATTTATAGCTGCTAATTGATTAAAAACATAATTTGGATTGTACTGATTGGTCGGACTACTTTTTGGTTTTGTGGGGAAAATGGACAATAAATTTCGTCCTGTAGCGGTATATTGTCTTTGAGCGAATAAAAATCTCCAGAAGCCGAACCCTAATTCTGCGACTAATTTATTATGGGTATAGGATGTTCCGAGTGAGTCGATTGCATCATTTATATTCTTTTTTGTATGCCATGTATAATTATTGTCGAATATCCCGTGTTGTTGAGCACCGTTTCTTAACCAATTATTTCCTAAAGTAAGGGTTAGATGTCCGTCTATTTTATTTCTTAAAGAAATTTCAAAACAGCTGATAACCGTAAAAAATTCTTGCGATAATTTTAGATTAAGTCGGTATAGGGTCATTGATTTCCTTGTGTTTCCAAAACACGCAACTAAATACCTACTCATTCTTGGAGCAGATATGATACTCTCAAATTGGTTGTACCTCATAAGATTGTTTCGGCAAGTATCAATATAATTGTTATATTTGTAATATCTTATTCCCGATGGTCCCTGATTTCGATCAAACTATCGGGTTTCGTTTTTTACAAACTTTCCGTTTTTTACCATAGGTATAGCGTGTAATCCGGAATTTCTTGGAGGAATGCCTTAAGTACAATTCCACAGTATCGGAAATATACCAAAATTAATTTAAAATACAGGACAGGTTGCCAACCGCTCCAATTCCATTTAGGTTCAAACAACCATAGGCCATCAATACAAGTGGAGGTACTATTTCTCCTTTTTCCCAATTCCCTAATTTCAGGAATGGACCTCTCCGTCATTTTTCAATCTGATATCTCGGTTGATCTATAAATCGTGGTTTTGGCCATTTCAGGTTTTATGTGGCCATAATCTTAAACAGATCAGTATGTGCTGGCCTTTCCCCATCAATACAAAAATGCACAAGTAAAAGGCCGTTGGCCGCTTACCTGTGCATGGTGATCGATCTGTTTGCAAAGGATGTTTAAATCACTTCATTTATTTCCGTGCATAGTTGGTGTAGCCACCGTCCACCAGTAATTCCGTTCCCGTAATGAAACTTGCCTCATCGGAAGCCAGAAACAGGACCGTTTTGGCAATTTCATCGGGGGTACCCAATCTTTGCAAAGCCGTTGCCGAAGCCAAGTGATCCTTTGCCTCATCGGTGGTGACCGCCTTGTCGAAACCTTCCGTTTTCACCGGTCCAGGGCTAAGGATGTTTATCCGTATTTGCCTGTCTGCCAATTCGTTCGACGCAATCTGGGCTATTTTGTTCAGTGCCCCTTTGGTTGCGGAATAGACACTTGTCCCCAGATTAGAGGCCGTTGCAACGGTTGAGGATGTAAACAGTACCGTTGCACCGTTCGGGATATGGGGGAGCAATTTTTGTAAGGTGAAGAAACTTCCTTTGACATTGGTGTGGAACTGTGCATCAAAATCCGCTTCGGTCACTTCTTCGATCGGGGCGAATACCGCTATTCCCGCATTCAAGAAAAGGACGTCCACCTTGCGGCCGCTTTTTGCCACTTCCTTTTCCAATATTTCGATCCCCGCCATCTCCGAAGTATCCGCAACGACCGTTTTCAAATGTGGGCTGTTGATCTTGGCGGCCGCTTTTTCCAGGTTTTCGGCATTTCTACCGGTGATGGTCACAGTGGCTCCTTTTGCTATAAAGGATTCTGCGGTTGCGTATCCTATGCCCGTGCTTCCGCCCGTAATGACCACATTTTTATTTTTAAGATCCATTTTAAAATTATTTGATGTTCGGGTACAAAGTTAGGAAGCTTAATTTATTTTAGTGACTTTGTAACAAAAAGTAACGGTCACCTTCAGGTAACAAAGTAACTTCGCAGGGAATGGAGTGAATTTAAACAGGACGAGCAAAAAAAGAAATGAAGGCCGTTCGGAAGCATCTTGCGGGGCAAATGGAAAATCGCGAATAATCGTCCATTTGTTTTTACAACAAAAGAAGGTTTTTGGATATTTTAAACGGTGTGAATGGCTTTTCCAACAAAATGTTGGGCAAGGCTTGAGATAAATCCGTTGATAAAACGGAACGTTCTGGGTATACGGCCCATAAGTTTCCGGTACCAGCTTACCGAACACGGCAGGACTTTATGGACCATTATGGACAACATGATCGATTGGGGAATTAGGTATGGAAGAAAAATGTTGGGAAAATAAAGGTCTACCCACGGAGCTAAAGCTTATTGTGTTGCTTTTTGCTTTTTTGCCCAAAGCTAGATCCATAAGATTTTGCGGTCTTGTTAAGGAAACCCAAGCAATTAAATTTAACGCTTTTTGCCCTAGGGACCTAGGTATTGTTATGCGACGTTTTTCTTTTCGAAATGCTTGATTTCATTGAGTTCCGCTTCTTTTGCCCCTTTCTCTTCCTCGATGTCATAATCGTCTTGAAGTCCGAGCCAGAACTTGGCCGAATTCCCAAAATATTTACTTAACCGCAAAGCAGTGTCCGCCGTTATTCTCCGATTACCTTTTACAATTTCCGAAATGCGTGTTTGAGGAATTTTCAAATCCTTTGAAAGTCGGTAAGCGGTAATTTCAAGAGGTTCAAGAAACTCGTAAAACAAAATCTCGCCGGTATGTACATTTGCCAACTTTTGCATTTTTTTATTTTTTTAGTGATAATCCAATATTTCCACTTCACTTGCGTTTCCTTTGTCCCATAGGAACAGTATACGCCATTGTTTGTTATTCGAATGCTATAATAATCGCCCAGTTTTCCACCAAGCTTTTCAAGTCGGTTCGACGGTGGAATCCTTAAATCAGAAATGTCCTGTGAGTTGTTCAGCATTCTGAGCTTCCGTCGTCCTACGTTTTGGACTTCAATCGGCATTTTCCCAACCCGAATTCCGTTCCAAATCTGTTCGGTGGCTTTCGAACCAAAGGATGCCTGTGGTCTTACCAAGGGAATTTCGGGAAAATCCATAACAACACAACGGTCAATCAGATCCGTAAAGTGGAATTTACTGTAAAAAGTAGAAGTATTCCTAAAAAGCAGCAACATGGGTCAACGGGCCATCCCTAAAACCCACAATAAAACAGATCGATCCCCATATAGGGAAAACCGACCAAGACCGGTTCGGTCAACACTGAGTTCACCGACCACACGGCCTGCCCCAAATCACTTCAGGGAACGCTTAGTTATAGGGTGTAGTTATTTTTTATGCAATGATTTCAAAAATTCGCCTGCTGTCATTACGGGTAACAACGATTTTTTAAAGTCTTTTCCGTTTCTTGTTATTATAATTTCGCATTCCGACTCCGTTGCACTAAAATATTGCAAGGCATCCTCAAAATCTTTTATGGAGGAATTCAATCCTTTTTCGATCGTTTGCTCGTCCAGAGGGCAAATTTCACAGATTATCTTAAATTTTCGTAGCTTTTCCCTCGCAATTTTTCCATTCTCAAATTTTGCAAGAAAATAGTTTACCGTTGCAAATGAAATAGGGGAAACGACCATTGTCAGTTTTTCTTTTTCGGCCAACGTTGCAATTTTCGCAATCGGTTCATAAAATTGTTTACGCTCTCCTAAAAGGTCCAGCATTACATTTGTGTCTATAAAAATCCTTTTGCTCATTTATATTTTGCGATCAAATAATCTGAATATTCCTTTTTATAGTCCAAGTCGGCAGGGATTTCAGTTCCTGTTGAGATGCTTTTCACGAAAGGGGAAATTTCAAATTCGGAACTATCATTATCTGAAGTCAAGGATTGTAAATAAGCCTCTACAATGCGGGACAAGCTCATTTTTTTATTGGAAGCATACTCCTTGGCTTTTTCAATAATCCTCTGATTGAGCTTTAAGGTTAACTTGGCATCCATAACAATTAATTTATACGTATAAATATATAAAAATAATCCGTATAATTGAATTTAGCGATGACTTTTGCTGTGAGGTTCAAATTAAGCACAACGATGGGTGTAAGGATAGTTGCACATACAAGCCACTAACTTACTGAAAATCGAACGAACCAGGGGAAAGTCCTTAAGATTTCACAAGTAGTTGATAATCAATTCTTTATTTTTACACTGGTTAACTGCGGTTTTTTCTTTTTTAAACGATCTAATTTTTTCTAAATAGCCAATTCTTTAAAAAAATCTTTTATATCCTTTGCCAACAGATCTGGTTGCTCCATTGCTGCAAAATGTCCACCGGCCGGCATTTCGGTCCAATGTGTGATATTGAAACCTTTTTCGATATATGAACGTGGTGGCGTGGGCAATTCTTTCGGGAATTTTGCGAAGGCGACAGGGATTTTTATATGATCGTTTTCGCCAAGTTGTAAGGGATGTCTGCTGTTTTCGTTATACATCCGTATGGATGGATGGATCGTTTGGGTCACCCAATAAAGTGTTACGTTTGCAAGTAGTTCATCCTTTGTAAATACGGAATTGATCGCTCCATCGTGATCGCTCCACGAATTGAATTTTTCAATGATCCAAGCACATAATCCTACGGGCGAGTCATTTAATCCGAAAGCTAATGTTATGGGCTTCGTACTTTGTATAAATGAATATGCAGCTTCTTTGGAAGCCCAATCCGATGCGTATTTTTGGAAAGCCACAACTTCACCTGTCAATTGCTCCCCGTCCTTTAAAAATGGTCTGTAAGAGCCGGAAATGTAATTTAGGTGCAGCCCGATCAGGTTCAGAGGATATCTTAAAGCGAGCCAAGAGCTAACCCCGGCACCGATATCCCCGCCTTGTGCCCCATATTTTTCATATCCCAGTTCCATCATTAATTTGTGCCATAAATGGGCCACAAATTCTGAATTGCAACCTTCGACCCGACTTTTCCCTGAATATCCAAACCCAATAATGGAGGGAATCACTAGATCAAAAGAAATTTCTTCATCATCGGTCAACAGAGGTATTAGCTTGAGCATTTCGATAAAGGAACCGGGCCAACCATGGGTTATGATCAATGGAATGGTCTTTTTCCCTTTTCCCTTAACGTGTACAAAGTGAATGTCATGACCATCAATGGTTGCAATAAAATTTGGAAAAGAATTTATTTCGGCCTCTACTTTTCTCCAGTTGAATTTGTACAGCCAATAATCGGCTAATTCTTTCATAAAGGAAAGATTGGTTCCATAGATCCAATTTGAGTTGGTTATTTCATCTGGCCAACGGGTATTTTTAATTCTATTTTTTAGGTCATCAAGAATTTCTTCGGAAATAGTGGCTGAAAATGGTCTTATCATTGTATTTTTTTGTCAAAATTTGCTGTTTTGGCCCAAATGGCAGTTAACCGTTCGGGGCTTGGCGTAGTGGCGGCATTAAGGCCCTCCCGTTGATGGAAGCACCAAATTTCAAATTTAGCAATAAATCTCATACGGAGCACTTCACCCACTATTACGCCAAGCCCCTGTTACAGGCGATTTTTTGTTCTCCGTCCATCCCGAAAATTTATAAAAAAAATGTCCGTCACATGGTAGTGCCGAACATTTTTAAAGTCCATTAAAGCGTTACTGTTCAGTAAGCCGCTGTAAATCTTGTCTTGTGGTGTTTTTGATTTTCAACTTCGTCAGCAATAACAACAGCTAAATCTTCAACGGATAAAACGCTTCTGTTGTTATCGTCAAAAACAGGCATGTCATTTCCTATACGATATTTTCCTGTTCGTCCTGTCGTAATACCTTGATGCATTTCAAATGCGGGGCTAAAAAACACCCAATCCAAATCGTTTTCTGCTTTCAGAAAATTATAATAGTCCCTTGCTGCCGAAGCTCCATCATAAAATTCTTTGGGGAAATCAGGTGTATCCACCGCTTGAACACCTTCTGCCACATACAGACTTCCTGCACCGCCAATAACAATGTAGCGTTTGACACCTGCAAGTTTTACCGCCTCTTGGATAGCTTTTGAGCCTGCAAGAAAGTCGTTGTAAAGATTTGGATTTGTCCATCCTGCGTTGAAAGCGCTTACAACCGTGTCGTTGCCCTTTAGGTTTTCAGCAAGTTTGCTCACGTCCGTAATGTCTGCCGAAAGGGTTGTCAGGTTCGGTTTGTCCGCAACGTTTACGTTTCTTGCAATTCCTGTAACGCTGTGGTTACGGTTTGTCAATTCGTTTGTGATGCTGGTTGAAAAGAATTAAAATAATTACAATTGCGATGATGCCTATTATTATTATGTACTTCATTTGTTTTTTCAAATTACCGCCATCGGTTAGGGCTTTGCGTTGAAGGCCTTTTGAAAACCGTAAACTGTCTTCCGGCACCAACCTTTATCAATGCGCAAATGGTTCTATTCGCACTGTCCGCCCACTAGCGCAAAGCCCGTGTTAGCGGTTCGTTGTTTTTTGTTGTTAAAACATTCCATTTTCATTTACCATTTCCGCAGGAACACCTTGTCCGAAGTCCCAAAGTTCAACAATCTTGTCGTTGTCAAAACGAAAAATGTGAATTACTGCCGCACCTAAGTCATTCGGTGTTTGTCTGACACGGGAATGAACTGCAACTAAATTTCCGTCTTCCAATGCTCTTTGAATTTCAAAAACTTTGTCAGGTGTTTTCTTGGCGTTTTCTTCCATTGCGATCATTAAAGTTTGTCCGTCCCCTTTGAACCAAGCGTTATGATGTTTAAAGTCGCCCGAAACATATAGTTCAAACGCTTTACTTGATTGCCCTTTGGAAGCAAGTTTTAAAAAGTCTTGTGCTATTTCTTTCTTTGTCATTTTTGTTCATTTTATTGTGGTATTTGGGATGTCCGTTACAATGACCGCTAACGTCGGTCCGGGGCTTCGTGCCGTTCAGCCCGGTAGGGCGGTATGGCGCCTAAGCCCATGATGTGTGGAGCACCCTTACAGGGAACTCCACACATCATGCGGTGCGGGGCCCAGGACCGATGGTGTGGGATGACCGCAGGGAATTCCACACCATCGGTTGTGTGTATGGGCAGTAGCGCATTTTACGCGACTACTTTTCGGATTACAATATACTTTATTTTAAACAAAAACGGTTCAAGTTTTGCACCTGAACCGCTATTGCTTTTGCACGTTGTTGTGGCACGTTTTTTATTCATATACAGCATTTTCAGCCGTTTTTCTGTTCGCTTCCAAGTCCGATTTTATACTGTCCAATTTCATTCCGAT
>TARA_R110002020_G_scaffold5922_5_pt1 | contig 12508 bp, 6 predicted proteins | sample TARA_R110002020 | Tara Oceans TARA_R110002020 (sample SAMEA4396489) | marine metagenome | biome: Westerlies Biome; feature: [MES] marine water layer (ENVO:01000295) within the mesopelagic zone...; material: water (ENVO:00002006), including particulate matter (ENVO:01000060) such...
GGCGCCGTCAGTAATTGGCAATACCATAGCGTCAGCAGTATTATCTGCGGCTGTTGCGATGGCCTCAAAACTGGATGAAAGATGAATTCCCATACCATAATTCGATATCGTACCGGCCATCCAATGTTCTACCAAAGGCGTGATATCCAATTCTAAGTTTTCTGTTCCACCAGCAAATGTGGGTTTAAACTGTGGATCAGATGAACCGGTTCTATAGGAGCCGCCGACTGTATCTTCATTTGACGTATAATTACTTCCGGTCCAGGGCGATGTATTTGATGCACTCACCCAGTTGGAGCCAATATCGCCCCTGGTGAGATCCTTATATCCTTCTAAATCTAAGCCGTCTCCCTCTTGCCAAGCTTGTGCTATTGGCAAAACATTTAAGGTATAGTCTCTAGGTGTCGTTCGTGAATGAGGTGCGTTATACACTTTAAGATAAAAACTTGTGGAACCGCTAGCTGGAATAATACCATTAGTTCGGTCGGCACTAATATCTGTTACTGGGAATTTAATTAAAATTCTTGACAATTCTTGAGAGCTGGTTGTTTCTCTTCCATAAATCGAGAACGTTTCTAACACATCGGCGGCGCCGGCATTTGCTCCAGTACCGCGAGTTTGCAAGTTTAACTGAAAAGCATTAACAATTGTATTATCAGCGCTAGCCGTATATCTAATTAACATTATTTGATCTTACCCTTAATATCAACATCGACAAATTTAACTTCGAATATTGCATTTTTTGGACACATTAACAAGTTACCATCAGGTGAAAAATTCTTATTTATTGAAAATCGCACATTAGAATATTGGGCGCCAGTTTTGTTAAAAATCTTAACGCTCGTTACGTCTAAGACGTTGGTCAATTTTTTAAGTTCAGAATATACATCAGTTATTTGAAAATGTTCTCCAATATAAAAATCGCTTGCGTAGAGGCGTTTTATAACAGAACTAGCTGCAGATAGCACTCCATCAGCATTTGCCGAAGGCATCGTTGTAATAGTAAATTCAATTCCCAAATTAATAATATAAGGATCTAAAATATCAATAGTGTCGTTAACCATTCTATACTGATTTAGCCATGTTTTTAAATTACTTTTAATAGCTGCGTTGGTTTGCGTTAACTTTCCAAACGAATCTTCAGAAATTACATACATATTTAAATTTCTTTTAAGAGAGTCTGGATCTTTTTGCACAGAACATTTTTTAATAGAACCAAATTTCGCCGGCATTCTATACGCTAGATTTTCATAATCTGCTTGTGTAACTGCCCTATTTTGTGCTGGAAATGTATCAAAAATTCTTTGTTTTACTTCTTCGGAAGAAGGATAAGAGACATCTCCAACAATCGGTTTTTCGTTTGTGGCTTCTATGGAGGCTACTACTGTGTTGATGGTCGAAGGAGATAGACCTTCTCTATCTTTGAACTCTACAAGAGGGCCTGCTACCGAATTAATAGATCCAACAGCTGAGTTAGAATTCATTGGATTTGTCGTTCTATATGCAACTGTAAGCTTAGTATTTACCGGTACGATTCCATAATTGGTGTTTTTTGATAATCTGGTCGGATCAAACGTAGTATTAGTTACATAATCTTTTCCGAAAATATCAAGAGCCACAGCTTGAGGTTCTGCGATGATCTCAGTGGTTGACTGTTCTCCGCTACCAAATTGAAGTGATACGGTGTTGCCATCTCTTACAACAACAAATTTTCTAGAAACCAGCATTGGCTTAATGATGGAAGGAACATTATCGTTTTTAAAGTTATTGTTGGGTATTTCTTGATATACAATATCTTGAGAAAGATTTTCTACCTCAAAATATTTATTACCCTCAGTGTCTGTTACTGAGATAACTTCTGAAATATTATTTGATTTAAGAGATATTCTTTTGTATTTCTCATATGCGCCTATTGTAAACTGTTGTTGGCCAAATATTCCTGATACAACATTTCCGTAAGCTTTTATGGCATAATGTGTGGGAGCACCAGTGGCATCACTTATTTTCGATACGATAATAGGGTTTTGAGGCTGATTAAGATCAATATTTTCGGTCAAAATGAAATTAAGACCTTGTTTCGATTTAAAACGAGTGCCTCTTTTCAACATTGGAATATATCTTAGATCCGGACCTAAGCCGGTTATATCAGCGGGAATTTCTACGAATATGGCTATTTCGCCATATGTCGAGGGACGGCCAGGATTTTTATATCCGAGAATTCTTCCATGACGAGTTATATTGTTTAAGCTATATGAGGTATCTAAAAATGATTCATTAACATTATAGTCTAAATAAAACGATAGTTGATCTCCCACATATGCTACCGCATCAAGCATTAAAGAGCCAAAAGAAGCCTCACTAAAGTCTTGAAAAGTGTCGGGATAAAACCTTTCAGCAATCTGCTGTAAATCATTTCTAATGGAATCAAATTCTCTATTAGTATAATTTATTGGTAAGATCTTCTTATCATTTTTGGGCATTTGTGTGGATATCCTTCAAATTAAATAGTTATTTCTAACAAATCGTTGATACCAATGTCTGGAATCTGATAAGTTAAAACTACGCGTATAGAGTTTGTATCGGGAGAAGAATCAAATTGTAAATCTTCTATAGCAACAATGGGCAGATATAATTGAATTTGTTTGTTTAATCTAGTTTGAATCTTGCCGGCAACATTTTCTGTATAATTTAAAAATAAGAGTCTTCTTATTCCGACTCCAAAGTTGGGCTCCATGACTCTTTCGCCCGGATCGGTGAGAATCAACATTTTTAAATTTTGCTTTACCATCTGGCGAATGGTGGTGATCATAGTAAACCCATCGCCACCATCATACGTAATTGGTAATTTTATTCCGATCGCAGACATATATTAGTACCTGTTATAATTATCAAATAATTTATTTTTCACACAATTCGCCTGAAGAATTAAACGGATTAGTTCTAGATTTGCGCCGGCGCCATCTAGGCAATATTGCTTTTCCTAGGTTGGGTCGAATTTTTTTCTTAAGTCTGCCAATGGTAAATTCAATTGGATCAAATTTAAACATATGATCAAAACTTAATTCAAAATCTCTTGAATTATAATAGCCTCTAAACAAGGATTTGATTCTTGCTTTAGAGTTTCTTAGCAGCTCTTGATCCCAATTATCCCATTCAAGAACCAGGAGACCTTGTAAAAATCCGGGGGATCTATCATCTGCGGAGGCCCAACCCTCTTTACTGGAGGAATAATCAGGAACTCCATCTCCATCAAACGTAATTTTCATACCAGGCTTGGTATCAAAATCGGCGCCGTCGTAGTCTCCGGTGTCTACAGTTACTTCACCAATCGAAGGTAGAAAAGCCATATCATTATAAATAGCAGCCATAGATAATAGTTTACTAGTAGGGATAATATAACGGGCCGCTAACTTAAATTTTTCATCTTCTTTCAGCATTTTCAATAAGCATAATAATTCTTTCGAATTTGCCTGAACTGGAACAAAGGCTTGAATCTCATAATCCAAAGCATCCATTTCAACAGACGTTATTTCAAACTTTTGGCCATCAACAAGAGCAGAAAATTGTAAGCCATGGCGCACACCTAATTCACCTTTAATGCCCACTGGCTCTTCGGTTGACTCCTCGCGCGTTGCAGCAGACTTGGATGCCTGTTGAGAAACCTCGCCTAGAGCATAAACCATTTCTAAAGTTCCAGGATAAACATCCGAAAGATTAAGCGTGGGTGGATTCGATTTAATGATCTCGGTACCTTCTTCTGTTCCATATTTTGTACCATTAATATTAATATATTTTTCTATAACGAAAGGCTTTTGCGAACTAAATAATTCTTCCATGTCAATACCAAAAGTCGCTAATACTTGTGCAAAAGCCTCGATCGCAACATCCAATGCTGTCTGCAATGTCTCATCGAGAGGGCTTTCAGATAGAGCTTCTTCGGCGATGTTAATGGCTTCTTTGGCGATATCGATCGCCATCTGAGCAGTTGTGGGAATTTCCTCGTAAGCGGGCTCATAATTGTACGACTCAACATCGCCGATTGGTATAATCATTCTACTAATATTGTGTATATGGGGGCCCACGCCCTCATTTTCATAAAACTCTTTACAATCAGGATAACAATCCGACTGAGCTACTTGGACTTCCCAATTAATCACTTGATGTTTGTGTTTTATTCGTGGATCTAGTGGAGAATAAGCAGTATAAGCCCATCCATTTCCTTCTTCGTCAACTTCATAGGCATGAGCGTGATTTGCTACATTAGAAGTTGTTCCATACGATGGGCCGCTTGGCTCTTCTTCCATAACAGCAACAATTTCTTTATCTAGTTCTAAATCGATTCCGCCCTTTGTAAATTGTGTTAATATAAAATAATCTATATCAGTATATTTGGGAGTTATGTTAATAGCCTCTAGGTTTTCAACAAATTTGTCAGCCATATATTGAAGTTCAGTTTTAACCATTTCTTTTAATACAACTTTGGCCTCGTCTTCTGTGGCTTTAATTGCTTCAAAGTTTAGCCTTTCTTTATATTGTCTGTATGTTTCAAAATTTGCAATTGCGGTTGCGGCGCCTGCACCGGGGATCCCTGTAGCTGCGGCAACGAAGGCGGCTTTTCCAAGATCGCTTCCTAAATCTTGTGAATTCTTCCAATCTTCTTTAGTGGGATATTTATAGCTTGCCTGCATCGCATTAATTTTATTAATAGCATCTAAAACAGATTTCGGAGGATCAATTATTTTACCTTCATCTACTAATCTTCCATAAGTTTGTACTGCTTGTTCCAAAAAAGAATACCAAAACTCTTCATCCTTAAACGGATTAAGTCTTTCCCAAAATGCGTTAGTGGCGTCTTTAAATGCTGCTTCTATATTTTCAACAATATATTGAGGATATATTGAGCTGTACACATTATTAAAATCAGGCTTAAAAACAGTAAACGTTGCCATCGTCTTAATAAAGTGAACACTTGCATAAATGCGACAGGCTGCGGTGATTACTCCTTGAATTCCCGCAGCACTATATCTCTCTAAAATTCTATTATATGGCAGCTCTACAACACAGTCAGGATCAAATTTTAATCTTTCGTCCGCAGGGATATTATTCATGGTTTCTTCAATTTGTTCACCGATCTCTCCAAAATCGATTAAATCTGTTTTAGTGGGCCTGCAAGGACTCAACTCGGGAAACATTATATCGATCAATCCAAGCCACCCTTCATTTTGCATGGGCTTTATATATACAGGAGGGTTTACATATCTTCCTCCAAATGTCGCCGGATCAAGATAAAAAACTCTAATATTTTCGGGAGTGTTTATATTATCTAAATGATCTCTACTGATTCCCAACACCGCATCATCATTTGTAAGAGATTCGCCATTAATTGTTGCATCACTATATAAAGTGCCGGCCGGGCTATCGGTCTGACCTTCTTGAACTACATAATCTCCAGCTTCTTCTGTTAAATTGTCAAATTGGGCACCATATAAAAAAGCATTTTCATTATCTGCTATCTCTTCTAAGACCTTAGCGAATACAATATCCAGCGTATCGTCATAAAAACCTTTAAGATCTTCAAGTGCTCCTCCGTAGCCTTGCTGCTCTAGCATTTCATGTAATAATACTAGTTGAGGAATATAATCTGATTTCCGATAAAAGCTTTTCTGAAAAGCTGGATAATCATCTAAAGATAATAAATTAAAAGTATCGTCGGTTGCTAGAAACTCAAATTCTCTTTCTTTCTGAATTGATGGGGTTCTTAAAGATCTTGTAGCTTTCTTCTCTTCCTTGGTCATTGATTTTCTATCAGCCCGAGTAATATCTGCACCAAAATTTAAAAGATTAGTAATATTAATGCGCGCAGTATCTGCCGGGATATTATTTATAGCAAGCTGACCTTCAGAGGTCTTTTCTTCTTTTAGCTCAGATAAAAACAACTTAGCGTTAAAACCATAAAGATAAGTTGAACCTTCCCAAAAGACTTTACCCTTATTGTTGTCTCTAAACTGCAGTTCTATATCTGGTGTAGCTTTTCGACCTTCTCTAATAAAGTCGACTGTCTCGTTTTCATATCTGACTACCGCGTTGGTTTCATATCCAAAATCGGGCAACGTAAGCACATCTACACTACCGTATAAGCTTAAATTCAATTCTTCAAATGTCTTGGTTATTGTCTTCTTGTCGACAAATTCATTATTAGTATTAAACGTAGTATCCAGTCCCTGCATTTGATATCGCATCCATTCCGCTACATAAAGTGGAAATTGTCCCTCTTGATCATCGACATCTCCTCCCTCATCAGCGTCATGGACAAAATCAACATAGTTTTTTCTATTTATAGCTTTTCGATAATGAGCAGTTAGCGGTGTCCCCATCGTATCACACAATATCATGTTTAAGATACCCCAGTTCTTTTCGCCTGGGCCATTACCCAGCATGTCAGTTGAAAAATCCATAAATACTTTCTTTAAAGTCATTCCAAGAGATTTGTTTTTAGCCACGGATACTACTTCGGGCTCAAATGGCACGAGCCCATTCTGACAACCCGGATCTGATAAAATTGGTGGCATTGAATTAGCAATCAGCTCACTAGGATCTTGCTGAAGTGCGTTAGCGATGTCTTCGAGTTTTTCGGCCAGATCGGCTTGTTGCAAGTCGCACATATGCTTTGCTTGACTTGCAGTAGCTCTGCCTTCTAACAATTGACTTCTATACTCACAAAAATTTTCTAAGTCTTCGGGTGTTGCACAAATTGAAGGATCAGCTGGAAAATTATCTTCATCGCCCAAATTATCTAGAAAATCTCGCATTGCTGATCGAGAATCAGCCGGCAATAAATTACCCATATTTGTAGTAAAATCAGCAATTGCCCCTTCATCAGGGAGAGCATCTCTATATTCAGGATATTCATATTCAATAATTTGGTCCATTATAGATAAAGATTCAGATGTTGGGGTACCCAAAAACATATTTATCATTTCGCCTCTCGTTAGGGAAGCTGACATATCTCCGGTAAATTGTAATAGTTTTTCCGTATCAGATAAGGCGGCGGCACCTAGGCCTAATTTTTCAAACATATCAATTATAGTTGCATTAACTTGAGCTGCATCGGCATCCGGGCCACATATAGATTCTCGGATTATATCTGCAATAGCCTCCCTATCATTTAAATCGGCAAATGAGCCTAGGATCTGACCGGTCGATTTTAGTGTTTGGCATAAAGAGCTTCCTATTAAATTACAAACTTTGACCATCAATCTCGCCAGTACAGAAACAAATATATTTTGCAATTTTAATGTAACTTGTGCGAACATCGCGCCTGTTATATCATTGCGAATCGGAATCCACTCTAAAGGATTTCTTATAAGGGGCAATGTAATATCATCCATTCCTTTGCAGAAAGGTAACTCTATATCTCTAACAAAATCTAATACTGACGGACTAAAAAGAGGCGGCTGAGGACAGTCACCCAAAAGAATTAATTTAGCTATAAGCTGTGATCCTGGAAACCTATTTAACACTTCTACAACACTGAAAAGATCTTCAGAAAAATGTGCAATAATGGCCTCCATATAAATTTCCATTACGAGCCCATATGCTTGTGGTGAGCCGTTTTGTGTTTCTCCGAATCTTTGAGCCAATGTTTTTACATTATTATTATTTTTTATATTGGAAAGTTGTCTTGTACCGCCGGCGGTTGAATTTTTTAACGAATTCAAAGAATTTTGACCTGCATCTTTAATTTGCTGTAAAAATTCTCCATCTTCCCAGGGCTCTATATTGGTGATTGCTCCCGGATCAACGCCATTTTTAATATAATCGCTTATTCTTTGGTTAGTTGATGAGTCTTCAAAAATATTACCAGACTTCAATTTCGCACGAACCAATTTTTTAATTGCATTTTGATCTTCAGGGGGAAGAAATTCGATCATCTTTCCAAAATTTATAATGGACATATTTTGTAAAGCAGATTTTAATATTGCGCCCAAAGATACTTCAAACGAAAGGCCTCCTAATAAACAATTTGTGGATTCAACCAAGACATCTTTAAGGCCGCAAAGTTTTAATGTGCCAAGAAGATCCGCCAAGGCGCCTTTAATATCAGTCGGTGCGGCATCTTTTTCATCGCCCAAGCCTAATATTTTTGCACATAAGTCTCCAAAAACACCATCACCTAATTCAAATTGCTTATTTGCCTGAACTTTAGCAAGACTAGTAATGACAGATAAGTTATTTTGCTCTGGATCGAATTGTAAACCAAGCTTAGTCGCTTCTCTTTGAACTTCGTCTAGATCCGATTTACAGGCGATTTTATTAACATTATAAAAAATAGCATCGGCCAAATCAAAATCTACATCTAGTATATCTTGGCCAAGCTGCTTAACTTCTGACGATAGTGCATCACCAACACAGCTGGCTGCCGAAACGAATGAACTATCAGTTGCAAATGGCCAATTCTCTAGAACAATAACTGGGGGATATGTATGTTCAACAACAAAATCTGTCCACACCGGAGGCTCTCTTGCAGTTAACTGAGTTATCATATCATCAATCTTTGAAAGATAAGCCATGGCTGTTTTATCTTTAAAAACACCTCTTTTTGTTAAAGATTTGATTTTCTTAGGACCAAAAACAAATTCCTTGTCTCCACAATCTCTCGTGGTGATAGTTATTTTCTTTAATTTATATTCATCACTAAATGTAAATCCAATTTCTTTTACAACATCTTTATTTAAGCCTATTCCCGAAAACTTTCCGCCGCGGAGGATATAATTCTTTTTGCTTAAAAAACCATCTATAGCTTTAATAACTTTTTCTAAAGTGCCGGTACCGGTGATTCCATTATCGCCATATCTCTTTAAGTAGAATATCCTATTTTCACCCTCAAATACCATATTGCTTTTTTTGGTTGCGCGGAAAACATTCAAATATGTACCATACATATTGAGTGCTCTTCTTACTTTTAAAACATTTGAATTTAACTCTGCCGCATTGTATGTGACAGTTGTATCTCCAGCAGAAGCACTTTCTTCATCTGTATCTTCGTCCGTATCTTCATCTATCGCATCATTTATAAAGGCTATATTTTCATAAGGTATTGAATATAAAAGTTTTACTCGGGATCCTCGGCGGATATCAAGATCATACTTTTCATATTCCACCACTCCACTTAAAGATAAAACATTGGACTCGCTATTATCTTTTTCAAAATAAACCAAAATGCCGTCAATAGCTTCGTTTTTGTGTTCATCAAAAATTAACTGTAGGTGTTGATCTGCTTCGTCATCACTAACGCCAGCAACAGGAATCAAAGAAGATTCCTGAGTTACTATTGTGATTTGATATTGACATGTTTTTTCGTTTAGCCACGGCTCATCAACATCTTTAGTCTTCCAATCTGGGGCAATATAATTTATATTTTTTTGACATGGAGGACATATCTTTTGTTCTGGGACACTTGCTAGATCATCGCATTTATCAAGGAGACCAGTATTATCTTTATCTTGATATTCTAAAAATTGTGAATTAGCCATTGTAAAATCTCATGATGTAAACACGTTCGTGCTAGCGATTCTCTTCGGGGATCCCTCAGAAACATATGTATTGTTCCAAAAAACCTTGTCCAATCTTAATTGGATCACCGTATTGATAAATTTGTTAAACGTTTCGTCCACGACTGGGCCTGCGGCTGCGGCATGGTGAGGTTGTATTCCAGGAGGAATAGTAACGCCTAAAATATTAGCAAAAACTCCTTGAAAAATAGCCATTCTAATTAGGGCGCCGCACAATTTATCTAGCACATCAGCCAACTCTCGAATACACGCTTCCATATTCTCCCCCTTAGCTATTCCTTGAATAACCGAAACCTCTTCATCAGCTTGAATTCCGGGTAATCCAAAGGTTGGAGTGGATCCATCAGTATTACCTGCTGAGAAAACAATTTTCGGAGCCCGAGAAATTTTGCCACCGAGCGATGTAGTAATCCCATCTTTAAGACCTTTAAATCCTTTTGGTGCTCCCGTACTAAATTGTATTCCATCATAGCCGAAAAATCTAACTTGATCTGCTCCACCGTAGATGGCGGATTGTGCTTTCTTATTTCCAAGAGGACCATCACAAAATCCCATATTTTTATCCACGTCTGTTACATCAGATATTGTAAACCTCGCCGCATCAGCTATGCTTGGATCTACATGAGTTCCATCTTTCAAAACTTTAGAACTGCGGCGCATGGCGCCGACAGATATATCCACCGCTTGGGTTGGTAAAGAATCGGGATTAGCTCCTTTAGAACCATAACCAGTGCCTCGACCAAAAGGACGATCGGGGCCAACTTTAATAGGGCCCATTATAGTTTCATTGAGCGCTCTAATACGATTAACATATCTTGATGGAGTGTTAGTTTGTGAAGGTCCAGAATTATCCGGAACTATATTAATGGTTTGATTTTGTTTTATTAATGTTTCTAATGATTTATGTAGATCTTGGCGCCATTGGGATAAGTGGCCTAAATCATACATTTTTTTAGTGTCTGACATATAAAAAATCCTTTTTTGTTTATGGGCCGTGCTTTATAATATATGCATCATATATTTCTCTAGCCAATTCACCTCTTTCGTAAGTTGAAGCCCAATATCCGTCGCCGTTTTTGTCTTTGTGGCCCACGGGCTTACAGTGCTTACAGTTTTCAAAATCAACAGCTATATCTCGACCCCAAGTCAGTGCATGCCTGTCGTTTGCATCTTCTGTAGCGTTTTTTCCAAATATATTATGGAGGCGTCCGGATACATAGTCAAATTGATTATTTTCGTTTTGGAGTTTTGCTAACAATCTAAAATTATTAATGCCGGCTCCTTCGATGACCTTATACATTTTACCCGCCTTGTAATGTTGTTTTTTCGTTGGATGGTTCAGGTCCTGGTCATCGATTATGCCATCGTTATTGAAGTCCTCATAGGGCCACAATTCCTCTCCGATTGTAAACCACTGCTCGGCAAATTTAACGCCGGCTCCTGAACAGATGTTCAGCTGCCAATAGCCGAATGAACAATACTTTTTAGTTTTACCTGCAGGAATCAGAGCATTGCGTAACAACCCGGGATGACGTTCTTGGTATATGTCCGGATAATTCCAAACCGGATCTCCAGCGGCCGTGTGTTTAAAGCTAGATTCGACAGCAGCGTTGGCTGCAAGGCCAGCTAAAAATGGTATGGAAGAATCTTTAAAATAAGCGGTACCGCTTAATTTATTAATAAATTTAACACCATTATTAATGTGACTCTGACTAGGAGGCTTAATTGGTCGAACGGGTTCGCCGGATGAAGCGACACTACTGTCGCTGCGGTTGGAAAAAGATGATACCGAAAAATCAGGATCCTCATTCTCCATCTTTTCCTTTAATGATTCACAATCTCTTAGATTCTGAAAATTATAAATTTCACTTTGAGAACTATCAATAATTTCATCAAAATGTGAAACCTGAAGATCTGGGCCTTTAAAGTCCCTGGATCTTTGCAAAGATACCTGAACTATATCTCCTACTTTGGGTGTATCGCCAAAATAGCTCTGTTTTGAAATAAACAAAGTGTGTTTTTGTAATAACTTATAGATAAGCGCAATGTTGGTTCTTCTGCTATTAGCAATTCGGCAAGGATCCCTAATTAAAATGTGCGGCCGCAATCCATTATTAGATCTAATAATTCTTCCTCTAAACATAATACGCGGTGGTGGTTCTGCGCGCGTGCGATTGCTTCCGCCGGCTGAGGTCCTCCAACTGCCCCAAGCTAGCGGGTCGGGTGCGGGGCCCGGAGACTGTGACGGCGGTCTCGGGTCTTGCGGGGGAGGCACCCATCCTTGTTTCAAAATCAAATCTGCATCTTCTGCTTTAAAAGGAAGAGGAGCAGTTAAAACACGAACAAAAAATATGACCGCATTAGTAGTTCGATTGGGGCCTACCCCTTTCCGTGCCTCTTCGGCCTGGACGGCATTGCCATCAGATGGAGATGTGTAATCACCCGACATTAGTCGGCTCCTTGAATCATATCAAATAGGCTATCTTTATCTTCTTCTGATAAAGATACAGATTTGCCTTCTTTTTTCTGTCTGAGACCAATAAGTTTAACTAATTGCTCATTTGATCTTTGAAGTGTTTCAATGTGTTTTGCAGCTACGGGGCTTAAATATTTGTTTTGTTCTGCATCACTAGCGATTTGGTTTGCAATCTCATTTAGAAACTCTCGTGCTGCTTTTCTATCACTACGAATATTTTCTAGCGCTTCATCAATAAGAGATTCTAAATTTTTATTGCTCATAGCTCTCCGTTTTCCCATTCACTCCGAAATGAATAATATTTCTTCTTAAACTTCTTAAGAGAATTTACAATTTGTTTGGTGTTTAGGCCCGTGATCTCTCTCAGGTATAGATAAATAGCTTTTTTATTAAAAATTTCTATATCATCTTTTGATTCAAACAATATCATTATTGCTTTATATACTTTAAGATCGTTTTC
>TARA_R110002020_G_scaffold75065_9_pt1 | contig 12508 bp, 14 predicted proteins | sample TARA_R110002020 | Tara Oceans TARA_R110002020 (sample SAMEA4396489) | marine metagenome | biome: Westerlies Biome; feature: [MES] marine water layer (ENVO:01000295) within the mesopelagic zone...; material: water (ENVO:00002006), including particulate matter (ENVO:01000060) such...
TATTCAGTTTTTGTTTTATTTGGTCAAAGCTATAACCATATTCTTTAGTCTCTAATACTATAGCAGAGCAATAAACTTTTTCTCTTTTTCCAATTCCACCAGTAGTGTGTTCACCACAACTAAATCCAATTAAAAAATATTTTTCTATATCAACTCCGTGATCTTCGCAAAGTTTGAAAAGGTCAGCTCCACCATGGCCATCGATTTGGATATATCCACCATAATCTCCATATTGAGTTCTAACTAAAGGTTCTATTAAATCTAGGTTGTATTCTCTTATGTTCATATGTTTTGTTTTAATTGTGCCCAACAAGTATATAAATAGCCGTGAAATATAAATAGCACTTTTACCCCATTCAATTGTTTTTTATCAAATTCAAATATAAAGCAATGCAGTATCACTGCATTACGGAAAACCGTAGAGAGGGGCTTAATTAACCGGGGAGAACACCAAATATAAAGTTTTTTGTTAAATAGAACCGCTATCTATTTCATTTTTAAAAGATACCCAAAAAACAAGGCCGCTCAAAGCGGCTTATATTAGTTCGGTATTTAAAAATTATGGGGCGTGCATCGGCTACAAATGCATTGGGCAGTGTTTATTAATTTATTTTAATCCATTCTTGATTTGACACATTCCTTCCGAAAACAGTTTCACTTATTCTTTTGCCATTTTTCTGAATTTTCAGATATTCCATGTTTTTACGTAGACCATTAGCAATTTGGGAGTGAACTGTCCGATGATTGTTTCCATTATAATTACTTAAAAACCCGACATATGCTGCCTCAAATTCTTTTGCGAAACTTCTAATAAATTCGTGCGAATCAAATTTGTCTTTGGGAAGCTTCTTTTTAATCATTTCTTTAATTTCCTCTAGATGTATTGTCATAAATTTTTGAATAGTCATAATTTTAGATATTAAAATTTCAATATTATATATACATATACGATAAAAAAAAATAAAGCCTTTAAAATGATCACACAAAACCATTAGAGTGGGCTTTTAAAAGGGGGAGAATACCTTATATTGAATTATGCTAGATAGAACAGACAACTAAGTAATTGTTCGTAAACTTAAAAAATGATGTAGTTGCGCATGGATTACCACTATTGGCAAAACTGGCTATTTAGTAAATTGGTAAATCGTTATAAAACACGCTGTTAAATCAATAAATACTAATATAATCCCAAAAAATGAAAATCGATTTAATTTTTTGTCGTTATTACCTCCTTGGATTAAAATAAATCTAATTAATGCAATTAATGAAAACAAAACAGCTGTTACTAATAGTGGGGGCACAAATTGTAATGGATAATTTATAATCTCATAATCAAGAAAGTCAATAGGAATTCCTTTTATATTAAAAATAAGGAGGAAGTATATAAAAAAAATAAATATTCCCAATATAATATATATCCCATTATCCCAAATAACATTTGTTTCCGACTTAATCATATGACCTAATTCTGTTTTTTTAATCTGTAAATCTCTATCATATTGTGAAAGGGATTTTTCAAAATATTCTTTAGGTAACGCTTCTGCTCTATCAAGAAGAGAATTTTTTTCAATAATAATCAGGTCAAGACTATGATTTATCTCATTTTTCCATAAGTATTTTTTGTATTTGTACCAAGTTGAAGCAGAAATGTTAAGTATGTAGAATGAAAAGATTAATAGAATAAATGCCCCAAAAAGAAAATTGAAGTCTTTTAGTATTGTAAGTATACTGAAAGAACCATAACTGTAATCTTGGATGAAATATATATGCTCAATATTTTTGTTAATTACTCTTGAATGATTGATCAAATTGCCATCAAACACATTTGACCTGTCTATATCTAATTCCAAATCATATTTTGTCGCAGCGATTGCATCCGCAATTTTTTTTCTTTCTTTCGAATCTTTAGCTAATTTAACGAATAATAAGATGAACCCAATAAATAGTATAATGGCTATGAAATAATACTTGTTTTTTTTTTAAATCTTTTCATTCTTCAATTGGTCACAAACATGCACCATTTAATAGGGATGTGATGTATATATCATCCATTAATCTTAATCTATTTCCTTTATCTTTTAAAGATATAAAACAAACGCAACCCACCCACTACTTACAACCTTAACAGCCGGTATTTAACCGGTGAGAATACCAAATATAAAGTTTTTTGTTAAATAGACCGCTATCTATTTCATTTTTAGATAATACCCAAAAATCGGCTTTTACACACTATAATTAAAATAAGCCCTCTTTCCATCATCATAAAGAGAAATAGTATTTCCATTTACAGTTCCATTGAAATGACAAGAAGAACCATAATCATATCCACAAAATTTATTTCCTTCAATTTTAAGATTAATGTGATGACTATCCCCATAGTGATATAAAGAGAAATCTCCATTATGTCCACTGCCAGAAATATGACATCCTTGGTCATAATCATATATGTTGACGTTTCCTAATTGAACATCTCCACTAAAACTTATATGTTTACCTTTAGAATAATCATAAACAAAGGAAGACTGCTTTTTGGAAATCAAGCAACCTACAATAAATGCAATTCCAGCCCTTGGATTTGGTTTTATATTTTATTTATTATTAATTACTTCTGCAATTTCAGTTGCTATTTCCTCGACTGTAAAAGACGAAGTATTTCTTGCCAATTTGTCCGCTAAAGATGGACTATAATCAATCACTTCTTTTTTAGTTAGGTTATGCCAAATTGGTAACATAACTTGTTCATTTGAAACTGCTTTTGTTATGATGCCATCAAGTTCGTAATTAGTCCAACCTTTACGAATAAAATCTTTAGATAAAACGACTATTCCAAAACGACTATTTGCCAACCCCATATCGATCTTTCTTCTTAATGAATCTCCAATTTTCATTTCAAATTCGTCATACCACACTTTTAATCCTTCCGATTTTAAAGCTAAAGCCAAAGGCCTAACAACTTCGTCTTTATCTTCTGAAGCGTGGGAAATGAAAACGTCATATTCTCTAACTTCATTTTCAAATCCTGGTGGTTTTTGGCGGTCTTGGACCAATGAAGGAACCGTGGATAAAGAAGGTTGGCGCATTTCTGGTAATGCGCTAGGCATCATTCTGATAGAACTTCGTGTAGTCCCTCTTAAACCTTGCATATCAACCGTTACATACCAATGACCTGAATTTGGAATTTGTAAACGAATAGGAGACTTTTTTGCTAACCCACCAATATAGCTATGTCTTCTTCCATTTCTATAACTTTGAAAATTTGATGAATTCATAAGTCGTACATTCGCTGCGCTACCTTGCAGCGTAATTTCAACAACATCCCCACGTTGTCTATTTCCTAAATCATATTTTGTAAAATTCATACTCTTCGGAATGTTTTATTAGCATTATGTACAGTCTGCAAATAAATACAATACTGGCACTTATTTTCACTATATCTAAAGGGTTAATATTTCAAATGTAATAAGAGCAAAAGTTTTCCAATTACGGAAAACCGTAAGAGTGGGCTTTAAAACCGCGGATAATACCCAATATAAGAAAATATATTGCAGTTAACACGGCATTCAGCTTGGGTCGTACCGACCACACGAATGTTTAGTGTTGACCACGTTTTATTTTAATACTTCTACAAGTTTTTGAGTAATCATTAATTTTCTAATTGTTAGAAAGTTTTCAAAATTGATCGATTTCCAAAGCTTTTTGTCTTCTGGAATAATGTGGATTTTCAGATAATCATCTTGATTCTTAACATAATCTTTTATCCATTTTGAAAGCTCCTTGTCATTCTTTTCACCACGATTCGTACCCATATCAAGCAATTGAAAGTTTCCCACATGGTTTATTTTATTCCAATCAATTTTATTTGCTTCTAGGATTGACTTTGGGTGAATATGGTCAATGTCATTTATTCTGAAACTTTTAGGTCTATCGTAAATTAAATACATTAAAAAATCAAAATCATAAGTATCTAACCATTCATCTTTTATTTCTTCTGAAAAGTCTAGTGGGTGAGCGTTGTACATTTTAAAGAGTTCTTCTTTCGGGAAATCCTTGTTTTTATATTTTAATACAACTTCTAATATCTTTCTGATTCCGGTAGAATATGCCGTCCAACCCGCACCACGTCTTCTAAATACCTTATTTAGCATAGATAATTTTAACCAATTCTCAATCAGTTTAAAATTTTCATTTGTTGTGTCAAATGTGTCGAAGTAGTTTTCTAATTTATTATCCTGAGTTGAAGAATGAAAAAGATGATAAACGATAAAGTATAAAGGGATTATTGAAGGCTTGTTTTTGTTGTAAAATTCATAAAGGTTAGAATTTTGTAAAAACTTTCTAGTAGCAATCAATGCTGATTTTATACGGTTACCACTATATGTAATAAAGTCTGAATCTGCTTGGTCAATATCAGATATATTCTTCCTGTGGTTATCCTGAAGAATGAATATCAGTTTAATAACTTCATCCTGGCCAAATCCAATATCTTCAAATTTTTGAATATCAAATAGAAATTTTTCATTGGAAGAGTCAAACCCTTTCAATTTTGACGCCATAAGCTCTAATCCGTCAAGTTTTGTACCACCTTGATTCAATCTCCTAAACAATTCAACTACTCTTTGGCGGTTTTTTACCAAATCATCTTTGAGGTTAATTCTGACTTCACAAATCCCAACATTTTCACTTGAAAACACCTCATCTGTAAAGGCTTCAAGGCACTCTAATATTTTTGATTTTTCTGTTTCATCAAATTTCTTGTTAGGAAATATTTCGTCTTCCGCAACGAACTTGTATTTTTTACCTGCTTCTTTTACTTGTTTGAACAAGTCTTTGACAGCCACCCAATATGTAGGTATTTTTTTTGTTCCTTCGAAATTGTCTAATTCTGATTTTAAATCCTTTGGGCTTTTGGCAAAAGAAAAGTTGAAATTGTTTTGCCTTGCTTCGCTTAAAAGGTCGAAGTATAATTTCTTGCCATTGTATTCGCCAAGGACTCCTATGTTGAATGCAGATAACCTTTGTTGACCGTCAACGACATAAGATAGATTTTGCTTTAAAATTCCATAGTCATTTGAGAGCATATTCTGATTTGCGAAATATGCTTTGATAAATGATCTATAAGAAAATAAAGGTTTCCTGTCTTTAAAATCCTTAATTGTCATTATACCACCAAATGAATCTCCCTTCATCAAAGTGTCAAATAAGAGTTCTATTTTTTCTTCTGTCCAAACAAGATTTCTTTGAACTACGGGTAAAACGAATTCATCATTATCAATTTTTTCTAAAATATCTTCAACAGTGTAGGGTTTCCAATTGGACATCTTTTGTTTTTTTAATGTGGCCTAACATGTTTATTTACGCCATGATCTAGCCCTGCCATAACGCACATGTGATGCATTTGTTTTTTATAATTTCAAATATAATTTAACGCAGTAAAATTCAATTACGGAAAACCGCAACAGACTGCATTTTAACCGGGGAGAACACCAAATATAAATCTTTTTGCTTAATAGATCCGCTATCTATTTCATTTTTAGATGTACCAAAAAACAAAGCCGCTCAATGCGGCTTATATCATTTCGGTTTTTAAAAATTATGGGGTTGTGCAACGGTTACCATTGTTGTGTGCAGTTATTTTCTCTGTTTTAAAAATATTAGTTGTTTGATATTATAATCTAAAGCAAGAATATTTCCGTGCATTCTTACAATTTCCCAAGGGTTGTCAAAATAAAAATCAGTTTTTTGCATTATTGGCATTTCTCTTAATCTATACGCCAATTGTTTGATACTTATATTTTCTTTTCTCTGTTCAAAATTTTGAAAAATATATCCCATTGTATCTGACAACCTTGAAGGTTCATTACTGATATATTCAGGTGAGTGCCATGTAACATCTATTCCGCTCTTTGAGTAAGCGTATGAATGTTCGTGTGTATTAACTTTAGTATGTGGAATTATAGAAATATGATTTCTTAAGAATGGAATAAACCCAAAATGAGATGTCCAATTTATGTCTCTTAGTTCATAGCGATGAAAATAAAACGGACTTGTATGAATGTAATTATTTTTATTAAACAAACTTTTTTCATATTCCTTTTTATATATAGACAATGGTGCAACATAGAATGCGTGTGAAAAACCTGTATTCGTATAAGACATTAAAATATTATGCTGAAAATCAATAGCATTTTTAGCCATTTTTCTTAATGAAAAAAACAAAAAATAGTCATCTGCATAATCTAAATTCAATATGTCTCGGAATTCTCTAATATCTTCTAATTTACTTCTATTCTTTCTTTTGGATGCAGGTTGTTTAGTTATAGTTTTCAATCCTTCAGAAACTTTAACTTGCATATAAATTGGTAGAACATCGAAATTACTTTCTAAATCAGCACCTGTTAATGGTTCATTACTATCTAGTAAAAAATATGGTGTAAATGATTTATCTAAAAAACCGCCGAAAAATCTACTAATATCTATTTAAATTAGTTTTTCTTTGAAATTACATTTTAGATGATATTTACTCATTAAGTTCTGGTTTTTCTAATTGCGCACAACATTTGTATATACAAAATGCATATTGCTGCTATCTCGCACAAGTACGCTATATTATTTTATAATTTCAAATTTAGGTAAGGTATAATTGACACCAATACTAAAAACCGTAACAGGTATTATTTTAATGGTGAGAACACCAAATATAAACCCTTTTGCTAAATAGAACCGCTATCTATTTCATCTTTAAAAGATAACCCTAAACAAAGCCGCTCAAGGCCGCTTATATCGGGTCGGTTTTAAAAACTATAGGGTTGTGAAACAAATATCCTTATAGGCAACAGTACTTTATGGGTTCATATTTATAAATAAATGATAAACTTCGATTTTTTTTAAACTTCTGTAATGATTCATTTTTGCCACTTTTAAATTAGCATAATCTTCACTTTCAATACTGTTATCAAGACTTAAGTTTTGATATTGACCAAAATCTATTTTGTCAATATACTCTAAATATTTATTCCAAGTTTTTATAAAATTTTTCGTTTCACAATATGAAATTATGAAAAGTGGGCTTAAACCAATTGGTTCGTTTCTAAAAATCTTAATTAAATGTTCTTTGATTATTTGGTCGGATAATTCATCTTTTGGTATTGATTTTATCCTTAAACATTCTATTGCGGATAAATGATTTCCTTCATCATTTTCGATAACTAAATCTCTGAATGCCATTCCTGCCGTATTTGAGTGATTTTTGGGGTCTGTTGTTCCACCCATTGATTGGTCTTTTATACTCCAATTTCTATTACTAATTCGGTGCTTTAGAAAATCCCTTAATAGTATGTTGTATTTATTTTCACTTTTGAGTTTTTTGTATTCATGGACGGAATCTAAAAAAGTCAGACAAATACTATTCACGGATTTAAGTAAAAAATCTTTTTCCTCAAGATTCAGTTTATCTCTTTTTTCATTTATCCATTCGTAAATTAACTGTTCGTATAATTTGTGGTCAGTATGAGTGAAACTCTCTAATTGAGGTAATGTTCTAAACTCAATGTGATTGATAAATATGGCTTTTTCCTTAGGGAAAGATTTATAATGAAAGTCTAAAAATGCTTTTATATCTTCTCTGGGTTTTATTCTGTAAATACTCCAAGTGAATTCAGTATGATATTGACTCATTAAATGTTCGATATTGCCAAAATCGTCTGAAATATGTTTTGAATCCTTATGCTTTTGTAATTGCTTATTCCAATCGTGATTCAAGTTTCTAATTTGAAATTTTCTTAACTTAATTTTTGAATTGCTTTGAGCATTATAAAAACCTGGAATATTGTCGGATTCAATAAACTCCTTATCTATTCTTTCGAGTTCATCTAAAATCGAGTAGTGTGGTGCATTTTGGTCAGTTGGTTCAATAGCAATCATCATCGCCAAATATCTTTCAGCTTCTTCATAAATTCCTGTGAGAACTCCAATTTTCTCAAAATTGATATCTTTTGTTTCAGCTCCCATTGTCGCTCCGTGTCTTATAAGCAAATGGTCAACTTCATTGACACAATCTTCTTTTATTTTATAAAACCAATTTATTAGGTCTTCTTTACAAAAAGTAATTTTCCTTACATCATCAAGCATATTTCCCAGCTTAATTCTGCCTTTTTTCTGATTTTCGTGCACACGATTAAAATAGATATCTCTGTCTATTATATTTATGTGTTCTAATGGAAGAATATTGGTTATGGAAAATTCAGATTTTTCTTCGAGCAAAGAAATGTCCGTATTATGTCGTAAATATCTCTTTTTCTCTTTAGAACTCACGGTTTTCATTGTATTGTTGCTAACGTTTATTTGTAAAGATAACTGCGTGTTTAAGAACCTAATTTAGCCAATATAAACCGAATAGAAAATCTGCAAGGATTTTCATAAGCAAGCTCGGACAAGCAATTAATTAATAATGTGTTAGCTGCATTAACTAATCAAAATTTTATTTTTGTACCTAATCGCTTTTCTATTTTGTCAGCCTTTTTATTTACTTTTAGAATAATAAAATTTGAACAATAATCGAAAAGTTGGAAATATTTTTCAAAATCTGCTACTGGCATTTTATAAGTAACAGTGTGACTGAGTGTTATTTCTTTTTCTTCTTTTTTTTGTAGAACTACTGAAAATTCAAAATCATTGTTTTCATTATGCGCAATATACTTGTTCCGCATTTCCATTAAATTGTCATGAAGCTTTCGAAGGGTTGGGTTATTTTTAAATAATTCGTTTGCGTCGATTGATATTTTGCCCTTTCCTGAGCTTGAGAAACATTTGGCATAGGACAAAATGGAATTTTTAAACATTGCGTTAGCCAAAACAAAATCTTCAAATTTCTCAAATACTTTATTGTTGCCAAATTTCTTAGAATACATCAGTGATTCTTTAGCTTCTAAAATTTGCAATGACAAAGTTCCCCAAGAACTGAGATGTTTAGTTTCATCATCGCTAATGACAAAACCTTTTTCAAAAAGTTGATTTAAATTTCCGTTGAAAATATCTTTTTTAGGCATAATCCGAATCTTATTACAGCTAATTTTTTTATAGTCCCATCTTTATTCGGTTTATCACTTCAAAAGGTTTAGATAAGCTCAAGTTTTGAAAACTTTCTTTCGCTAAGTATCCAAATATAATACAAACGCAAACCCACCTATGGAAAAGCATAAAGGCGCGCATTTTAACCAGGGAGAACACCAAAATAAAGTTTTTTTACTAAATAGAACCCTATCTATTTCATATCAAAAAGATACCAAAAAAAAGCCGTTCAATGCAGATTATATGGGTTTAGTTTTGTAAAATAATGAGGTTGTGCAAAGGTTATATTTGTTTACAACTGGCTCTTCTTTTCAGACGCTATGTTGTAATTCAATTTCAGGCATTTCATCATATGTTCTACCGTTCAAGATTCTACCATTTTTCTTTTTGTTTTTTCCGCCCCATTGTTTGAAAAAGAATGCCACATCGGAATTTTCACATTGCTCTTGTATATCAAGAACCCAATCCGCATCCATTGGTCTTGGATTATAGCCGCTTTCTCCACCAACAATAACCCAATCAATGTTGTCAAGATTCATATTTGGAAGTGGTCCGATTAGAGGTTCTAATGATAAGAATTTAACCCTTGCGTTTGTCGCTCTCAAAAAGTCAATTCGATTTACTACTTTTTGTTCCTCAACTGAAACACCCATCCAAATATTATGAGTCCATTTTAATTTTTGATGAAGTTCCTTTAGTCTTTCAGCTCTTTTGGTTAGAACTTGAAAAACGTGTTGTGGATTATCATTCATTACTTTATAAACCTTTTGTATAAATTCAAGAGAAATTTTTTCGTGAAATAAATCACTCATTGAGTTTACGAAAACAACTTTTGATTTCTTCCAAGTGTATGGCGTTTTCAAAGCGTCTTCGTGAGTTCTAACTTCAAAATTATCTTTGTACTTTTCAACACCCATTGCCTGCAGTCTTTTAGACATTATTTCTGCATAGCAAAATTTACAACCTTGAGATACTTTGGTGCAACCAGTTGTTGGATTCCAAGTCATTTCTGTCCATTCGATACTTGATTGTGCCATTATATAAGTTTTATAGCTTGTCTGTTAAAGTACTCTTTATATTCTTTATAATTTACATAAAAAGCACCTTTTCTAATTTTTGAATTGTCTTCTTTAATTATTTCTAATCTATTATCAGATTGAATCTTTTTTAATATTTGAGTGGAATGTTTTGGTAGAAATCCTTCTCTTAAAGTAAATTCATAAATATCTCCGTTGGTTCTTGGCTGTTTTAAGTAATCTAGCAATAATTCTTCAAGTCTATTTGTCTCTAAATCGGAAAAAAGTGTTGATTGTCCACTATCATATTTCCAGCCACGACCTTGTTCATTATCAATGTCCCATTTCGTTTCTAACATTTTTTCGTAACCTCTTATGTGGGAACTAAAGAAAAACAAACAGAAAACAGTATTTTCTTCTTTTTTTAAGGTAAAGCTGTCAACGAAATATTCATTACCCATAAATTTTTGAAAACCGTCTTTTAAGGTACGAATATATTCCCATTCATTCTTTAAATGTTCCTTTTCAATGCCAAGCTGTTTGTTGAAATTCTCCAATACTTCTGGCGTTCCAGATTTAGAAAATCTATACATAAATTGAATAGGTAGCCACAATAGAACTTCCGAATTATTGTTGCAGTCCAGTAAATTCAAAATGTGTTCAGCTTTTATTTCCTTATATCCAAATGGGTCAATAAATACAAAAGCTTTAGTGTCCTTGAATTTTTGAAATTTACTTGGAAGTTCTTTTACGATTTCAAGGTAATCTTTAGTGATTAAATTTAAAATTCCAAAGTTGGGATAATGTAATTTGTTTTCCTTTATATGATTTTCAAGTGTGTTGATTCTCTCTTTGTCAATATCATTAAAATGACAATGAATTTGAGGTGATTTTACTTCTCGCTTGTCTATAAATTGATAGAAAGTTTGCTTTACTTTTTTCAAAGCAATTATTGGGCTTCCCTCTCCGCCATTTTCATACACTCCAGGTCCACAGAATAAGTCAAATATATGGATTGTTTTCGTGTATCCGTCATTGCAAATAATATTCAAATATTTCTGAATGTAGTCACCAAATAGCTTGACCTTCGCTTCGGAATGGTTTAATAAATTTATCTGTGATTTCTTATCGCTCATTGGTTTTTTCAGCTTGCAGTTAACATGTGTATAAATCACAAGTCTATTGCTGCTATACAGCACATGTACGCAATTAATTTTTTATAATTTCAAATATAAATCAATGCAATATTATATCATTACGGAAAACCGTAAATGTGAGCATTATAACCGGGGAGAATACCAAATATAAAGTTTTTTGCTAAATAGAAACGCTATCTAATTAATTTTTAGAAGATACCCCAAAAAAAAGCCGCATAAAACGGCTTATATAAGTTCGGTATTTCTAAATTAGAGGGTTGTGCAACGGTTACCGGTGTTAGCATACGTTTTTATTCTTTATTTATGGAATCCGTTTTAGTTTTTTGTCCGTTTATTTTATTTATTTCAGCTTTCAAGTCAGATAACTGAATTTGAATTTCTTTTGTAAGTTCTATGTTTTTGTTTAAACTCCGCTCAATTTTATTATTATCATTCGCACTGTTGTAGAATAATGTGGGTTTTTTAAAACCTACTTCGTTAATCCATCACAAATTACTAATATATTCTATCAATTTCCCCTTTATATACTCGTAAAGTCTTCTTTTTTCCTTTCGTTCTCCTTTTTTATAGATATAGTTATTGAGGAAGTATTTTCCTAGTGATTTTTTTAGTTCATCGGAGATATTTTTATGGATAAAATTGAGCCAGTCCTCTATACTTTCCTGAAAGTTTATCTCGTCTGTTAATTCATCGGTTTTGTTTCCATATCTACCGATAATGTTATCGTATATCATTTCGAAGAATATACCTTCCAGATCTTCGGGAGTAGATGTGTTGTTATCTCCCAAGGATTTTGAGGTTACGATACTCTTGTTTTCATTTAGGTATTTCAGGTATTTCATATCCTATATATAAAATAATCTGATATATATTATTTTATATATAGGTAAAAATCAAATGAATTATAATGACAATAGAGGAGTTAAGAGATGAGTATGAAAGAGATCTTAAAAGAATACTTGAATTGGGGGAACTGATAATAGGTTATCAGGATGTACTTGATAAGCATAATTTAGAAGTAACCTTGATTAAAAAAGGTATTAATAAGGATGGGGTATGACAATGTTTTCTTCAAAGTCAACACAACAAAAATTAGTTTTTTCGATGAATATTTTCCCAGAAGAATTTGAACTAATTTTTATAATTCCCGTGGTGCTATTTGGATGATTTGGACATTTTACATTCTTCAATTTACTTGATAGATCAGAAGAATAAGAATCCAAAAGATAATTTATAGCTTTTTCGGAAAAGTCACTATTTGTTGTATCT
>TARA_R110002020_G_scaffold241567_5_pt1 | contig 12506 bp, 20 predicted proteins | sample TARA_R110002020 | Tara Oceans TARA_R110002020 (sample SAMEA4396489) | marine metagenome | biome: Westerlies Biome; feature: [MES] marine water layer (ENVO:01000295) within the mesopelagic zone...; material: water (ENVO:00002006), including particulate matter (ENVO:01000060) such...
ATCGAATATAAGATGTTTACCGGTTGGGATATTTTTACAGATGGTTTACCACAATATAGAGGTGAACAATATACATGTGATTTTGTAGTTAACAGTGGCAACCAGTTCAGCTATAATGGAGACTATACAAATATCAATCACATACTTCTTAAAGATAATTGTAAATGGTTTGGCTATTTGTTTGACCTTGTTGACTGGCAAAATTTTTGGACATACAAAGACGAAAAAATTAAGTATGGCGGTTTTACACAATGGAGTGTCGCGAACTTACCTAAAGAATTTTGGTTTAGAGAGAAAGGAGACCAACACCCCTCTAGTTACGCCCATGAACAATTTGCAAAGCAAGTATTATTGGAGATTATAAATGATTAAAAAAATCATTAGTTATATAAAGATGTTTTTTGCAGAAAGAAAACATAGAAAAGATATGAAAAAAAGATTAGAAGAGATTGAAAAAAACGATCCCTTCATTTACAAGTAGAGGAGATATAATTGAAAATATTAGGAATTAATTGCCTTAATCATGATGCTGCTGTTTCCGTTATAGATAATGGACAAATTTTGTTTGCTGCTCATTCTGAAAGGTATAGTCGAGTAAAAAATGACTCTTTATTAAATGATCAAATTATAAATGAAGCATTATCTTACGGTAAACCAGACGTTGTTGCTTATTATGAAAAGCCTTGGGTGAAAAAAACACGCCAAGCATATGCTGGGCAATGGAATGAAGTTTTTTCTTTAGATAATTTGCCGTCTGTTTATCTAAAAAAGTGGTTTAGTAATCCGATAAGGTATGTAGACCACCACAAAAGCCATGCCGCAGCAGGCTTTTATACAAGCCCATATGATGAAGCAGTGGTTGTTGTACTTGATGGCATAGGAGAGTGGGATGTTTTTACAGTATGGCACGCTGTAGGGGGTAAATTAAACAAGATTTACAGTGTCAAATACCCGCACTCTTTGGGGCTTTTTTATTCAGCTATGACTCAGCGGTTAAATTTGAAGCCTTGTGAAGAAGAATATATTCTTATGGGCATGTCTGCATGGGGTAAACCAGATCAAGCTGAAAAATTTCAAAAAGATTTTTTCATGAAAGATGATGTTTTGAAACTTAAATTCAATCTGCATAAAGGAGTTGGCAAATATGGTTCTGATGAACCTTGGAAAGATTTTGATATTGCTGCCAGCACCCAAAAAGTCACTGAAAATATTTTAACGAATATATTTTTACAGTGCAAGAAACTCGTACCTGATTGTGGTAATCTAGTTTACATGGGCGGGGTTGCTCTAAACTGTGTTGCAAACTCAAACATAGTTTCAAAAATTTATGATAATATTTGGATTATGCCAAGTCCAGGCGACTCTGGATCTTCATTGGGGGCAGCAGCAGCAGTGTATGGAAAAAAACTAAATTGGCAGGGTCCATTTTTAGGAACTAACATAGAGGGAGATTATCCCGTAAAAGATTTGACAAAGCGCCTGTTGAGTGATAAAATTGTAGGAGTGGCAAATGGCAGAGCCGAATTTGGTCCAAGAGCCTTGGGCAACAGAAGCTTGCTAGCAGACCCACGCGGTGATGAGATAAAAGATAGAGTTAATGAAATTAAGAGAAGGCAGAAATTCAGACCTTTTGCCCCTGCGATTTTAGAAGAACATGCGCATGAATTTTTTGAAATGCCGGTGGTAAGAGTGCCATACATGCAGTTCACAGCTACATGCAAAAAGCCAGATCAGTTTCCAGCTATTTGCCATGTTGACAATACCAGCAGAGTTCAAACTGTGTCCAAAAAAGATAACCCTGGATTCTACAGCCTATTGTCACATTTTTATAAAATAACTGGCTGCCCAATGCTTCTGAATACAAGCCTTAATATTAAGGGGCAGCCAATAGTGAATACAATTTCAGATGCTCAAGATTTTCAAAACCATTACAATGTAAAAGTATTATTTTAGGAGATACTATGAAAACCGTTAAAGAATTATTAAATGATAAGAGTGATGTTAGTTTGTTTTGTGGTGCTAGCAATGCAATGATAGCCAAACTAGCAGAGAATGCTGGCTTTGATGGCGTTTGGCTATCTAGTTTTGAAATGCACGCCTGGAATAGATTTCCAGATGCGTCGATTTTGAATGTAGCAGATTACGCAGATGCAGTTAACAAGATTGCTGATCGTGTTGGTGTGCCCATTCTTGTTGATGCCGATGAGGGCGGACCCAGCGCCATCAACACAATACGAATGGCTAGGGAATATTCTAAGTCTGGAGCGTGGGGTATGTGTGTTGAAGATAATCCATCTCCCAAGAGATGTTCTTTTTATGGAATGAAGAAAGAGTTGGAAAAAATAGAGACTACCGTTGGTAAAATTAGGGCAGCGGTTGAAAAGAATAATAAGCCAGGATTTGCTGTTATTGCCCGCACAGAGGCATTAATTCAAGGTCGTGGGATCGATGTAGCAATGGAAAGAGCCAGAGCTTACACAGATGCTGGGTGTGATGGATTTTTGATTCATAATAAAAACAAAACTCCAGAGCAGGTCATGGAGTTTTGTGACCGCTATCACGCTGCCGGATTAAATACTCCGCTGGTTGTTGTTCCTACAACCTATAATCAAATAACCAAGCAACAAATGAGAGACTGTGGAATAAGTTTAGCAATTTACGCTAACTATTCCGTCAGAGCAACGGTAGGTATTTTAGAATCGTTATTTGATAAAGTCATTCAAGAAGAAACTTTATCTGCTGGAAATGAATTGGTTGTGCCAATGACGAAGATTTTTGACCTAATTGGTGTTGACGAAATGAAGGAAAACCAAGAAAATTATGGCTCATGATTTATTTAATAGATTGGTAAACGATGGCTACAACATGTTTACAGGAGTCCCAGATAGTGGGTTAAAGAATTTTCAAAATAAAATATTATCATCGAACTTTGTTCATGTACCTGCTGTGAATGAGGCGCACGCTTTAGCTATGGCTTTTGGAGCGCAAGTTGGAGGTATGAAGCCTTGCGTTTATTTACAGAATTCTGGTTTAGGCAATATTATAAATCCACTCACAAGCTTATGTATGCCTTTCGGAGTCGAACCACTCCTAATTATAGGACACAGACACTCATTACCTCAGCATGAAATAATGGGCAATGTAGATGAAGAAATATTAAAAATTATTGGTTATAAAAATTATATCATAATTAGTGGGAATAATAATGTTAAGTAGAGAAGAGGCTATTGACTATGTTTTTAACAAGCATGGCGAAGACGCAGTTTATATAACAAACACTGGTTTTCTATCCAGAGCGATTTACTATCTTTATCCTGAAAACAAAAATATCTTATATATGCAAGGTAGTATGGGTTTGTCGCCTGCAATTGGATTAGGTATGGCAAAGTCAACAGAGAAGGATGTTGTAGTTTTTGTGGGAGATGCCTCTTTGCTGATGCACCTTGGTATCACCCATACTATAAGAGATGAAAATTTGAGCAATCTTCATGTCTATGTGATTGATAATGGTTGTCACGAATCGGTTGGTGGCTATTACAGCGCGCCACTGGAAAAATCTTACAGTGGTGTATCAGAAATCATAAAAACCAATAGAGGTGATAAAAAAGATCGAGTAGCGCTAAGTTGCCTGAACAATATTAAACAAATAAAAGAGTTTTTAATTGAATAAGATTTTACTAAATCCTGGTCCAACAAACACACTTTATTTAGTTAAAGAGACACAAACTAAATTTTCTGATGTTTGTCATCGCACTGAAGATTTTTTATCTTTACTAGATGACACAAAGCGGCTGCTATTATCACTTTTTGGTAATGGTAGAGATATGTCAGAATGGAATGTATCAATTTTTGGTGGCTCTGGAACAGCGGCAATGGAATCTCTAATTTCATCACTTATAGATGAAGTTACAATTATAGTTGCTGGCAAGTATGGACAACGAGCAGTTGATATTATGTCCGTATACGATATACCAAATAGCGTCATTAAATGCTCAAATATACAACAATTGCAACCATCTGAACAAATAAAAAAACTTTACTTTGTAGAAAATGAAACAACCACAGGTGAAAAATTTGATTTAAAAAAAATATCTACTTTATTTCCAAACTCAAGGCTATACATTGACGCTACGTCATCTTTTGGCGCATCTGAATACCAACAGTTCATGGATAAAATCGACGCCTTATCATTCTGCTCTAATAAATGTTTACAGTCAACACCGGGATTAGGAATTGTTTTGTGGAGAAAGAATCTTAAAGTTTATAAACGAAACTATTATTTAAATCTTAATAAATATGTTAATAAGTTACCATTCACAGTCCCTGTGCAATCTATTGCTGCTTTAAACTCTGCTTTATTATCAAACAATGTTTTAAATAATAAAGAGCTTTTTGATAGAAGAAGTAATAAATTAATAAAAGACTTATCTGTAATTGGTATTGAGTGTATTAATACCAATCCCTGTAATTCTATTATAGGCTTTCGTCATCCCACGATGAATTACGAATGTTTGAAAAACTTTTTGTTTAAAAAAGACATTGTAATCTATGATGGAATCGATGGTGTTGAAAACAGTTTTAGAGTTTCAACAATGAGTACATTGTTTGACGTAAAATATTCTTACATAATGAGGTGTTTTTATGATTCGTGTTTATCTTGATATGGTCGCAGATTTGTTTCACGTTGGACATCTAAACTTGATAAAAACTGCACATGAAATGGGTGATTATGTTATAGTCGGCGTACATTCTGATAAAGATGTTGAGAGCTATAAACGAGTCCCGATAATCAACGAAAGACAAAGATATGAGATTGTAAAAAGTTGTAAATATGTTGATGAGATAATCGAGAAAGCTCCTTTAGTAATCACGGAACAATTTTTGTTAAGACATAGAATTGATTTTGTTTTACATGGTGATGATATAAGTGATGAAATCTCTAAACAACACAAAGTTCCTTTAGAAAAAAATATGATGAAATATGTTCCATACACAAAAGATACATCAACAACTGAAATAATTCATAAAATAATAAAAATTTATCATGTTTAATAATTTGGATAAATTATGTACATAAAAGAAATTAAATCAAAAATTACTTTAAAAACCATACACTATATTATTAAGTTTAGTGAGGATGGTTTAGCAACCAATGAAAGAAAAAATGTTATTTCATCTGAAAATTTTTTACAATTATCAATTATGAAGTTTCCTCATGGAAAAACATTTAAACCCCACAAACATATATACAAAAATTTAAATTCTGAAATAATCGCTCAAGAATCTTGGATTGTCCTAAAAGGATCGGCTAGAGTTATTTTTTATGATATAGATGGAACTTTTTTGCAAGAAGAAATTCTCAACACATTAGACTCCAGCATAACACTGGAGGGTGGACACAATTACGAAATCATGGAGCATGATAGTATAATATACGAGTATAAAAGCGGACCATACCTGGGACAAGCTTTGGATAAGGAATTTATAGATGATTAGTTTTGAATCCGAGGAGCTAAGAACATGAGCTTTCATGTTGTAGAGGAATTTGAAAAACAAATATCATCTTTTTTTGGCTCAAAATATGCAGTAGCGGTTGATTGTTGTACACATGCTATTGAGTTATGTCTTAGAAAACAACAAATACAAAAATTTAGTGTTCCAAAGAGGACTTATGTTTCCATACCTCTTCTAGCTAATAAGCTAAATATAGATTTTGAATGGAGAGATGAAGAGTGGCAAGACTATTATTTCCTAGGGGGTACAAATATTGTGGATGCTGCTGTTCTTTGGCGCGAAGATTCTTATATTCCTAGTACTTTTATGTGTGTTAGTTTTCAATTTAGAAAACATTTAAGCCTTGGTCGTGGAGGAATTATCTTAACAGACGATATAGAAGATGCTATAATTCTAAAAAAGATGTCATATGACGGAAGAACTCCTGATATTCCCTGGAGAGAACAAAATATAGATACCTTTGGGTACCACTATTATATGACACCAGAAACTGCGGAGCTAGGTCTAAAAAAATTGCCAGAAGCAATTGCTTCGCAGCCAAGAAAATGGACTATCAATGATTGGCCAGATTTAACAAAAATGGAGATTTTTAAAAATGACTAAGAGAGCACTTATAACTGGAATTAGTGGGCAGGATGGCTCCTATCTTGCTGAGTATCTTCTTGAGCTTGGATATGAGGTACATGGAATTATTCGCCGTTCATCTGTATCAGAAAATCAAGATAGCAGGCTTTTTCATTTAGGTGATAAAATAACAACATATTATGGAGATATGATGGATCTTCCATCATTAACTAGAATAGTGATGAAAGTAGAGCCTGATGAGATTTATAATTTAGCAGCCATGAGCCACGTTAGGATTAGTTTTGATATTCCTGCCTATACTATACAAACAAATGGCATCGGAGTTTTGAATTTGCTAGAAGTGTATAGAATGTTTGCTCCGAACGCCAAATTTTACCAAGCAAGCTCATCAGAGATGTTTGGAAACTCAGTTGATGAAGATGGTGTACAAAGATTAACAACCCCAATGAAGCCAGTTAGTCCCTATGGTTGTGCAAAGCTGCTGGGGTTCAATTTAGTTAGACATTATCGACATGCTTATGGGCTACACGCCTGTAATGGTATTTTATTTAATCACGAGTCTCCTCGCCGTGGTTCAAATTTTGTTACCAACAAAGTTGTAAAATCCGCCGTAGAAATAAAAAAAGGATTGAGAGATAAGTTGGAGCTTGGAAATTTAGATTCTTATAGAGACTGGGGGCACTCTAAAGACTATGTTAAAGCTATGCACAAAATCATTAACCACGATATTGCTGACGAATGGATGATATCAACTGGAGAAACTTGGTCAGTTAGAGATTTAGTCCAGTATGTTTTCGAAAAGCTTGGTTTAAATTGGCAAGAATATGTGGTTCAAAACCCTAAATTTATGAGACCTGAAGAGTTAAAATATTTGAAGGGAGATTCTGAAAAGTCACGCACAGAATTGGGTTGGCATCCAGAATACACATTCCACAGTATGCTAGACGAAATGATTGATAGTTGGATGCAAAAACTATGATAACTTGCGATGTTTTGGGAAAATGTGACAACAACAATGGTTTAGGAAATCAGATGTTTTGTATTGCTGCTGCTCTTGGAGTGGCGCATAAACTAAATACCGAAGCATTTTTCCCAGACTTAAATTTACAACATTACAAGTTTTATAGAGACACGATATTTCATAAATTAACTCCTTATGGCAAAGAAGAAAAGATTATAAATTCTTATAAAGAGCAACCATATACAAGTACAAAATTTAATCAAATACCATTGCAAGATGATATGAAAATATCTGGTTTTTTTCAATCACATAAGTACTTTAATTTTTGCAGAGATGAAATACTAAATTCATTTCAAGTTCCTGATTCGTTACAAGAAAAGATTCTTAATAAGTATGGTATCTATCTTAATTCCAATGTCGTGTCCATACATGTGAGAAGAACTGATTATTTAAAATTTTCTGGTCATTATGAAACATTGGACATTTCTTATTATCAGAAAGCATTAGATAATTTTTCAGATGCTGAAATAGTTTTTATTTTTAGTGATGATATAAAATGGTGTAAAGAAAATTTACCATCTTTTGGCAAATTAAGTGTTTATATTGAAGAACAAAGTGATGTCGAAGACCTGTGGTTAATGACAAAAATGAAAGGTAATATAATAGCAAATTCTACTTTTTCTTGGTGGGGAGCCTATCTCAATAGAAGCGACTCTTTGGTAGTGGCGCCTTCTATATGGTTTGGTCCAAAAAGAACTAATGACAATGGTTTAGAAACAAAAGATTTATATCCTGAAAATTGGAAAGTTATCTAATGAACAAAAAAATACTAGTCACTGGCGGAAGCGGTATGCTTGGCAAAGCAATACACAATATTCTTCCAAACGCAATTTATTTATCATCTAAAGATGCTGATCTTACAAACCCAACTGCAACAAATGCTATTTTTGATAAACATAAACCCAATCTTGTCATCCATTTAGCAGGAAGGGTGGGTGGCATAAAAGCAAACATGGATAATTTAGGAAAGTTTTATCATGATAATATACAAATAAACACCAATGTTCTTGAAGCTTCAAGGATACATAACGTAGAAAAAGTTATATCTATGCTTAGTACTTGTGTATATCCAAACAAATCTGATTATCCTTTACGTGAAGAAACTATTCACGATGGACCCCCTCATTATTCAAACTACGCATATGCATATGCAAAAAGAATGGTAGATGTGCAGTCTAGGGCTTATAGAGAGCAGTACGGATGTAATTTCATAACAGCAATTCCAAACAATATGTTTGGACCGTATGATAATTTTGATCTAGAAGATTCACACGTAATTCCAGCTTTAGTAAGAAAAATTTATGAAGCTAAAAAGTTTGGTAAACAGGTTGTTTTGTGGGGAGATGGGAGCCCTTTGAGAGAATTCACTTATTCTCCTGACATGGCTAAAATAGTTCTATTTGTTCTGAAAAATTATAATAGTGCTGAGCCATTAAATATTGGAAATACTAATGAGTTTTCAATAAAAGAAATAGCAAAAATGGTATGTTCTATTTATGACTATAATGATGAAATCATCTGGGATTCTACTGGACCCCCAGGTCAGTTCAGAAAGCCCTCTAGTAATGAAAAATTACTACATCTAGGATGGAAAGAAGACAACTTTACTGAGATGACAAATTCTTTAGAACAAGTATGCCAGTGGTTTGAAAAAAATTACCACACTGCGAGAGGTGTTGTAAAATGAGTAAAATACTTGTTACAGGCGGATTGGGATTTGTTGGTTCGCATTTGGTAGACTTTTTAGCAGAAAAGGGACACACGATAACTGTTATAGATAATTTATGTTCTGAATCTAGTAATAGAAGTTATCAAAGGCATGATGTTAACTACTGGATTGATGATGTGAGAAATCTTAATAGCTATAAGTATGAAAATTGCCAATTTGATTTGATTTATCATTTGGCAGCTTTAGCCAGAATACAACCATCTTTTAAAGATCCGCTTTCTTATTTATCCACTGATATAATTGGAACGGCAAATGTATTAGAATTTGCAAGGCGAAAAAAAGCTAAAGTTGTTTATGCTGGCTCATCTTCCGCATTTGCAGGACCGATGTTGAATCCTTATGCCTTTGCTAAATATACAGGCGAGCAAACCTGCGAGATGTATAATAAAGTGTATGATCTCAGTGTTGTGACAGCTAGATTTTTTAATGTATATGGCGATAGACAGCCTACATCCGGCACCTACGCTACTGTGGTTGGGGTTTTTGAAGGTTTGAAAAAGCAAGGTAAGCCACTGACAATTACTGGCACCGGGGAGCAGAGGAGAGATTTTACACATGTCTCAGATATCGTTTCAGCGTTTGAAGCGCTGGGAGAAGGGGTCCACTGCGCAGAAATTTATCAGTTAGGGACAGGAAAAAACTATTCAATAAATGAACTTGCCTCTTTATTTGATTCAGAAGTTGTTTATATACCACCACGCCCAGGAGAAGCTCTTATAACAAAGGCTAATAACTCTTCTGCAATTGAAAAACTTAACTGGAAACCAAAACAAGATTTAAAAAATTATGTTAAAAGGTGGCTGTTGGAACAATGAATATAGGAATTATTGGACAAGGTTTTGTAGGCACAGCAATAAGGGAAGGTTTTAAAAACTCTTACCCAGTACTTGTTTACGACATAAATGAAAATGTTTGTCCAGTAGATATGCTGGCAACACTTTCCAGTATTGTACAACAATGTGAAATAATATTCCAGTGTCTTCCTACACCAATGAAAAAATCAGGTGAATGTGATCTAAACATAGTAAGAAATTCACTTAGAACACTTGATAATATATCCGAAGTTCATAAAAAAAACCCAATTGTTGTAATAAAATCCACAGTTCCGCCAGGAACATGTGAGGGGCTAAATTATAAATTCAAAAATATCAATATAGTTTTTAATCCAGAGTTTCTGACCGAGGCTAATTCTATTGATGATTTTAAAAACCAAGCAAGAATAATTTTGGGCGGTCTTCGCCCACATACTACCGTATTGAAAACAGTGTACAGAAAAGTTTTTCCACAAACACCAATAGTAAAAACTGGCTTCAAAACTGCTGAAATGACAAAATATTTTATAAATAATTTTCTTGCCACAAAAGTTTCTTTTGCAAATGAGATATATGAAATATGCTCAACATTGGATATCGATTATGATAAAGTAGTAGAATATGCCTTATACGATAAAAGAATTGGAAAAAGCCATTTATCAGTCCCAGGTCCAGATGGGGATTTTGGATATGGCGGACATTGTTTTCCCAAGGATTTGGATGCAATGATATTTTTAGCACAAATTAATAATGTCAAGGCAATAATGTTAGCTGCGACAAGACAAAAAAATAATAAAGTTAGAAAAAATAGAAACTGGGAAAGAATGCCCGGTCGTGCAATTTCAAATGAGGAATAGTAATGCTTAAAGTAGGTAACTATGTGAATTGGTATGAAGAATATGCTGATGGAATCGCCGGTAGAGACTGGGGGTCTGGTTTCATAATAGAAACCGAGATGCACTCATCCTCTTACAGCGATGACTATCCCATGTACAAGGTTTATAGAAATAAACATAAGGACCTTTATTGGTTCGAAGAAAGACAACTTATATTAAAGGAGAAAAAATGAGTAACGGAACTTTTAAACTATCAAATCAGGCACTTGGTGCTGTGATGATGGCTCTTCAAGAGTCACTACTAAATGAATTGGACATTGTGCCGATTCTTAAAGGTTTTGAATTAACACAAGGAGAAGAGGGTTTAGTAGTAACTAATCCTCCGACTGTTCGTGTGTCAAATCAAAAACCAATTACCGAAGGCGATCTTACCGACATGGTGAAGAAATAGTGCCTCGTTATCGTTATAGATGTGAAGAATGCGAAGAAGAGTTTGTAATTCTTCACTCTATTTCAGATACCCAAGAAGAATGTACCCTGTGTGGTCACGAGAGCGTTAAAAAAATGTTAGGAAAGCCAATAGTCATAAAGAAAAATACAAACAATTCTAGAGCTACTGGTAACCTTACAAACGAATATATCGAATCAAACAGAGAGCTTCTAAAAGACATGAAGGAGGAAGCAAGCAATGGATTTTATGAGTAGGTTGGAAATGATACTATCTTTAATTTTGTTGGTGTCCGTAAGCATCAACTTATTTTTATTTGTTTATTCTCGCAACATAGTGAGGAAACTCGTTATGATTGCTGATGAAATAGCAGACTTGCGTGATGCTGTTAGTAGTTTTGCCAACCACATAAAAGTTGTTTATGAAATGGAAATGTTTTATGGCGATCAGACACTACAATCTTTAATGGATCATGCACGCTCATTTAGAGAATACATGGATGAATTTGACTACATATACATATTAGATGAACAAGAGGAACAAGATGCCGAGAGCACCCAGATCGAAGAAGGTTAATCATTACTTTACCAAGGTGCATGAAAATGCTATCATTGAGTATTGCAGTACAGATTGTCCGAGAAAAAAGACAGAACTTTATAAAGCACTCTTACAGCCAGCTTTTAATGAGATGGTCGATAAGATAGTGTTCACATATAAGTTCACAACTTTACCGAACATAGATTACTTGCGAGACGAATGTAAGATTTGGCTTATGACCATTCTGGATAAATTCCAACCAGATAAAGGTCACAAAGCTTTTTCTTATTTTTCAGTTATAACAAAAAATTGGTTTATTCACAAAGTCAAAAAGCAGCAAAGAAAGAACCAAAGGGAAGTTGATTATGACGCTGCCCCGAAGAGATTTGAAGAGGAGTATCTCTCCACAGAACAATCTTGGATTTCAGATCAAGTAGAGAAAGAGTTTTGGGACTCGTTCTATGCTGACATCAAAAACTGGGAAGTTGACGACATGAGGGACAATGATGAGCGTGTTTATAAAGCAATCATTGTTCTGTTTGAGAGCAAAGACGACATAGAAATTTTTAACAAAAAGGCTATTTACCTATACCTCCGCGAGATAACCGGCTTGAATACCAAGCAAGTTGTCAACTCTCTGAATAAGTTCCGAGAGCTTTATAGAGACTTTAGAAAAGACTGGGAGAACGGACGTATATGAGCCAAGATTTTGACGATTTGATGGAAGAAGCCATTGAGAACATTCGCACCGATAGAGAATTGGCGCGAGAGTTTTTGAACGAGCTAGCTAATCAAATCGCCTCAAATGCTGAAAACAACAGAGCCCTCTCACCAGTTGCTGCAAAACACATCGAAACGATGCAACGTTCCAATGAGCAGTTAGTTAAAGTCCTCAACCTGAAGCAAAAGGAGAGAACCAAGGATGTTGGTCTGTCGGAAGATGACAAGGCAAATCTCTTTGATATGATCCAAGGAGAGGCATAATGACAATAAAGGATAATGTTGATTTTTCGGTATTTACCGG
>TARA_R110002020_G_scaffold233701_3_pt1 | contig 12499 bp, 11 predicted proteins | sample TARA_R110002020 | Tara Oceans TARA_R110002020 (sample SAMEA4396489) | marine metagenome | biome: Westerlies Biome; feature: [MES] marine water layer (ENVO:01000295) within the mesopelagic zone...; material: water (ENVO:00002006), including particulate matter (ENVO:01000060) such...
TGGTCGGCTGCCGGGGGTCGAGGCGCTGTTGAAGGGGCGCGGCCTAGTAGCCTAGGTCGCGATCCACGAGGTTGATGAACGGCTCACCCGCCTCGCCGCGCCGGATGTTTTCAACGATGGTCTCGGAGGCCGTGATCGCCCGAGTCTCGGCTGCGATGTGGGGCGTGACGGTCACCTGCGGATGTGTCCAGAAAGGGTGATCCTGCGGCAGCGGTTCGACCCTGAAAACATCCAGCGTGGCGTGGGCGATGTGCCCTGCGTCCAGCGCCGCGATCAGCGCGTCATCGTCGATCAGTGGGCCACGGCCCGGATTGATCAGGAACGCGCCACGCGGCATCAGCGCCAGCGTGTCGGCGTTGAGGATATTGGTGGTGGCAGGCGTATCGGGCAGCAGGGTCACCGCGATCTCGGCGCGGCTTAATGCCTGCGTCAGCCCGTCATCCCCGTGCAGACAGGTCACGCCGTCCACATCTTTGGCGCTGCGCGACCAGCCCGTGACGCGAAAGCCCAGACCCAGCAACGCTTGCGCACATGCGGTCCCCAAAGCGCCGAGCCCGAGAATGACCACCTCGCGCTCGCGGGCGAGCGGCGGCGCGGAGGGCTTCCAGTCATGGGAGGGATTCACGATATGCGCATCCATTCCCAGATGGTAGCGCAGCACATGGCCGGTTACCCATTCAACCATGCCGGTCGTCAGCCCCGGATCAACCATGCGCGCCAGAGGAATTTTCAGGGTCTCGTTTCCGGTGATCTTTTCTACGCCGGCCCAAAGGTTCAGCACCGCCTTGGCGCGGGTATAAGGCGTGAAATCCTGCAAGCTGCTATTGGGGGCGTAGACGATGTAGTCTACCTCCTCGGGCGGGATAACCTGTGCCAGTTGTGCGTCTATCCCCGCAGCGTCCAGGGCGCTGCGCAGGGGCGCTTCATAGGTGGTCCAGCGTTCGGGGCGTGCGGCAAACAGAACGTTGATCATGTCGCAAATGCTCCGCCCATGTCAGCCAGTCCTTTGACCTCCACGGGGTTGCCCGCGGGATCCATGAAGAACATCGTGGACTGCTCGCCGGGCTGGCCCGCAAAGCGTGTCTGCGGTTCCAATACAAAATCCACACCTTCGGCAATCAGACGGTCCGCCAGCGCGCGCCATTCGGCATAGGGCAGGACAATACCGAAATGCGGCATCGGCACCTTGTGATCGCCAACCAGACCTGTCGGCGCCACTGTCATGGGCGTGCCCAGATGACACGACAACTGGTGCCCGAAGAAATCAAAATCCACCCATGTGTCTGTGCTGCGCCCTTCGGCGCAGCCCAGCAGCCCACCGTAGAACGCACGGGTCTGGTCAAGATCGGTCACATTGAAAGCAAAGTGGAAAATGGACATGGGCGCCCCTCATATGTCAGGTTTAGCCACAGATAACCCAGCCGCGAGGCAGTGCAAACCCCTCAGCGGGGTCTGTGCACATGTGCCGACTGCACCAGCCCGAAAGCCAGTAACAATACCAGCATCGCCGAGCCGCCGTAACTGACCAGTGGCAGGGGTACACCAACAACAGGCGCCAGCCCCATCACCATCGACATATTGACCGCGAAGAACAAAAAGAAATTGAGCGCGATTCCCAGCGTCAGCAACGAGGCAAATCTGTCCTTGTTCATGATGGCCGAGACGACACAGAACAATATGACAAGGCCATAGAGGGTCAGCAGGGATATTCCACCGATAAAGCCGAATTCTTCGGCCAGCGTGGTAAAGATAAAGTCGGTGTGTTTTTCCGGCAGGAAGTTCAGCCGCGATTGCGTGCCCTGCATAAAGCCGCGGCCCGTCCAACCGCCTGACCCCAGCGCGATCTTGGACTGTGCGATGTGATAGCCGGTATTGAGCGGGTCCGAGGCGGGATCAAGAAAGGTGTCGATCCGGCGGAACTGGTAATCCTTGATCATCTGCCAATCCGTACCACGCGACTGGAATACCGCCGCCACCAGCGCCACACCCGCGGCGATCACCGTGGCGAAATACGCCCAATGCACGCCCGCCAGGAACATCAACCCACCGCCTGCTGCGAGCAGCAGGATCGCGGTCCCCAGATCGGGCTGTTTGAGGACGAGAAACGTCGGTACTGCGATAATCAACAGCGGCAGCAAGACCCACAGCGGGCGCGATGTTTTCTTGGCAGGCAGCCAGTCGTAATAGGCCGCAAGAAACATCACCAGTGTGATTTTTGTCATCTCGGACGGCTGAAGCCGGATCGGTCCCAGCTCGATCCAGCGCTGGGCGCCCATGCCGACGGCGCCGAAGAATTCTACCCCGATCAGCAGCATTACGGACACGGCATAAGCCAGCCCCGCAAGGTTGCGCCAGACCCAGATCGGGACCAACCCGACCGCGATCATCAGGCACAGCCCCATGGCAAAGCGCTTCATCTGCGGGCCGGCCCACGGGGAGTAGTCGCCGCCTGCGACCGAATAGAGCATCAGAAATCCGGTCCCGGCCACCGCCGTCAGCAACAGGACCAGCGGCCAGTTCATAAACAGGAATTTGCGAAAACCGGTCGGGACCGATTTGACGGTATACTCAAGATAGCTCATGCCTGATCTTGCCCTTTTTTGACCCGCGCCTGAGGCTGTACGTCACGCAGGGCCTCCTGTTGGGCCTTGATGCGATCACGGTCGCCGACAGGATAGGCCTCCAGCGGTGGCTCGCCCTCATAGAGGGCTTGCAGCATCACGTCGCGGGCAATCGGCGCTGCGGCAGTTGAGCCGCCGCCGCCGTGTTCCACCAAAACAGCACAGGCATAGCGCGGGTTGTCGTAGGGGGCAAAGCCTACAAACAATGCGTGGTCGCGCTGTTCCCATGGCACCGAGTTGTTGTCTACAACGGCCGATCGCACCTGAGACGTACCGGTCTTGCCCGCCATGCGCATGTCTTCGGCGATGATACGGCTGCGGTAGCCAGTCCCGCGCCGGTCGTTCACGACAGCATACATGGACTTGCGCATCTTGCGCAGGTTTGCGTCACGCATGTCCATCGGTTCGTTGCCCTTGATGGGCTGCTCAACGCCGTTGACCGACTTGATCAGCCGCGGGGTCACCTCGCGCCCCGTTGCGAGGCGTGCGGTCATGACTGCCAGCTGCATCGGCGTGGCAAGCATAAACCCCTGCCCGATAGAGGCGTTGACCGTATCCCCGATCACCCAGTCTGCACCGCGCTGGCGCAGCTTCCATTCCTTTGTTGGCGTCAGGCCGGAGTTGACCGAGCTGAGCGCCAGATCGTGCTTGATCCCCAGACCGAAGCGGTTGGACATGGCCGAAATCTTTTCGATCCCGACTTTCAGCGCCAGATCGTAGTAATAGACGTCGCACGAACTTTTGAGCGATGTTTCCAGATCGACCCAGCCGTGCCCCGCGCGTTTCCAGCAATGGAACCGGCGTCCGCCAACCTCCAGATGGCCGGGGCAATACACGGTGTCATCCGGCCCGATGATGCCTGCCTCGATCGCGGCCATGGCTGTCATCATCTTGAAGGTGGAGCCGGGCGGGTAGGCGCCCTGCACGGTCTTGTTTACCAAGGGGCGGTATTTATCGTTCAGCAGCGGGTCATAGTCACGCGACAGAATGCCACCGATGAAAAGGTTGGGATCGTAGGAAGGGGCGGAGCAGTTGGCGACCACATCGCCCTTCTCGCAATCAATAATAACAACCGCCGCACTCTCACCGGTCAGACGCGCCTGGACGTAGTTTTGCAGCTTGGCATCAATGGTAAGCTGGATGTCCGCGCCCGATTGCCCCTCGCGACGCTCCAGCTCGCGCATGACGCGGCCGGTCGCGTTCACCTCGACTTGACGGTTGCCCGCGACGCCACGCAGCAGATCTTCCTCTCGCGCTTCCACGTTGATTTTGCCGATCTGGAAGCGGGGAATCCGTAAAACGGCGTCGGGGTTTTCCAAGGCTTCGAGGTCTTTGGGGCTGACGCGCCCCACACGGCCCACCACATGGGCAAAATCCGATCCACGCGGGTAGACGCGGGTTGATCCCACCTCGGGGGCGACGCCGGGCAGGGCAGGCGCGTTGACGGAAACGGCGCTCACAGCGTCCCAGCTGACATCCTCGGCGATCGTGACGGGCAGGAACGGGGCTGTGTTTTCCTCCAACTCGTCCATCGCGCGCTGCGTCTGCTCCGGTGTCAGCCCGATCAGCTCGGCCACACGCAGCATCACGGCGCGGAAATCCCCCGCATCCTCCCGGACCATCACAATGCGGTAGCTGGGCGCATTAGCGGCCAGCACAACACCGTTGCGGTCAAAAATCTCGCCGCGCACGGGGGGGATGAGGCGGATGTTGATCCGGTTTTCTTCGGCCAGCAGGCGAAACTGGTCTGCCTGATCCACCTGCAAATACCGCATCCGCGCGGCCAGACCGCCCATGAACAACAGCTGAACACCGCCCAGCAGCGCCGCGCGGCGGCTCAGCTTGGTGTGGCTAGCATCTGTTTCGGCTCTGCTGCGTCTCATGCGTCCCGCCTCATTTCAACTCACGCGCGCCCACCGAGCGAGTCAAGCTCGCCCGGGGCTGCGCGACGCACACCCATTACGGTGCGGGTGACAAACACGACCACCGGATAGACCAGTATCGTCATGCCCAATTCTATCAGACTCAACCCCAGTTGCGGGGGTGTGACCAAGAGAACAGATAGCACAATGCGGTTCACCAGCAAAATACCAACCAGCAATAACGATATCGCGATCCATTCGGCGCCGAAGGTGGAATCGCGCAAGCTGCGGCTGCGGCCACGCAGGTTCTCGCAGGCCAGAAGCATCAGCAGAGCCCACAATCCCGGCGGCCTTTGCAGCAGCAGGTCGCTGAGCAAAAACAAGGCCGCCAACATCAAGATCGGCACGTATTCCGGGCGCCGCAATGACCACGCAAACGCAAAAGCAACCAGCAGGTCCGGTCCGACCCAGACGCGGTCGCTTCCATGATCCAGCAGGGCACGTAGCCGTGCCTCGGCGGGATCAATACTGGCCAGAGGCGGGAACAGCTCAGGTGAAAACAAGCTGACCGGCTGGGTATGGAGCGGCAGCAGGTGGAAAAACAGGATCAACAGCGACAGAATCACGAAGATGCCGCGCATCAGCCAGATCCGTGCGGGGGACAGCTCGTCCATGGGCCTATTCACTTGCGACGGGCAAATCATCCGTCATGGGTTGTGCCTGCGCAGGAGGGCGTGCCTCCGAGATAACCGAAGGCGCGTTGACCACCGCATCGGTGCCGTGGTGACGCAGGACTCGCAAAAACTCCAACCGCTCGAAGTCTGCGGCAAGGCGGACGCGCAGGCGCCCACTGGGGTCGGCGGCGATCTGGCCAATCAGCAGACCTGCCGGAAAAACGCCGCCATCACCCGAGCTGATCACACGGTCACCAGGACGCACCAGATCGGGGTTCTCGAGAAAATCGATTGGCGGCGCGGCAGAGTTATCGCCCGCCACGATCGCCCGCTGTCCCGAAGGCTGAATGACTGCCGGAATTCGGCTGCTGGTATCGGTCAGCAGGATCACCCGCGCCGTGTTGTCCCCCACACCCGAGATACGGCCCACAAGCCCGATACCGTCCATCGTAGCCCAGCCTTCGACCAAGCCGTCGCGCGCCCCCACGTTTAACAAAACGGACTGCCTGAAGGGCGAGCCGGAATCAGCCAGCACCACACCGGTGACATAAGTGAGGCGCGGATCGAGCCGCACATTGTTGAGGTCCAGCAGGCGGGCGTTCTCCTGCTCCAGTTGCAGTGCGGCCTCTTTCCACGTCTGCATCCGCCGCAATTCCGAGCGGAGCTCCTGATTTTGTTCGGTCAGACGCTGATAGCTCTGGAAATCGCGCAACATGTTGACGGTGCCGGTTACAGGGGCCATGGCCCAATCCAGATTGGGCACCAGCCGGTCGGTGACCTGTGCGCGGAAACGCTCCACCCTCGGGCTGTCGATGCGCCACAGCAAAAACACTGCAGTCAGCACAATCACCAGCACCGCCATCAAAAGGCGGCGCAGCGGACCGGTGTAGTCACTGGAGTTCGATCTGTCTCTGGCCATGACGGCGGGGCGCCCTCCTCAGGCCAATACCCTAATAAACGAGTGCTGGGATGCCGATGGTGGGGGCGATCTCAGCTGTCGTAGTCAATAGCGTGGCGCAACTGCTTTTCATACTCAAGCGCTTTGCCGGTGCCGAGGGCAACACAATTGAGCGGCTCGTCCGCGACCGAAATCGCCAGACCCGTCTGCTCGCGCAGCGCCAGATCCAGATCGCCCAGCAGCGAGCCGCCACCGGTCAGCATCACGCCACGGTCCACGATGTCCGCCGCCAGATCGGGCGGTGTCGTTTCCAGCGCGGTCAGCACCGCTTCGCATATCTGCTGCACGGATTCCGCCAGCGCCTCGGCCACCTGCGCCTGTGTGACTTCGATTTCCTTCGGCACGCCGTTCAGCAGATCGCGTCCGCGTACCTGCATGGAGGTGCCGCGCCCGTCGTCGGGCATGCGCGCGGTGCCGATGGAGGTCTTGATCCGCTCGGCAGTGGTTTCCCCCACCAGCAGATTCTGCTGGCGGCGCAGGTAGCTGATGATGGCCTCGTCCATACGGTCACCACCCACACGCACGGAGCGGGCGTAAACGATGTCGCCCAGCGACAGCACGGCGACTTCCGTCGTACCGCCACCGATGTCGACAACCATGTTACCGGTCGGATCGGTGATCGGCATGCCCGCACCAATGGCGGCAGCGATCGGCTCGGCGATCAGGCCCGCGCGACGTGCACCCGCGCTCAGCACCGACTGGCGGATTGCGCGCTTCTCAACGGGGGTGGCGCCATGGGGGACACAGACGATGATCTTGGGCTTGTAGAACATCGAGCGTTTGTGCACCTTGCGGATGAAATGCTTGATCATCTCTTCCGCAGTATCGAAATCCGCAATCACACCTTCGCGCATCGGACGGATCGCCTCGATGCTGCCGGGTGTGCGGCCCAGCATCAGTTTGGCATCCTCGCCCACGGCCAGCACTTTCTTCACGCCATCCTTGACGTGATAGGCCACCACCGAAGGCTCGCTGAGCACGATACCGCGTCCTTTCACATAGACCAGTGTATTCGCGGTCCCCAGATCGATCGCCATATCGGACGAAAACAGACCGCGGAAATTTCCAAAGATCGACATGTGAGGCAGCACCTTGCAAAATAACGTAATGGCCCGCGACTCCCCCCGGAAGGTGTACAGGCTGCGCCCTTATAGGACCGCATAGCGTTGGGTTAAAGGGGGGCTGCGTCTTCATTCGGCGTGATTGCGCCGCTTGAAAGATGCGCAGGCCGCGCCATTTGGAACAGAGCAAAACGGGAGGATGCAGAATGAAGAAAATACAGACACTTGGGGTGCATCACATCACCATTATGGGTGCCGACCGCCAGACCAGTATTGATTTCTGGGAAGGCGTTTTGGGCATGCCTTTCCTGTTTGACCAACCCAATCTGGACGATCCTGACGAAGGGCACCTCTATTTCGATCCCGGCGACGGGCGATTGGTGACCATTTTCACCAACGAGGCGCGGACAAAGGCGCACAGCAGAACACCGACCGATGCAGGCTGTGTCCACCATCTGGCGTTTGAAGTGGACCGCGCGATGTTCGATCAGGTGACCCAGCGGCTTGAGGCGCGGGGTGTTGGCCATTCGGGTGTCAAGGACCGCGGCTTTATGCACTCGATCTACTTCAAGGAGCCGCTGGGCCTGCTCATCGAGCTTGCGTGCTATACCTTCATTCCTCCGCGCGGCAGCAGCCACGCCGAAGTGATGCTGGAGGCGCATAAACTGCGGGTTGCGCGCGGCGATGAGGCCATCGGGCGCGAGCATCTGGCGGATGCGGCAGTGCTGATTGTCGAGCGTTCGCAGGGGTCGCTTTCTGCAGACCGCGTGGCGAAAAATCCGTATCGCTGAATGTCGGCCGTGGCGGCGATGTGGCGGGACAACAACACATCGCCCCGCTCTTTGCGGCATGCCTCAACTGTGATTTGCAATTGCCGGAGCGCTGGCGCAAGCAGATGAAAACAGATATAAAAAGAGGCTAAGAGCATGAAAAATCTACTCATCACAACCGCATTGTGTTTCGCCGCAACGAGCGCTTCTGCAGAGCTGACCTACGGGTCTGCATTTGCCAAAGTGCATAACTTTGACGGCAACGGCGGCAGCAATGATCTGGTGACCTACAACGGCGCAATCGAATATCGCTATGACAATCTGCTCTTCTCGGGCGAGGTCGGTAAGATCGACAGCGACGGCGGGGATTTCGATTTTGCCGATTTTGGCTTGGGTTATACCCTTTATAACGGCGTGACCATCGGTCTGGACTACAGCGGCTTCGATCTTGAGGGAGAAGACGCCGACATCGTTTCCGCCTATGCGATGTATTCCTTTGGCGCCTATACTCTGGGGCTGTCCGCGGGTGATTCCTCTGATCTGGAGGATACTGCCTACAGCATCTTCGGCGCTTGGGATGTTTCCAGCGATGGCACCGTTGGTGCCGATATCATCCGCCTTGACGGTGAGACATTGATCGCCGCCTACGCCACGTACGACCTAGATCGCTACAGCCTTGATGCTGATGTTTTCAGCTCCGACGGTCTGGATGTTTTCGCACTGTCAGGTGGCTATGATCTGGGCAACAATTTTGCGGTGATCGGTTCGCTTTCGATCGCGGATCTGGATGGCGATGACCTCAAGGCGCTTTCGGTCGGCGCGCAGTATGAATTTGCACCGGGTGCGAATGTCGAGCTGGCCGTGGGCAGGATCGACGTGGACGGGGGCGACAACGTTGATCGTCTTTCGCTGGGTGTAAATTACGAATTCGGCAAGCGCGCCTCCAAGCGTCGCGCGCTGGGCGGTATTCTGGTGGATGCCACGGCATCGTCTCTGGGTCTGACAGACTTCTGATCTCGACACACCACACACAAAAAAGGCCCCGCAACTCGCGGGGCCTTTTGCGTTTCAACGGGGCTTTGGCTCAGCCTGCGTCTTTGTAGTTGATCTCGCGCTTGTCCGATCCGCCTTTTTCACGGCGCACCAGCAGGCGGTTGAGCGCATGGATATAGGCGCGCGCGGAGGCGACAACCGTATCGGTATCCGCCGACTGGCCGGTCACGATCCGCCCGTCTTCTTCCATGCGCACGGACACGGTCGCCTGCGCATCTGTTCCTTCGGTCACGGCGGCGACCTGATAGAGTTGCAGGCGCGCGGAATGCGCAACCAACGCTTTGATGCACTTGAAGGAGGCATCCACAGGGCCATCGCCATCCTGCTCGGTGCTGTGCTCGGTCCCGTCAACGATCAATGTCATCTTTGCGTGGTTCGGTCCTTCGGTGCCGCAGACCACATGCATGGATTTCAGCTTGATCCGGTCGGATTCCGGGTCTGTGGCGATGCGCATCAGCGCGATCAGATCCTCGTCGTAGATTTCCTTCTTGCGGTCGGCCAATTCCTTGAACCGCACGAATACGTCCTTGAGCTGGTTGTCTCCCAACTCATACCCGAGGTTCTCCAGCTTGGAGCGCAGCGCGGCGCGGCCCGAGTGCTTGCCCATGACGATGTTCGTCTCGGTCAGGCCCACATCTTCGGGGCGCATGATCTCGAATGTCTCGGCGTTCTTGAGCATGCCGTCCTGATGGATGCCGCTCTCGTGCGCGAAAGCGTTCTTGCCGACGATGGCTTTGTTGTACTGCACGGCAAAGCCCGACACGGTCGCCACACGGCGCGATATGTTCATCAGCTTGGTGCTGTCCACCCGCGTCTGGTAGGGCATGATGTCATTGCGCACCTTGAGCGCCATCACGACTTCCTCGAGTGCGGTATTGCCCGCCCGCTCGCCCAGCCCGTTGATGGTACATTCGATCTGGCGCGCGCCCGCCTCGACTGCGGCGAGGCTGTTTGCCGTCGCCATGCCCAGATCGTTGTGGCAGTGGGTGGCAAAGATGATCTCGTCAGCACCCGGCACACGCTCCAGCAACATGCGGATCAGATCGGCGCTCTCGCGCGGGGCGGTATAACCGACGGTGTCGGGAATGTTGATGGTGGTGGCACCCGCCTTGATGGCGATCTCGACCGTGCGGCACAGGTAATCTGCCTCGGTCCGCGTGGCGTCCATTGGGGACCACTGCACGTTTTCGCACAGGTTGCGCGCATGGGTTACTGTTTCGTGGATACGCTCGGCCATCTGGTCCATGTCGAGGTTGGGAATGGCGCGGTGCAGCGGCGAGGTGCCGATGAAGGTGTGGATGCGGGGATTTTTCGCGTGTTTGATCGCGTCCCAGCAGCGGTCGATATCGCCGAATTGCGCGCGGGCAAGGCCACAGATCTGGGCACTTTTGGCCTGTTTGGCAATCTCCGACACGGCGGCGAAATCCCCCTCGGACGCGATGGGGAAACCTGCCTCGATTACATCGACGCCCATTTCATCGAGCAGCTGCGCGATCTCCAGCTTTTCGGCGTGGGTCATGGTGGCGCCGGGAGATTGTTCGCCGTCACGCAAAGTCGTGTCGAAGATCAAGACGCGGTCTTGGGGTTTGTCTGTCATTTTACTGGCTTTCTCTGGTCTGCTGTTGCTTTTCGTGGCGCGCGGCACATCCCTCTGAGCGGGCGCGCCTGTTGGCACGCTCAGAGGCGGGCTAGCAGTAGCAGTGGGGCACGCAGCATGGGCGCACGGGCGTGCGCAGGTGTGGGGATATGTGCGGCATGTGTCATGCGTATAGTTATAACGGCGGTTTCTGGGATGAAAAGAGGGAGATTGCACCTTCTGGCGGGATTGTACGGTGGCAGCCGTGGATGAGTTTAAGGGCAAAATGAAGGAGGAGGTGGCGTTGAACCTGCAGTCTGGCGGGCTATCTGGGCGGGAATGGAAAAGACATTGATCATTGGCGCATCGGGTGGAATCGGATCGGCACTGGCGGCAGAGCTGCGGGCGCGCGGTGCGCAGGTGGTGGGACTCTCGAGGTCGGGCGAGGGGTTGGACATCACGGACGAGGCCAGTGTGGATGCCCATCTGGGGGCGCTGGAAGGGTCGTTTGACGGGATCATCGTGGCCAGCGGCGCGTTGGAGATTGACGGCGCCGCGCCGGAGAAAACGATCAAGGCGGTAACGGCACGCGCGATGGCGGACCAGTTTGCTGTCAACGCAATCGGGCCCGCGCTGGTGCTGCGCCATGCGGCACGGTTGTTGCCGCGCGAGGGGCGGAGCATTTGCGCGGTGCTGACGGCGCGGGTGGGGTCTATTGGCGATAACCGGATTGGCGGATGGACCAGCTACCGCGCGGCCAAGGCGGCGGCCAACCAGATCGTGCATACCACGGCGATCGAGCTGGCGCGGACGCATCCCGAAATGATCTGCGTCGCTGTGCATCCTGGCACGGTGGAGACGCCGTTTACGCAGAAATATCTGGGCCGCCATCCAGCTGTGCCTGCCAAGGAGGCCGCGCAGAACATCCTGTCTGTGCTGGATGGGCTGACACCCGAGCAAACCGGCGGTTTCTATGACTGGGCGGGCGCGCAGGTGGACTGGTGAGCCGTCTTGTTCTGGTACTGGGGGACCAGCTGTCAGAGGGCCTGAGCGCGTTGCGCGAAGGCAACCGCGAAAGCGACACGGTGGTGATGGCCGAGGTCATGGAAGAGGCGACCTATGTGCGCCATCATCCCAAGAAGATCGCGCTGGTTTTTGCCGCGATGCGCAAGTTTGCCGCCAAGCTGGAGGCGGAGGGCTGGACCGTTGCCTACGCGCAGCTTGACGACACCGAAAACGCAGGCTCGATCGTGGGCGAGTTGCTGCGCCGTGCGGAGCAGACGGGCGCGCAGAGCGTCATTTGCACCGAGCCGGGCGAGTGGCGGTTGATCAACAAGCTGACCCATGCGCCGATCAAGACCACCATCCTTCCAGACGACCGCTTTATCGCTTCGCACAAGGATTTCGAGGCATGGGCCGAAGGGCGCAAGGCGCTGCGGATGGAGTATTTCTACCGCGAGATGCGCAAGCGGACCGGCCTCTTGATGGAGGACGGCGAGCCCGCGGGCGGGCAGTGGAACTTTGACCACGACAACCGCAAGCCGGCACCCGGTGACATTGATCCGCAGGGGCCGCTGCGCTTCGAGGTGGACGCGGTGACCGAAGAGGTGTTGGCGCTGGTGGAGACGAGGTTCGGCGCGCATTTCGGCGATCTGCGGCCGTTCCGCTTTGCCACCACGCGCGCGCAGGCGCTGGAGGCGCTGGATCACTTCATCAAGCACGCCTTGCCAAGGTTCGGCGACTATCAGGATGCCATGTTGCGGGGCGAAGATTTCCTCTACCACGCGCTGTTGTCGCCCTACATCAATATTGGTCTGTTAGGGCCGCTTGAAGTGTGTCAGGCCGCCGAAAAAGCCTATCGTGACGGCCACGCGCCGATCAACGCGGTGGAAGGGTTCATCCGCCAGATCATCGGCTGGCGCGA
>TARA_R110002020_G_scaffold12525_7_pt1 | contig 12486 bp, 13 predicted proteins | sample TARA_R110002020 | Tara Oceans TARA_R110002020 (sample SAMEA4396489) | marine metagenome | biome: Westerlies Biome; feature: [MES] marine water layer (ENVO:01000295) within the mesopelagic zone...; material: water (ENVO:00002006), including particulate matter (ENVO:01000060) such...
CCCCCGTGCATCTGGCGGCCGAGAATTTCGGCATTCCCGTCTTCACGCCACGCTCGCTCAAGGGCGAGGCCGAGCAGATCATCTTTGCCAGCCATGGCGCCGATGTCGGCGTCGTGGTGGCCTATGGTCTGCTGCTGCCCAAGCCGATCCTGGAGGCACCGCGTCTGGGCTGCCTCAACCTGCATGGTTCGCTGCTGCCGCGCTGGCGCGGCGCGGCGCCGATCCAGCGGGCGATCATGGCGGGGGACCGCCAGACGGGCGTCCAGGTCATGCAGATGGAAGAGGGGCTCGATACCGGCCCGATCGGGCTGGGCGAGGTCATTGCCATCGGCCCGGACATGACGGCCGGGGAGTTGCACGACACCATGATGGTGGTGGGTGCCGACCTGATGGGCCGGGCCTTTGCCGCGCTGGAGCGCGACAGCCTGCAGTTCACGCCGCAACCGGAGGCGGGTGCGATCTATGCCAAAAAGATCGAGAAGGCGGAAAGCCGCATCGACTGGTCGAGGCCGGCGGCAGAGGTGCACAACCACATTCGCGGGCTCTCCCCCTTCCCCGGCGCCTGGTTCGAGATCGAGCTGGGCGGCAAGAACGTGCGGGTCAAGGCGCTGCGCTCGACGCTGGCTGACGGCTCGGCCGCCCCCGGTACATTGCTGGACAATCTGACCATTGCCTGCGGCGCGGGCGCCGTACGGCTCACGCAGGTGCAGCGCGAGGGCAAGGGCGCCATGGATGGCGCCACCTTCCTGCGCGGCGCCGGACCCCTGCCGCCCCTCGTTGCCTGACCATGCCGCGCTACAAGCTGACGATCGAATATGACGGGACCCCGTTTGCCGGCTGGCAGCGGCAGAAGACCCATCCCAGCGTGCAGCAGGCAATCGAGGAAGCCATCGGGCGGATGTCGGGCGAAAGCGTGACGCTGCAGGCCGCCGGCCGGACCGATGCGGGTGTGCATGCGCTGGGCCAGGTGGTCCATATCAACCTGCTCAAGGAATGGGACCCCCTGCGCATCCGCGAGGCGCTCAACTATCACCTGCGCCCCGATCCGATCGGGGTGATCGCGGTGGAGGCCGTCGACGACAGCTTCGAGGCCCGGTTCTCCGCCACGGCCCGTCACTACGAATATCGCATCCTCAATCGCCGGGCCCCGCCGATACTGGAGCGCAACCATGTCTGGCATGTGGCCACGCCGCTTGATGCCGACATCATGGGGCGCGCCGCCGGCCTGATCCTGGGGCTGCACGACTTCACCACCTTCCGCTCATCGGAATGTCAGGCCAAGTCGCCCCTGCGCACGCTCGACGTGTTCGATGTGGAGCGCATAGCCGACCATATCGTGATCAGGGCGAGCGCTCGCAGCTTCCTGCACCATCAGGTGCGCTCGATGGTGGGGTGCCTCAAGCTGGTGGGCGAGGGCAAGTGGACGCCTGACGAATTCCGCGCCGCGCTGGACGCCAGAAGTCGCAGTGCCTGCCGCGCCATGGCGCCGTCGGATGGGCTCTTTCTGGTCCGCGTGGACTATTAGGCGGCGGCCGGCACGCCGACCAGCAGCGCCACGACGGCGAGAGCCAGAAACACGCCAACGGCCTGGGACAGAAACAGGATGCCGATCTGCAATGGCGCCAGCGTCACCACGAAGCGGCCGATATTGATGAAGCTGGTAATGGCCAGGATCACCACCAGGACGAGCATGACGAGGCCCAGCGGCCCCAGCAGCGTGGATAGCAGCATCAGCACGGCCGTAGCCAGCGTGACCCAGTTGGACGCCACCAGGTAAGGCACGTAGCCGTCCAGCCGTCCCATCTGGCGCAGAGCCACCCAGGCCGTGCCCGCCTGGGCAACAAACAGCACCAGGTTGATGATGATCGACTGGCTGGCCGTGCCGGGTGGGAACGGCGCCCCGGCAAGCAAGGGGCCGAAACCGGCCAGGGCGACGCCGAGCAGGACGGCGATCAGGCTGCTGACAAGGCCGCGCTGGCTGAAATCGAAAAACGACGGCGCCTGGCGGTTGCCGGTGAGCAGGGCAAGGCACCCGCGGGCCGCGGCTGTCATTTCCTCGATGAAAGTGGGGGGCGACTGGGCCAAAGCGGTCTCGATCGGTCAGAGGGGTGCGGTGGAAACCATGTAGAGCGCCAGACGCATTGCCACAAGCATGAGCACGGTCAAAACCGCAAAGCCGGCGGCTATGCCGCGGCTCCATGCTTGGACATGGCGCGCCAGGCGGAACAACAGATAGCCGATGCCGATCCAGGCCAGCATGACGATGGGGCCGCCAATCATGGCGAGCAGGCCCTCGATCAGCAGGAAAGCGGTGAGGGCATAGATGCCCGGGACCAGCACGGGCAGCAGCGGGGCCGGACTCTTGAGAAAATTGCGCGTCAGCAACAGCGATAGCGCCAAGGCAATGACCGGCAACGCCAGTACCACCATGGCCGCCAGGACGCCAAAGGCCCCCGGCATGCCAATGCTCGTGGCCGCAATGGCCACGGCAAGAAATGCAACAAAGGCATAAATGGACAGGGCGGTGGCAAGGCCGGCCGGTGTGAGGCTGAACTGGGTGCGCCAGTCCGGTTCGCCCCGCAGGATCATCTGCCAGCCCGCCAGGGCCTGCCTGAGGACTGTCCAGAGTCTCATGCCGGCGCGCCAAAGAAGCGCAGCATGAAGCTGCGGTAAATTTCTGTCAGCCCGGTGAGATCGCTGAGCGCAATATGCTCGTCGGCCTTGTGCATGGAAGGCCCGACAAGGCCGCATTCCACCACGGGGCCGTAGGGCGCGATGAAGCGTGCATCCGACGTGCCGCCGCCGGTGGAGAGCGCCGGGCTCTGGCCGGTCAGTTCGGCAATGGTTGCCGACAGGAGCTGCACATCCTGGCTGAGAGGCGACAGAAAGGCGCGCGACGGCGCGCCGGTCAGCGCAAAGGTGATCGTGGTGCCGGCCGGATCGACATTGGCCAGGCGCTGGCGGACCCAGTCGGCAAGCGTTTCGGGCGTCCACAGGTCATTGTAGCGGATATTGAAGCGGATCGTGCCGGATGCGGGAATGACATTGGACACGGCATTGCCGACATCGATCGAGGTGACCTCGAGATTGCTGGCCGGAAAGTGCGCGGTGCCATCATCGATGGCGGTGTCGAGCGCGGTGACCACGCGGGCCAGGACTGGCAGGGGATTGTTGGCCTTGTCGGGATAGGCCACGTGACCTTGCATGCCGGTGACGGTGATGGTCCCCGAAAACGAGCCGCGGCGACCGATCTTGATACTGTCGCCCAGGGTGGCGGCCGAACTCGGTTCGCCCACCAGGGCGAAATCGAAATGGTGCTGATGCTCCTGCGCCCATTCCATCAGCTTGGCCGTGCCGTTGATGGCATCGGCTTCCTCGTCATTGGTAATGGCCAGCATGACAGTGCCCGCCTCGGCGGGGATGGCCGCCGCCGCAGCGATGAATGCCGCGATGCCCGACTTCATGTCGGCGGCGCCCCGACCATAGATCTTGCCGTCGGCGACCCGGGGCGTGAACGGGTCGGCCGCCCAGATAGCCGGATCGCCCGGCGGCACCACATCGGTATGGCCGGCAAACAGCAGGCGGCGGCCACCGCTGCCGCGCATGGCAAAGAGATTGTCGACCGGATAGGAGCCGTCGCCATCAAAACGCAGCCGGGTGACGGTAAAGCCAATCCCGCTCAGCCTTGCCTCGAGCAGGTCAAGTGCACCGGCCTCGGCCGGGGTCACCGAGGGACAGGCAATCAGCGCCTTGAGCAGATCGAGCGGGTCCAGGGTCATCTCAATCCCGCAAGAGTTCGTTGATACCGGTTTTGGAACGGGTCTGGGCATCGACGGTCTTGACGATCACCGCGCAGTAAAGGCTCGGGCCGGGCTGGCCATTGGGCAAGGGCTTGCCGGGCAGCGAGCCCGACACGACCACCGAATAGGGCGGCACCTTGCCAATGTGGATTTCGCCGGTGGCGCGGTCGACGATCTTGGTGGAAGCGCCGATGAAGACGCCCATGGAAATCACCGCGCCTTCACCGACGATGACACCTTCGACCACTTCGGAGCGCGCGCCGATAAAGCAATTGTCCTCGATGATGACCGGGCCGGCCTGCAGCGGCTCGAGCACGCCGCCAATGCCGACGCCACCCGAAATATGCACATTCTTGCCGATCTGGGCGCAGGAGCCGACGGTGACCCAGGTGTCAACCATGGTGCCCTCACCGACATGGGCGCCCAGATTGACGAAGCTGGGCATCAGGATGACATTGCGGCCGATAAAGGCGGAGTGACGCACAATGGCGCCGGGAACGGCGCGAAAGCCCGCTTCGCGGAAGCTGTTCTCGCTCCAGCCTTCAAACTTGGTGGGCACCTTGTCCCAATAGGACGAGCCGCCTGGAGCCCCCTCGATCATCTGGTTGTCGTTGAGCCGGAACGACAGCAGCACGGCCTTTTTCAGCCATTGATTGACCTGCCAGGCGCCATCGACCTTTTCGGCGACGCGGGCCTTGCCCGTATCGAGCAGGTGGAGCGCCTCGATCACCGCCTCGCGGATCGGACCCTTGGTATTGAAACCGATCGTGGCGCGGGCCTCGAAGGCGTCATCGATGGTCTTGGCGAGATCGGCAAACGACATGGCAGTTCCTCAGATAAAGTGCGCGCGGACCATAGCGGGACAGCAAGGGGTGTCAATTGGCTAGGGAATTGTCCGGCGAGGTGCTAGGCCCGGCGCGAACTCTGGAGAGCGCCATGGCGACGATGTATCTCGTGCAAGCCTTTAAGCAGAACGGCAAGAAGCTGATCGCCGACCCGGTGCAACAGGCCAAGAGCGAAGAAAAGGCCATTGCCACGGCCGAACGCCTCGCACCAATGCGCGCCGGCGTGCTGGTCTTCTCCCAGGAAGTCGATGTCGAAACCGATGCCTATGACGAGCCGCGCGTGATCCTGCGCATTGGCAGCCTGCCCCCGGGCCTGATGGACGGCTGAGCTATTCGCCAGCCGCCGCCGCGGGATAGACACCCAGGATGCGGAAGTGGTCGGTGAAGAAGCCGAGTTCCTCAAAGGCATGGACCACGCCGGGATCGGCGGGATGGCCCTCGATATCGGCATAGAACTGGGTAGCGGTGAAATTGCCGCCCACCATATAGCTTTCCAGCTTGGTCATGTTGACGCCATTGGTGGCAAAGCCGCCCATGGCCTTGTAGAGCGCCGCCGGCACGTTGCGGACACGGAAAACGAAAGTCGTCTTGACCTTGCCGCCCTGGGGCGCGCGCTTGTCGTCGCGCGAGAGCACCAGAAAGCGCGTGGTATTGTGGTCGGCATCCTCGATATTGGAAGCCAGGACATCAAGACCATAGATCTGGCCGGCAAAGCGCGAGGCAATGGCGGCGACGCTCCTGTCGCTCTTTTCGGCCACTTCGCGGGCCGAACCGGCAGTATCGACCGCATTGATGGTGCGCAGGCCGTGTTCGGTGATGAACTTGCGGCACTGCCCCAGCGCCACCGACAGCGACTGCACCGCCTTGATGTCGGCCAGGGTGGTGCCGGGCACGCCCAGCAAGGTCATTTCAACGCGCAGAAAGGTCTCGCCGATGATGAATAGACCACTTTCGGGCAATAGGTGATGAATGTCGGTGATGCGACCATAGAGCGAATTTTCCACCGGCACGACGGCATAGTCGGCCCGGCCGGACTGCACCGCCAGGATGGTCTCCTCGAAGGTGACGCAGCCGATCACGTCCTCTCCAGGAAAGACATTGCTGGCGGCAGCGTGGCTGAAAGCGCCCGGCTCACCCTGAAAGGCGATCTTGATGGTCATCTCTATTGTCCCGTACTGGTCGGCGCAGAGGCTTTTGAACCCAGGGGCGGGAGGAGTCAATTCAGGCATCCAGGTCGGTGAAATGGCCGTTGTGGTGGGGGAATTGTCGCATCAAGGGTTTGCATGGTTGCGCCCCGCCGGGCATCAGACTATCTTCCGCCCGCATCGTACCCCTCCGTTGAGGCGGATTCCCTTTGGGGTGTTCGATTGTTGAGCCGGGTGTGAGCATCGTCCGCAGGGGATGGACTGGCAGAGAGACCAAATGGATTCGTTTGAGCTAAACAAGATTATGGGCGCCGTTCTGGGCACGTTGTTGTTCGTGATGGGCGCAGGCTTTGTCGCTGAAGCCGTCTACCATCCCATTGAGGACAATGGTCCGGGCTATGCCCTTCCCGAACCCGTCGCCGATGCCGGCGGCGCGGTCGAGGAAGCGGCACCAGAAGTGCCGCTGGGCACGCTGCTGGCCAGCGCCGACGCTACCCGTGGCGCCGCCGCCGTGCGCAAGTGCCAGTCCTGCCACAATTTCGGCGAGGGCGAGCCCAACAAGCAGGGGCCGCATCTTTATGACGTGGTCGGCCGTGCCGAAGGCAGTGTCGAGGACTTTGCCTATTCGGACGCGCTACTGGCACATAATGCTGCCGGCGATATCTGGACCTACGAAAATCTCAATGCCTTCCTGACCAAGCCCAGCGATTACGCACCGGGTACCAAGATGGCCTTTGCCGGCATTCGCACTGCCGAAGAGCGCGCCGACATCCTGGCCTATCTGCAGTCGCTGAGCGCATCGCCCGTGCCCTTCCCGACGGCTGAGCCGGTTGCAGCAGAAGCGGCAGCGCCTGCCAGTGAGCCGGTTGCGCCCGCCCCCGGCCCCGTCGTCACGGATGGCGAAGCGCCTGCGGCGGCGCCGGCAGAGGCCCCGGCCCTGGCGCCTGAATCGGTGATCGAAACGCCCACGACCGCGCCGATGGAGACCGAGGTTCAGGGGACGCCGACGACGACGGCTCAGTAGTCCGGACGATCAGACCATTTTGAAAGCCGCGCCCGGTCAACGGCGCGGCTTTCTGCTTGAGGAGGCGATGAAATGCTGCTGCTGCACCTGAGCGATGTCGATGAGGCCAGCTGGGCCGAACAGTTCCGCTCTGCGCTGGCCCCCTATCGGGTGGTGCGGCGCGGCGACGATTTCGATCCGGCCGACATTGAGTATATTTTTGTCTGGAAGCCCAAGCCCGACGCCTTTGACGGGCTCACGGGCCTGCGCGCCGTGCTCTCGCTGGGCGCCGGGGTCGATGCCCTGCTCGGCCACCCGGCTTTGCCGGCAGCCCCCATTGTGCGCTTTGTCGATACCGATCTCAGCCAGCGCATGAGCGATTATGTGGTGGCCCATGTCACCATGCATCATCGCCTCTATACCCGCTTCCAGGCCGACCAGAAGGCGCGGCGCTGGAGCCAGCTCTACCCGCCGGCGGCCTCGGAAACCACGGTCGGGATCATGGGCATGGGCGTGCTGGGCCAGGATGCCGTTTCGCGCCTGCTGCCGCTGGGCTTTGAGCTGCGCAGCTGGAGCCGCACACCCAAATCGATCGCGGGGGTAACGGGCTTTGCCGGCGCCGACAGCTTTGACGACTTCCTGTCCGGCACCGATATCCTGGTCAATCTGCTGCCGCTGACCGCCGAGACGGCCGGCATTTTGAACACGGATACGTTCAGCAAGCTGCGGCGGGACCGGCTGGCCGGCGGCCCGGTGATCATCAATGCCGCGCGGGGCGGCCACCAGCGCGAGGCCGACATTGTGTCGGCGCTGGCCGATGGCATGCTGGGCGCGGCCAGCCTCGATGTCTTTGAGACCGAGCCCCTGCCCGCCGATAGCCCGCTCTGGGCGATCGAGAACTGCTATATCACCCCCCATATCGCCGCGATCAGCAATGAGCAGAGCGGTGTGCGCTATTTCAGCGAGATCATTGCGCGGCACCGGAAGGGCGCGGCGCTGATCAATGTCGTCGATCGCGAGCGGGGCTATTGAGGCCAGGCCGGCTCAGAAGCGACGTTCCCAATATTGCCCGTTGAGATCGGCCCCGAAGGAATGGTGCCGCTCCTCACGCAGCAGGGTGAAACCGGCCTTCTGATAGATGTGGCGCGCCGCGCTCAGGCAATCCTGGGTCCACAGGATGACGCGGTCATAGCCGGCGGCGCGCGAAAAGCGCAGCGCCTCTTCGACCAGCAGGCGACCCACGCCCTGCCCGCGAAAGGCCGGTTCGACATAGAGCATGCGCAATTGCGCGGTGCCCCCAGCCTCAGGCGCCGCGGCAGGAATGATATAGACCGACCCGGCAATCTCGCCGCCGCGCTCGGCGACCCATAGCGATTTGGGCGGTGCCTCCGCCGCGCGGACGAAGTCGCCATAGAGCTGGGCGATCAGCATTTCGAATTCGCCGTTCCAGCCCTGTTCGAGGTGATAGAGCAGGCCCTGGCGGTGGATCAGCCAGCCAATTTCGCCGACCCGGTATGGCCGCAGGATCAGGGCCTCGTCGCCCGGCTTGGCCAGCATGGCCTGGATGCGGCGCATCGAGCCGACCAGGTCGCGGCGCTGGAATTCGTCCAGCGGCCCGATCAGGGCAGCGACAGCCGCATTGCTGGCACTGTCAAAGCCCTCAAAGACCGCCTCGCCGCGCGGGGCGAGAGCCAGATTGTTGACGCGTTTGTCACTGCGACTGGGCGCCATCGACAGCAGGCCATAGCTGTCGAGCCGCCGCACCAGCCGGCTCAACTGTCCTGGATCCATGCCCAGATCGCGGGCCAGCGCGCTGGCCGCCGTCGGTATGCGGCGCTTGCCCAGCTCATAGATCACCCGGGCCTCAGCCAGGCTGAACACGCTTTCATGCATGCCTTCGGCCAATAGGCCGATGACACTGGTATAGAACCGGTTGAAGGCCCGGACCTGGGCGATTTCTGCAGACTGAACACCCATAGCCAAACCCCCGCTGACCATTGCTATCGTCAACGAGTTAGTTGTCAGAGTCAACTATTAGGATAGCGCTGCTTGAGCATTGTATAGACGGCACGGATGCCCTGGTCGGTCCCGCCCTGGGAACGGCCGGCGCGCGCCTCGGGTGCCCAGCCATAGATATCCAGATGCGCCCAGGCCTTGGCCTTGCTGACAAAGCGCTGCAGGAACAGCGCCGCGGTCACCGAGCCGGCAAAGCCGCCCGTCCCGGCATTGTTCACATCGGCCAGCTTGCTGCTCATCATGGCATTGTAGGGCGCCCAGAGCGGCATGTGCCAGAGCGGGTCGTCCATGGCCAGTCCGGCTGCCGTCAGCGCGCCGACCAGCCCGGCATCGCTGGAATAGAGCGGGGGCAGTTCGGGGCCGAGCGCAACCCGCGCCGCGCCGGTGAGCGTCGCCATGTCCAGCAGCAGATCGGGGCTTTCTTCGTCGGCTAGCGCCAGCGCATCGGCCAGAATCAGCCGCCCTTCGGCATCGGTATTGCCGATCTCCACCGTGAGACCCTTGCGTGAAGTCAGGATATCGCCGGGCCGGAAGGACGACGCCGAGATGGCGTTTTCGACCACCGGGATGAGCACGCGCAGGCGCAGCTTGAGGCCGGCCGCGACAATGGCATGGGCCAGGCCCAGCACATTGGCGGCGCCGCCCATGTCCTTTTTCATCAGCAGCATGCCGGAAGAGGGCTTGATATCGAGCCCGCCGGTATCAAAGGTCACGCCCTTGCCGACCAGGGTGACCCTGGGATGAGCCGGATCGCCCCAGGTCAGGTCGATCAGCCGCGGCGCCTCGGCGGCCGCGCGGCCGACAGCGTGGATCAGCGGGAAATTGGCGGTCAGCAGGTCATTGCCGGCAGTGACGGCCACGGCCATCTGGCGCTCCGTGGCAAAGGCTCTTATGGCCGCCTCGAAGGCATCGGGGCCCAGATCATTGGCCGGGGTGTTGATGAGGTCGCGGGCAATGCCGGCTGCCACCACCAGACGCTCGACCTCGGCGGCATCGGCGCCGCGCGGTATCTCGAGTGTCTGGACGGGCTTGGCGGCGCGGTAGCGGTCAAAACGATAGGCACCCAGGCGAAAACCGATGGCCGCAAGAGTGGGATCGCCATAGTCGCCGGCAAGGCTGTAGCTGGCGGCGGGCAGGGCAGCGCCGGCCAGGCCCGTCACGAGCGTCGGCCGATCCTCTGCGGCCCCCATGCCGAAAAGATAGGCCGAGAGCCCTGCTTCGCCGTCCGGCAGGGGCAGTAGCCGGCCCCGCTGGCCGGCAAAGTCATTGGCTTGCGCCCAGACGTGCTGGGCGGGCGTGATGCGCGCAGCGGCCAGCGCCCCCTCTTGTACGCAGATGACGGGGATGGGGTTGGACATCAGCACGCTCCAGGGTGATTTGCTGGCAATTTGTAGCCCCCGGCAGAGGGTCCCGCAACCTGTGAAGGGCATGCCTTAACCGGCTGTTAGGGTTAATGATTTATTGCTGTTCGGGAATGGGCAAATGGCCCGCAACAGATGACCGCGTGTTCATGGTGCTGTGCCTTGCCAGCCTGGACCCGCCTTGGGAGCCGCCCGTGACGTTCCTTTCAGCCAGCGCCAGCACTGCCCGATCCCTGCTGATGGCGGGTGTGGCGATCGTGGCGCTCGGTGCCTGCGCGTCCAATCGCGGCAGCGCCCCCTCTCCCGATTATGCCGGCATGTCGGCCGGGCAGAGCCAGGCGACGCTGGGCGAGCTGACCGGCCGCTACAAAGCCAAGCCGCGCGACAAGGGCAATATCATCCACTATGCCGCCGCCCTGCGCGCCGCCGGACAGTCCGGACAGGCTGTCTCGGTGCTCGAGCTGGGCATCCAGGTCCATCCTGACGATGTCGACATATCGGTGGCCTATGCCAAGGCGCTGACGGCCGATGGCCGGTTCGAGCAGTCGCTGGCCGTGCTGGACAATGTGATCCGGCTCGATGCGCCCGACTGGAATGCCCTGCTGGTCAAGGGGGCAACCCTGGACCAGATGGGCCGCAATGGCGAGGCACGTCAGCTCTATATCCAGGCCCTGACCATCGCCCCCGGCGAGGCCTCGATCGAGGCCAATATGGGCCTGAGCTATGCCATGACCAACGAGCTGGGCACGGCCGAACAGCATTTGCGCCGGGCCGTGCAGATGCGCGGCGCCAGCACCCAGATAAGACAGAATCTGGCGCTGATCGTGGGGCTGCAGGGGCGGTTCGACGAAAGCCGGGCGCTCTATGCGGCCGAGTTGCCGCCTGACCAGGTCAACAATAACATGACCTATGTGCGGGCCTTGCTCACCCAGCAGAACCGCTGGGACGCCATCGCCAACAGCTAGGGCCTGGCCGGCGCAAGACCCTCGACCAAGAGATCGATGAAGCGCCGGACCCGGGCCTCGAGCAGATGCCTGTCGGGATAGAGCGCCACGATCTCCACCTCCGTATTGACCGTTTTACCCAGCACCGGTTGCAGCCGGCCCGACGCCAGATCATCGGCGATCAAGAAATGCGGTAAATAGGCGATACCCAGCCCGGCAATGGCGGCGCGCCGGATGGCATCGCCACTGTCCAGCCGCAGCCGGCTGCGCCCCGTGACCCTGACCGTTGATCCGTCACCTGCTGGCAGGTGCCAGCCCTGGCGGTGCAGGCGACTGGAAAACAGCAGACAGTCATGGCTGTCGAGAACGGCGACGCTGCGGGGTTCACCGCTTTTTGCAAGATAACCGGGCGCGGCGCACAGCAAGACCGGATAGCGGGCAATGACGCGCGAGATCAGGCTGCTATCGGCATGGGTGACGCCGATGCGGATGGCCAGATCAAAGCCCTCTTCGAGCAGGTCATCGACGCGGTCGGAAAAGCTGAGCTCGACCTGAACGTGCGGCCAGGCGGCCAGGTAGCGCTCAAGCAGCGGCAGGACTTTCAGCCGGCCAAAGGCGTCAGGCAGGGTCACCCGCAAGACACCGCGGGGCAGGCCGCCATCAGGCCCGGCCACGCTGGCCTCGGCCGTATTAACGGCGGCCAGGATGTCACGACAATGCGCGCAGAAGGTTTCGCCTTCGATCGTCAGGCTGAGCGCCCGCGTCGTGCGCTGCAGCAGCCTGGTGCCGAGCCGGTTTTCCAGCCTGGCAATCGCCTTGCCGGCCGCCGAACGCGACAGGCCGACGCTCTGGCCGCCGGCGGCAAAACTGCCGGCATCAACCACAGCAACAAACACGGCGATGTCATCGAGACTGGCACCGGCCATGTCGATCTCCGGGCGAAAGCAAGGGCAAGCTGTACCCCTCTATGGGGAAATCCATTCGCCAATGGAATGGCTATATCGCAGAGCGAGACAAAGGAGAATATCGGTGACCACAGCACAGCCCATCACCCACTTGAACCCGCCTAGCCTGCCAGACGCCTCGGCCTTCGGCCATTCGCAGGTCACCATCATGCAGCCCGGCACCCTGGCCTTTATCTCGGGGCAGGTTGCCTGGCAGCCCGGCGGACGGCCGGTTCCCAGCGATCTGGCTGAGCAGGCCGTGCTGGTGCGCGACAATGCACGAGCAGCGCTGGCCGCCGCTGGCGTGGCGCCGGCCCATCTGGTGATGGTGCGCGTCTATGTCGTTGAGCTGACGCCCGAGCGTCTGCAACGGGTCATGCCCGTGCTGCTCGACCTGCTCGACGGCGCCCGGCCGAGTCTGACCGGCA
>TARA_R110002020_G_scaffold301752_2_pt1 | contig 12484 bp, 12 predicted proteins | sample TARA_R110002020 | Tara Oceans TARA_R110002020 (sample SAMEA4396489) | marine metagenome | biome: Westerlies Biome; feature: [MES] marine water layer (ENVO:01000295) within the mesopelagic zone...; material: water (ENVO:00002006), including particulate matter (ENVO:01000060) such...
TGGTGTAATCTGTGACCATTCTTCTACTGTCACAATTGGTAGTTTGTGTTGGTTCATTTCCTCAAGATCCCCATAACGAAACTCATGAGCAAGATAATTTTTAACAATTGGTATACACCCCATATACAAAGCTTCCCATAGTCTGTGAGTATCGACGCCATTTCCTCTCGGACATATACAGAACGCATATTTAGCTAAATTATTTACGAACAACTCATGGGCGTCCTGACTACCATTGGAGCCTTGATACGTCTCAGCTACATCATTACCCACGGATTCCATTAGGCTTTTTCTTTCTGGGTGGGTGTTTGGGTTACATTGAATAAAAGCCTTTAGTGTTTTGTTTTTACAGACTGGGACATTTAGCATAACGTTAGTTTTATAGGGAAACCAATGTTTGTTTTCTAGCCCTATGGGCAGCGAAAAAACTCTTGGATGACTCCAATATCTATTTTGTGCAAACCATCTATTTAGATTGTTCGGTATGGGCTGTGGGTATATGGCCATATCGCTGTTGTGCGTTACCAGTGTAAACTTTTTGTCAGGATTGTCTGCGATAATCCGCATTGCCTCGTGTCTGTTTTCTGTTCTAGCGTAAATGCTAACATGTTTTTTTTCTGGAATAGCGGTGTATAATTCGGGGGAGCTTTCTTTTATGTCAATCGTTTCTCTAGTTGGATAAAGAATACGCCCTACTCGCATGTCACAAACGTGTGGGAAGTGTTCTCCCCTTATGAAATTATTTAGTTGTCGCATTATGTCGTGATTCCTTTTAGGATATCTATTTCTGTGTGGGGGCACTTAATATTGCCAAAATCTAAATACTCTAAATTCACCCTCGCCCCTGAGATATATTTACCCAAAAGATATTCAGCCTCGTAGTTGTGCGTGTCTCCAGATCTATTATGACAAGTGTCTTGTACGCGATTATTGGGACTATTTACTACCGCGCTATGCTTTGGTGCCGCTATCATATTGGGGGAGATTGTCCAAAATCTTTGTAAAGCAGACTCTAATTCGTTTGGCGTTTGTTTCCATTTTTTTATCGGTTGCATGTAAACCAATTCCCCCATCATCTCTAGTAGATCATTTTTTCTAAAAATATGACCATCAACAGAGAGATTATATGACCAATAAGAACCATACAGATTATTGGTCCTACACCATATTATCATATTATCGTTGAGCGCAAAGGCTTGGGGTGGAACGTCAGTGTATAATTCGCCCTCGCAAAATCTTTCAGTAATATTTACACCCATCCTTAATGAGACACATGACACTTCTGGGTCTGAAAAAATATTATAATCTATATTGACAACGGGCCTGTAGCATATTATATCATCTGTAAAAAAACAAATATACTCATTTTCTGATGCGGCTATCGCTGTATAAACATCCCCGAATAGGGAGGCGCCCTGTAACCACAATTGGGCGTTTGGATGTTCAGACTTTACAACACCATAAGACGGTTTAAATTCTTCTGAGCTATTGTGAATTACGATATTGTTATTAGAATCTGGAAAATTCTTTTCAATGCTACCTAGACACAAATCTAACTGAAGTGGTCTATCTTTACTGAATATGATCGAAGTAATCATTAAACTTTTCTTTTTGTTTGTTGTTGTGATACCAACTTACAGTTTGTCGTAAGCCATCGTATAAATGGGTTTTAGTTTTAAATCCAAAAGTTTCATATGCTTTACTAGTATCTAGACATCTTCTTGGTTGGCCGTCTGGAAATTCTGGATTAAAAACAATCTCACCATCATATCCCATGATAGTTGTAAGCATTTCAATTAATTCTTTTATTTTTATCTCTTGTCCGGTTCCAATATTCATTGGATCTGGACTTATGTCGAAATTTAGTGATTGAACAATTGCATCAGCACAATCGTCTACATATAAAAACTCTCTACTAGCCTCACCAGTCCCCCACAACTCAATCTCCCTTTTACCCACATGCATGGCCCTATCTATTTTTAAAATCAGAGCCGGTATCACATGACTAATAGCTGGATCAAAATTGTCATTGGGTCCGTACATATTTACTGGTATTAAATTGACAGCATTAAAGTTGTACTGTTTTTTATATGCAATCAGAAGTTCCATCAGGGCTTTTTTAGCAATCCCATAGGGCGCGTTGGTTTCTTCTGGGTAGCCACTCCACAAATCTTCCTCTTTGAATGGAACTGGTGTAAATTTTGGATAAGCACAAACAGTGCCCACCATAACAAACTTTTTTAGCTTCCCGTATTTACGACAAGACTCAATTAAATTCATGCCCATCGCCAAATTTTCATACATAAAGAGGCCCGGATTTTCTTTATTGGCGCCAATTCCCCCCACTCTTGCTGCCAGATGTATTACGGTATCAGGCTCATATTGTTGAAGAGCGTAATTTACATATTTCTGATTTGTTAGATCCCATTGGGCTTTTCCGCTTAGGGGGATGACATCATAAGTTTTGTTTTTTTTCAATTGCAAACAGACGGATTTTCCCAAGAATCCATTTGCTCCAGTGACTAATATCTTCTCCTTACTCATTCAGCAACCCTTTATATTTATCTAAAATTGATTTTGATATGTCGTCATGGCCAAACTCTTTCATTATTTTTGCAATTCTATGAAATCCAGTATGATTGTTTGTTACGTATTCTTTACCAGTTAAAGATATGGCTTTTCTTTCCTCCTCGTTCTTGAGGTAGTAATCTATTTTTTCCCTGAAGTCTTCTGGAGAGTTTGCCAGAACAACGCCGTCGCCAAACATTTTGTATGCGGAAACGTTGTCGGAAACACAAAAACCACCAGAATAAAGAACCTTAAAAATTCTTTCATTTACGTCAATACCAAATTCTTGAGCGTGGGGCTCGCTGAGGTTGGGGCATATCTTTGCAGAGACGAACAGGTTTTTCACATCCTGATCGTTTAGCACGCCACAATACTGATTTGCTTTCCATGGCTGATTTCCAAAAATTTTAACCTTATATTCGCCAATAGGATACAAGAGTGGAAATAGATATTTATCAATTACCAATCCTTTGTGGGGCCAATAGCCGCCAACGAAACCAATATCACACTCTAGCTCAGGCTTAAACGTGGCACCCCCATACATAATCGTATCGGCGCACATCATTAATGAGATAGGCTTGATTCCTATTGATTCAAAATAATTATGTGTCACATTGATCGCGCGATCATCGTAGTGTATGTGAACAAAGTCTGGTTTGCCTGTTTCTTCTTTAAGTTTTTTCAGGATGTCTTTTTCTTTTTGTGGGCAGTATAAAATATTGTATTTATCTTTGTCTACAATTTCTTCATGGTATCCCCAGTCACCAGCCCTCAGTCCAACCTTCAGGTGGGGTCTTTCGTATATGCACTTGAGGGTGGCGTCGTTTAAATTGTATGATTGACCCAAGAAGATATCTGGTTCAAAGCTATCAAAGGCGTCAAACGCCGTAATATTTTTACAATCCCAAAGCTCTGCATGAATGCCACAGGCTTCAAATGCGTTAGCCCATGCGAATCTTTGAAAAAGGTGGGCGTGTGGCCCATCGCTGGAAATCATTACTTTCATAAATTTAAATCCTTTATTCGGTCAATCTCTAAGATGGACATGTTTTCTGGTTCGTAGCACTTGAAGACGGCCCCCATTGATATCATCTTATTTAGTATTTCAAATGACAGCATTTTCTTGTGAGTTGAGTCAAATTTGTTGAATATATTTTTTAGTATTTTAAATTCCCTGCCCGTAACATAGGCCATTTGGCACCATTTTGTAGGAAGCCCATAAGAGAATATTGTTGCCGCGCCATCACAAACAGTAAGGCCCACCTCTTTATCTCCAATCATGCTGTTATTGTCTATTATAACAAACGATTTGTTATAGTCAACATTCTTGAGTGTGGATACATTAAAATATAAGTCACCATGAATAAACAAAAAGTTATTTTTTAGACTGTTGTTAAAGGCAAGCCTCATGCTTTCCGACGTATTGGTGGTCTCATATAGCTGATTTTCTACTATCCTAATGTTGCCCCTGATTTTTTTTATAACCCTTTCGGCTCTACATCCGACTACTGTAATTATTTCTGGAAACTCGAAACATTCAGAAATCGTAGATATTTGATGCTCCAATAGGGTCTTGTTTCCTATTTTTATTAAACTTCGTGGCTCATAGGATTTTATTCTAGAGCCAATTCCAGCCCCCAGTATAGCCACGGTTGTATTGGCCATATTATTACACGACCTATTTGGGGCCGTAATTTTAGTTGTAAATCTACCCATTACCTACTGCCCAGAATTGATGCGTGTTGTTGGAAAATTTGATTGGTCATTTTTAACGATTGATTAGCACCATGCTCATTCGCTACTGCCAAGCACTCTGGAACGTGAGATATCATACATACTTTGGACAGCCGTATCCATAGATCATAATCTTCTGTGCATCCAATAAATTCTCCACTCCCCGGCCCATGTAGCCTGCTATCAAATATTTCTTTGTTGGGCAACATGACCTGTTGGATGAACTCTTTTTTAATTAGCGCGTTACTATGGACTATACATCTTTGCAGAAGCACTTGTCTATCGTAAGGGGGCTTAAGCTCATGCTTGGAATGTGTTGGGCTTTTTATCACATAATCGCCATACGCAACGCCCACCTCTGGATATTCGACTAGCTTACTTACAAGCTTCTCAACCTTTTCTGAATAGTACTCGTCATCCGAGTCCAATATTCCGAATATATCTGCCCACTCCATGGCTTGCCATATTGCCACATTTCTGGCGGTACTAGCCCCAGAGTTTACAATTCTGTAGGCGTGAACATTATCCCGCGATCTGGATTCTATTGGTCCGCAATAATACGGCTCGTCAACTTGTCCAGATTCTAATGGATCAGTGATTTGTGATATTTTTTCCCATGATCCGTCAGATGAGCCATCATCTACTATATAGACTCTTGTCTCACCTTTATAGGTTTGATTGAGGGCGCTGTTAATTGCTTCAATCACATAATCTTCATAGTTATAATTAGCTATAATGATAGCCACTTTAGGATTCATTAAATTCACTCCAACTGATAAATGTTTCGTCATCACTGTCTAGAGAAGCTGCTTCCACCTTTTCTAAAAAAGATCTACTATCAACCATTTCATCTTGGTATAGTTTCATTTTGTTCCCATTGACAAACTTAAATAGTGCCGTTTGAAATAACAAACCATTGATATTATCATATGGCTTAACTACTACAAGTTTTTTCATATCTATATTAATACGCTTGTGAATATTATATATCAAGTCCCTTGGCACACTTTCGCCCGAAGATGTTACATATGCCCATCCGTTTTTGGCGTGCCTGAAGGCTTCATCTATTTTGTTGGCTGCGTTTTCTGGCTTAATCTGCAACTGTACAATGTGGTATTGAGTTTCATCATATTCAAACATATTACCCAACATACTATATATTTCTTCGTTATATTCAACCTTATCATTGATAACAATAATATATCGTGGCGTAATTAGTTGTTGCTCGCCAATGTCTTTTAGTGTTTTTTCTAACTGAATAATTGCGTCTTCTCGGTCACTATCTAAAAGCACAAAAAATCCGATACGAGGATAAATCTCCTCCATAACGGTAGATTTTATATCTTCAGATTCAGACACAGAAAGTTCGCCCAACCATTCCTTTGGCCTGTAGGCATTGCAAAATCTAGAGAGCACAAAAAAATTATCTTCATCGTTTTCTTGAATGTTCAGCTTTGTAGCTCTATCCAATTCGCAACCAACCTGTTTTGAATTATCTAATTTAGCGAACACGCAGCCATTGCATTTTGTGTGTGGAATCATCCAGTTCTCCTTGCTTTTAATACTATTTGTGAGGTGGGCGTATCAAAATGTTTGTGGGTAATCTGAAGAGTCGATGGGAGTGACCGCTCTATCACATCCATTGGGAATACACTTTTAATGGCTCCATTTTTAAATAATATTTGGTTCATTGTTTGGATGTCTATTTCGTCCCTTACGAGCCTCTGAGAAAGTATATTGATATCAGGAACAATCAAAACAAGCTCACAATTTAACCGCATTTTAGATACTATCTTCTCCAGCACAGCCTGAAGTTCTTCATACTTAAATGTGGGCAAGAAAAAATCACAAACGATAGATGTGGCTTCGCAATCACCAACAGCACCATTGAATGTTGCCAAATTGGAAACCCATGTGTATGACTTGTCTTGCGGTTCTGTGGGACAGAGATAAATTTTCATTTTTATTCCTTATAGTTCTTTATGGTTGAATAAAAAACATCATTCCATTTATTAGTAAAAGATTGTAGACTATATTTTTCACGCATGGTTCGCTGGGCGTTCGCCCCAAGCTCTCTGGCCATTTCTTCATCTTGCATTAACTGCAATAAAAACTGCTTTAGTTCGCTCGGATTATTTGAAATCATTCCGTTTTTCCCGTGCTCAATGATTTCTGGAATCATGCACGTTGCCGTTGATACGACTGCACATCCACACGCCATTGCTTCCATCAGCACAGTGGGTACTGGTGAATGGAGAGATGTATTATAGAATATTCTAGATGAGTGATATATTGCTCTCAGGTGTTCAATAGACTTGGCTGCTTCTGATAGGCCGGGACTTTTCCCAAACACCCGAAGTGGTAATTGTTCATCTGTGCCAAGGCCGACTGTTTGTTTCCAAAGCTCCCAGCCGCAGCACCAATCTCTGTTGGGCCAATCGTTCACAACAGATAGGCATACATTATCTCTAGGTGTCTCTCCGATATTCTCCCAAAAATCACAATCCATTCCGTGCTCAATATATTCAGCACTAGATTCGTCACACCCCCATGCGCCCCTGTTGAAGTCTGAGATAAAGGTTTTTTGATCAATGTCTGCGGATACTTGTTGGAATTGTTGCACTTGAAGAGAAACGTCACTTCTGATGTCGGGCAACACATGGGTGTGCAGTAGTATGGGTATATTGAGATCGCTTCTTATTCTCTTAGAGATATTAAGTCTCTCACACGCCGTGTGGCACAATATTAAGTCAGCATCAACATGTGATGGGGGCAAAGTGTCTATAACATGGTAATTATCTGGGATGTCTCCATAATCAGGATCCCAAGTTTTGCCATGATTAATGGAGTAAAAATTGTGCCCCGTCTTACAAAGTTGTTGTTCATATCTTTCGTGTGTGCAGAAAGTTAAAATATTAAGTTTATCTTCTGGCTTTATGTGTGGCCTACGTATTGTAGATCTTATGGCTTCTTGTGTTGCTTTAGCTGTCATTTAATAGCCCCTTTAGATGTTGTCCCATTGATTTATGGTCGTATTTTTGTGCGGCCTTTATGACTAATTCGCTCTCTTCTTTGGCTTGATCAGAGTTCCATTTTTGATATGCTTTTCTCATCGCTCGGCACAACTCTTTCAGATCGATTTCTTTCCAGTCGCTTCTGGCGGTGTCAAGATTCGATAATGTTGAAACGGTCCCAAAGCAGGGCTCGGTTCTAGATAACACGGCTTCGCCCACACAAAAGTCATCCATTCCTGTTTGGGCGGTATGTATGACCGGCATCCCCAGCGCCATAGCCTCTAAGGCTGGAATACAGAAGGCTTCTCCTCGGCTCGGCGCCACAAAAGAGTGACACTGGCCCAGTACAGATATGTAGTCCAGATCTTCTAGCCTTCCCGTGACAATTATCTGTTCTTTGTATTTGCCTCTTATTTTGAGTCCGTTCTTGATGTCGTTTATATACTTTTGAATATTGTCTATAGATATTTTAGATGTCTTTATAAAAAGATTTACAGGCTCATGAAAGTCAAACTCCATATTGAAAGCTTTCACAAGAACCTGTAGGTTTTTTCTTTCTATGAATTCACCAACAAACGCGAAATTGAAAGTTGATTGCAGTTCTTGGATCTGGTTGCCGCTATTGTTTCTTTTATATTTTGACAAATCCAAAGAGTGCGGAGCGACTTTTACTGGTTTTTTCACGCCGCTTAATATACATGCTTCCTTGGTGGCATTGCTTGGAACCCATATTTCATCCATTAGATTTGCATAGTACTGCCATCCAGTATCTTTAAAGTGGCTTGTCTCAACAGCTAGATATCCAATATTTTTATATCTACTATCATAAGAATACAAATGGGGCAGTGTGTGTTGGATGCATATATCGCAGCCATTCGTAGAATTTGCTTCTAGATCTTTAATTCTTTGGGGATAGTTTTGTTGTTGTGCCTCAAAGGTGATTGCTCTTGGCGCAACATCTACACCAGCGCCATCTAAAGCTAGAATATTATTAAGGCACGCATTTGCCCACCCTGTGCCATCTTTATAGTTGCCTATATAAAGTACTTTCATTTATCTTTCCTTATGTCGATGGTTATCATACCACCGTTTCCAACGTCGTGAATATCGAAATGAATGTTTTTAGATTTGAGATATGCGCTCAGGCTAACCGCTTTACTTTGTATGTCATCTACTAATACAACAGAGCTTGTGTTTTCTATTTTTTTAAATTGGTCTAGGGTTTGGGTATCTCCTAAAGCGCCGTCAGCGCCGTCTAGGTAATATATATCATAGTCTTCTGATATATGCAACATAGCGTCTCCAAATTTAAGGTGTGTTTCATACCCCATGCCCTCAGACATCATGTAAGAATGCGCTAAATGGTCTAGGTGTATGTCCGCTATTACAAGTGATCCACCAAACTTTTTAATATATGGGCCAAATATAGTGTCGCTCCAACCAGAACCTATCCTGAATTTTGAATCAAGAGATTCAATAGCACCAACCTGAAAAATATTGACCGGACTCTCATTAAACAAATCTAATACATATTTTAGCACTGGGTCTCTCAGCTTGACCGGAGTCTTGATATGTGGCCCTATGTCTTCGCCTCGTAACAATGCTGTTGCAAAACTAAAGTCTTCCATATTATCCTCTTTTTTGGGCAAGGTTTGCTCTGGCTGATTCCCATTTGTTAAGTTGTCCTCTAAAATTTGCCATTTCTTTGCACGCATCCTCAAATGAAAATGGGGCATTTGAGCTAAAAGACTGCTTGTGGGATTCGTTAAAATAAAAGTCTTTATTTAAATTTTCACATCTGTATCCAAATGTGCAATCCTTCAGAACTCTTTTCCATAAATAGCTACCAATCCATTCTGGTTTATGTAAGATGTTTGTAAATATAAAATTAACTTTGTCAATGTTGGTTGTTAGGTGGGGTGGAATATTGGGGGCGGGTTGGAAAATTTTGGGTGGCGAGAGCCAAGTTTCTTTTGGGTCTCTCATGGGCACATTCTTGATGTGAGTCGCCCAAATATCAGCAGCTTTATCCCAAGTATATCTTTTTCGAGCCTTCTTGGACATCTCAATCCCTATAGACCTAAGTTCAGATTTTTTGTTGTATAGCTTAATAAGCTCCTGTATAAATTTTTTATTATCAGGTATGGCTCTTTTACAGCCGGTTTCACACTCTAGGGAAAAGGCGAGCGGCTTTATTCCTATTGCGCCTATGTTATCCACCACGGACTCCATCGCGGAATAGTGGGTCGCTATAACCGGCAATCCACAGTATGCTGCCTCTAGTTGGGGCATCCCAAAACCCTCACTATTTGCATACTGGACATATATATCAAAAATATTATATATCGCTGAAAGCTCATTATTGTCAAGACTGTTGCTGATTCCGGCTAATTGGTTAGTAAAGCCGCCACACTTTTGACACGGCTGTATTGTATCATGAAAAAAGTCTACAGACACATGCTTACACTGCTTACATTTATAGGTAAATAACACCCTGCTAGATAGGCCGTGCTCATCAAGTAGTCTGGGTATATCCCATCCCACATCTGGATAATATGTGTGGCAGTATAAAAATACATTATTGTCATTTGTTTCGTAGAGGAATTGCTGAAACGATTCAAACAGGTCTGGATATAGTTTTCTTTTTTGGTTTCTCATGACTGTCCCAATTATCAAGGACTGTTCAGAAACACCCATCATGTTTTTGTGTTTAGCTTTGTCTGCTACTGGTTGAAAAACCTCATTTGCTGCTGGTGACGGGATATCTATAAACTTCATATCGTCACATTGTTTCAGCATGGTATCTCTACCAAATTCTGAATACGCGAATATCGCGTCTGCCGAGGCGTATGTGTTAATCCATTGCAAGTCTTGTGGCTCTGCGTCCACGGTGGGCATAATTGCCCAATGAAAGAAGTCACGAAATGGTGACCTCTGTTCAAATTCTATCATCCACCAATCACGAATGTCTATAACTATATCTGGACAAAAATCTAGCAGAGCGTTGTTAAATGTTTGCTCACCAAACTGTGCGCTTGGGTTGCCTTTGTATGAGGCGAAGAGGGGGTCGCTGGGCAATGGTTTGTTTGCGTAAACCTTCCATGGCGTCGAGGCTATGTTGGGATCGTTGGCATCTATATAGCAAGCTAATTCAGCGACCTCTAGCCCCTCTATTTGGCTTAGTCTGCTCAACACTTCTCTAGTATAGACTGAATATCCAGTGCTTAACCAAGAAGCTTCTGAGCAAAACAATACTCTTTTATTTCTTTCCATGTATATAACCTACTTGGACTCTTGTGGGAAAATTTTAAAATTCGTTACCCTGAAAACAACATGTTCAGAATTTTGGTGGTTCGGATTTCGGGCAATGGCCTCAACCACCAAGAAGTCATACTTACCAGCATATTTATGTATAGTTTTGGCGGCGCTGTCCCAAGCTTCAAAATTTAATAAGTCTGTTCTGCGCTTTTTGTTTCCCTCCTTGTCTCGCCTATATTCTTCAACCTCTAGGGTAAAGTTAACAAGGTCCGTGGAGTAGGAGGAGGTTAGGAATGGGTCATCAATAAGTTTTCCCAGAAAATGACATCTGTTCATGTAAATCCTTTCAAATTTGTGAAACCTTGTTCACAATAACGGAGGTGTTTTCTTTTTTTGATATCTCGCCCACCATCAAAACTGTATTTCCTTCAACAAGCAAGTCTTTGTGCTGATCATAGCACTCTGGAAAAATTGTTATAGAGTCTAAGGAACCACTTCCATCTTCTGCCGAAAGAAACGCCATCAATTGACCCGGATTTTTCCCTTTTTTTGTCTTATATAGTCTGATTGTATTTATTTGCGCCGCTAGTCTTACTTTACCCGTTATAGTGCCTTTTGCAATGTCTTTGCACAGAGAACTTGAAAAATTCATATCAAAACCGTCAGTTTTATTGCATGTCAGCGCACAGCTAAGATACTTCTCTTCATTTTGAGCAATGAGTGGGATGTTATCTTTTAGCTCGTGTGGCGGCTTATCTAGTATTTGTTTAATATCTAGGACGGTTGTGAGCCTACGGCTATTAATCTTGACATTATTTATCATGTCCCCCACGCAATCAGAGAGTGTTGTGTCTTTGTCGTAATGATCCATGTTTACTATATACTCCTGCTCCCTAGCTGTTAAATCTTTCCAGCTATCAAACTCATAAAGCATTTCTTCTCTGTCTCTTGTGTTGTTTTCTCCGGTGAAAGCGCCAACCGTAATAAGCGCTATAACCGCGCGCTTATTAAGTCTGCCTTTATGTATAATTTTTGTTAATACGTCCATCCAATTGTAAACAGAAATATCAGCCTGAGAAGATAGTTCTTCTATTTTTTCACATTCTTTACGGCCAACATTCTTAATATGATTAATACCAAAGTAAATTTTGTCGCCCTCGTGGATAAAATTTGTATATAGATGCTGTAGACGTGGTGGATATACCTCGATATCTGAAAACTTAGCGTCGATGATCAGCTCTTTCATTTCTTTTTGGGAGTCTGGTTTCCGGTCGGAATGATTTAAGTACGACACATAGAATGGGAGTGTTTTATAAAATTTGCAATATGCGCTCCAATAGGCATTTATTGCGTATGAGACAGCATGAGACTTGTTAAAGGCGTACCTGTTAGACTTTTCGATCCATGAAAAAATTTCTTCCGCGACCTCTTTGGTTACAATTCCCCTTTTCGCCGTTCCCTTTAGGAAAGACTTTTTTACTGTTTCCATAAGACCGGCTTTCTTTTTGCCGATAGCCTTACGTAACGCATCCGCGTCTTTTAGATCGAATCCAGCCAGAACTTCAGCTATCTTCATAGATTGTTCTTGATATACTAGAACCCCATAAGTTTCTTCCAGTATGTGCTTGATGGAATCATCAGGATAGGTCACCGGATCCTTATTGGATTTCCTGTCACAGTAGTGCTGCGTCATTGACTTTCCATCCGTGATGGCTTTCAGGCATCCGGGCCTAATAAGAGAGATTAAAGCAGCTAAGTCATTTATATTTTTGGGCCTAGCCTTCTTGGCCCAAGACCTACCAAGCTGTGATTCAAGTTGAAAAACGCCCTTAGTACGTCCCTCACAAATCAAATCCCAAACATTCTCATCTTCAAAATTGTTTAAATCAAACGTAGAGTTGTCCATTCGC
>TARA_R110002020_G_scaffold145171_1_pt1 | contig 12483 bp, 5 predicted proteins | sample TARA_R110002020 | Tara Oceans TARA_R110002020 (sample SAMEA4396489) | marine metagenome | biome: Westerlies Biome; feature: [MES] marine water layer (ENVO:01000295) within the mesopelagic zone...; material: water (ENVO:00002006), including particulate matter (ENVO:01000060) such...
TCGGAGTGGCTAGTTTGGCAATTGCGATTAAATTTTTATTTTCATCATAAACGCCAACTTCGGATATATAAGTTTCTCTCTGAAAACTCGCAGTATAATTATTATAGACGCTTTTAACGATATTTTTAACCTTTACTTTGTTGTACTCAGTAAAAGCTCCTCTGGAGTAGGCATATCCTACATAATCCGAGGCTTGTTTCTCGATGAAGGTGGGGTTAGCAGAATTATTTAATTCGTTTTTTGGCGCATGAGCTAGCATTGTAAGGTGAGGAATCTTTTCTGTTCCTTGAAAATCTAGTGTATAGCTGGATGAAAGCATAAAATTGTTGTCCACAGACCCTGTAGCTCCAAAATATATCCATTTCGCCTTTACCGTACTTCCGGCATTAGTATACTCTTCTTCATGGCGAGAAAGCGCCCAAGAGCCAGTTAGCAGAATAACACCCTGGTTATATAGGACAACACCTGCACACTCTCCATCGTTAATCCCAATCGAGCTGGAGTATTGAATCAATTCTCCATTTTGATAATAGTCTTTTACTTGCGCCGCTAGAGTGCCGGTGACATAAAATTTTAAATCCACAGAGCCTTTTTTTATGGCTGAACCATAGAAAATGGAAGGAATATAAATAACATTGATTGTTTGGTCTTCTTTGTCCCAACCGCCTCCGTCGCTCGATGCGTTGTACGAGTAGGCATAATTCAAACTTAAAGGTTTATTCCTGTTCAAAACATTTTTGAGGGCACGAATGTGCTTTTCTTGTCCTGCTCCTCCAGCTGGGAAAGAGTAATAGCGAGTGATAGACGCAGACATGGGGTAACTTCCTACCAGTTCGGTTCCATATTCGACGCCGTTAAATGAAGTTTTAGATATGGTTTTGAACGCTGCTAAAGAGCTGTTTTTAGGAACAAAAGGGTAAATAAGCCCGGTGCTGCTGGCGTTGCGGTCAACGTTAAGCTCATAAAGGCTTATACCGCCAGTGACCATAGTACCAAATGCCGTAGTTGTATCTCCGGTCTTTCCGAAGCAAAGCACCGGATCTGCAAAGCCGCCGCTTACTGGAAAACGATTGTTATAGTAATAAGAACCAGAGTATATTAAAAAACTTACTTTTGGATAGGTGATTGTTCGACTAACAAAAACATCATTTGTTCCAAATTGGTATAATGCCATAACATTGTGCCTAGTAATCCAATCTCACTCTTAAAGTAAGTTCTGTTTCTGGGGATTTCTTCAACGGCTCGGACAACTTAGCGACTGCTAACAGTTCATTGTCTGGCGAGTATAACCCAACGCTCGTGATATAAGATACCGGAGCATCAGTAGAGATATTTTTCACCCTAATCTTACTCGAAGAGAGATATGTCGGGTTTGCGCTAAAGTTAAAATCATTATGATTTGCTCGGCAGAAATAAATCGTAGAGTTTAGTTCCGTTGTGTTGTTGAAAGAAATATTGTAAATTCTATTTCGGATACCGTTACAAATAGTGTCAATCGAAGATGCGGTGATAGCATTAAACCCTGAGCCTTGAAGAGCGCTTACGCCAAATTCAGGACCCAAGAAGGAAGCCGAAGTAGCAACTGCGTCGAGGATTCCGACTGGGCTCGTTCCTACATTTCTGTTAAACACAGAACCAGAAATAACAGCTATGCCTGTCTGGTAGTACAGAAGACCCACAGGTATTTTCCACCCTGTACCATCGTCGGCATAGGCGCTTCCTGACCAGAGAGTCTTCGGGGCGGCTGTGGCACCGCGATTGGCAGAGGATGTGGCATATAAAATACCATATTCGCCAGCTGGGGAGTTCACTTTATATCCAGAGCTGCCAGAGGCATCTGTAATCAAGATTCTATCGTTAAAAACCGATCCACCGTATGTATCTTGATCCCACACGGCGTCTACGCCAAGCTCTAGGTTAAATGAACCCTTTTTAATTTCATCTTTCTGAAGGAGGCGAGAAAAGTTAAGGAAAAAGCACTCTTTAATCTTGGTGCCTTCGGTTAGGTCGCCGTTTTCGTCAAAAGGACGGATCTCACTAGAACCAGTAGTAAAGCCTACCATAACTTGCGCGAGCTGTTGATAAAGATTTATTTTTTTCGTATTTTGAGTATTGCTCGATGAACTTAATGCTGAGCCTGTGCTATATCCCAGCGTTATGTCAAAAATATGGTTCGCAGACGAACTCAAGTAAGGATAGTCATAAACAGACTCAAACATCCCGTGGGAATAAGTTTTAATATTTTCTTCCGACCCTAAAGCAATGTTCCCATTTCCATTGTAAGTACCGGACACAATGCTCCCAGTAATGGGGATGGACTCGTGGAGAAGTGTCCTGGTTGTCGTGATGTCATCATTTGTCAAATTTTTAAATACGGTTGCCATGTTTTTTCCTCATTATGGAGTAGATTTCCATTTTATAAAACGAACAGGTAGGTCCATCGTGAAACCTGTGGTTCCTCCGACAAGACGCACGTTGCTGTCAATAAAATAGTAAGTGCTTGCGACTCCTCCAACAGTAATGCTTGCGGTGCCGCCAAGTTTCTCAAACAAATATGTGCTTGTCGCCAAATCAATCGAAGAGGCAATTTTAAAATAAAAGATAGAACCTCTAGGTCCTCTAATTCTCTTCGCATTAATGTTCTGCTGTTCCTTGTTTTGAATTTTTCCAGGATAATCTCCAGCGTTTACATAGCCGGGGGTCTGGTTGGAAGAGAAATAATAACTTGCGATGTTATCATCATCAATAAAAGAAGGACTAGCGATACGGGGTCCGCCACCGGCTGTCACTTTAGCGGCAGGCTTGCCGAAGCGATTATCCATTTCAAGAATGTATTGTGTTTCGACTAGGTCAGCGTCTAAAGCTACGTTAGGGGGTATTTCCATCGTGTCAAGACCTTGCTCTAATAAGATGCAAGGAGACTTCGTTAAAGTTTGTCCAGAAATATATCCCGATGGCCAATCTCCTCTAACCGCAATTTTATCTTCGGTAGTTTGATCGACTGCGACATAGAAAAAAGTGGAGAGGGTATCAGCTGCGGTTCCTACCGTTTGATTGTCTTTCTCGGTTTCGTTTAACTTAATGATAGGAAGATAGAGCAAATTGTTTCGCGCCATTGAAACTAATTTTGAACTCATGGAAGAAGCATTATTGGTAAATGCCTCCAATACGGGGGTTTGCATGATGGTTAAATCATAGTATGCCGAACCGTTTGCGTTGTCTTTGTTATACTGGCTGTAATCTATCTCTTCATCACCTAGAGCAAATTTAGCAATCTTGAAACTTCCGTCTCCTTTAGCTAAACGGAAACGCCCTGTATCTGTTAAAACTGCATCGAGAATTATGTCTCCACTGTTATCTAAAAAAGCCATTAAATTTTACTCCTTCGAAAGCTAATACATCGGTATTCTTTATAAATAGTCGTTTTTTAATCATTTTCCTTACTATTTTGCGTAGCGCTTTTAAGACTATAACATACCTTACAAACTGTTTTAATCACCAAATCCATCTTCTGAACTAATATGAGTTTCTGTTGTGGTGTTCTGAGGGGTGAAGTTCACATCGAACACTCTTCCTGTTTTTTTAGATTTTATTCTAAACTTAAACTTTTTTCCGAATGCAGAGCCGTTTTCTTTTACTCCTAAAGATATGGGCATCAGATCAAGAGCTGATTCTATTTCTGGTTCTTCGTCTGGTGTAATTAGGTTAGATAAGAGATCTGTTTGCTCTTCATTGGGCTTGATACACAAAAACATTTTTCCGTTTTTCGTGTAATTCACCACATTTTCTTGAATACCCAGTTTTTTACTTTCTTCTTCTAAGTCAAGCACATTTATCACAGGATAAGACATCCCTGATTCTTCTACAATTTCCACTTCGTATACCGGAGTAGGATTAGAAAAATTTCGATGTATGTCTGTTGTTCGAAAGGTAAAATAGTATTTTTGATTAAAGTCTAGTTTTACCTTGTAGGCAGAGTTAGGACCTGCGACCGTGTCCAAGAGCGCGTCTCCAAAGTCTGAATATGTGGTAGGTTTTTTAAGAAGCATGTATAACTCAAAGGTTTGCGCGAGGTCATCAGTCTTAAACAACAATTTATTTGTATTTATGTTCAATTTCCCCAATTCTTCGGGAGGTAAATTGAGGTTATTCTTTAGTTGGTGGTGCAACATCGCTTCAAATAAAAATTCATCTCCATAAACCTCGTCTTCTTGAGTTTGATTAATTGGTTTGGCGTAGTCTTTATAGCTCCCTATGGTATCTTTGATGTTGATAATCATATTATTTCTTTCATCGATTAAAGGCACAAACTCGATTTCAGGGTAGAGAGGCGGGTTGTCAAGAATAACCGTGGGCGAGTGTATGGGAAGCACTCCTTCTTGATTGCTTTCTACGACGTTATAATATGGAACCCTAATAATTCTAACATTTGGGGTTAACGTGACGTGAAGGTCTCCAATTATAGAAGATTCCTGTCCTGAGTGCCAAATCTCGCCTAACTCTTTGAATGGATGGTTAACCTTCCACTCCGCCGTTCCGGGACCCGTGTCAACCAGTGTATTCGCAGCGGCATCTTCAGCCCCAATCAAACTAGGGGAATAGTCTGTTCCCACAACAACTTGCCATTTCCATATCCTATAAACATACCCAGTGCTGTACTTTACCTGAGTGTCTATAAAATTAATTGTTTTATGTTTGTCATTTGGGAAGAAGAAAGACTGGAGCTTCGTTCCAATGGCTCCTCCAATCGTGGAAGAAAACTTTTCCACCTCATAAAAGAATGTTTGATTATAACAGGTTGCGCCATTTAAAATATCTCTATAGCTAAGCATTTTGTCTTTAATGAACTCGGCTGCGAGTTGTTTAAGTGCCGCAGCTTTGGCGATATATTCAATATAAGCCCCCATTTCCATCAGCCCGCCGCCCGTATACTCTGCTTTCCCAAGATAAATAAGATTCTCTATGTTACTATCCAAAGGAAGACCAGGAGTGCCATCATCGTTGATAGTTAAGGCGGAGTTCACATATTCTTCAAAGCTGTAATCTAGGCGAGGGGTAAAGTTTCTATATTCTGGTCCTTCAAATTCAACAAATCTTGTAGAATCAACAGATGCCAATTCTGAAAGCCATCTTAACATTAAGGCGTCGTGTCCGGTGGCTTTTAATATCTCATAAAAATTATTATTTGGATCAGTAGTGAAATAAAACTCTACGTTCATCGGAAAATTTCTAGCTAATTTGTTGTATTGTAGGACTCCACTGTCGGTGCCAAGGTCGGGGACAAAAATTCTACTGTAATTCTGGACAACGCTTTGGAGAATGCTAAGATTTGGGTCCGCCATTTGAGGTTGTCCGACATTAAGATCAACACCTATTCCTGCTGTTTGCGCGGCTTCAGACCAGTCATCAAAGTAACGACTCAAAGGGCTCCGCTTCAACAGGTTTCCTTTTGTAAGAGGAGTACCTTCGGCTTGAGGGGCATAAAGACTCTCGATGCTGTTATTTAAACTAGCATGAGTCCAAAATTTATTATATAAAACATCTTCTGGGATGAATGCCCCCAAATTAGAGCCCTTTTGGAAAGCCTGGGAGGTGAACGACAGTGCTGATGATTTGTCCGAGAGCACTGTCATGAAAGTGTAGAGATTTGGTAAAGCTTTTTCATCGATGCCGTCTATAGCTTCTTCGTAGGGGGATTCATAAAAATTGTAATGTGATTTGAAGTGGACATAATCTTTTTCGAATTGAGATTCTTCAGGAGATTTAGCTTTATTAGCTAGGTTGATTTTAAAGTTATGATGAGGGTAATAAGACGTATCACCTGAGTCTAGAAACTTACTATTCAAATAGTCCGAGAAAGCGGGTCTTTCACCACCGGGAGAACCAGGGGGGTGGTCTTCAGGGGGGAGCAAAGAATTATATTGCTTAGGGTCTACATAGACACGATAGCCTTCTACTCTCTGAAAAGCACCAAAGGCACCTGGTGGTAATTCTTGGTCGCCGCGATCAGTCGATGCTGCTAGCATAGCTTCATATTCCTCTAAATACACAGAGCACAGCAGCTCGTTACTAAAAACCTTCATTGCTGGTCGTTTGGGATTAAATTGGTTAGGGGGGAAGGCAGGAACAGGCGTCTCAAGCAAACCAAATCTTTGATAAGCCTGAACTCTATCATATACATTATCAATATCCCACCGGAAAAGATCTATGTTGGCTACATCTACGCCTGTGGCGAATGCGACGTTGTTCTCGCCAATAAAATAGGTCGTGCCGGGGTCAGTTATAGGCTTGCTTGCGTCGGGCGATTCGGGAGTAAAGAAGTCTCCTTGGCTGGGTGGAGCTAGGGGAGCCTCAAATTGTTCGGACATTCCTTTGTTATCGTTAATAGGGGCGCCGCCCTGATTGGTGGGCGGTTTAGTGAGACCGCCAAAGTTGTTATCAATAGCCACCTATTCCCCCTCCTGGACCCATGCCACCGCCACCGCCGCCAGGGGTCCCGCCTCCTAGCGCTCCCGCAGGTGAGCCGCCTGGGGATATATTCTTTTGGCTCTTGGTTAGAGCTTTAGTGTCGGGTGCCGTATTCATATAATCGTTGGGAACATTCGCCATAGTGTTTAACTGTTTTTGGAGCTTAAGATAAGTAGCGCTTGTCTCTTTTAAAGCGTCGAAGTCAATATTGCCTGTGAGTTTGGTTAAAAATTCTTCTGAGCCTAAGAGAAAGTATTCATCTAAAGTTTGTAATTCCAATACACTATCCTCTTTTATCCCAAAACTTGGGTTGTTGTATCGCACTAGTTTACATAATATAACATTTTTGTTCTTTTTAAACTCTTTAAATTTGGCAGTTGTTAATTTTCTAAAAATAGGTTCATTTTTGCCTCCCAAAAAACCCTCAAGATATCTAACTTCCACTAAGTTGAAAAAATTCATCCATAAACCAAATTTCTTCTCCATTGAGTCAAGAAACAAAAAACCCTCTTTATAACCAAAAGCTGGTTTGCCGGAAGTAGTTTGCTTAGTAGAAGTGAAAGGCAAATCAACAATATTTTTAACAGGAGATGTGTTTTCACCAGCTAGGGCGACCATGGGAGAATCATTAGGATTATGAAGCTTAATTAAATATTTATAATGATTTGGGAGGGTTTGCTGAGAATAGTCCTCTATACTTAAGTCACCGTCGTACAGGGTCTTCGAAAAGATATGAAAATGAGAATTTTTCTCATCTTTTTCTACATTAGTTAAAAAGAATAAAGCATCATTATAATTAAGTGCGTCTAACATTGGGGGTGTGGAAACTTTTTTCTCTGCGGCTTCCGAGGCTGATTCGGTTATTTTTCCAGCTCCGGATGGTATATCATAATCAAAGATAGGGTACATTTCTATAATGTTGTAGTCTTTTTGTATTTTCACGCCCGGAGTAAGAGTGGTTGTAGACATTCCCCCTTTAAACCTCATAATTTCATTCAATTGATATTTTTCTTGTTTTTGCTGGTAAGATAGGTTAGGAACTGGGTCTGCGTTAACCTTGTAAGATGAATCTAAAGAATCTAGCTTAGCTTTATAAATTTCGAGTAGAACCAAATTTAACTTATTAAAATCTATCTTACTAAGCTTTTTTGCCCCAAACACTACGCCATTGGATAAAATTCCTAAATTAGGAGTTTTAACAAAAGAGGGAGCGAGATAAGTGAAGACGCTGCTGGCGGCGTCCACGAGACCAGGTTCAACTTCTTTTTCTTTGTTTACCAGAAAGGACGTCTTTGAGCCTTTAGAAAAATATTTGAATGCCTCTACATAAACTCTTCTTTCGAAGTCTTTATATTGCACCAAAGGAAGACCTGCAATTTCGTTGTAATTGATAATTTCTTCTTCCGTGGACAAGGTCCTTAAAAATTCATATCCAAAATCTTTATCAGCGGAACAATCAACGACCTCTTTAAACCAGTAGGTAGACTCAGAAAAGCTCTTTCTTTCAGAAATAACATTGGAAGGGCTATAGGTGTTTGAATTGTCTGAGGTGGTGTTGTTAATAGATTGAGAATCTACCAATCTTTCTATTAAAGAGAGGAAATCCTCAATTAATTTAACCACATAGAGAAGACCATCTGGGTTTCCGGTTTCTGGACACGATATGACTTGTAACATCATTATCATTTTTTCTTTTGTTTCGTAATTACCGCCGACGAAAGCCTGGTGAGTGTCTATAAAATTAACCAACGCTGGGGTAACCACAGTTATGTATTCTTCTTTTTTGGTTTGTCGATAAAGGTCTGTAAAAGAATCGGTAATATTATTATAATATGCTGGGTGTAGGGTGTCTTGGTAAAATTTCTTAAGAATAGCAACGCTATTAGATAGCGTTCTCTTTTTCAAGGTTAATAATTTTTCTATTTTATCTTCAAAAGTATAGCGTATGCCATACTGATAATAACCTTTGGCGGAGTTTTTCATACTTTCATCTAATCCAGCGAACCATACCCATAGATTTGTTTCATCATCGGGATTTTTTAACTTTTTAAAAATATCCTCTTCTAACGGAGAGTCAATTCTTATTCTCCCAAATCTTCCCATTTGTTTCCCGTGGATTAATAAAGCAAAGTTCTGGTTAAAAGAGCCATCTGCGATTATTTCTATTGGTGTTGATTCGTCAAAAATCGTAGAGGGAGAATTTGGCAGTGATGGGGACTTTAGTCGGCGACGTATTAGAGTTATGCTTTTAAACGTATCCTGCATAAAAATCTTTAATTTATCTTGCGTATTCATGTTATACCATGCAGACCCATATTTGGAACTATGGAGGTAAAGATTTTCCAAATTTGTAGCAAAAGCTACTTTGACATCATTGGCTAGGTTTTTAGAGCTAAACAAATTACTAAAAAAGTTTACTTTTTGGCTATTTTTATTCCTAAAAAATTCTTTTTTGGTGAGCTGTTTGTAATTTTGAGTAAATAATTTATCTGGTTCAGAAAAGTCTATCATCAAATTAGTAAACTGTTTTTTTACTCGAAAGTCTTGTACTACGGTATTGGTAGTAGAAACTTCAGTTAATTTTTCTGCTGTTCCTTTTTTCACTACGGTAGGTTTGAACTGCCCAGGACTAAACACAGCTTCTACTTCTCCAATCCAAACTACATCATCTGTATCTTTATAATAATGTGATTTTTCTACTGGCTTACCACTAATAATAACAGGTTCATATGCTATTTTTCCATTAAACTTCTCTAAAAAAGGGCTATTAGCCATAGAAACAGAATAAGCTTCTTCAATAGCTTGGATATCAATCATCGCTTGAGCAAAGACAGTAACATGTTGCGGCGTGTTCTTGTCAATAGAGAAGTTTTTAGAAAAATGTATATTGTAAATTTTTGAGCCAGCAGAAATAGAAGTATCTAAAGAAAACGAAGCACCCTTATCCTGTCCAGTAATTGCAGATATTTCAAACAACACGCTTTTTTCTTCATCAGGATTGCTAGGCAAGATGCTTTTGCGGGTTCCATTAAAAATTGAGTTAGAATACGTCTCACTAAATGAGACCACTGCTGCGATTTTCAAAAATTTCTGAATCTGGGTGTTAGTAAGGAAGACTGACTGCTGCTTGCTGAGAATCTCTTCTTTAATCGAAAAGTCTACCTGTATAAAAAGTGGCGCATTAGTGATTTCTGCCATCATAGATTGAGCATTCACCCAGGAGGAGGGCTTAACTTTATTGGGAGTCTCTAAGAGACCTTGATTAGCTAACGCCCACGCTGGCGGGTTGTTGACTGTACCGTTAACATTAAGCGTCGGCTTCCAAACTGGGATGTCGATGTGAGGATCGTTCCCTCTATATGGAGAATTGCCGGCGCTTCGATTATCTAAAATGATTCGCTTAATATAAACGTTTGGAACAACGCCGCCTACTATTTGATTACTGTTGTTGGGTAATGTCGCCATTAGCAAGGCTCTCCTAGATCATCGTCTTCATATATATTGGCGAATTCAAGATCTCGCTCGCCATATTCATCGCAATCGAAAATGTTTTTAACATAAATATTTTTCTTAACTTTGCTCGGGACCATACTACACAACACGTTCAAAGGTATTTCACTGTCAACCATAACGTCAAAATAATATTCCACATAAGAAGAGTCTTCAGTGAACAATGTTGTTTCATCATCCAAAAATTTCAAAGGAACTAGTTTTTCGCTTTTTTCGTCGTCTTCCTCTGCTTTTTTGTTAGCGTAATATTCTTCTACCTTAAACACTTCAATTTCAAAATTCTCATGTAAAAAGTCCGTATTTTTTTCTTCTATTCCAATTAAGATAAAATCATCTTTAACTATGACTGCTGATCCGTCTTCAAAGAATATATTACTATGGTCTCCGCTGGCGTAGTCGGTTAATGGAACGTCGCCGTGGGAGCCAACATCATCCGAGGGCAAATATACTTTATCATCGCCTGCCTCTATATTCGCAGCATTATAATCTTGAATAACATGAGTTTGATATTCAATTTCAGAATCTAATTGAGGGATCTTTAAAGGAGTATTGAAGTTGCCTGAGACTTCGATAGACGCGGAAACCAAGCTTTCAGAATAAAAATCTATCTTCCACGAAGGGTTATATTGATTATCTATTTGGGTGGTCCCAATGGCGTCTTGAACCGCAAAAAAAGTATTCTCTGTATCTTGGAGCATTTCTTCTTTTTGTTTATCGGTATATTTTTCTGCATGGAAAATAACTTTTTTCATTTCTGTAAATTGAGTCTCGACCCCAATGAAGTTATATTGTGTTTTTAATCGCGGGGAACCAGTTTTTATTCTATCTTCAACCTCGTTTTGCGTTTCCGGAGCAGAGCCGAACTCCCAGTTATACAGGACCCCTTTGTCAAAAAAAGCATAATATACCGGAGCAAACTTACCTGTCGCCAACATGCGTTTTCCGTATTGAGTTAGCTTAATGTCTAATACGTCTTCTTTTTGATTAAAAAATGACACTGTTACTCACCTCCCAAAAAGCCAGCTTGTTGGACCGCGAGGAGAGGGACCGATGCAGCGACGTTTTCAATTGGTTGTGTAAAAAATTCCATGACTGGCGTTGAAGACTTAAACTCTACTGCTGTGTCTAACTTAGTTAGCTCTACTAATGAGAAAAAGTCATATGGCCAATTGTAATTATAAGCAGGAGCATTCGCTTCTGCTCTATTCTTAAATTTAAATTTAAACCGAGAATCATCAGAAGCGTCGGCAGTGACATTGAAATAGCTTTTTTCGGCTTTCTTTTTTACTTTGAACAACATCCAGCGTGTGAAGGAGGGCAGCTCTTTATTTTGAAAAAACTCAAAAGGTCCAGCATTGTGCGTGAAATTGGAATTCTGCAACTTTGCAGTTCTAGAGATTTCCGGCATCAATCCTTGCCAAATATCAGAAAGATCTTGACGAGAAAGCTCATGAGAAAATTCCAATATATACATCGCAAAAGGCTTTATATTCCCATTGAACTGAACGAAATCTAACATTGGAGGAACATTATATTTTTTCATCGCAGTTATCATTTTGGCTACCGAGACGCTTGAAAGTATCTCTTCTGGCTTTAGTCCCTTGTTTAGTTCTGCCAAGACCCCATTAAAGATATCTTTTTCTTCGCTATTTATAGAAAATACTAATTTATCCGAATATGAGCCTGGGAATTGCTGTACTGGTGGCATGTCTATATCAGGAGTAGCACTTTGTTCTTTATTTACATCTCCTATTCTAACATAAGGAATCGCCACAATAGCTTCAGAAATTGTTTTAGAATCAGCTAGCTTGCCAACACGTTTTTTGCGAGGTTTAAATCCACATAAATCAATCAAAGAGCCGGTTGTGGCGGAACTGGGCAAGCCCCTTCCAGATCGCTGAGAGAAAGATTCACGAAGCTCTAACCAAATCCCAGTAGAGCCGGTAGGAACACCATGCTCCATATCTGCGTATCCACCCCAGATTCCTCGACCTGTAGACGCATTGTAAAGAAGAGGCTTTAAACTTCGGCTAAAGTTTAAAGCAGGGCATTCAAATTTGCTGGCGATATTCCACGCTTCAAAGCCCGCGTTAGTCGTGTCATCGAATCCTATAGGAGCAAAATTTCCATCCGGTCCAATATTAGTCCCGTACTTCACCTGTTTGTATCGAGATTTACCTCCCAAGTTTACAGATGCCGTGACTTTCATTTTATTGTGACTACAGGCGTCGGCAAGTCCCAGAAAGACGGAGGAGCCTGTGAAAAAGGTTCCACTGATTGCTGAGCCTCCATGAGAATTTTGCGCCGTTGCTGCATCGAACGATGTAATTGTGCCTTGAATAGCCGACAATAAATCATCGATGGCGGGAACTCCGCTGGCAGTGGGCGTATAAGCTATTCTAGCAATTGAGTCTTCATAAAAATAAGGCGGCGTATAAGCAGCATAAACCGGGTCCTTAATTTGAGTAAATATAGTCGTGCCGCCGCCGTGGTCGCCCCAGGAAG
>TARA_R110002020_G_scaffold31127_1_pt1 | contig 12479 bp, 19 predicted proteins | sample TARA_R110002020 | Tara Oceans TARA_R110002020 (sample SAMEA4396489) | marine metagenome | biome: Westerlies Biome; feature: [MES] marine water layer (ENVO:01000295) within the mesopelagic zone...; material: water (ENVO:00002006), including particulate matter (ENVO:01000060) such...
TTATCTTTTTCATCTTCATAATACCATTTATCTGGGTCATCACTTCTAAACCCACCCATGTCGTCTACAGCTATTTCTATTTCCTTCTCAACTTCAACCCCAGTGTAGTCTTCATCATAAATTTCTACGGTTGCGTTTATTATCACACTAGTAGTATAAACACTTATATCTTTAATACCCCAACTTCTAATATCTAAATCGTATCTCCAATTCACATAACAATTTAGATACACGACATCCATATCTCTCCCTTTATATTCAGGAAAATAATTTTCTAACCCATAAAAATCCACATCTTGTATTTCAGTTGTGAATGTATTTGGGTCATCAGAAAACTGTTCTGACAGAATAGTCTCTTGTCGAAGTATCTTTTTAATGGACATTCTCTTTATTAATTGGATTCACAATAAGCTTTAGCAAGACCAGCTCTACGTCCCCAGACACCACCTTTATCTTTAGCCTCATCCCAACAACCTTTAGAACATCCATCTTTATATCCATGGTCTACACACCATTTATGAAATACCCCTTCAGTTCCTCTTTTCTCTATATCCTTATCGACTTTTTGCATCCAGTCTTTTTCAAATAAGTGACCTCTATGTTCTCTAAGAACATTTCTTGCGTCTGCAAATTGTTTGTCTATTCTTTCTTGTATAGTAAGTTTTTTAGGACGCTCTGTTATAGCTCTTTCTATTACTCTTCTTAATTTTTGTTCTGTTAATTTTATAACTTTTCTATTTTTCATAATTTTTTTATTTTCTGTAACGAATCCGCTACCCGCTTTATTAGTTTTACCTTTACCTTTACCTTTACCACCTTTACCACCTGCAGCTTGTGAACCAAATGGTGCTCCTACAGCTCCACTTCCTAATCCACTTTTTGCTTTAGGACCTTTTCTTATTGTTCGTGCTTTTATTTCTTTATTTCTTGCAGTTAAGTTAGTATCTTGTTGTGCCCATACCGCAGAATTGTAAGCTGCCTGATTTGGATAATCTGACATAACTTTACCTACTTCACCTTTTTGTCCTCTAGTATGACCCGCTTGTCCCCACCAACTTTGTGCATCTGCAGCTGATTGACTAGCAGTAGTATAGTCCGCTTCACTAGGGTAGGACGCGTATTGTACTCCATAAGCGTCAGAAGCAGTTTCTCCATGTGTTCCCCAATACCAAGGATTAGCTGAAGTACCACCCCAGGTACCTCGTGAAACATTAACTATATTATTTGTTGGGTTACTAAGACCATAAATACCTGTACTCGGTGTAGTATATGTAAGACCTTCTTTTCCACTTACACCTCTATAAATGTTAATCCCACCCCCAGCATCTGTATCGGCAGCTTGAGCGAATTGGTCTGCATCATATGAAAAAACACCTCTATTTTCATTTGGTTCAACCGCTCTACCACCTTGAGTATAGACCGCATATATATTTTCTGGTGCATCACTTAATCCGTCACCAACACTATGTGACCATGTAGTAGTGAACGCTCTTCCACCTTCTCCTGTCATTACTCCAGGTTGTGATGGTGGGTCTGCAGCTTCAAAACCGTCATCACCATGACCTTCAGTTAATCTTTGAACATCTTTAAAAGACATCCCTTCTTCAAATAAAATCATTTGTTGAATACGCTCGATTTGTTCATTAAATTTTTTCATATCTTTTATATTTTCGTTTATATTATAAATATTAGGTTTTTTCTCTAAGTTACGGTTAATTGGAGCATAACCAACTAAAGGTAAATCCTCCTTATCGGTTCCCACCTCAAGTTTTTTATTAAGATGGTCATTTCCGGTCCATCCATCATTTTTTACTTTAAGAAATCCTCCTTTTTTATGTCGTGTGGTGTCGTTATTAGGATTCTCACTCCAATTTACTTTATCCTTACCTTCCATGCCATGTTTTTCTATATGGTCATCACTTGTTTGTTCATCATGAGGATTAAGATAATCTTTATCGGGGTGTAAAGGACGTTTATTACTTTCTACATCATTAAAACTTTGACTTTGAAACCATGCTTCCCCTTCATGTGAAGGATTATCATGTTTTAATCTTGCTCCATCCTTATCGTACCCACCTTTAGGCCATCCACTAGTAACCTCAAATTCCTGAGGTTTATCGGTCCCTGCTCTTTTAGAGTTAGACTTACTTTTTCCAGCACCTATAGTGTAGTTAGATTTAGATTTATCGTGTGCAGATTTTTTTTCTATCATTATCGTTGTTTATATAAATAAATATACCTATCTTTGTCTTACTAAAAATTTATAAAATGAAAAATAAAAATAAAAGAAATAAGGAGTACCTTTTAATGGTAATGGGATACTGGGATGACATTACCGATATAATTACTGAACTCATTGAGGTATTAACTCCTGTAACTTCTGGCACCAGAACTATTAAATATATCCATGCTGACAACGCTCTTATTTGTATCTTTCGGAGTAAGGAGGATTTTGCAGAGATGAATGACTACATTGAAAGTGCATTTAGAGATATTGTAGAGGTTTATATTCTTTTACCTAAGACACGAAATTTCGGAATTAGAATGGAAGAAACTTTAAAACGTCATCTTTTAAGTGCCCAAACACCACAAAATGATGATGGTGTGGTCTTACAAAATCTAAAAGAATTGATAAAAAGTGATAAAAATCCAGAACAAAGTAGTGATGAAGTACGTATACCAAAGAAACCAGTTGTTTTGGATTTAGACACAATTTTAGACAAAATTAGTGCAGAAGGAATAGACTCCTTAACTCCCGAAGAAAAATCATTTTTAAAAGACCAAAGTAAAAACTGACAAACTGTCAGGTCTACCCTAGTGGTACACTTATTGTATAACCTTTATATAAAAAACTATATGCGAAAATCAAGAACTTACATAAATCAAGACGAAATTCAACATTATCTTAAAGATGTTAGAAAGCTAAAAGTATTAACTCCCGCTCGTGAAAAAGAACTATCAAAACAAATTCAGAGTAAAGACGTGACCTCTGCACAAAAAGATTCTATTGAAAGAGAATTAATGGAAGGTAATTTACGTTTTGTTATTAGTGTGGCAAAAGATTACCAAAACCAAGGAATTGATTTACCAGACTTAATAGCAGAAGGAAATATCGGTTTAATGAAGGCCATCAACAATTTTGACTGGGCTAGAGGGTATAGATTTATTTCATATGCGGTATGGTGGATTAAACAATCTATCCTCCAATCATTAAATGAACACGCAAGAACCATTAGACTTCCAGCAAACATAGTGCAGGAACTCCATAGAGCCAAAAAAGCTGTGGATGGAGAAGTTTCACAACTCCAAGGTAAATTAAGTATGTTACCTACCACGATTAATTTAAGTAAACCAATAAATGAAGATGGAGATACTTTAATTGAATTAATTCCTAATGACCAATCAGACGCTCCCGACGCTCAATATTTTAACAATGACAGTTTAAAACAAGAATTAATTGAAATTATGTCAGTATTAGATGAAAGGGAAGGTGTGATTGTTAAAGAATATTTTGGACTGGTAGGATACCCTAAAACACTAGCAGAAATAGGTGAAGATTTTAGTTTAACCAAAGAAAGAGTAAGACAAATTAAAGAAAAAGCTTTAAGAAAATTAAGAAATGAGAGTGAAACTTTACTTGACTACATGAGTCGTTAATATTTATATAGAAAACGGTTACTTATGAAAAAAAGATTTTTTCCTTTTATTATCGCTCTAACAGCACTTGCGGTTTCAGGTTCAGCAGCGTTTTATTCAGTCTTTGGACTGAGTAAATTATTTGCTGGAGCTTCTAGTCAAGTAATAATAATGGCGGGTTCTTTAGAATTTGCAAAACTTGTAGTCGCATCTTTATTGTACCAATATTGGAAAACAATAAATACATTTTTAAAAGGTTATCTAATGATAGCCTGTTTTGTTTTAATGGTCATTACGTCTGGGGGAATATACGGATTCTTATCAGGAGCCTACCAATCAACCGCAACCCAATCTGAATTATTAGATAAATCATTAGCTATACTAAACCAAAAACAAGTTAGATTTCAAGAAACAAAAGAAGATTTGACCATTGAAAAGACTCAAATAAATCAATCCATTTCTGAATTAAGAGTATCCTTATCCAACCCTAATCAAGTTTCGTGGTACGACAAAGAAGCGGAACAAGTAATTACTACAACATCTAGTTCTACAAGAAGAGCATTACAAAAAGAATTAGAAACAGCTATTGTTGAAAGAGATAACTTAAACTTAAAATTAGAAGCTGTACTAGATTCCATAGGTAAAACGGATATTGCTTTATTAGAAAAAGAAATAGACAATGAAGACCAAAGAGAATTAGGTCCCCTTAAATATTTGGCTAAAATAACAGGATGGCCAATGGACCAAGTTGTTAATTATTTTTTACTTTTAATAATTTTTGTATTTGACCCATTAGCAATTGCATTAGTAGTTTCCGCAAATTTTGCATTTGCACAGATAAAAGTTGGTCGTAAGGAAGAAGAAGTGGAAGTCCCTTCACCACACTACACACCCCAACCAGTTATTCCTAGAGAAGTTATAATGGAAGAACTAAGTCAAACAGAAATATCTAGAGAGTTAGATAAAAATGATGAGGAACCCAAAGAAGAGGGAGATAACTCAGGAAGTGAACCATTACCTGAAAATGTAGTATGGACAAATCCACCAGAAGGATTACAACCTATCAAACCAACCAAAGAAGAGTTAGAAAAATTAGAGTCTTTTTTATCTGAGTTAAAACCAGTAGAAAAAAAAGAAGAGGAACCTATTAAAGATATGGAACCCCCAGTAGGACTAAGAGAAGAAGATAATGTAAGTGCCTCATTTGAATCACTTAAACAAAGAGTAAAAGAAAATCAGGACAAACTAAAAGAAAAAGAAGTGAAATTAGATAAAAAAATAACTTTAGAATCCGTAGATAGTGACTTACCTTTAGAAATAGACGATAAACTCACTCAAAAAGAAAGAAAAGTTTTAAAATATAAGAAAAGAAAATGATAGAGACTACTGACATAAAAGATACGTTCTATTCTGTAGAGGTTGGTAAACCCAAAACACAGATAATATTATGTCATAGTGGAAGGGACATTATAAACTACTATAATAGTCTAAAGTTTCGAATGAATGGAAAATATTCTAAAATTCCCCATTTTTTAATTACAAGACAAGGAAAGGTAATTGAATTAATTCCACCTACTCATACCTCTAATTTTTTTGGACAATCTGATGTGGATGATTATGGGGTATTTATAGTATTAGAAAATATGGGGTGGTTAAAAAAGAACAGCAAAGATAATAGATACACCAACTGGATTGGTGATACTTATAGAGGAGAGGTTCTACAAAAAAAATGGAGAGACCATTTTTTCTGGGCCACCTACACCGAAGAACAATTAAATGCATGTGCGAAAGTAATAAATAAGTTAAAAGAAAACATGGGTTTAGAGTTAGACATGGTAGGTCATAATGTAAGAGTTGATGGTATAAATAAATTTAAAGGATTAGTTAGTCGAAGTAATTATAATAATTTCTGGACAGATGTTAGTCCAGCATTTAATTTTGAAGAATTAAAAAATAGAATAACCAATGAAAAATAATAGTAAAAGTTTATTAGTGGATAATGCGTACGACGATATAAAGAAGATGATATCGATAAGTAGAAACGCTATAAGAGAACAACAAGAAGAAGTGGAAACAGACGAGTTTGTAGAGAGAAAGAAAAAAGAAAAATCTAAAGAGTATGTTGTGAGTGGTGGTAAAATAATTGTTCATGGAACAACCCCCCAAGAACTTAATCTAACAGGTGAAGAAAAGTCAGCTTTCCAAGAAACAATGGATGGATTTATAGAACAAGTTGCAGATTTAGTAGATTTTAACATTCTTAACATCTACGAAAATAATATAGAATGGTCAGGTACCCTAATAAAATTCGATTTAGAATTCTTCTATGCTGTTGGAGAGACAAACGGAGTATACATCAATGGGTCGATGATTAAAATAGATGACGATTTTAGTGTAATGTTAGAAAAGTTAACACAATATTATGATGTTTTCTCCACTAAATGGGCTCAAGTATTAGCAGGGAGAAAAACAACTGAAGAAGAGACCGACCAAGAATTAGAAGCTTAAAAAATTATGGAATTTATTAAAAAGTTTTGGAAGTACATTATAGGAACTGTTGGGTTCTTTATTGGATTAGTGTGGTTCATGAATAAAAACACTAGTAGAAAGGTAAAAAGAATAAAAAAAGACATAAAGTCTAATCAGAAACAAACCAAGGAAGTTGATAAAAAAATTAATCAGGTAAAAAAAGATAAGGAAGTAACCAAAAAGAAAATAAAGAAAACCAATCAAGACCTTAAAAAGATTAAAAAGAAAAAACCTGTAGTAAAAAAGAAATCAGGGAAAAATGCAGCAACATCAATTAAAAATAGACTAAAGAAAAAATGAAGAAACTAATTATTATTTTAATGTTGTTAACCCCAGTATGGGCCTTCACTCAAACCCATACTTTTACCGAACAAGAAGTAGTTAAAATGGACTCTCTATTTCAAGTATACGAACAAACCGATAGTTTACAAAAATTAGAAATTAAATTATTAAATACCCAACTACTAAACTATAAAAGATTACACAGCCAAGACAGTTTAGAGTTACATTTTATGAATGAAAAAACAAACCTATTGTCTCAAAGAATAGATTTATATATTGACTTAACAGACGAGTTAAAACCTAAATGGTACAATAAACCTATCATTCATTTTTTCCTTGGAGCAGCTACTATTACAACTGCCGCAATAGTCTTAGATAAAATTCAGTAGTTATCTTACCTTCCTTATATTTATATATAAAACTATATTAATGGCTTTAACTGCAACCGATAAAAAAGAAATTGAAAGAATATCAAGGAATGAAATTAAGGACTTCCTCAAGAAAAATCAATTCAAAAATACAGTTATAGATTTGGTTGATAAAGAACTTGCGGCGTCCAATTCCAAGTTTTCACGTGACCATAAAAAAAGAGTGGTAGATATTAGTACAAAAGTATTAATAGAACTTTATAGAACTTTTTGGTTAAGAAGAAGTTTCTGGGAACCACAACTTAAAAACGTAAGATAATGGCAGAAATAGATACAGGAGTAAATAAAGCTTCCCAATTTAATAAAACTCTAGAACAGGGGGTGGATGGTGCAGTACAACAATACGGAAGAGGAGATTCTTATTTTGATGTAAAAAAAGCTTTAGATAGTGATATCGATGTAAATGATTTGAATGAAGAAAATGACGAAGACGGTACAGAAGAAGAGGTGGAAGAACAAACAATGACAGGAGGTTCCTCAGGAGCGTATGAGATGCCTTTCCCTGGTATATCCCAAAAAACTAGAAAAAAAACTAAGAAAACAAAATCAGGAATTCCAAACTGGGAACCAACAACTTCTCTTAATGAAGCAAAGAAAAAATGCCCTAAAGGTGAATATTGGTGTTCTGTAGATAAAGTTTGTAAACCAGAATCACAAAGAAAGAATAAAGAAGAAGAAATGGGAGAACAAACAGGTTCGGGGTCTGCTGGTGCATATTCACAACCTGCGATTTGGGCAAAAAATAAATCAAATTGGAGAGCAGTAAGTGACCCTAATTTTCCTAAATGGGGAGGACCTGGAGGTACCTATGTAAAAGTAAAAAATAAATGTAGAAAATTTCCATATTGCAATCAGGGAGACATTAACTCGTTAGAGTTTTATGAGAGTGGTAAGTTAATGGAAAGTATTATGAGAGTTGCAAAACAAAAAAACAGACCTACATCATATGTCCTTAATATAGTAAAAGAAGCGATGAAGGATAGTAATCTAGGTAAAAAATTAAAGTTAAAGAGTGATAAGAAATCTGAAGAATCAGAAAGTAAGAATAAGAGGTATAAAAAATCCGAATTAGAAGAAATAATTACCAGAGGATTTTATAAATCTCCTGTTACCGACCCTGCCGCTGGAATCGTAGGTGTCGCATCAATGAACGTACCAACAGGAAAAATGTATTCATTTAAAGGTAATAAACCTAAATATGAACAATAAACATATATTTATATAAAAATAAAAGAAACTATGGCTTATAAAGTGAAAAATAAAAAGAAAGATTTAAAAGAATCTGTAAACGAGTTGGTTGCTAAAGATGTTAAAAAAGAAATTACTCTAAATGCATTAAAAAATAGATTAAAAGAAGCTACCAAGAAAGACAGTATTCCTGGATTAGCTGTTACCGCTAAAGTACACAAACAAGCAGGTAGAGATAACAAGGAAGGGGTAGACGCTATAGTTAACAAGATTAAAGACTATCTTAAATATAAGAATAATAGTAACCCTGAATTTCCACATCAAAATAATTCAAAAACGGATTATGAGTCTCCAATGTATAGAAATAGTACAGACCAAGAAGACTATATTGATACGTGGAGAGGAGGTGGAATGACAGACTTACAATATGATACTGAACCATCAGATGAGTTTAAAGAAAGATTTAAACAATATCTTGACGGGTCAATAGAAACTGGTAATAATGATGGTAAAGGGTCAGACGGACAACAAGTTGCAAATGTAGTCCCAAGTGAATTAGGTAAAAAGATTCAGAAGACGATGAAAGCTAAACATAAGAAATTACAAGGACCAGACGGATACGCAATTCCAAATGATTGGACACAACATCCTAATCCTGGGTTCATTCCTGAAAGTATAAAAAAACTACAAGTTATTAGAGAACAATGGCAAGAAGTTGATATGAATGAACAAGGAGAGGAACAAGGAGAAAAACAAAGAATATTCCGTGGAACCCAAAAATTACCAACACAACCAAAAGTATTTATTGCGAAGATACAAGAGTATTGTAAGTCAGTAAAGAACTACTCGAATCTACAAGCAGATGGTAAAATGGGACCTAGAACCGTAGAGTGTATTAAAGAAATTCAAAAAGAACTGGGTATTACAGTAGATGGTAAATTAGGTAAAGAAACAGAAGAACAAATTCTAAAATTAATGTCTAAGAAAGGTGTTGTTAATGAATTAGAAATAAAACTTCCATTATCTGGTAATATTTCATTAGGTGGTGACACTTCATTAGGAGGTGACATTGATTTAAGTGCTTTGAGTGACAATCCAGGAGCAGATTTTGATTATGATGCTGACTTAGATATGTTTAATGATGCAGAATTAGGACCAGGACCTGATTTAACCAATATTAAATCTTTAGAAGGTGATACAGACCCTAATGTAAGTTTAGGTTGGAATTCAGATGGTGATGAAGAAGTAGAAGGAGAGGAAGAAGGCGAAGAAGAAGAAAGAATCACTAGTGGATTACTTAAAGACCGAAACTTAGATGGGAAGGATTCTGAGGAAGAAGAAGTTGTAACTATTAGTGAGAGTGTAAGTCACGATATGGATAACATCAAACATTTATTCACTTATAATAAGAAAACACAGTAATCCTTTATTCCTTCATAAACTTTATTATAATTTAGGTATGGAAGGAAGAAAATTTACCCCACATGAATTCTTAAGGTATATAGCCGAACCTTTAAATCAAAAGGATATTGATTTATGGGTAAAAGCTAATGGTATGACCTTAGAAATGTCTAATCTATTTTTCGATTTTATAAATTCTTTATATAGTTTAGTTAACACTACTTATTTAGGTCCTGATGCGGTAATTACCCCAGAAGACCAACAAAATCATTTTAATTGGTGTTGGGATAAGGTAGTTAGTAATTTTAAAAAAGAGTGTATCTACTTCAATAAAAACGGGAACCACTATGATTATTTTTGGGTATTTTTTGAAGACACCTTTTATAAAAATCCTAGTCCTGTCTTAATGAAAAAAGTAGAAGATTTCTTTAAAGTATTGTTTGCACCTTCCACTAAAAAAACAAAATCTGAATTAGATATTTACACAGAAATGTATAAAATGTTAGAAAACAACTTAAAATATTGACAACCACTATATTTTAAGTTATAATTGTGAATAAAAACTATATAATGAATAAAAGATTGTTTGAAATAGTAAGTAATAAATTAATAGTAGAGAAAAGTCTACTAGAAGGAGAATTAGAAAGAGTTCTTTCAGAAAAAGAATCTCTTACTTTTAATGAACTGGCGGACAGAGCAGTAGAACTAAGTAAACAGATTTCCCAAGTAATGACCGCGATAAGCTTATGGGAATCATATAATAATAATTTAAATAAAGAAGAAGAATAAGTATTATGGAAACATTAGGTAAACTTAAAGAGTTAGTTGAATGTCTATCAGTAGACACAACTAAATTTTTTGAAAAAGAAAATAAAAGTGCTGGAATTAGAGCAAGAAAATCTGCACAAGATATAAAGGCATTATGCCAAGAATTAAGAAAAGAGATACTACAAGTATCAAAAGAAAAATAATATGAGTGGTTGGGGATATTTACTGTTTTTTGTATTTAGTATACTAGTTAGTTTATACTTTATAGGTACTTTTTTATTTAATTTATTAAGTAACCCTCCTCGTCCTATGAAAATTAGTTATTTAGAACTAACCGCATTAGGGCTTACCATTTCCTATTTTATAACTTATTTAATACTGTAATTTATTATGTATAAACAAATAGATGCCTTACTTCCTTTTTTTGCTGGTATTAGACTCCATGAGACCTATTTCATTGTAGACCTTAATCTACCTGCAGGATGGGTATTCAGTGAAGTCTATGGGGATAATATTGCAACTAGAGTTAATACAACTTATGAAAACGGAAGTCAATCAGTCTCCTTGTTTTCAACTTTTAATGAACAAACAGTGGACAAGATATTGGAAGTAGCAAAACTCATTATACAGAATAATGAAGAAAGAGAAGAGAAAGAAAGACTACTTCAAGTTAAAAAAATGGAATTAGAAAAACTATTTATAGAAAGTAACTTACAAGATTTAAAAGAAATGTCCTTTACTAAAAATAATATATTAAATAAATCTATATTAAATGACAAAGAAATCCCAAAAGTTCTCCAAGGAGTGGTTGATGAAACAAGTTCACAAAGACCAACAGGAGGTACAACAACAAAAAAATAAGATTATAGAGGAAATAAAATTGGTGGACAAGATAAATATTAGAAATAGTACAAAGAAACCAGTTAAGAAAGTTAAGAAAGAAGTAAAGAAAGACACTCTATGGACGAGACTAAAAAAAGTAATAGGACATTAAAAGAACACTTAGCAAAATTTGCTGAGGTTGCAGAGTGTGTGACCAATCTCCAACTAGAAACTAAAGAAATAGACATCGTAGTTACCATTAACCCCCAATTACATACCGAAATCCAGGAAGAAATTTCTCACATTTCTAGATTAGAAATACAAAAAAGTGAAAACTTTAGTGTGAATATATCCAATATAAATTTTACCTTTGTAAAAGAAAAAAAGAAGAGTGATTAATTACTGGGTGTAGTGTTTATACAAAAAAGACCTTTTAAATCCTTTATTCTCTAGAATTTTATAAAGTTGTTTTCTTTGGATAGTAGAAAAATCTTTTACCAATAGACAATTCATAATACTATTTCTTCTAAAATATTTTGCAATACAATCCATAAATCTTTTTGCTTCATTAACATTTTTTAAACTAAATATAGAAAACTCATCATCATTTTGGACAACTATTTTATTATTTAAACTAAATATTTGACAAACTCCTGTTTTAGGGACATAAGTTTCTATGAAATTAGGTGTCTCGATACGAGAAGAAGTTTGGTGGTCATATAAAGATTCCTCTATTTTGTAGGGCTCTACTTCCGCAAAATAATAATCACTACCTTTTATACTTAGCTTTTGCCATCTCCCTAAACTATCTTTTATGAGTTTATCGGGAGCTCTTTCCGATTTTTGAGCAACTAATGCCAACTCAAACACACAAATTTTCTTATTAAGAACATTTATAGGAAAAATAACACTTGTTTTTTTCAGTAATTGTTTATATTTTTGTTTTACCGTTTTTTGCAAGTTAGAACTAAAAATTAATTTTTTCTTAACTTTATTATTAAACAGTATTATATGGTATTTTTTTGCCTTCATTATGAAAAATTATTACGACATACTTGGTGTAAGTAAAGATTCTACACCAGAACAACTTAAAAAAGCATATCGTTCGCTTTCTCTTAAATATCATCCAGATAAAAATCCCAACGGAGAAGAAAAATTTAAAGAGATATCAGAAGCGTATTCTATATTAGGGGATACAGAAAAAAGAGCTAAATATGATAGAGGTGGAAGTATAAATTTAGAAGACCTTTTTGGTGGAGGAGGAGGACCTGACCCATTTGAAGCTTTCCAACAATTCTTTGGTGGGGGTGGTGGTGGACCTCACAGAGGTGGAGTACCTAGAAAATCGAGAGGTAGAGATTTAAAATTAAGTGTAAGGGTAACTTTAGATGAGACTTACTGGGGGAGAGAAAAGAGTGTTGTGTA
>TARA_R110002020_G_scaffold90356_26_pt1 | contig 12473 bp, 11 predicted proteins | sample TARA_R110002020 | Tara Oceans TARA_R110002020 (sample SAMEA4396489) | marine metagenome | biome: Westerlies Biome; feature: [MES] marine water layer (ENVO:01000295) within the mesopelagic zone...; material: water (ENVO:00002006), including particulate matter (ENVO:01000060) such...
CTGCACCGTGGCGCCAAACACATGCATATGCTTGCGAATTTTCGCTTGCATCAGGCCGAACCGGGAAGGTCCGAAACACGCGCTCCGCGCCGGTTCGGGCTCTATAAAAGGAGTCGCGGGGCTATTCAAGGGCTTTTGGTGCGGTGCAGATATGCGCTATCCTGACGCTGGAAGGAGACAGGATGATCGCCGAAGCCTATCGTCTGATCGAGCCGGTTGTAAGGCGGTCGAGCGTGGTGTTCGCCTCGCCGCACAGCGCCAGTTCCTATCCCGTCGACTTCGTGCGCCGCAGCCTTCTGGACAAGCACTCGATCAGGTCCTCGGAAGACGCATTCGTCGATCAGTTGTTCAATGAAGCGCCCGATTTCGGGGCGCCTCTGCTGCTGTCGGGTGCGCCGCGGGCCTACGTGGACATGAACCGCAGCCCGGATGAATTGGACCCGGCATTGATCGAAGGTGTGCCGCCCCAGGCGCACAATCCGCGCGTGGCCTCGGGCCTTGGGGTCATCCCGCGATTCGTGGCCAACGGCCGCGCGATCTACCGCGGCAAGATCACCCTTTCCGAAGCGCAGCGGCGGATCGACCTGTACTGGCGGCCCTATCACGACGAAATACAGCGACAGCTTGAAATCTCGCACGCGCTGTTCGGCAACGCGATCCTCATCGATTGCCATTCCATGCCGCACGAGGCGCTGGACAGCGTCGTGCGCCGCGGCGTGGCCCGGCCCGAGATCGTGCTGGGCGACCGTTACGGCGCCGCCGCCGGGGCGGATATCGTCGACCGGGTCGAAGCGGCGTTCCAGGCGGTTGGGCTGGTGGTTGCGCGCAACACGCCCTTCGCGGGCGCCTTCGTCACGCAGGCTTACGGGCGCCCCTCGCGCCGGCAGCACGCAATCCAGATCGAGATCGACCGCGCGCTGTACATGGATGAACGCCGGATCGAGCCGAACGCGCGGTTCCACACCTTCCGCGAAATACTGAAGCAGGTGATCGCCGAGATCACGGCGCTGGGATACGACGAACTGTCCCTTGCAGCGGAATAGGTCTCAGGCGCTCAGCTTGCCCGGATCGTGTTCCGGCTCGGGCGCCAGGTCCACGGGACAGCCAGCGGTCCCGGCCGATTGCAGGACCCGCGATATCAACGTCTCGGCTTCCCACCTTTTCAGGCACAGACGTGCCGCCAGACTGTCGTCGGTCTCCATGTCGTCGAAGATCGCATCGGGAAGCTGGTCTTCCAGCGCCCGTAGCGCGACATCGCCGGAATAGAGGCTTTCGGCTTCGATCCCGTTGGCGGTCACGATCTCGTGCCGGTCCATCAGGAAGTGGAAATAGGTGACGGTGCCTGCGGTGTCTTCACGGCTGACGCCGGGCAGGCCCAGAAGTGCGACCGCGGGCACAAGGACTTCGCCCGCACCGAACATCAGTTCTGCATCCGCGGTAGAGATCAGAATGCGATGCTGGGCCGAAACCCGCAGCGTTTCCCGCGGCAGGTTCTGTCCAAGCGCGCCCGCCTCGATCCGGATGGTGCGCAGTTTCTTGCGTCGCCGCATCACCTCAGGCTCGATCGTGCGCGACCCGATCCAGCGGACCGGCTGCACGCCGTTGTCGCGCGTCATGACAAGGTCGCCTATCGCAAGTGTTTCCACCGGGCGTGTTCCCGAAGGCGTCGAAATCCGGGTGCCGGCGACAAAGCAGGGGAACACCGGATAGCCGGGATCGCCGGCCACCACGAAATTCTCGCCCGAGTATTCGACGGGAACTTGCTGGAAAGAGCCGTTGTCGCCGAACGGGGCACTGTTTGACAGGTACAGGTTGCTGCTTGAAAACGGGGAGCCGGTATTGCTTCCGTTTACGTACATCCGCAAGTTGGAGTTCAGGTAGGCGATGTTCGCGCCGGTCTGGTTGTTTTCCTGCAGATCAAGGTCGTTCGGATTCTGGCCGCGGACTTCGGATTCGAAGATACCGTCGCCATCCAGATCGACCTCGAAAAGCCTGATCCGTGCGGCGTTGGGAAGTGTCTCTTCGTCGGTCCCGTCATTATTGACGTCTTCTTCGACGATCTCGTTCGATTTGTATGTCAGCCTGACCTGGGCGTTGGGCGCCGCCGTAATCGTACCACCCATATTGTCGTCGAAATTCTGGTTGAACGGCTGGCTTGTCGGTTGGACCCGCAACGGATTGTTGGCGTCGCCGGGGTTGCCCACGATGTTGCCGTTCGCGAAGAACTTGTAGGAGAACGTGACCGAGATATCAGTCGCCATCGGGGGCTCCATTCCAGGGGGCCGGTGCCCGCACCGGGACCGGCGACGATGCCGCGTTATGAATTCATTGCCCCTTCGCCTAGCAGCGAGCGAGGCAAAAGTCACCCGAAACTGCGTGCGAAGGGCACAAATGGCGCGATTTTCGGCCATTTCGCACGCGTCAACGCAGTGTTCGGCCCTTTATTATGGCCTTTTCACCAAATCTCTTCCTGATGTCGTCAGTTGCGCGTTCGGCTTTCGACCGAGTCGCGGCGCCCGGATCCAGCAGATCGCCGGACAGATCGGCCCGGTCTTCCGGGCACAGATCGGACAGGCCGCATCCCAGCAGGCGGAACGGCCCGGCGGATTCGGCCTGGTCCAGCAACCCGCGCGCCGTGCGGTAAAGCGTGTCGGCCATCTGCGTGGGCGAGCGCAGCGAAACGCGCCGGGTCAGTGTCTTGTGGTTGGCCCGCTTCAGCTTCAGCGTAACGACGCGCCCCGCGATCCCCTTGGCCTTCGCGCGGGCCGATACCTTTTCCGCCATCCGCCACAGGTGACCGTCCAGCAGGGCCGGATTGCCCGTATCTTCGAAGAACGTCGTTTCGTTCGAGATCGAGCGCACCGGTTCGTTGGCCGAAACGCGGCGAAAGTCCTCTCCGCGGGCCAGATGGTACAGCCGGTCGCCCATCGACCCGAACCGCGCCACCAGATCGGTCTTCTCCCAGCGCAAGAGATCGGCAAAGCTGCGAATCCCAGCCCGGTCCAGCGATTCCTGCGCTGCCGGACCGATCCCCCAGATCAGGCGCACGGGCTTGTCGCGCAGGAAGGCGGCGGTTTCGGCCCGCCCGATCACGGAAAACCCCCGCGGCTTGTCGAGGTCGGATGCCACCTTGGCCAGGAACTTGTTGTGCGACAAACCGATGGAGCCCGTGAGCCCCAGGTCGTCCTTCATCCGCTTGATGAGCCCCGCCAGCATCACTGCGGGCGGCGCGCCGTGCAGGCGTTCGGTGCCGGTAAGGTCCATGAACGCCTCGTCCAGCGACAGGGGTTCTACTACGGGAGTCAGCGCATCCATCATCGCGCGGATCTCGCGGCTGATGCCGGCATAGACCTCCATCCGCGGGGATAGCACGACGGCCTCGGGGCACAGCTCTAGCGCCTTGAACATCGGCATGGCCGACCGCACGCCGCGAATCCGTGCGACATAGCAGGCCGTCGACACCACGCCGCGCCGGCCGCCGCCGATGATCACCGGCTTGTCGGCCAGCGCCGGATCGTTGCGCTTTTCGACCGAGGCATAGAACGCGTCGCAATCCATGTGCGCGATGGTCAGGCTGAAAAGCTCGGGATGGGACAGCATCCGCAGGCTGCCGCAATCCGGGCAGCGCGCGTGGCCCCTGGTTGGCGGTTGCCAAGCCTCCCACCATGCCAGACAGTCCCGGCAAAGCGCAGGTTGCGGCCCCCGGGGCGCAGTGATGTCGTTTCGTGGCATGGCGGTTCGGGCAGTGCTGTTGGGGCGCAAGCGCCTTGGGCCCTTATCTTGCGTGATGCGGGGGCTTTTTCAATCACCCGCGGGTGCGTGGTGCAAGGGGACGGGTGCGATGACGGCGTTTGTTGGAGCGAAGCTCGCGCTTTTCGCCGGGCCGGAACTGGTGGTGATCGAGCGGGACGACATCCCGACGATCGACTGGCCGGGCTTTCTGGATTTCCCCGGCGGCGGGCGCGAGGGTTGCGAATCCCCTGTCGCCTGCGCTCTGCGCGAGACGCACGAGGAACTGGGATTGAAAGTGCCCGAGACGGAACTCGTCTGGCAGCGTCTCTATCCGCACCCATTGGGACAGGTCTGGTTCTTCGCCGCGCATCTGGAGGCGCGGGTGGCGCAGGACATCCGCTTCGGGGATGAAGGGCTGGGCTGGCGGCTGATGACGCCCGCGGCCTACATGGCGCATCCGAGGGCCACGCCGCAATTCCGGTCGCGGTTGCAGGACTACCTGCGCGAGTCGGGCCGGACGCCCTAGCCAAAGATATCCAGCTTCAGCGGCAGCAGCTCGCCCATCCAGATCGCGTGATCGCGGTGATCTTCCAGATCGTGGCCGGTGTCGGGATGCGTGAAGACGGTCAGCCCGTCGCGGTGCAGCGCGAGCCACGGCACGATCTGCGCGAAGGCGTCGGGTCCGAAGGCCAGCTGGCAGCTCCACCGTGGATGGGGGCCCACGTTCTTTTCGTGCACGCGGCCCATTTCCGCGCCGAACCGGTCGCGCACCGTTTCACACAGCGCCCGCGCCTTATCGACGGTCGCGGCGTCGAAATAGACATGTGCGTGGTAGCCCTTGATTTCGGTCATCTGCGTCTCCGTCCGCTGGGAGTGCCGTCAGTATTGCAGATGTGCAGGGGCTTCACGAGCGGGTGCCGCGAACAGCGTCTGTGCAGCGCCGGACAGGTTCCCGCCAAAAAAATCCCCGAGGCTTTCGCCCGGGGCTAGTGAAGAACGAACCCAGGAAGAGGACAGGTCCGTTACGGGGAGTGTAGGGACCAGTGTCTGCCTTCCGGGGGCATCCGGGAAGGCAGGAATTCCGGACCCGCCATGTTGTTGTAACCGCGACACGACGGCCGCCCTGAAAGCGGGCGCTCGTGCTCGGTTTGAAGGCGGTCTGTTGTCGCCGGGTCAGGCGCCGGCCAGTTCCTGAAGGATTGCCTGCGCGGCCTCGCGCGGGGAGGGCGCGTTGACGATCGGCCGGGCGACCACGATGTGGTCAGCCCCGTCGCCGATGGCGGCGCCCGGCGTCGCGACGCGCTTCTGATCGCCCATGGCGCTGCCTTCAGGCCGCACGCCCGGCGTGACGATCAGGCGGCCCGCCGCTTCCGGCAGGGCGCGGATCCTGATGATTTCGCGGGGCGAACAGATGATGCCGTCGGCCCCGGCCTCGAACGCGCGGGCGGCCCGTTCGGTCACCACGTCCGCCAGATCGCCATCCCGGATCATGCCGGCATCCAGATCGGTGCGGTCGAGCGACGTCAGCACCGTGACCGCAAGGATCTTCATGTCGGACTTGGCCGCGCCTTCCTTGGCGGCGCGGACGACATGCGGGTCGCCATGCACCGTCAGGAAATCCAGATCGAACTGGGCCAGACCGCGCACCGCCGCTTCCACCGTGTTGCCGATATCGAAGAGCTTCATGTCGAGGAAGATGCGCTTGCCATGCTCCATCTTCAGCTCGTTTGCCAGCGCCAGTCCGCCGCCCGTGAGCATCCCCAGGCCGATCTTGTAGAAGTTGACCGCGTCGCCCAGCGTCTGCGCCATCTGCAAGCCGGCGACGGCGTTGCCCACATCCAGTCCGACGATCAGGCGGTCATCCGGTTTTGCAGGCATCCGGCGGCTCCGTTTTTGCGAAAGGGTCCGCCGGCTCCTACACGTTCGGGTGGCGTTTTGTCTATCCCGCGCGATCGATCTCGGTTGCCAGCAGCTTCAGTTGGTCACTCAGCCGAATTTCCGGCATCCGCTTCATCTGGCGCAGCGCATCGCCCAGAAGCGCGCACCTGAGCACTTGCGGATCCACGTCGGCGGGAAGCTCGGCCATGCAGTGAAGCCAGGTCACCCCGCTTTCGCGCTGAACCGCGACATCGGAATGGTATGTCTTCGTGCTGTTGCAGAAGACGGTTCGCGCAATTTCAAAGCCAGTTACAGTCACTCTTTAACCCCTCAGTACACATACAATTCGAATATCAATTTTGACTCATCCGAGCGCCGGACCTAGTAGCCGATTTTCGTCGTTGTAACCGTTCTGTAACATTGACCCGGCGTCAGGACACTTCGATGTCATACGTGTTGGACAGGTATTGTAAGCCGAGATTCAGGGCCTGCGATCTTGAACGGGGCGGGGCTGATCCCATCTTTGAACCAAGGCCCGACCCACGGTGTGCTGCCAGGCAGGCACCGACATATCCGGGCGCTTTTGAAGGAGACCAGTGATGGACTTGAACAAGTTCACGGAACGCGCCCGCGGCTTCGTGCAGGCGGCGCAGACCATAGCAATTCGCGAAGGCCACCAGCGGCTTTCGCCGGAACATCTGCTGAAAGCATTGATGGACGACGATCAGGGGCTTGCAAGCAACCTGATCACCCGTGCCGGCGGTGAACCCGCCCGCGTGGTCGAGGCGTTGACGCTTGCCATGGGCAAGATCCCGAAGGTCAGCGGCGATACCGGCCAAATCTACATGGACACGACCACGGTCAAGATCCTGGACGAGGCGGAAAAGATCGCCTCGAAAGCCGGGGACAGCTTCGTGCCGGTCGAACGTGTGCTGATGGCGCTGGCGCTGGTGAAATCGCCGGCGAAAACGGCTCTGGATGCCGGCAACGTTTCGGCGCAGGCGCTGAATGGCGCGATCAACGATATCCGCAAGGGCCGGACCGCCGACAGCGCGACGGCCGAAGAAGGCTATGAAGCGTTGAAGAAATACGCGCGCGACCTGACGGAGGCCGCGGCCGAAGGCAAGATCGACCCGATCATCGGGCGGGACGATGAGATCCGCCGGTCGATGCAGGTGCTGTCGCGCCGGACCAAGAACAACCCTGTCCTGATCGGGGAACCCGGCGTCGGTAAAACGGCGATCGCGGAAGGTCTGGCCTTGCGCATCATCAACGGCGACGTGCCCGAAAGCCTGCGCGACAAGAAGCTGCTGGCGCTCGACATGGGCGCACTGATCGCCGGGGCGAAATACCGCGGGGAGTTCGAGGAGCGGCTGAAATCGGTCCTGTCCGAGGTGACCGATGCCGCCGGCGAAATCATCCTGTTCATCGACGAGATGCACACCCTTATCGGGGCCGGCAAGGCCGATGGCGCGATGGATGCGGCCAACCTGATCAAGCCTGCGCTTGCACGGGGTGAACTGCACTGCGTTGGCGCCACGACACTGGATGAATACCGCAAATACGTGGAAAAAGATGCGGCCCTTGCGCGCCGGTTCCAGCCCATCGTGGTGCAGGAACCGACCGAGGAGGACACGATATCGATCCTCCGCGGCATCAAGGAGAAGTACGAACTGCACCACGGCGTGCGGATTTCGGACAGTGCCCTGGTGGCGGCGGCGCAGTTGTCGCATCGCTACATCACCGACCGATTCCTGCCCGACAAGGCCATCGACCTGATGGACGAGGCCGCCTCGCGCCTGCGGATGGAAGTGGATTCGAAGCCCGAGGAACTGGACGCGCTCGACAGGCAGATCCTGCAGATGCAGATCGAAGCCGAAGCGCTGCGGGCGGAAGACGACGCGGCCTCGAAGGATCGTCTGGAGAAGCTGGAGCGTGAACTGGCCGACCTGCAGGAACATTCGGCCGAGATGACAGCGACCTGGCAGGCCGAACGCGACAAGCTGGCCGGCGCGCGGGATCTGAAGGAGCAGCTCGACCATGCGCGGGCGGAACTTGAAATCGCCAAGCGCGAAGGCAACCTGGCCAAGGCGGGGGAGCTTTCCTACGGCGTGATCCCGGGGCTGGAAAAGCAGCTGGCAGAGGCCGAGCAGCAGGAAGACGACGGCGTGATGGTGGCCGAAACCGTGCGGCCCGAACAGATTGCCGAGGTCGTGGAACGCTGGACGGGCATTCCGACGTCGAAGATGCTGGAAGGCGACCGCGAAAAGCTGCTGCGGATGGAAAAGGAACTGCATTCGCGCGTTATCGGTCAGGATACGGCCGTGACCGCGGTGGCCAATGCCGTTCGCCGCGCGCGGGCCGGACTGAACGACGAGAACCGGCCGCTGGGCTCGTTCCTGTTCCTTGGCCCCACGGGTGTGGGCAAGACCGAGCTGACGAAGGCGGTGGCGAATTTCCTGTTCGACGACGACAACGCGATGGTCCGCATCGACATGTCGGAGTTCATGGAAAAGCACGCCGTGTCGCGCCTGATCGGTGCGCCCCCGGGCTATGTCGGCTACGATGAAGGCGGTGTGCTGACGGAAGCGGTGCGGCGGCGGCCCTACCAGGTCGTCCTGTTCGACGAGGTCGAGAAGGCCCACCCCGATGTCTTCAACGTGCTGTTGCAGGTTCTGGACGACGGTGTGCTGACCGATGGTCAGGGCCGCCGGGTCGACTTCAAGCAGACACTGATCGTGCTGACGTCGAACCTTGGCGCACAGGCGCTGAGCCAGTTGCCCGAAGGCGGCAATGTGACCGAGGCGCGGCGGCACGTGATGGATGCGGTCCGGGCGCATTTCCGGCCCGAGTTCCTGAACCGTCTGGACGAGACCGTGATCTTCGACCGGCTGGGCCGGCAGGACATGGGCGGCATCGTTGAAATCCAGATGAAGCGGCTGCTGAAGCGGCTGGCGGATCGCAAGATCAATCTTGAGCTGGACGAGGCGGCGACGCAGTGGCTGGCCGATGAAGGCTATGATCCGGTCTTCGGCGCGCGGCCCCTGAAACGGGTGATCCAGCGGGCGCTTCAGAACCCGCTGGCCGAGATGCTGCTGTCGGGCGACATCCTCGACGGATCCACCGTTCCGGTGACGGCCGGACCGGACGGTCTGATCATCGGCGACAGGATCGCCGCGTCCAACCGGCAGCCGCCGGAAGATGCGGTTGTCCACTAATCCGGACATCACGTTGGGAGGCCGCTGATTTGAAGCGGCCTGGCCGGGTCCGGGGCACATGCCTCGGGACCGGCAAGGCGTTCAAGAAAACGCCTTTTCGGCCCCGTGCGCAGCGCCGGACGTGGGGATCGCCTGATGCCGATCCCGCTCACTAATCCGGCAATTCCACATGGTACGGCTTGATCGGCAGGCACTTCCCGCCCAATGTCGGCGCGCGGCGTGGCACCGTCCCGCCGGATACCTAGTGTGGAGCCTTCTATGCCCTCGATGCCCATTGCTGAACATGCGCTCCTGATCATTGCGCTGGTCATTACCCTTTTGTTCGGGCTGACCGTGCTGACCGCCATTGTATTTTTCGTGGTGGACCGCTGGCAGACCGGCGACGCCATTCGCCGCAACTACCCGGTCATCGGCCGGTTCCGGTATCTTTTCAGCGATCTGGGCGAGTTCTTCCGGCAGTACTTCTTCGCCATGGACCGCGAGGAAATGCCCTTCAACCGCGCGCAACGCAGCTGGATCGAACGCGCGGCGGAAGGGCAATCGAACACGCTGGCTTTCGGGTCCACCCGGAACCTTGGGATTCCCGGCACCGCGATTTTCGTGAATTCCTTCTTCCCGCCTCTGGAACAGCAATATGCCACGACGAAACCCTTGCTGATCGGTCCCGGCGCGCGGCATCCTTATCTTGCCCCGTCGTTCTTCAATATCTCGGGCATGAGCTATGGCGCGATCTCGAAACCGGCCGTGCAAGCGCTGAGCCAGGGCGCGAAGGAGGCCGGGATCTGGATGAACACCGGCGAAGGGGCGCTAAGCTCGTACCACCTGGAAGGTGGGTGTGACATCGTCTTCCAGATCGGCACCGCGAAATACGGGGTCCGTAACAAGGAGGGCCACCTGAGCGACGAGAAACTGCGCGAGGTCGCCGCCCATGAAACCGTGCGCATGTTCGAGATCAAGCTGAGCCAGGGTGCGAAACCCGGCAAGGGCGGCATCCTTCCGGGCGCGAAGATCAGCCCTGAGATCGCGATGATCCGCGGTATCGAACCGGGTCAAGATTCGATATCCCCCAACCGCCATGCCGAGATCAACACCTTCGACGACCTGATCGACATGATCGGCCACGTGCGCGAGGTCACGGGCAAGCCTGTGGGCATCAAGATGGTGGTGGGGTCCGAGGTCTTCGTGCGGGAATTCTTCGACACCATCGTCGCGCGCGGGGCGGACAGCGCGCCCGACTTCATCACGCTGGACGGCGGGGAAGGCGGAACCGGGGCCGCCCCGATGCCGCTTCTCGACCTGGTGGGCATGTCGATCCGGGATTCGCTGCCGCTTGTCGTCAACGTCCGCGATGAGTGCGAACTGAAGGAACGGATCCGGATCGTGGCCGCGGGAAAGCTGATCAATCCGGGCGACGTGGCGTGGGCCATCGCGGCGGGGGCCGACTTCGTCACTTCCGCCCGGGGCTTCATGTTCTCTCTGGGCTGCATCCAGGCGTTGAAGTGCAACAAGAATACCTGCCCGACCGGCATCACCACCCATGACCCGCATCTGCAGAAGGGGCTTGTCGTGGAACGCAAGCACGCCCGTGTCGCCCGCTATGCGCGGGAGATGATCCACGAGGTAGAAACCATCGCCCATTCCGTCGGCGTGGCCGAGCCGCGGATGATGGGGCGGCGGCATGTGCGGATAGTGCAGTCGGACGGCCGGTCGGTGCCGTTCAGCCAGATCTATCCCAGCGTGAACCCGGTGATTGAAACATCCATCTCCCAGACGTGAGAAGGCTTTGCTTGGCGGAGCGGGTTGCGGGCGCTACCTCCGATACAAGCAATGAATGGAGCCTCGCCCGATGGCACGACGCTGGATCAACGACCTTACCCGGAACGACATCACCCCCTATCCGGCCTACCTGAACCGGCGCCAGCTGATCGCGGGCATGGCCGGCGGGGCAGGGGCGGCGGCGCTGGGATCCATCGCCGGGCCGGCCCACGCGGAAACGCTGGAGCCCAACAGCTGGGATGACATCACCAGCTACAACAACTTCTACGAATTCGGCACGGGCAAGAGCGATCCCAAGGAATACGCGCACCTGATGTCGACGTCGCCGTGGTCGGTCGAGATCGACGGGCTGGTCGACAGGCCGGGCACCTATTCCTTCGACGACATCATGTCGAACATGACGATCGAGGAACGGATCTACCGGTTCCGCTGTGTCGAGGCTTGGTCGATGATCATCCCATGGAACGGGTTCGAACTGTCGGATCTTCTGGCCATGGCCGGCGTGCAGGACGGCGCGAGATACGTGGCCTTCCAGACACTCTATCGCCCGGACGAGATGCCGGGGACCCGGTATCCGGTGCTCGATTGGCCCTATGTCGAAGGTCTGCGCATGGACGAGGCGATGAATCCGCTGACGATCATGGCGACGGGTATCTACGGCAAGCCGATCCCCAACCAGAACGGCGCGCCCCTTCGGCTCGTTGTGCCATGGAAGTACGGGTACAAGTCGATCAAGTCGATCGTGAAGATCTCGCTGGTGGCGGACGAGCCGCCGACATCGTGGAACGAGGCCAACCCGCGCGAATACGGCTTCTATTCCAACGTGAACCCGAATGTCAGCCACCCGCGGTGGAGCCAGGCCAGCGAACGCGTCATCGGTGGCGGCCTGTTCGCCAAACGCGAGCCGACGCTGATGTTCAACGGGTACGAAAAGGAAGTGGCCTCCATGTACGAAGGCATGGACCTCGAAAAGTACCACTAAGAGGCCGGTCATGGTGCAATCGCTGAACACCGTTCTCCGCCGGCTGCCGATCTGGCCGCTCTATGTGTTGTGCGCTCTCTATATAGTGCAGCTCTTCGTGCGGGGGGTGATCGGGCAGCTTGGCGTCGATCCCGTGAAGGCGATGGAACATGCGCTGGGGGAAAAGGCGCTCTGGTTGCTGATCGTGACACTGACCGTGACGCCACTTCGCACGTGGACCGGTATAACGCTTTTGCGCTTTCGCCGGGCCCTCGGGCTGATCACCTTCTTCCTGGCACTTGCCCACTTCACCGTCTGGCTGGTGCTCGACGTGCAGATCCTGTCGCAGATCTGGGCGGACATCCTGAAACGTCCCTATGTAACGGTGGGCTTTGCGGCCTTCCTTCTGATGCTGCCCCTTGCGGTGACATCCAACGCGGCTTCGATCCGGCGTATGGGCGCTGGATCGTGGCGACGGCTGCACAAGCTCATCTATCCGTCCGCGGTTCTGGCAGCGGTGCATTTCGTGATGCTGGCCAAGGGATTTCAGATCGAACCGCTGATCTATTTGGGAATCATCGCGATTCTCCTGGCCTCGCGCCTGCCGATCGGCCGCTGGCGCGCCGCGATTCTAAGCTGAAGATCCCGAGTCGCGCTGCCTTCCCAAGGGTCAGTCTGGGGATAACCCTGTGGGATTCTCCCTGTGCTTGGCCCGAGAGCCTATTCTGCAATCAAACCGATAGCACCGTGCGAGGCGCCCGTGGCCGCTTTTCAGCAATAATCCATACATAACACCATGTTTTCATGCAGTTTTCATAAACTGCCAAAAAAAGTTCACGAATCTCCCGATTTCCCTCTTGCGGGTACTGACCCCAATCCGTAGATAGCCCCTCACCGGCGGCGCTGAG
>TARA_R110002020_G_scaffold147185_2_pt1 | contig 12462 bp, 17 predicted proteins | sample TARA_R110002020 | Tara Oceans TARA_R110002020 (sample SAMEA4396489) | marine metagenome | biome: Westerlies Biome; feature: [MES] marine water layer (ENVO:01000295) within the mesopelagic zone...; material: water (ENVO:00002006), including particulate matter (ENVO:01000060) such...
CGGATTACTACCAGATTATTAAATTAATTTTAAATGAAAGCAAGAAACTGCTTGCATAGTAACAAATATTTGCTATCATGTATTCATCGACAGGCAATGCCGCCTATTTATGGAGAGATTACATGATTGATACAACTAAGCTTTCAAACGAAAATATTTTATTTAAAGATTTCACTAGCACGAGCGGTGAGTTTAGCGAGTATTTAGCAGGTAAAGCATTTGCTGAATTATTTAATTTAAAAAGATCTTTTGCGGCTAAAGTAACTCGTTTTGCAGTTAGAAATAATTACCCTATGGTTGATGCGATTATGATCCAGCAATACCAAATAAATGAGGCGAACAAAAATAAGGATGCTGAATGCCCGTTAGAGGTAGAGCAAGCGCAAATAGATCACGAAAATTATATGAATGAATGCGGTTTAACCGTTGATGGTCACGACTGGATGGAGTGTTAAAAATGAATAAAGACCAATTAAACCAATACAACTTTAACAAAAAAGAAACCCTCACCAATTTAATTACCAAGCATGGATTAGTTAGCGTTAATGGTGATTTATTTAGCGGTGCTGATTGTGTCTTTAATAAGCCTAAAGGTGGTTTGAGAAGTAGGTTAAAAGCCACTTGGTTATTTTTTAAAAAACTGGAGGGTAAGTAAATGAATTACGATCAAATAAGATTCACATGCAACAAACTTGGTTTTTCTGAAAATAGAATTAGAGCTTGCGAAGCTGTAATAGTGCGCGAAACCAGTGCATATTCAGCGGAAGGCATTTACACGCTACCAAGAGGTACGGTTAATAGAGATACTATTAAATGCTCTGAAAAGTGGGGTGAATTATTACAGGATGCGCAAGCGGTTAATGATTTACTGATATCTGCATAACCTAGAGCTAAGAAGTCGCTAACTGCGGCAAGTACAAAATTATTGGAGAATTACAAATGAAATTAAATAAAAAACAATTACGGTTAGCGATCTTTTTGAGTGTGTTGTTAGTTGGATTGACTGGCTGTAGCGATGCTCCGACAGCTAAAGAATTTGAGATAGCGAGTAAGTGGTGTGACGACTTTGGTGGCGTAGAAAGCGTAACTAGCGGTGGGCTTAGCGGACTAAGAGCTAGATGTAATGATTCAAAACTAATAATAGATGATCAATCCCACTAACCTAGCACTAAACGGTTGCCTGCTCGGTGTTGAGTTGGCAGCCAACAGTTATGCAATCCGATTTGAGTGGGTTGTTATATTTGCCGTAAACAAAGAAAGAGGGTTTGAAAATGGAATACGATTTAATACCAGAAAATATTCTGGAAGATTTAATTAACAGAGGGTTAACTAGAGAGGATATAGAAAACAGTACACCTCAAAAGCTATTTGATGAGTATTTGGCATGGAATGGGTTTATAGGCTGGGCTGGAACTTTTGCCGATGCGATAGATGATTTACGAAGCGCACAAAAGGCAATATAACCCTTAGTACAGCGGCAAAAACTTACACAGCCGCTTAATTGATAACCCAACCGACAGTTTTTGTCCGTTGATACGTGTTGTTAGTTTTGCTGATGGCACAAACCGATTAAAGAAAAAGGATAATATAATGGGTAGAGAAAACCACTGGGCGCACATGTCAGCGCCCCTAAATGAAGACATGCTTGCTGATGTGATGGAGTTACACCAAGCTTTAGCGTATATGCATTCACAGCATTGTTGCGGATGTAAGCACCCTGCTTGCAATACCTGTGGTGATGATAAAGAGAACTACGAATTAATTGAGCGTATAAAAGAAAAATACCAAAAAACAGACTCTTGGAAAGAAGTAAACTAACCTGTGCGTTAAGCGGCGCATGTTTTTGCGTCCGACTTGCACGGCGTTGTTAGATTTGCCGTACAGATTACTATAATAAAACAAATTAGGAGATATAAATATGACAGGTTTTCATAAGATTGAAGTGCAAGAGGTTGTCACAAAAACACGTGTAGTCAAGTTAAGTGTTGACGAGTACCCAAGCGCACAAAAAGCAGAGAAGTATATCGCGGAAGCGCTTGGTAATGTTTACACCAATCAAATTGGAGAGCTAAAAGATGAGAGTACGGAAATTTTAATAAACGGCTTTAACCTAGATGATTTTGAGGCAATCTAACCTTAATTATTAACGTGCTAAACGAAAGTTTAGTTTTATAGCGAAGCGGCAAACTGTAGTGTGTCGCGTTGAATTAGTTGTTAGGCGGTTCTATTATGAGTGATGATAAAGTTTTGACCTTTGATCTTGGTTTGAAAAAACAAAGAAAACGAGGCGTTAAAAAGAGAGAATTTACCAGATGTAATCATAACCAAATGCTAGCAGACGAACACAACAAAGTTTTAGAGTGTTCTGATTGTGGCTTTATTATGCACCCGTGGGATTACGTTTTTAACATGGCTAAAAAGGAGGAGAGTATATTTAATCATTTAAAATATACAAAAATGGAGCAAATAAAACTTAACGAAGATCTTGTTGAGTTAAAGCGAAAAATAAACAACGCAAAGGCGCAACTTAGACGGGCAACTAAAACCGCCTAACCACAAGCTAACGTGACGCGAAGCGGTCACATTTAAGCGCCTTGTTATGTTGCGAACTAACTAACGGAGAAATACAGATGAAACTTGATGGGCAAAAGTTAGTATCACAAATAAATAAAGAAATTGAATTTTACCAAGAAGTAAGGGATGGCGCTGTAAAAAGCGGATGGTATGAAAAAGCCGCTAAGTGTCAGTTAAAAATAGAAGGGATTAAAATAGTGAAGCAAATGATTGAGCTTGGTGATTACACAGTAGCAACATAACACTGTGAACACGAGAATTATTCTCGCTTTCTACAATTGTATACAATCTTAAGTTGTTGAAAGCGTTAGTGAAGTGCAGGTTGGCATGGTCCTCCTGCGGAAAGAAGGGTTTATGAAAAGTCATTTTATAAAAACAGATTATCAATTATTTTTATGGTGGTTACTGTTTGTGTACTTAGTGTTGATAGGTGTTATTAATGCAAACATTTAAAACAATTATTTGTAATACGGATGAATTAAAAATGGATAAGTTAACAATAAAAAGAGTTCACAAGCGAGATGATTGCACGTTAAGCGTCGTTATCGCTGGTGACTTTATGTGTAAGATGCTAGAGCTTCCCGATAAGGGTAATAAAAAGAATATTAGCTGCATTCCAGAGGGCGTGTATCAGGCTAAAAAAAGAATAAGCCCCGGTAAAGGTTACGAGGTTATAGAGTATATAAACGTTCCTAATCGAACTTATATACAAATGCATTACGGTAATTACACAAGGCAGTTGTTAGGGTGCCAATTGCCTGGTGTTGAATTTAAGGATTTGGATGGTGATGGAATACCAGATATAACAAGCACAGAGGATACGCTAAAAGAAATATTAGCAATAATGCCTAATATATTTACGATAGAAATTAAATAGTAAAAAGCCACTAGTATGGGTCTAGCGGCTCTAGCTATCCGTGGGTAACTACACAAAACAAAGCTATATTAACTTGTTTTTGATGACAAGTATGTAGCTGATACATGAATTTCATCACCAGCAGCAACAGTTGCTCCGTCATAGTATACACGTATAGATGTTGAGTTTTCCACTATTAACCCTGGTACTGTCAAAGTACCACCACCAGCAGGGAAATAAGTAATACTAACCGCGGCATTACCTGAATTGTCCGGCTCATTTGAAGGTGCAAATGGCAAGCCGTCTATGTTAAAAAAATCACCAGTTAAGCTAGCAACAGTATCAACATCAACGCGCCCTGTAACCACAACAGATGAACCCTGTCTAGTGTAAGCTAAAACATCAGCATCAGGTAAGAGTGTTAAACTTCCGCCACCAGTACCAGCAGAGGCGGTGACAGTGACGTTTTTAACTGTATCTGGAATCGGGATTCCGTTTTCAGATAGGTAACTGTTATTTAATACTCTGGTTGTGCCTGATGCCGCCAAGGGCTTATCAAGTGTTATGTTTGAGTCGGTAGCGTAAACCCCATTAGTAAAGCCCGGGGTTTGTCCTGTTTGGCCTCTAATGGTTACGTCCGATGTGTCGACTTCTAACAGGTTTTCACCCCCTGCCTGACCTTGTGAGAACCAAGAGTTTATAGTTAAGCGTCTATTATTTACAACTTTAAGCCCTTTAAAAGAGCGTTCGATATAGTAGTCGTCGAGCTTGTTGTTAAATGTTTGTGCTGATGTTGGTCCGCCTCCTTGAATCTCCATGCAAGTAGAAACCTGTCCTAGTGGGATTGTTTCGTTAGGTATAGCTCCGCTTCTTTCGTAGTTTTGGCAAGTAATATTGCTAAAGTCTGTGCCTTGCACTGCACCCCAAAAACCAATCTCGCCGCGTCCGCCATTCGACTCCTTATCCCCATTAAATAAAATGGTATTGAAAGTATTTTGGTTGTGGAACCAGCCGTCTCCAGCGTTCCATGTACCCGGTGGTGACGGGTTATCTTGATCTTCCATATCATCGTTACGCGCCAATTTAATGCCACACAAGTTACCGTTGTATGACATATTGGAAAAGTTATTCCACAAACTAAATCGCCAGATAGTCCCGAACTTAAACCACCAGATATTCACGTTATCAAAGTCACAAAAACGCACCTGCCCTGTGCTATATAAAGCCGATCCGGTGTATTTAGTTCCGCCATCTTCGCCACGTTGAGCAAGAAACAAGTCACGCATAACAAAGTAATCGTTGTGTGTGATCATGTTTATAGTTTGGTCTGTAAATATCTCGGTTCGTGTACGTCCTGCACCTTGGAATATTACAGAATTTATACCAGTACCATCATTGTTGGTTGGTATGGTTACGCCGGTATTTAGGTAGTATCTACCAGCCTCAAAACTTATAACACTGCCGGTTAACGATGCATAATCAACAAGCGCTTGCAGATTGGCTGAGTTATCAAACCCAACCGCACCAATAGCAGACTTTTTAAGCCCCCATTGCGCGGCTTTAAGGTCTGAATCAACAATTAACTGTGCTACATTTCCGTTGAATAATAATATATTGCCTACGTCATCTGGAGCGCCACCAAAATCCGCTTGTTTAACCACGAGGTAACTAGCTGCACCAACTGTATCAATTGGTGTGTCTGCATAATAAGAGCGCGTTTCTACATGGTCACCCGCTTTTAATGTTGATAGCCGCAAATCTGCTACTGAATTAAATATACTCACTTTATAATCCTTTTGTTGATTCTGTACCGTTATTAAATAGAGCTTCTAAGTTTGTATTGGTTAGCAGGTTTTGAGCAATTAAATAGTCAACACCTGCTATTGTGTCAAGGTCATCTAAATCGACACTAGAGGCGCTCTTTAAATCCTCATGAATATCTATAACAAAATCATCTGTAGATTTTCTTATTGATATCCGGTCAGCTTGGTCTATTCGCTTCATAAATGCGCGCTTAGTTATTACACGTATAACGCCAACCCCTTCAACGCCTGACGTTACCATTTTATGTGTTGTTTTGCCTTCGCTGTCTTTTATTTCATTTATTGTATTCATAGTATCGGCCTTACTAGCACATTAAGATCTATTGAAGTGTCCGTGGTGGTGGTGACATAAAGATTTAAGCTGTTTTTAATTGAGTAGTACGTATGCTCAACTGCATTCCCTGAAATAGTTCCACCCAAAATCACTATATTGGTTGATGACGGGGTGTATGATTGGTTGAATATATCGACTCCATCAATCTCAAGCCGTATCACCACTGGCTCTATTGTAAAATTTAAAAACTCTAACTTTTCAATAGTGTGCTTTCCTGTTAATCCTAGTGCTAATGCTGGGCCACTACTGCCATCTATCCCCGTAAGGAACACTACAGGAGAAGTCCCTGCGCCTTGAGTGCTTAATCTTGATATGTCTGGAGCTAACTGTGGCACCCCTCCACCGCCTACTAAATCACCTGAATCAATAGCCATAATTAAACCTCCCAATTGCCGGTAACGGCATTAAAAATAAATTCAAAACTAACTCCTGCTGTTGTTAAATTAAATACTGTGTCGGTTGGATTTCCGTTTGCTGGCTCTATAACTTCATCATCAGAGCCATCAACTGTTAATGTAGATCCTATTACACCCTTACCAGCAACAATACTAAACCTTTCACCGCCAACAAAACCCGTTACATCATCCATAGTTATAGTTGCATTAGCTGTAGCAAAGTAATCAAACCCTACCGGCGTTGTAGATACGCCAGATACGGGCGCTCTCTTTTTTAGGCTTGTTATTGCTGCGGCGTTAGTGCTTATATTTGATGTATTAGTTGTAATTCCAGTATCTAGTTCATTAATAGCGCCTTGAACTTCTGTAGATGATACGTTGCCAGCAGGAACGTTAGTTATTTGTGATGCTGTGTAATCTCCATTAGCAGAAGCAACCGCACCGGTTCGGCCGTGAACACTAATAACCTCACCGCTTTCTATCTCAGTAAATCCTAAAGCAGAAATAAAACTCCCATCTGGATAGCTTCTTGTAAGCTCAATAGTTGAACCGTCTGTAACGCTGTAATCATTTACCTGTGTTCCTACATCTTTTAACAGTTTACCTTGATCAACATTCTGACCTTGTATGTATATGATCGCTGTATCTGCCATTACAGATGAAAGGGTTACGGTAGTTTGACCGTCTGTCAACTCTATAGTATCGCTTATCGTCGAACCTCCTTCTCCTTGTGAACCGTCAGCAATCCGTATTGCATTAATGGTTTCATTAGCGTCTGCCTCTGCTTCGGTTGGGAAGAGGTACATATCAAATAAGCCGCTAATATACGGGATAACCAGAGCATCACCAGAAGAGACTAAAAAACCGTCAGCGTTAACCTCTAATTTAGCAACTTGACTTGTGCCGTCTGACATTAAAGCCATGGGCTTAGGTGTTGTTGTACCTACTTCATATGCTTTTATCCAGTTGCTCGGATAGTCTCTGTAATTTATCGCTACATGGGCGATTGGTAGAAATGCCATCTAGTTTTGCTCCTGTGTTGATAGTGCTGCGCCTGTGGCTAATGCACCACCAAGACCTAATTCATCTATTTTACTTTGTAGTTGTGCGTCTATAGTGGTTATTGCTCTGGCTGATTTTGCTGCCTTTCTTTGTATTAAAAGGTTTCTGATAGGTTTCGATTCTATTATACCTTGAACAATGCCGGGCGTTAAAGTTAACCCGCCACTGACTATGGCTGCCGGTAATACCAACTCTTGACCTGTTGGCGTCGTCACCTTAGCGTCTTGAGCGCGTCTAGTTTTAGTTAATTGATCTCTTAGTGCGAAAATAGCCCTCCTCTCATCTGGATTAAACATTTTCCCTATTTGATTCCTTGTTTTATTTAACTGTTTAAGGAATTTATTAGGGTTAATGTCGTCACCGTCGATAGAAGATTTATCTAAAGCTCTTTGTAATACTCTTTGTTTGGCTGCTTTTTTTCCCGCCTCATCTAAATTATTAGCTAAGAATTCAACGTCTGAATTTTTACCGCTAAACAGAAGAGTGTCAACAACCTCTGGGGTTGCCGCGCCGCTCTTGATTATTGATTTAGCGCCTTGTTTATTAGCACCTGTAGCAAACTCTTCAATCGTTGAGTTAGCTTTTTTCCACTTATCCGCAAGAACTGGATCTGCATTTTCCGCAAACGCTTTCATATCGCCTGATAATCGACCATAAACACGCTTTAATAATCCTGTATCTGTATTTCCTTGCACTGGAGCGCCGCGCTTAACTTTTTCTAGGTTAGCCCCGACACTTGATCGAATCTCTTTGACTAACTCAAATGATAAGTCGTCAGGGGCATCTAGTAGCGTTTGCATGTCATCAATAACAGGTTGATTAGCAAGAGTGCCTTTTTTAGACTCTCTTTCTATTATTTCCTGTGCGAATCTCTTAGTATTAGCTAACGGAACAGCGCCAAGCCTATCTAGTTTCGCCGTTGACTCGTCATACAACTTACCAATAGCTTGCTTAGACGCTTGAACAGAATCTTTTAAGCCTTGGACAATACTAGCTTCAAAACCTGTCCCTTCTATAACATCAAATTGATTAGCTAAATTTTCAACAGCCTTAACACGTTGTGCTTGCTGGCCTTTACGCTGAAATCCTGCAACCATCTCTCCTTGGCTTTGCATCATTCTGCCTAACCTAGTTTCTGGCGGGATAACATCACTAGTGAATGTTGCAATCCCTGTATCCTTATCAATGGTGGCAATATCTGTGATTGCTGTTCTTTTTGCTTGTTCTTCAATAGGTTTTAATGCCCTACCTGTTGCGCCTTTTTTAATTAATCCACCACCTGCAACCTCTGCGATAATATCAGGGATAATATTAACAAATGTAGCAAATGCAGGGCTACCTGTTAAATCTAAGCCTTGCTGACCTGCTGTCTCTTTGAATTGCGAAACAGCATCTATCAAGGGTTTGGCTGGCTCAATAGCGCTTGCTAGTTGATTTAATGCGGCCTCGCCACCTTGTGAAGGGTCTATTCTAAACTTTGATTTAACTTGCTCAATTAATTGAACAGGGTCATTGTCGGTAAAAGGATTTAATATATCTACTAAAGCAGTTAAACCACCAGCACCAGTACCAATAACATCACTAGCCAAAGTAGCTGCCCCACTGAGTCCTCCAGAAACCTGGTCAGCAATGGTTGTTTCTCTCTGGGGTGTAACTTCATTTTGAATTACCTCTGGTTGTGTAGGTTGCGCGGGTTGCTCTTGCTGCAATAACTTTATCTTGTCAGCAAAAAGCCTAGCCGCCTTAATATCACCCTTTCTATGCGCTTTCACTAAAGCTTCTTTTAACTGGTTTATGTCAGCCATGTTATTAAAAATACTCCGCTAATATATCTTCATCACTTCTTTCGTCGAAGCTTGCGTTTTTTTCTAAGTATTCAGCTATGGTTGTCTTACCCTTACCCAAAGTGATCGCCATTTTGGTTAGCTCTCTAGATAGTTTGACCTTCGCTTTTTTTCTATCAATAAGCCATTTTTTCAATGCTTTAGGCTGCAAGTTTCTAGGCATAGCTGTATCCATAGCTAGTTTCAATTCACCCTCTGAAAGAGCGCCGAAAGTTGTCGCTGAAATAACATCAAGACCCATTCTTTGCGCTGCATTTTCTAAAGCGATAGTTGACTCTCTAAATGATGGGAGGTATTTATCTACAATACCAGTTGAAGCACCTTTATCTATTTCAGATATAGCCTCATCAATAGTTGATATTGATGACCTAATACCTTTTAGTTGGTCAAATGATTCTTTAGATACTTTAGCTGCATCACCTAACAATGAAGACCTTAATACTGCTTGCTCATCTTGTTCTGGAGTTCTACCTTTAGCGCCTTTGACATCAACTCTTTCTGATTCACCTGTATTTCTGTCGGTCTTAATTATAAATTTTTGGCCTGTTTCTATATCTGTTTGGACGGGGGATATTTGCGGGGCAAACTTAGCCTGAGGACCTTGAGTCGTTAAAGTATCGTCAATCTCTTGAGTTAACAACGCTAAACCTTCCGGCGTTTGAGCCTGTAAAATATCATCATCAATGCCGCGAGTATCAACGCCTGCATTTTGAAATTGTAATTTCTGTCTCTGTAACTCTTGCACTAACGCTTGAGGGTTATTTAGTACAGGACGTAAAGCATTAGCGTAACTAGTAGCTATCTGTTGTGCTTGTTGCTGCTGGTTGATTAGTTGCGATTCTGAACCAGCCGCGCTTTCTGCCGCTAGTAAATTAGCTGGTTGTTGCGCTCTAGCTAAATCAGTTTGTAACTGTAATTGCTCTTGTATTAGCGGTGCTTGCTCTCTACGAGAGTTTAGTAAGTCTTGCTGCTGTAAGTTTTGTATGTTTTGCGCGAATCGCTCGCCTACATTTAAAGGCTGTAGGTTTAGCGCAATACGACTGTCTATAGCCATTAAAACAACCCTCCGATAAGGTCTTGCACTCCTTTGTTGCCAACAAGCTGAGCGCCTATGTCCAGAATGTTTCCGCGCCTTGCCGTCTCTGCGTTTTGTTCTGCAATAGTTCCAGCCGCTTGAGTTGCGCCAGCGCCTGTAATGAGATCGGTTAATTGTCTTGTTGTGCCTTGCTCGATACCAACTTGTTGACCAGCTACATTCTGACCGAGATTTAACAGGCTTAATATATCTTGCCTTTGTCGATCAATGAACGGTTGAGCCGCTACAGCTCCAGCGCTTTGCAACCTCTCCAGTGTATCACCGGCGGTAATTCTACCTCTTGAAGCTGCGTTTTGGTTGATATCCTCTGTTAATGCCTGTCGGCTTAAATTGAACAAAGGATTATTAAAGGCTAATTGTGCTTGTGCTCGTGGATCACCTAAGAATCCAGCTAAATCTATGCCTTGCTGGCCTACGCCAGCGAAAGGCTGCAAAAACTGCTGCGATGTAACAGCGCCTTGCTCAGTCCTTTCTTGCGCTTCTCGAATTGCTGCTAATTGTTCTTCTGTAGATTGACCGGCAGCACGTACACCGCCTGACCCTCCGCCAGCAATAGCGCCACCAATAGCAGACCCAAGAGCAGAGCCCGGAGCGCCACCAAAGATACCACCAACAATAGGCGCGGCAATTCCTGCCACATCCTTAACCACGCCACCTAAATCGGATAAAAACCCCATATAAACCTCTAAATAAATTATTTGTTTATGCTATGAGTCCAAAAGGTTATTCAAGCATTTACATTTTAACATTGTTCGTTAATTATCGCTAATTTCACTAACTGATAGGAAAGCGTTAAAAGCGTCCGTTGTTGTTGATTGTACTTTTATCGTGAACCCTGCGTTTAATTTCTGTGTCGGTAACTCTTTAACAATCCAGCCCTTACCTATTCCTGCGGCTATCTTATCCCTAACCAAAAGAAAATTTGTTGTGCCATCATTAACATATACTGACAGGTCTAGTATGCTTGTCGATGCGTTGGTTAGCACTAAGAAAGCTGTACTTACCGTTGACGCTGGTACAGTGTAATCAAGCGTAGTCAAGCTGGTTGTTGCTATTTGCTCTATCGAGGCATTCAAAGGAGTTCTAGCCATCTATAAATCCTCTTTCCAAATCAACGTGGTGTCAATACCGCTACCACCCCCGCCGTTAGATGATGCTATTGAGTATGTTACCCCTGGCAGTAACGATTCCATAATCACCATCAAATCACCATCTACAGTTCTTTTGTTGCTAGCAGTGAAGCAGGCAACAACTTTACCACCTAAAAGCAAATCTACATTGCTAGTGGAATACTCCATTAAAGAATTCTGCTCATACCTCTCGAACACCAAAGCCCCATTAACTATCGGATTTTCTATTATCTCAAATAGCGTGGTACGATTAGAGTCTGAGGTCATAGATGCTTGTATTGGTATTATTTCAGCTCGATTCGCTTCACCATTAAAAGTTAGCCTGTTTCTGAAGGCTAAAATATTTACCTTTGCGTTTCCAACACCCTCCCTTCGATAACATATAGCCTTTGGCCTGCCGTCATAATGAATAATCCCTTCTGTAAACGCTCCAGCACTAGCACCCTTAACCTGAATGTCAGTAGTGTTACCGGCGTTTCTAGCAGCCCACCCAATACGGAATATAGGGTTAGACACGCTAGGAACGATGTCAGTGCTTTCGTAATGTAAGGTATGTACCAACACAAACCTTGAGGTTAACGGGTCTTTAATCCAAAAGAATATACCCCCATAGCCTAGATATTGCGCCTGTATTTGATATACATTACCTAGAGTTGGGGTAATAGTTACCGACTCGCCATTCCAATCTTCTTGATTAATCCATGTCTCTGTGGCTAATACACCACTTTTAATTTGAAACCAAGCACCAACAGCAGTAGCGCTAGTAAATGTAAACGCACCACCACCAAAATCTGGTAATTGCGCTAAAGCATAAACGACACTTTCAACAGAAGTAAAATTATATCCGGGTACGTTAGCGTCTAAGTAAGTCGCTATTTCATAAGCGTTGTGTTGCGTGGTTCCTGCCGTTATAGGTACTGTATACGGATTACCATCTATATTTATGGTCGCACTCTCTGAGCCGCCTGCACCTGTTGTAAGTGTCAACTCTTGGTTTTCTAAGTCGCCGCCGCGAGAGTGGACAATCCCAAAATCAACACCGTTATAGCCAAATGCAAAACTTGCTTCTGAAGTTATAAATCCAGCTTGTTGAGAGCTGTTTTCTACTCCTTGGGTGAATATCGCTGATATCATACATCTTATGCCTTGCCCTGCTCTGTATTGAATCTCTCTTGATGTAACTATTGCAGAAACATTATTCGCACCCGTGCCAGTTGAGCATATGAAGTTAGAGTTGGCTGTACTGGTTGTCCCACCTAGATTAACGGGCAACACATCATCTAATAGCCCGTAATGCGCGGTTACCTGCATGACCGGAGTGCTTTCCGCTGTCAGTAGTTCGTCATAC
>TARA_R110002020_G_scaffold73742_7_pt1 | contig 12455 bp, 15 predicted proteins | sample TARA_R110002020 | Tara Oceans TARA_R110002020 (sample SAMEA4396489) | marine metagenome | biome: Westerlies Biome; feature: [MES] marine water layer (ENVO:01000295) within the mesopelagic zone...; material: water (ENVO:00002006), including particulate matter (ENVO:01000060) such...
CTTGTTTCCATAAAGAGCGCCACGCTCAATCAAATACTCTGATATGCTCCCTTCGGCTTCAGCCTCAACTTCGTCTGGTCCAACGACGAGACGAAAAACCTCTAAAGTGTTTTCTTCTTGCGTAAACATTTCTGCCTCACCCCACTAAAATAAAATTATGCTTTACAGAACGGGTAGAAAATCCCCACTGCTCATCATAATCTAACTTTGTTATATAGGGGCGGTTAATATGTACCATGTCTTCCGGCTTAACGTTCCAGCACTTAATATCGGTTGACTGACATGTCTCATCAATTGCATTGATGATCCAGTATGTACGCCCTCTCTTCGTCTGACGTACCGTAACACTTCTCGGTATGAGCCAGCACAATTTCAAATCCTCATCAAACTGAGCCACAGGTGGTACACAATTGTGTTCGATCCGTGCGCGGACTTTCTTGTCCATCACTAACTCAAAGGGAAATATACCCGTCAACGATACAATATTCTCAATTTTCTCCTCCTCTGTGAAGTCTGGCTCACTAATAAATTCCTGGATGTTATCCTCTAACCTTTTCTTGTTCTTTGGACGATCATTTACAATTGATAGCCATAAGTGTCGGCAATGCTTAAATCGCTGATCTACAATGGAATCGCAAGCCCCCGACCGCACCAAAACATCCAATGCTTTCTTATTTAATTTGGAATAACTCACGTTCTCATTGAATAGAAACTCTTCTACAGTGCGGAAAGGTCGGTTATCCAGAATTTGGTCCATGGCTTTCTCGCCCAGACCCTTGATGGAAGTCAAAGGCTGAATGAGGTCCCCAGTTGGAGAAATGTCCCACGTTCTTCCTGAAGTATTTATCTCAACTTCTTGAATCTCATACCCTAAGTTTTTTACAACATTGATTGCTCGCTCTTTCTTTCCTTCTGGTTCTTTATTTAAGAAAGCGGCACACCACTCAGCCGGATAATAATTTAAAAGCCAAGCGCACTGATAAGATAGAATACTATAACCCACAGCATGGGACTTATTAAAACCATAGCCACTAAAATACTCAAAAGTGTTCCATAGGTCTTGGGATTGTTTTTTACTGATTCCCTTCTCTGTACATCCAGCCACGAATTTATTATAAATTCTAGTCTTATCCTCTGCACCTTTGCCTGTTCCTTTCTTGGTCAATAGTTTGCGTAACAAATTACCCTCGTCCAATGAAATACCTTTACCGAGGCGATGAGCCAAAAGAGCAATCTGTTCCTGAAAAATCAAAAAACCATAAGTCTCTTCCGTCACATCTTGAACGATTGGGTGAAGGTATTTGATGTACTGAGGATTTTCTTTTGCCTCTACATAATCTCTATCCACCTTTGCGCCAAGAGGTCCCGGTCTGAAAATAGACGTGATGGCAGCAATATCAATCAGGCTGGTTGGCTTGGCTTTCTTACAAAATCCCTGAGCGCCTGCTTCCGTGAACTGGAAGACCCCAGCCCATTTGCCTTTGTGAAAGATACTCTCATAGATACTTTGATCGTCGAAATCAATCTTGTCTGGATGGAGATGGTTGTCATAAAATTGCTTTACGTCGGCGAAAGTGGGGTTTGAAACTCCCTTGTGTCTTTCCAGCACTTTTCCAATCGCATCTTCAATCATTCGTAATGTACTCAAGCCTAAGATGTCAAACTTAATAAAGCCCATGGGCTCAAGGTGTCTTACATTTTGACCCTCAGTCCATGGAGTCTGCCTTACTCCCCCGCTATAGATAAGGGGCATATATTTATTTAAGTTCTCTCCCACGACGAGACCACCGGCATGACGAGAACAAGATCTAACCTGACCGACTAAGGTGCGAACATGAGTTTCTACCTGTGGGTAATCCCGAAGGAATTGTTGCAACGTCGTACTATACTTCATCACTTCATCGAAGGTGGGGGCATATATTCCCGTCTTGATGCCGTGCTCTTGCTTAGCAGGTCCGATTGCTTCACCCACCATTTTGCTAGTTACCTTATTTACCTCTTGAAATGGTATTTCATAGAGCTTAGAAATATCTTTTATCAAAGAGCGTAATTGCAAAGTATTCCAATTAGAGATAGGAACAACATTATCTTCCCCCCATTCTTTAACAAGCATTTCCTTGAGAACAAATGGATCTGACACATCGTAATCAATATCAGGATAATCTTTGGCATCGGAGCGCAAGAACCTCGAAAAAAGCAATCCATACTTAATGGGATCAACTTGAGTGATACCCAAGGCATAGGCTACAAGCGAGCCGCCTGCGGAACCACGGGATGGACCAGTCAACTGAGTAGACGTGGCTTTGTCGGCAATAGCCTTCATCGTAAGAAAGTATCTACTGAACCCCCGATCTTTTATAACTTCTAACTCATGCTGAAGTCTCTCCAAATACTCAGGAGTATGTTTGGTTTGTGACTGAAGTCCGTTCGATGCCGCAACACTGAGAGCAGTATCTTCGTCCATTCCGTCAGGAATAACAAAAGAAGGAAGCCTAACCGTGTTGTCGGGATAAAACTTCTCAATACGATTATGAGCTATGTCATAAGTGCGCTCAATCGACGCACGAATCAGGTCGTCATCATATTTCTCACCCACTAAATCAGAGTATTTTTTATAGGATTCCCACATCTGATCTCCATTCTTGGGGTAGAGTTCGTGCGGAACCTTATCTAAGGATTCAGGCATCTCACCGTGAAATGCTGCCAAGCCAGGATGAAGTCTTTTATAAAGCTCACGGTCTTTCCACACTGTAGGATTATAAAAATGGCTATCACAAGTCGAAATCAATGGGATCCCATATTCTTTGTGCATTCGTATAACTAACTGATTAAGGTTGTGCTGGTCTGGACTATTCCACCACTGTAGTTCTCCATGCCATCTATCGCCCAAAATACCCATCATATTTTCGGTTGTTGTTCGCATAGCGTCCAGTATCTTTTCCTCTCCATCGTCTTTATTTTTCCAATAATCTGTGGCATAAATACCACCCAAACACGCACTAGAGGCAATGACCCCTTCTCCATGTTCACGAAGCATTTCTAGATCAAGGCGCGGGAAGCGATAGAAGTTTCCGGGCTTATAAGACTCGGAGACCAGCTTGAATATATTATTTAATCCTGTTTGGTTTTGTGCTAAAAGAACAAGATGAGAACGGCGGCTCAGATTGTCCTTTACTTTTTTAGATGATACCTCGTTCTCTACGGCAAAGCCAGTATTGGCTTTTTCTTTTTTTCTTTTCTTGTCCGCTTTGGCTTCTTCATTAAGGATTTCCCACTCCTTGATGGAGGGTATAAAATAAGCCTCACATCCATAAATGGGTTTAAAGTTCTTTCCTTCTTTTTCCATTGACTTGGCGTGAAGAACTTGGTAGGCTAATCCATTACAGTTGCCATGATCGGTAAGAGCAAGCGCATCCATACCATTTTCATAGGCAAAGTCCATATGTTGCTGCGGGTATCCAATCGCGTCGAATGGCGAACCGGCTGTAGAATGTGCGTGAAGACCAACGAAGGGTATGGAAGACTTATTCATCTCCCCCATCATATAGGAATCCAAGAAACCTGTCAAGTCTTTTTATCACCTTTCTCTAAAGTCTCCTTCAATTATATAATTAATATAATCCTCGCGTAACTTGTGATAATTCCCCATTTCTTCGGCGGAGTTTCTAAAAGAATTGAGACACAGCAAATGAGGTCTTTCTTGCCAAACATCCTGGAACCATTGTAGGCTCTCGGCGGGGGTGACGGAGGCACCATCATACATTTTGCGGGTGAGGTGCCTACATGGGTCGAGAAATGACAATCCGGCTCGGCTACTTACCATAGCATGAAGGTATATAAAATGAAAATTACGATAACTGCGTAATTGATGTTTCATGCTGTGGGACAGTGGTTCCATAAATTCACTCCATACGGCATTACACCCCTCTTTACTGAGCGCACTTACAAAATGCGAAGGAACCTGAAGAGATTCGCTCCCATAGGTTAGGTAAAGCAATAAACGAGTATTCTCTAGGTGGTGTCCGTAATCACCATGACCAAATAACCGAAGGTCATTGACGACATTCAGCTTTTGACTCACAGACAGGTTATCAAAATCACTAAGAGAGGAGACATTGGATTCTATCGCTTGGTGTGAGCGGTATCCTTCCATCATGCATATGGGGTGGGATCCTCGGAAGAAATCGTTGACAGTCAAGTAGTTACCGAAAATCATATCATCATTCGCATACAAAAACCGCTCACTCAATTCGGGGATGCAGTGCAAGTGTGCCTCCACCACTTGCGAGTTGAATGTCTCTAGCTTGACCTGCGGACCCAAAATCTCATTTTGTTCTATGATGCGGGCTCCGTAAGCCTTGTAATTAAATTGAGGCTCTTGCTTACTTGTGATAATAAAAATATTTCGCAGCCATGGAAGAAATGTTCGCGCAGATCGAATAGAGAACTCCAGAGTTTTATAATCATAGAAACGATTTATCGAAGGGGTGCGGTGGCTGATTTTTTCATAACGAGAGCGCCAAGAAGGGTCAAGACCATCGACCCAAGTATACACCAGATCAATAGGAGCCGCGTCTTTCATTGATTACTTGATCTCCGGGGCTATGATTGAATATTTTTCTGAAGTGCTTCGATGATGGTTCTCAGTTCTTTGGCGATCTCATCATTGCGCGACTCAAAATGTTGATGCATTCTCTGACTCAAGAATGAAACCAATGATTTATAGAGGGCTTGGTGCGATTGGACTTCGGCTTCTTTTTTCGCTTCCGCAATCATTAAGTCTATCTCTTGCTGAGTGAAAGAGAGGGAAGGTGGTTTCGGTTCTGCCAAGGTCTGCGGTTGCGAGCTAGATTCTTTTTTTGCTTTGGTTTTTTTTGTGGGGGGCATAAATATTTTTCCTTTTGTCTCCTAATAAATAATCTACAAATAAATTAAAGCCCCAATTTTAATATCAACTACTTAAATATGTTATGGGCTTTGGAAGCGGCAGGCGGGGAGGGGGCACAAATGTACCCACACTGAGTTTCGTAGCTGAACAAACCCAGGTGAGCAGTTCCTTGGTGCCTTTCAGTGATGTCTCCCACGATCTCGGATCTGCAAACCAACGATGGTCTAATGTTTATACCGGCGACCTTCATCTAAAGAACGAAAGAGGGGATTGGACGATCTACGAAGAAGCGGATAAATTGATTGTAAAAAACAATTTAACAGGCGAATTTTTCAATTTAATGCTTGAAAAGATAGAAAAATGAAAATTCACTCAAAAACCTAAAGTGCTGTATATGACGAGTATGAGCCCTATACTCCCAAAAAAAAGTTTTTTTTCTTTGTCTTAAAACGATTTCAAGTTCTAGTTACAGGCTGGGCGCAAACGGCTTCAATGGGGATTGCCGGGGAACGTCTAATAAATAAAAATAAAAAAGAAGAATTATATTCTTGCTGGGCAAGGATAATAATTTTTTAGGAGAAAAATATTATGGCTGGAGATTATGGATTTAGGTCAGGTGGTGTGATTAGCGGTAGTGCGGCACGTCTTGACAGTACACTTCAAGTAGACGGAAATACAGACGTCGGTGGAGATTTAACAATAACAGGTGATTTGACAGTAAACGGTTCAACCGTTACTATCAACGCATCAGAAATGGTAGTAGAAGATAAGAATATTATTCTTGCGGATGGCGCGGCGAACGATGCGGCGGCTAATGGTGGTGGTATCACTCTAGAGTCTGGAGATGGCAACAAAACCATGCAATGGTCAAGCACGACTACGGCGTGGACCTCAAGCGAGCACTTCGACTTAGCGAGTGGCAAAACCTTTGGAATCGAGGGAGCAACTGTTCTTAGTGCGGATACACTAGGAAGCGCTGTGACCAATTCCTCTTTGGAAATGGTTGGTACAATCAGTGCCGGTACTTGGCAAGCGGACTCAATTGAGTCTCAATATATTTCGGAACTGAACTCATTCAGTACGAATGATTTGCAAGAAGGTACGTCAAGCCTTTATTACACGGATGACCGTGTACGAGCGGCAATGTCAGCTACAGATAACGGTGGTGATGGTTCATTTTCATATGATGATTCAACCGGTGAATTTACTTATACTGGTCCTTCCGACTCTGAAGTGCGAGCACACTTTAGTGGTGGTCACGCAATTGACATCGCTGATGGTGAGATTTCACTCAATGCGTCACAACTTACTTCATCAGCCCGAAATTCTATTTCGGTAACTGATAACGGTGGTGATGGTGCATTGTCATACAGTAGCGAGACTGGTGTTATTTCTTACACGGGTCCAAGCAAGTCTGAGGTACAAGCACACTTTACAAACGGTCATTTGATCGATTTTGCGCCGGATAATGGTGAGTGGTCTGTTAACGCAGCACAACTTACTTCTTCGGTTCGTGCTATGGTATCTGTTAATGATGCCGGTGGTGATGGTTCGCTTTCATACTCTGCGGGTGAATTTACTTATACTGGTCCTTCGGCTGCTGAAGCACGAGCGCATTTCGATGCGAGTGCGAGTGGTGATGGTTCGTTTTCATATGATAGCGGTACTGGTGTCTTTACTTACGCTAGCCCTTCCTCTGCGGAGCTTCGCGCACACTTTAGTGCGGGTGATGGTCTATCGGTAAGTGCTGGTGATTTCTCAGTCAACGTTGATGATTCATCAATTGAGACTAACGATGATACACTACAAGTTAAAGCACTTGGTGTCACTAACGCAATGTTGGCTGGTTCAATCGCGAATGCGAAATTGAGCAATAGCTCCGTTACCGTTGGTGCTGATACAATCGCCCTTGGTGGTTCTATTAGTGATATTGATTTGAATGGTGCTGGTAGTTTGATTCTAGACGCAGATGCGGATACATTAATCCGTACTGCTGGTGATGATGATTTACGTTTAGAGGTTGGTAGTTCTACTACTGGTCTAAAAGTATCCTCAACGGCTCTAATGCCTTTGACGGCGGGCATGGACCTTGGTTCAAGTGCCCAATACTTTTCGAATATATATACTGGTGATATGCATCTCAAGAATGAGCGCGGTGACTGGACTATTTTCGAGGAATCGGATCACTTGAGGATCCGAAACAACGCAACTGGTCAAACCTTTAAAATGGGAATGACTCCTATCGAAGAATAATTTATTATTCCTCACTAGGATGAGTTAAAAAGTCCTCCGTCCGATCAGTGATTGGACGGGGGCATTTTTTTATTCTTTTTCTACCAAGCGAAGATAGACAATGCTTGCAGTAAATGGTTTTCCTTCGGAATCCACAAACCTTTTGGGACCCGCATGTAAAAAGGGGCGCTCATCAATGAGGTAATAGTCGGAAGTGTGATCGCCAATCGAAACTACAACCTCTTCATTCGGTCGTTCTTTTTTCAGGCGTTTAATTAATTCATCAATTCTCATAAAAAATAACCCAAGCCAAAAGATACCGCACTCAAGGTAATAAAATTTGTAACCAAAAGAAATTTTAGTAAACGATTTCTAGCGTGAGATATTTGTATAAATTCATCAACTATCTCATCTTGCTTTAGTACCAACTTGTCTTCCACTTGCTTCACCTGCTCATCTAATTTAATGCGTAAATTGGGCAAAATATTGTTCGTAACCTGCTTACCAATCACTTGCCTCTCTTTCTCAAGATCTTCTTGAGCTTTTTTCATTTTTGCTGCTGCTGCACGTTGATAATCCCGTGCGAATCCGCCTTGTGCCATTATCCTACTCCTATCGAACCGGACCAGTTCATTTCTAGATCTCGTGGATCAATATCTGTCAAGCCAGCAATCACAGATGCCGTAGCATTCATGGCGCTGGATGTGTTGTCAACTCGTAAATAAAGTGCCGTCACTCTCCAATCAGCAGAGTATGACTCTTCGTTATTTAAAAGAAAATAATTTCCGTTCGCGATTCCTTTCTCAGAAAATCCCACCCTCAATAAGCAATCGGTTGCGCCCTCGGTTCCGATGTTTTTTATAGTAACAAAGCGAGTAACGTGTGGGAAAGAAATCTTCACAACATCGGACGACGGAGATCCGGCGACGGCTAAGGAAGAAGTTGTATACGGAATTGAACTAGCCTGGTATGAACCGACGTTTCCAATACCAGAGTTCCATGCTCTATACGTTGTCATAATCTATATCCTCTCATATCTATAATTAGTTTACTCTGGTTCATCCACTCCTACCTTTTTCCATGTCCGATACTTTAACATTCCCGAATGGGGACGATTCATCCCCTTACGTTCCTCGGATGCCAAATATCTGCAATAACCCTCCCATGTACTAATATCATAAAACCACTCCATCTCGATCCAAGTGGTGGGTTTTGTCGTATCAAGGTTCTCAAAGATATCCTTCAGGGTGAAATACCGACCTGAATATCTTTCTTTGAGGGGTAACTTTGTGGTGGGATACTTTCCATCACGTAAAGGAGAGTTAGGATCAAACTCTCCGGTGGCTTTTTTCCAAAACAACTGTGAAAATCTAGTAACCTCGCTAGCATCAAAGGCAAAGCCAATATACTCATTATCAATGACCGAATTTCCTTCAGGGGTGGTTAATAAAAAATTTCCTGGTCGGGATATGGTGTCTCGCCATTTGCGTATGTGTTGAGAAGGAAAAACGCCATAAGAGAAAGCTACATAATACTTATCTGGTGTTATCCATTTGGATAATTGGTAACAAGTTTTGTGGGCTACTTTCGCCCCATATATAACACTCCACACCAATGATTCTTTTTTGCGCTGATCTTTCGGGTGTATCTCTACATAATAAATGGGGATGGCTTTTCGGCTTTCACTCGGAAACTTATCAAACTTTCTCCCAATCCATGCTGGATCTTCTACCATTTCACCCAGCCTATGTTTTATGAGGGGTTGCATTTTAGAATCGCAGACAATCCAAATAGTTTCACAACCTGCGGTGGCGCATTCCAAAACTGCGCGTTCAACCGCTAAAAAGTTTTGAGCTATGGGCTGAAGAGAGTCGTGCCAAGGTAAATTAAAATCCAAACGCTGCCCGGACACAGGAACAATGCCAGCAAGATGAAACGCATTAACGTTAGTGATGTTTTCTTCATTAAAATATTCTTGAGACATAAGAGCCTAGGAGTTTATTGTTATCTATTATATCATCAAACGAGTTAGTGTTAAATTTTATTGTGTCCGTGGAATCGTAGATTGCTTGGTGGAGGGGTTCGACATCCCTTTTTGAGTTCTCTATCTTGACAGCATAGTATTTATAGCGACTTTTATCTAGCATATCACGACCGTTGCGAGCGCCGCGAATGCCTGCTGACTTCATCATCTTGAGTGTTTTGAACCTAGCATTGATATCAGAATAATCAAAAGAGCGAAGTTGTTTTTCCGTAAGATAAGAAACCGATACAGCATCTTTAAACACTTGATTACCGTCAACTCGTTCGGTGGGATAAAAAAGTATTTCTTTAACAAAATCTGACGAATCTTCTATCCAATCATATTCATGTTTCATCCCACTTCGTACATCAAACCAGTCATAAACTTTATATTTGTTTTCTGGTATTTGTGTGGGTGTTGGTAAGCCCGAGATGCCGTCGTCGGTAAAGATGACTAACTCCTCAAAGTTTACTTTTGCCATGCGAGCTTTGTGAGTGAAGACCTTAAGTTGTTTATCCCCTACTACCTTGATTGAAGAAGCTTTGTCCGCTATTGGATTTAATCCAGCTAATGTGAGATAAAAATATAGCTTTTCCCAAAGTACATCCTTACTGCTCCCAACGACCTTAGATGAATCGAGGGTTGTTAGGGTGTGCGCTGAGTTTTCTATCCCGAATAATGACAAATCTTGTTCCGGCATGAAACACTCAAACCGAGTGGGGCGATTAATGCGAGTATAAAAAAACGGCAAGTCATTTAAGAAAGAATACAGAAGTGCTTCTAGTGAGCACCCGATGACCACTCGTGAATAATCAAAGCTAATTTCACGTAAAGCCTGATGCATTAGGTCCTACCCGAGAGGCTCTAGTTTGGCACGAACTTGCTGAGCAATTTCTAAAGTAAGGACTGTTACTTCTTTCATTTCACTAATAATAAATTCTCGATTCTCGTTATAGGAGTCTTGTGCCATGACCCGGATGCCCTCTGAGCGAGCACACAGCTTCAGAAAGTCCTCTGTAATAAAACTGATCATATCCTTCTTTATCGGATCATCACCACATAAAGAAGTCGCTTCTGCCAATTGAGCGCTCGCCTGCAAATACTCTTGGGTGGTCTGTATAAAACTGTCTTCCAACATCTCCATCACCTCTTGTTCTTTATTATTCTCGTCCATAATCATCCTCGTATCTAGTAATGTCGTCTTCACCAAAATAATCTCCCGTTTGCACTTCTACAAACACTAAAGGTTTTTTGCCGGTGCATTCAATACGATGTTTTTGTTCTTTAGGGATAAAAAAGGAGCGACCCACATAGCAATCCAAGTGTTGACCCTCAAGAGTGACTGTGCCCTCTCCCTGAACTATTACCCATATTTCTGTTCGACGGTGATGAGATTGATAACTCAACCTTTGACCTGGTTTAACAATTATTTCTTTTAGTTTATAGTCCTTGCGATCTGCAAGCACCTCATAAGATCCCCATGGTCTCTCTTCACTGTTTTTTCGCTTTTTCATATGCCTTTACCGTAAGAGGGTACAGCCCCCTTGTTATTTCCAAAATGGCTTTCGCCACTTCTTGAATTTCTCCTTGCGCTCCCTTATGAATCCTCAAATCTATAAACTTGAGAATATTGTTTAAGTTCGCAGTCCCATAATACTCAGTATACATTGATTGTGGCAAAATACCACGTGCCTGTTCCCGACACACGCCGGTATCCAACAAATTATTATACAAATTTAATGCCACGTTATGAAACCTTCTTACGGATTCATGAACATTGCAACCTAAAATGGGGTGGGCTGATGCACCATCAACAAACTCCTTTTCATTGCTCGCTTGACGATTAGAATCGTGTTGCGTCCGATAAAGTTCAGGGTTATATAGTTCTATATTATACTCAGTATAACGTCGGCTAATTTCATTATAACTCCATGTTCGATGCCGGTGATGTTGTGACCTCACGAACAAAGGAACCTTGAACCGAAATGTAACCACACAATGCTCAAGGGTGGAAGTATGTCGATGCTTAATGAGATAGTTTATCAGTTTTATGTCTGATTCTTCCATCACATCTTTGTGCTTCCCGAAAGAAACACGAGCGGAATTCACCACTGATAAGTCTGAGCCCATATGCTCGACATACTCCACCTTGCCTATCCCGTCGCCATATAGATCAATAAGGCTAGTCATTAGTCATTCTTGATCTTGCTTTCGGCTAGTTTCACATAATATTGTTTTTTCATTGCCTCAGTTTTTGACTTGGGCTTAAACGCTTTCCACTTGTTATACATTTCGGTAAACTGGGTTTTCTTATTATCGATCATTGACCAATACTCTGCTTCGGCGTCTTCTACTACTCCCAATTCAGTATAGCCTTGATCTCCGCCAGCCCAAACATCCTTAATAGGTTGCCCGTCGTTGGTGTAGAGACGAATGGTGTATTCCTGTGGGTTATCCAGATCGGGTCCACCATACAAAAATGAATCTTGTTCATAGTCGGCAGCAAGCATTCGCGCTGTATCAAAAAGTGTCTTACCACTTGGTGGAACATCGCCACGGGGTTCTTCATAAGCCAACACTGAATATTCTTCTACCACTTCTCCCTCTGCTCCTCCTTCTTTGTATCCGCTACGGCGCATATCCACCCAAGGAAATCCAGACGCCTTAAGTCGAGTCTTTAGCATGTCTTGATTTTTATTGTTGGCAGCACGTTGAGAATCCTGCTCCGCAGGGGGCAAATCCTTGTCTACTCCGCGAAATGCGGTCAGCATGGCAAAGGGAATATTTTTATTCTCAATTTTATCCTTTACCCGCGAAAGTGCCGTCTCATTAAGTTGTTGTGTTGTTGGTCTCTCCAGTAACACAGAAGCATCTTGCCGAGCTTCACTGATTAGTTTTTTTAAATCTTCTACCTTCATTTTTCTTCCTTATTCGTCAATCACACCGACTACATAATTTTGGTGAATCAGCGTAAAGTCTCTATTGTCTATAGTGATATCCTCTATCATTGACTGATCTACTACGAGAGAGGCTTTGCCGTTTCGTCGTGCAGAAGTCGTAAAGACATCATCCATTGTGCCAGTCTGTGTTGCCCACGTAGGTTGCTCAGGATTGAGATCTCTCAAAAATCGATCACAATCGGTTGCTGCGCACACAAACTTAACCAAACCATATCTCTCTTGTTGTCCGACCTTAGCATCCTCCGGCAAAAGCACAGGGCTTAAATCTGGATTTTTTGCCTGCGGTATTTTTTGGACCAACAAGTGTTTATTGAAAGGCTTGAATTTACACACCTGGCATTTCCTTTTTTAC
>TARA_R110002020_G_scaffold240667_1_pt1 | contig 12448 bp, 10 predicted proteins | sample TARA_R110002020 | Tara Oceans TARA_R110002020 (sample SAMEA4396489) | marine metagenome | biome: Westerlies Biome; feature: [MES] marine water layer (ENVO:01000295) within the mesopelagic zone...; material: water (ENVO:00002006), including particulate matter (ENVO:01000060) such...
GATACGGCTAGCAGAAGACTCATGAATACCAAAGTCCATACTGATGTGGTACAGCGTCCGGTATTCACGCCAATAAGTCAGGGCTAGTATTATCTGCTCCTTAAGACTGAGCAAGCTTGGTCTGCCTGATTTGGTTTTAGATGCTTCATGCTCTTGCATGGCCTCAAGCATGTCATAAAAGGTGGTTTTATGAATGCCAGTGTAGCGTTTAAAACCAGCGTCACTTTGTTTGAGTAGCTTATCTATGTTTGGCATGGTTCCTAAAAAGTTATGAGCGTCTTCTTATTTTAATTCCCTTTGCTACTTTTGCAAGAGGTCTAATGTAAAATAATCAACATACTAGATATCAGCACCATAATCTAAATTATTTATAGGGTAAAACCATCATCAACTATGATATTTTGTCCGTTGACGAATTTGCTCGAGTCGCTTAATAAAAATGTCAATGCACCATTTAAATCTTCTGCATTTAACATTCCTTTGCTTAGACATCTTTTTTTATAAGCTTCTAAAAAATCTTGATTTTGATTGTCAAAAATACCACCTGGACTAAGAGAGTTCACTCTAATATTGTTACCAGAGAAATACTTTGCCATGTATTTCGTCAAGTGAATTAATCCTGATTTGATGGCAGCATACTCTGGTGGTGTAGTCATCGAGGTATTTTCGTAAATATCAAATTCAGGAGCAATAACCCCGTATATTGATGAAATATTTATGATGTTTCCATATCCTTGATCTTGGAAATATTTAGCAAATTGTTGAGAAGTCAGAAAATATCCTCCCAGATTCAAGCCTACATTTTCAACAAAGTCTTCGTACTCAACGTCGAAAAAATGCTTGCCATAGCGTTTATTACGAGGATAAGCATTATTAACTAATCCATCAATTTTCCCATACTTTTCATCTAGTTTTAGTAGACATTGCTGAATTGATTCTTTTTTAGTAATATCCATTTGAATAAAGTCAATATTCTTAGTATCTAATTCAAAACTAAGATCATCACAAACCCTTCGACCGCTTTCTTCATTTATATCTGCGATAATAGCTGTTCCTGAACTTTCAACAATCGCTTTAACGAACGAACGACCAATTAGTCCAGACCCACCTGTAACTACAATGATTTTATTAGAGAGCATACCACTATCCTATTTCTATTTAGTTTAAGCTTTTTTATTTTTCATAAGAAAGCTTACGATTATAAAATCAAGCTCACTGTCGATATCTATTGAACGCTCTTCGGGCATTATATATAGTCCAGTTTTACTAGATATAACTGCACTATTATTAAGAATCGCGCTTCTATGCCATACATAAATTGAAGCATTCATATCGAACGTCTCAGGTGCATCCTGCCTTCGTACCACGTTACTTTTAAGAGTTTTAGATAGCTCGACCATGCCACTATTATTTAACTCTACCATATTAAAGTAAGGGCTCCGTCGACTAGGTGCAGCTGTAATAACGTTATCAAAATCACCTTGTAACAATTTATCGAGACTATTTGTTATATCAGTGGCTTCTCTTAACGGAGACGTTGCATCCAAATCAACTAAATAATCAAACTGTTGATTATAATGTGCCTCACTTTTTACGAATGCGTTATTAATTACTTGTAATTTTCCAGCAGTGTCAGATGCCATTTCAGGCTCTCTTTTGAAGAATACCTCGGCACCATATTTGATAGCCGTTTCTGCAATTGCATCACTGTCTGTACTAACCACTATATGTTCAAATATATTTGCTGCTTTGGCTTGTTCTATTGTATATGCAATCAGTGGCTTACCATGCAATTCTCGAATATTCTTATTCTTGACACCTTTGCTGCCTCCCCTTGCACATATTGTACATAGAATCTTCTTCATTTATTTTGCTCCTGTACTAAATATATAGTTTCCATAACTTTCTGCCCTTCTTCAAAACTACAAGCATATTCCTGAAATCCTAAAATATCACGGTGCATACTTTCATAAGTATGATTCCTTTCAATTTCTGTTAAACTCAATTCTTCGTAGTAGCCATTTTTACATTTTTCTGTAAGAAGATTGTCTATCAAATCTACAGTTATTGTTTTTTTGAGGGTTTCAATCCGTATGCTTCTATGGGTAATTTTGCTGATATAATCTATTGATAGATTAATCATTGTAGACTCAGTAGTTTTCCCAATTATTACAGCTAAATCATCAGAGTCTATTTCTAAATCTGATTGATGAACCTGATAACTTTTAAGCTCACTTATTGACCCACATAGCCATTGTACATAGTCAATCTCATGACTTAAATCTAATAACACCCCGCCACCCTGCTCTTTATAGGCACTATAACAATTTCTATAATCACTATCAGGACGCCAACTAGGAAGGTACTGACCACAACTTACATTTGCATATATTATTGTTTCATTTCGGACAAGTGACTTTAACTTTAATAGTAGAGGATGAAATCGTAAAACATACCCTACAAATACTTTGTTACGCTCTATCTGTAAAGTTTTCCTCGTTTCAAAAAGTGGTTTTTCACAGAAGATTAACTTATTAAATAAATTATTTTCTAAAAAACTTAATTGTTCAAAATGCTTATTAGTTTCAGAACTAATAACAAAATAATCATAGGTATCCAAGTTGTCTACTGAATATAAACTTGAATAGCTTTTTACATTGTTAATCTGGCGTTTAGTTACAACATTAATCTCATTAAAAATATTTAATAGTGATAACACTTCATGATGGCGCTGCCCTATTGAACCGTAACCTATTATCAACGCTTTCATTTTATTTCCTTAATACATACCTGATGCGACATCTCTTTGAGCAAGTTCAAAATCAGCAATTCTGCCAACATCTAACCAATACTCATGGATTGGAAATGAGCTCACTTTTTCCCCTTGATCCATATAGCCTTGTAATACTGTTGGTAAGTCAACCTTTTTATCAAATGGAACTGCTTTTACTACATCAGGGTCCAAAACATAGATACCCGCATTGATAAAGCTCCGATGACTCGGTTTTTCAATCATAGATTGAACATAATATCCATCAATACCAATAACACCAAAAGGAACATTATGAACATACTCCCTAACACATATTGTTGCTATCGATTTGCGTTCGGTATGAAAATCCACTAAATGACCAAAGTTTATTTTAGTCATGACGTCCCCATTAATTACAATCATGGGTAGCTTAATTTCATCTTTAGGCAATAGTCCTAAGGCACCTCCTGTACCTAGAGGCTGTTCTTCATGTATATAGCCGATCGATACCCCCCATTTAGAGCCATCACCAAAGTAATCACGTATCTGTTCAGCTAAATAGTGAGTGGAAAAGTAAAACTTATGAAATCCATTTTCAATAAATCTATTAAGCGTATGCTCTAAAATTGGTAATTTTCCAATTTTTAACATAGGTTTTGGGCAATTATCCGTTAATGGTCGTAGTCTAGTACCAAAACCACCAGCCATAATAAAGACTGGATTATCTTTTTTAGGGTTACGTTCTAGATTGTCATAGGTAAACACATTTATTAAATGATTATCAGTATCTACAATAGGTAAATTTAAGATATGATTATCGTTTATTATTTTACTTACGTTTTCAAGAGTTGCTTCTTCCTCAATACAAATAATCGGTGATTTATTGGTGATACTTATTACTTTCTCCTCTAAAGGTAAGTCTGCTAACAACCCTCTTCTAACATCTCCGTCAGTTACTATACCTATTAGCTTATTGTTTTTATCAACAACAAATGCTATCCGGCAAGCATGCTCATTAATTACTCTCAATGTTGCTTTAATGGTCATATCCGGTGTTACAACAGCATCTTTCCACATAGTCATTCCTTCTAATATGATATTTTTTAATATTGTTAATTAACATCTACTTTGTTAAGTCATAAAACTTTTTATTAGTAGTATCAGACCAATCAACCTGTCTAAGTTGACTCATAATCTTAGGTGTTGCTTCACCTTCACCATAAGGATTAATAACTTTCTCAGCTTTCATTTGAAAGTCTTCAGAGACTGCAGTAGTCAAAGCATGGGTGATACTTTTTATATCTACAGCACAGTTAAGCATTGATGCCGCTTGTGTTCTACCTTTTTGTCTATCGCCAATATTTACAGTTGGCCGCATCATAGAGGGAGCTTCAACAATACCACTAGAAGAATTACCTACGACTGCTATGCAATACTTCATGGCAGATAAGTATCTCAACTGTCCGAGTGAGGTGAAAAGCGATATTCGTTTAGGATGTTGGTCACGCCAAAACTTTAAGCGCTCATTAATTTGTCTGCCACCTACATCAGCATTTGATAGCGTAATAATCGACTGAGTATTAGGTATAGCAAGTAAAGCAGATATCAAATTATCAATTTCAATGTTTACGTCAGATATACCAACAGTAACCGGATGATAAGTGACTAAAAAATATGGCTGAGATAAATCCAAATCAATAGATTCAGATAGCTCATTACGACTGAGTAAGGGCATATTTCTGATATTATCTATACCAATCGCACCTACTTCAAATACTCGCTTAGGACTTTCTCCTAGTTGTATAATTCTTTTACGATATTCGGACGTAGAAGAAAAATGTAAATGACTTAACTTGGTAATAGCATGACGAAAATTATCATCTAACGCACCTTGGGTAATTTCTCCACCGTGTATGTGGACAATAGGAATGCCGAATAGATTAGCGACTGTAGCTACTCCCACCATTTCATATCTGTCACCAAGTATGACAATAAAGTCTGGTTGTAAGAGCTCAAAGGTATCCGCAAGACCAATGCACATCATACCAAGACTTTTAGATACCCCTACTGATGTATCGCTACTTAATAGCATCTCTACTTTTGCATCAATCTTATAACCATCTTCTTCAATAGACTTCCAAGTCATACCAAATTCACTTGATAAGTGTGTACCAGTAACTAACAGCTGTAGTTGAAAATCATCAGATTGATTAAATGCTTCAATAAGTGGCTTTAATAATCCATACTCCGCTCTAGTCGCAGTGACAACACATGCCTTGATTACCATATAATTTTGTCTCCTGCTATATAATCTTTAGACACAGTAGTCCCAACAACATCATACCAAAACATAGGCGATATCCCGTCTCCAGGTCTCATTGTTGTTATCATATCTTCAGAGAGAACTTCGCCTTTTTGAATATTACGACTGGCCACAATACTTTTTCGAGCGATAGGTTTGTTTTTAAGTTCAGACGGCGATGGTTTTTTCACCGTACCTCCCATGGCACTCTCAATATTTCGTATGGATTCAACCATTAGCTTAAGCTCTTGCGGCTCTAATGATGCTTTATGGTCTGGTCCCGGTAAACTTTTATCCAAAGTAAAATGCTTCTCTATCACTTTAGCACCCATTGCCACTGCTGCTATTGGTACTTCTACACCATTAGTATGGTCTGAGTAACCGTAGTCTGTGCCAAAGGTGCTACCCAGTACAGGCATTGCTCTTAGATTGACATCCTGCCAAGGGGTTGGATATTCTGTATTGCAATGTAAAATACAGATCTCCTCTCGCTTACGCCCGGCATCTAAGAACACTTGTAAAGCCGCTTCAATCTCCGCTAGATTAGCCATACCAGTTGATAAAATAACTGGCTTATTAATCACTGCAATTTTTTGTAGATAAGGTAGATTTGTGATCTCGCCAGACGGTATTTTCCATACACCAATATCCATCTCCTTTAGAAAATCAATACTCTGTATGTCAAAAGCTGTTGAAAACCATAATAAACCTTTGTGTTCTGCATACTCTTTTAACTCATACAGTACAGATATAGGTAGCTCTAGTTTTTTTAGCATTTGATGCTGACTATCAGAATAACCCAAATTATTCATTTGATACTCAGCCATCTTAGCTGCTTTAGTCACCAATGAATCTGCTTGAAAAGTTTGAAACTTTACTGCATCCACTTTTGCATGATAAGCAGCATCAATCAACTCATATGCTTTATCGATTTCACCATTATGGTTAACTCCTGCTTCAGCAATAATAAAACACCTTTTACTCCACATTTTACTTATCCTTTCTTATTGCAGGAATACCAACCCATGTTCCTGCGATAGTGATATTTTTAGTAACTACTGATCCAGCAGCTATCGTGGTATTTGCAACTATTTCAATTGCTTGCAAGATTATAGCTCCTGATCCTATCATGCAATTTTCCCCTACCTTTACGCCACCATTCACTATCGCCCCTGTTGAAACATGAGAATGGCTACCGACATAAGCATCATGCTCAATTATGGCACCCGTATTAACGATTACATTTTCACCTATGAAAGCGTTTGCATTAATAGCTGCACCTTCAAGGACTATACTTCCCACACCAATTTTCGCAAACGGTGATACAGCTGCACAGCTAGAGACAGTAGAATTTTTGACCGCATTATTAATTACTAGATTTTCATACAGCTTCTGTCTTAAGGCGGAAGTACCTTTGATCATACCTACTGTGACAATAAACTCAGCATTTGGATGCTCTATCATTAACTGGGGTATATCATCGTCACAACCTATAACAGGGAACCCCAAAATATCCCCTTCAATATAACCATCAATAATCCCTATAACGTTGTGGCCGGACTTTACTATTGAATTTATGCAAGAATGACAGTGCCCTCCTCCTCCAACTAAAATATAATCTATCGGATTATTCGGATTATTCACTTTATAGTTACTCATAAGCTATCTAATAATGCGCTACTTGGAATGTTCACTAATCTCTGAGCAAACCAATGACTATTCTCTAAGCTACTGGTGATACAGTTTTCGTACATTGGAAGTTCAGTCATTAACTCCCAGACTGGACGAGTCATGACACCATTTTTATTAGTATATTCCAATAAATCGTTTCTCGCATTTATATCATCACAGACCACTGCATTTAGCCAATAATTTGAGTGCGCATTTTTCGGTTCCTTTACAAATAAATAAGGTGAATTCAAAAATAGGCTCTCATATTCTTTAGCAAGCTCTCGTTTGTTTATAACAAAATCTGGAAGCTTTTCTAATTGTGCACAACCTAAAGCAGCATTTAAGTTAGGCATTCGAAAATTAAAACCTGATTTATCATGAAAGAACTTATATGGATGAGGTTGTTTTGCAGTCGTAGTCAAATGCTTTAGTTCGACACCATCTTTTTCGGAGCTACATAATATGGCGCCACCACCACCGGTAGTTATAATCTTGTTGCCATTAAAACTTATAGCTCCATAACGCCCGAAAGTACCTGTATGCTGTCCCTTATAGCATGAACCAAGAGACTCTGCCGCATCCTCAACTAGATTTAAGTACCATTTTTCACATACTTCAGCTATTTTATCAATTTCCACAGGATGGCCAAATGTGTGCATCGGCACAACTGCTTTAATTTGTTGTCCAGTACTTTTCAGATAGCATTTATTATCCTCTTTGAGCATTGCATTATTATCTAGAAACTCAGCTAATGAATAAGGACACATACCTAAGGTATCTTTTGAAACATCTACAAAAGCACATTTTGCATTTAGCTGGCTTACTGCATTAGCAGTCGCAACAAATGTTAATGCTTGAGTAATAACAATATCATTTATACCTACACCACAATGGTATAGTGCAGCATATAGAGCACTTGTTCCATTTACTACAGCAATCGCTTTAGTAGACTTTGTATAATCTTTAAGTCCATTCTCAAACTCATCTACGTATTTACCTACACTTGAAACAAATGTACTTTGAATCGTACTAAGTACTAATTCGGATTCCCTATCGTCAAATCTAGGCTCATGTAATGGTATAAAATCTTTTGTCTGATAATGATCTCTAATAAACTCAATAATGTTATCTTTCATTACATTTTCCCATCCAAATACTTTCCTGTTTCTTTATGACCAAATTCTGGGAGCATATAAAAGAATAGTTTTACAAGCTCTTCTTTTGTCCACTTCAATGAAGTTTGCATCTCGTTAATCTCACTTGTAAAGCAATCTAACTTATCGTTCAAAGCTTGATCGATATCTACAGTATTCTTAATAATACCTAGGTTATTAAAGGTATTAAAATCTAATATCTCAGTATCTGTATAAAATTCTTCAAAGTCCTTCTCCCCCGTTGTGTCACTTTCAGTAAATAAACAAGGCCAAGTATTGTTAGTTACTTGAGAGTTACTCGAAAGATGTTCTCTGGCTTCTTCTTCAGATTTGCATAGATGCGGAGTAAAACCTTTGCTGTGTAAGTATTTTTCCGCAATATCTGCAAAGGTAATGAGATGTAAGTCTTCACTTAACTTTGGAAAGAAAATATCGCCTCTTTCACCAAAAATGCACGACATCAGACAGAGCTCTCCTGACTCTTGAGGAGTAACGAAATATCGTCTAATATCAGAAGGAGCTACAATAGGTTGATTCTTTTTAATTCGTTGCTCAAAGCCATGTAACAAGGATCCATCACTAAACGCAACGTTTGCAAATCTAGCTGTCGAAATATCAATTTCTTTTGAATATTTCAATAGGAACATTTCCATAATTCTTTTGCTCGCACCCATCATATTCACAGGGTTGGCAGCTTTATCTGTTGATACACAAAAATATTTTTTAGTACCATTATTTATCGATTGCTTTATCGTTTTCTCAGTATTAAATATATTTACATTTATCATGCGCATTAGTGTAAAAGCGTCTTTTTCACTACGCACATGTTTAAGAGCCGATAAGTTTAAGACATAGTCATATTTACCATCACTCTCAATAAACGCATCATACTCAGTAGATCCAATATCTAATGCAAATGTCTGAAAGTCACCTGCAATATAACCATAGCTGCTACGTAAGTCTCTAACAAGCTCGACCAAGTTATTTTCGCTAATATCTACTACATGCAGCTTCTTAGGTTGCCTTTTGAATATCTCTTTAGTAACAGCTTGACCTATAGAGCCTGCTCCTCCTATAACTAAAAATGTTGATTCAATAATAGCACTAACTAACTGTTCTTCTTTGTTATCAATATCTGTATCGAAAAGTGTAGCCTGCCTTCCGATTAACTCTAAAATATTTATCATCATATTTCCTATTTTCATTTAAATTAAGTCTAAAGGAATGACTCTATAAAAGAGTCTAAAGACTGTGTGCTATAAGGTTTAAGAAACTGTGGATTTTTACTCAAGTAGGACTGCCTAGATTTTTGTAGTTCTTTCCATTTATCTTTACATTCAATAAAATCTATTATAGTTTCTTCAAGCCCGATTTCACTATCTGTACCGATTGCAAGCCCAATGGAAGATAGATTAACTGAGTCATCAATAGCGTCCGAATGAGCGACAATAACATCTTTTCCAAAAATTGCCGACTCAAGTAGTACACTACTGAACAGTCCAATTACAATTTTAGATTCTGCCACCCACTTATAAGTGTCACTTTCTTTTGTAAGAATTTTTATGTTATCTATACCTGCAAGCTTTTGACGCATAATATTATATATTGGTAGCTCCTGATGTGGGTGAGGTTTAACTATTAACCTTAAATTATGTTTCAGGCAGATTTTTTTTAAATGGTCAGTAAGAGATAAGATAAGCTTTGGTGCAGAATGTTGCATAGCAAAAAATATATCATAGGATTTATTCTCTGGTTCCAAGACTTCCATAGCAGCTAGTCTGTCAAGGATATTAATTGATCCAACTCTATGCGCTCTACTAATATCAAAACCCATCTTTTCTATTATTTCTTCTTGTCGTTCATCTATAACGCCCATTTCATCAACTAAAGGTTTAGCATAACGTTTTGAGGTAGAGATAATCTGAGGTTGAATTCCGATAGTTTTAACATTTTTTTCATTGCTAATTATGGTAGTAACTCTGGATATAAGTGAGCGTTCCATAGAAGTATAGAAAACAGAAACACTGTCAATCATTCTATATAAGTCAGCAATAAAGTACATTATAGAATGGAGGTTTATACAATAAGCTCTAATACGCCCTTGTATGATATCTAATAGAACTGAAGGAACAGAGGGCGATAGCTTTTCAAAGATACTATTCGGTAGGTTTTCTGAGAAAAACTTGGAGTAACTGACAAATTTCTCACTATACTTTTCTTCGTAATTCGTTCTAGTCAGTCTATAGACTGTCGTATTAGAATAAAGATTATTATCTAAAAGATCTTTCTTAAACTCATTTATGAATTTATCATTTGTTAATGCTGAGTTTATAAAAACAGTTTCTTTATTAATATTTTTATTAATAACTTCTAATATTTTTTTAGTAGCTGGAGAGTATGCATAATTATTATCTTGAATATTCCCACATACTAAAATATCTTTAGATAGAGTATCTTGATGAAAGTCTGCATCATTAATATCATACCAAAACTTGGCAGCAGTAATTTTATTTTCCCGCTTAATTTGGGTAGAGTACTTAACTAAAGGGTTAGAAACACTCTTAAGTATTGTTAGCATATCGTAATTGTTAACCGATAAAAATACTCGATTCTCTTTCCCAATGCTTTTAGCATAATAATTGATCGCCTGAATCACATCTTGATTAATAGCTCCATTTTCAATACGAACCACGATTACATCAAATTCATCTAAAGCTTCTTTCATACTAAGAAACCTTAAGATATCAAAGTAACAAAAATCACCGAGTGCTATTGAAATATGTTGGCGTAGTTCCTCGCTCAAAAACCCATCAAAATACTCGTCTAATACACTCTTTAAACCATCACCAATACAGCTGGCAAGTAATACTGTCTCTTCCTCCATTTTTGATAGAGGTACACTATAACGTTTATGTATTGATGTTATATCTACTCTTTTATCATCGTCCATAGCTCTTGAAGTACTAGTCAACCTTTCATCGTTAGCAAGATTGTCTCTGGTAGTTATCAATGTAACTTTCATATCACTTGAAAAAGAAATGTCTTCAGCAACAGTCAACGCACCTAAAGAATCAGAGATAACAGCCAAGCTCTCGAATGTTAAGTTCGTTATGATCTTATTATCTACTCGTTTGTTAGTTTTTAGATTATAAAACTTAAGATAATCAAACCCATTCGCTGCTGTTAAACGTAGGTTATTGCTTGTATTTTCTATTATATAATCAATCGTTTGTGGCAGACTGCTTTTACCTAACGTATCTGCACTACGATATCTTGGATACAATATATAAGCTGCAGCAAAAACCTCTAACAGACTCAGCGACCTTTCTCTTCTAGCTATAGGAAACCTATCATCTGTCAAGCCCCATCCACTATAAAATGGTGCGCCCAAAGTAGTAACTCTTATACCTTGCATCAAAGCTTCAAAACCCGCTAACGAAGTCATAGTGTAGACATGATCAACTTGATTTAGAGCATCTTTTAACGATATATTACTATTGATTATTTCAATATAGTCACTTATCTCTCTAATATCTGAAAGCTCTTGACGTTTACCTAACATTACATCAGGATGTCTTTTATATATAACTTGGGCGTCTTTGTTTTCTGCTATAGCTATTTTTAATAAATCGAGATTACTAAACAATCTCCGACAACCATAAATCAACGATTGATCGTCTTCTACTTGTCCAATAACTAGCACTCTTTTGCTGGTCTTAGGTCCATAAATATTTTTTGAGATATTTGTATCGGGTAGATTATATTTGTTAATGCTACTTTCTAGCATTCTACTGAATGACTCTTTAGCTATTAACATTAAGTCTTTGTCATTATTAAAGTCATAAAAGTTCAATAAATCTTCAAGATCTGAAGGCTGGCTTGCATCATAGTAGAGCCCTGATTTATCGAAACATATAGACATTGGGGCGATATGGTTAGCACCTAGGCCTATTGAACGGACAAAACCATCTTCAATATGATAAATTGGCAATTCAAAATTTTGACTAAAGTCTCTTATATGAGCTAATACAGATCTTCCCCATACTATTATTACAACACTGGTAAACCTCACTAAATGTCGATAATTTTCTAAATCTTCATTTAATCCTACGAATATTAATTTATATTCTGACAAATAATTTCTTATATAGCTTCTCTTCCAAGGCGCTACGTTAAACACTAGTGCGAATGGTGCCATAGGATTCAAGGCATAATTCATAGTAATATTAGTATTATGTCTTATGTTTTTACTTAGTCTTGTTGCACTTTGTCCCACTGCATTAAGCTGAGTAGCAACTTGAACAGTACTTAAAGACTTAGATGTTTTTTTAAACTTCTTTATTTCTTTTAAAATTTTCTTTTTCATGTATGTTTTCATCAGATTAAAAAAAGACACCCCATTGTAGAGGTGTCTTTATGTTTTTTCAATATCGTTTCAGTAGTTAGAATGTAGGCGTGTACCTATCTTACCAACCAGTAACTTCTTTTAGCTTGTCACCCAGCTTAGAGGGATCACGTGTGTATGCGATACCAGCATCTTCAAACGCTTTGAATTTCTCTTCAGCAGTA
>TARA_R110002020_G_scaffold182793_4_pt1 | contig 12441 bp, 3 predicted proteins | sample TARA_R110002020 | Tara Oceans TARA_R110002020 (sample SAMEA4396489) | marine metagenome | biome: Westerlies Biome; feature: [MES] marine water layer (ENVO:01000295) within the mesopelagic zone...; material: water (ENVO:00002006), including particulate matter (ENVO:01000060) such...
ATGGCATCTGGCGTTGAAAGTTTAATGAATTCAATCAGTGATCTTCCAGGTATCTTAGACGCACAGCAAGACGTAATTTTTGATCAAACAGAAGTAGAGCATGTTGGTACTTCAGTTCATGATAAGACATTGAATGTTGTGGGAGAACGTACAGGCGGTGGTACAAACGTTGTTGAGTATAAACAAGAAGAAACTGTACAACATTATAATAATATTCGTACAGTCGTAAAAGAAAAGAGTCAAAATCAATTTACTCCTCAGGAAATAACAAATACAATTAAGGTTGGTGAATTTGTTACGGACGTAAGGTTTGATATGTATGTTCGTGAACAAATAATTAGATTCCACGGTTGGAGTCTAAAGCCTAACACCCGACACTACTTTACATTTAACAAAGATGATATTGATGCTCAAGTAAGACCAATGTCAAAAGAAGATGGTGATAGTGTTGTTGGTGATAATTTCAGAGAAGCTGGTGCATTAGGAGATCCGGTACTTACTAATGAGGCTGGTGAGTTGTTTGCTGAATTCCACTTACCGGCGAGAACATTTTTTGTTGGCCAGAATGATTTAGGTATTACTGATCAGCCAGCTGTAGCTGCAAGATTCTCATCTGCTAACTATACATCTCACGCTGTCGGTCAATTTAATGCATTTAACCATGGTGTTGATAAAGAATCAGTTGATCTTACAACAAAGAAAGTTGAGTATTATAGAGACAGGGTTGTAACTGGTACAACTGCTACTGTTACAGAAACACCTTCACAAGCATCAACATACCGACATTATAATCAAGTTGTTGATTTTATTGCAGATCCTCCACCTGTTGTTCATGTTGTTCAAAATTATGCAGCTGCTCGGCAAGATGATGAAATTGGGGATTGCTTTGTTCCATTAGCTCCAGTATTAATGGCTGATGGGACAACAAAACCAATAATTGAAATACAAATAGGTGATCTAGTCAAGGGTAAGGATGGTGTTACAAATAGAGTCACAGGTACTCATATAAAGCAACCTGATCTACCGTTTTTGTATAGCATAAATGGACACATGCCTTTTGTTACGGCATATCATCCAATTCTTACTAAAGGAGGATGGGCTTGTTTTGAACCTGAAAAGTTCAAGGAACATAGGCCAGAAGCATATCAATCCATTGTTGATGATAATGATGGCGAAGAATTAATTAAACTTGAAGTTGATAGAAAAATACAACATGCTGAAGGACATTGGGAAAGGATTCAAACTCTTGAAGTAGTCGACTGCGATCCTAACATGGATGTTTATAATTTGACTGTTGATGGTGATAGAACATTTACAGTATTCAATTATATTGTACACAATAAAGATGATCCTATTGCTCAGACGTTCTTGGTAAAATCTGGTCAAGGTGTTGGTGGTTATTTTGTTACTAGTTTAGATGCATTCTTTAATACTAAAGATCATAAAAAAGGTATTACATGCCAGTTGCGGAAAACAGAAGGTGGTAAACCTCAGGCGTTTACTTTGCCATATGGTAACATACACTTAACTCCTGATCAAGTTAATGTTAGTAGTGATGGAACAGTTGCTACTAGGTTTACTTTCAAGGCTCCAATTTTCTTAAAGAATGGTGAGTCATATGCTGTTGTTCTGCTTCCAGATGGAAACAATCCTAACTATAATGCATTTGTTCGTACACTTGGTCAGCCTGACTTAGTGACAGGAAAACAATTAAGCACTGGTGGTTTTGATGGAACATTGTTCCTCTCAACATCTGATGGACCTGGTCAATGGGATCCTATTCTTGATGAAACGTTGAAGTTTACTCTCAACCGAGCAGACTTCCAATATAGTACTGGTTCAGTTCAATATGAAAATCAACCATTAGAATTCTTCAATCTTAGTAGTATTAATGGTAACTTCCAACAAGGTGAAAGAGTCTTTAAATTAGATAACAGTGCAAACATTACCGGTAATGTATCATTTAGTACAACAAGTGAAACGGTAACCGGAACGGGAACAACCTTTACAACAGATCTTGCTGTTGGTGATTTCATTGCTCTAACAAACGGTACTTCACATGATGTAAGAAAAGTATCAAATGTCATAAGTAACACATCATTAACTCTACAAGGATTCCCTGACTTTACTGGTACAACAACAAATACTAGAATTCAAAAAACACCATCTGGTAAAGTGTTCTTCTATGAAAACACATCTGCAAATAAAGAAATGTGGATTGATAGTTCAACAGCTTCAAATGCTACCTTTGCTTTTGCAAATAATAATACAATTATTGGCGCTGTATCACAAGCTAATGCAGAAGTTACAACAGTTAAGAATGAAAAGGTTTCAGGATTCCAGAATCTAATGAACCAGATATCACCTGCTGGATCAAAGCTGACTCAATTTGTACAAGCTAACACAGCAACTGGTACAACAGCTAATGTAGCATTCCCAATCAATGATATTAATCACTTTGAACAAGAAGTGTTTATTAAGAGTAGATCAAACGAAGTTATTGAAGGAACTGGTAGGTCGTTTAAACAAACATTTAGGTTTGATACAACAACCAAATGGGTATCACCTGTCATTGATGACTCAACTACATCAATACTTAAAATAACAAATGTTGTTAATAATGATAACACAAACGAGCATTTGCCAGGTCAAGGTAGTGCAGATGCAAAATACATATCTAAAACTGTTACATTAGATGATGGTCAGGATGCAGAAGATATTAGAGTATACATTACTGCTACTCAACCTGGCAATAGTGAATTAGAAGTATATGCTCGTATCCAACATGAACTTGATGGTGGTAATGTAGTTGATAAACATTGGACTAAGTTACAAAGGGTAGGTGATAATACAAAGACCCAACCAGGAGCAAGAAATCAATTTGCTGAGCATGAATTTAGAATGCCAGATGCTCCGGAAACAACATCATTAACTTCAACTGGTATTACTGAACTGGGGAATACTGTAATTACAACTTCAACAAACGAATCTTCAAATATTAGCGTTGGTGATTTGTTGAAGATTGAACATACAGATCCAGCAATTGATTATCAAGTTGAAGTTGTTACTGCAGTAGATAGTACGACAATTACAGTTGGTAATGAGATAAACTTTACTAATAGAAAGAGTATACTATCTAAAGTAACATATCCTCAAGTGGCATTTAAGGATCCTCAGAATGAGTTCATTACAACATACTTTGACGAAGAGCAACGTAGATATGAAACCTACAAAGTGTTCCAAATCAAAGTTGTTATGTTATCAGATGATTCGACAAGAGTACCTAGATTGCAGGACCTAAGAGCAATTGCAATGAGTGTTTAAGATGTCAAGAATTATTGCAAAGACAGATAACCACTCTTTTGGTAGAGATTTAGATAGTAAGGCTGTTATAAATACTGATAGAACGGCCTATCAAGATTTTAAGACAAGAAGGAAAATGATGAGACAAGAGGCAGAAAAAGCACAACAATTAGCCTCAGATGTTGAACAATTGAAGTCTGATATCAGTGAAATAAAGAATATGTTACAAAGTATAGCTAGAGGATAACATGGCAAAAACTTCATACTTAGGCGCAAACATAGCAGTATCAACAGATACTTTTAGAGAATGGGTTGAAAGAACAAATCAACTTGTATATGATCAAGGAACAATTGTTGTTCATGTTGGAGCTGTTGCATCACCTAATTCGTCGAACCACACTATTACATCTGGTAATGGTTATGTTAATGGTACATTTTCTGCAAATACTTTAGCTGTTACTCAAACATTGAGAGGTGGTACTGTTGATACAGCTGCCACATTGAATGTGGCATCCAATGTAATGCCAACATCTAACGTATCAATGGAGTTAGGTAACACCACAATGATGTGGGGAAATGGTTATTTCAAGAACGTGATTTCTGCTGGTGACATTGAAGCCAGTTATTCTTCAGATAAAAATCTTAAAACTGATTTGAATAAGATGGAAAATGCTCTTGAAGTTATTGAAAATATAAATGGATATATGTTTAAGTGGGACACAAATGATGAAAAAAATGGGTTAACTGATTTGGGTGTTATTGCACAAGAAGTTCAGAAAGAGTTACCATTCCTAGTGACAACTAATGGTAACGGAAATCTAGCTGTAAAGTACCAATCACTTATTCCTCTCTTGATAGAAGCCATAAAAGAATTATCAAATAAGGTCAAAGAGTTAGAGGAGAAAGAGAATGCCGCTTAAAGTTGCAGGCGTTACAATTGTAAACTCAACCGCCAATGTGCAAACATCAACACTACCCGACACTGGAATTACTACAGGGAACTTTGGTAATACAACATTTGTAGTTACGGCCAACGTAACATCGAGAGGTATAGTGAACGCAATATCATCAGCTGAAGTGTCAAAAACATCTCGAAACTTTGAAGCGTCATCCAATAACGATTCGTCCTATGTAGTCTACGTTAGCACCGGTAGTCCAACTGGTGGTGCAAATGGAGATATCTGGTACCAGACTTTTAGTTAGGGTACTTGAGAATGGCGTCGTATTCCACGAGACATTTTGTAAAGGAATATGCTGGAAATTGGCATACGTTTGATATATCATTTTCCGGCTTACGAACCCGTACGCCTCTAATAGTTTACACCACAACATATGGTGGCCATTATAATGGTTATCAAGGTGGTTATTCAACCGTAACAACAACCAACCTAGCTTGGCAGCATAATTTTCTTGGTACATATACCAAGTCTTATTCAGGTGCTGTAAACTATCAATCATTTGATTCTGCAACATATTCAAAAGAATACGCTGGAGATACAGCATTTGAAGGTGTTGATGGATATCATAAAACATGGGTGCCAACTGATCAAGACTTTACAACAACATACGATGCTGCTTACACTAAGGCATGGAGCGCTGCCTATGTTGGAAACTTTGAAAAGGATTATGTTAAAGCATACGAAAAAGTTTATACAAAAGCCTGGGCTTCTGATTGGACAACAACTTATACTAAAGCATGGGACAAGGTTTATACAGGAACGTATGAAAAAGACTATGCAAAGATATATGCTAAAGATTATAGTACAGATTATTTAAAGACGTACACGAAGTTATGGACAAAGACCTATACAAAGATATGGGCTGCTGACTATCTCAAAGACTATAATGCTGTTTATGAAAGTGCTTGGACTAAAGTTTGGGCTGATGGGGATGATGACTATACAAAAGTTTATATAGGTCATTATGATAAGGATTGGATTAAGACATATTCAAAAGATTGGTCTGTTGATTATAATACAGATTATGATGCTGACTATGTTAAAACATATACTAAAATTTGGTCAAAAGATTACGAAGTTAATTGGACTAAGGCTTATGATGGAACAGCATATACGAAAGTCTGGGATGCTGTTTATACAAAGGTATGGACAGGAGAGTACAATAAAGACTATGCTGTAAATTGGGAGAAAGCCTATACTAAGTCATGGGAAGGTTCCACATACAATAAAGATTGGGAAGCAGATTATACAAAGGTGTGGACAAAAGTATGGACTGGTCTTCGCCATGAGCCTGAAACAATATGGGCTGGTGCTAATGTGTCAAAGAACTACACCGGTGTATATTCTGTTGAAGTTGCTTATACAACACCAGTTGTGTTCCAAGGTGCAAAGAATTATCTTGGAGGAGCGTTTGTTGGTACCTTTTCTGGTGTTACAAACTTTACAAAATCATATGATGGTTTTGAAGGATTTTTAAGTTACTCAAAAGATTACACAGGTTCAGCAACATTTACAAGTAACTGGACAAAGTTGTATGCTGGTGAAGTTCCATTCCATGGAGCCTTCAATAGAGATTACTTAAAATCATATACTGGAACTGCACCTTATTCAAGAGCGTGGCAAAAAGCATATCATGGTAAAGCTAATTATGTTCAAAACTTGTTGTTTGATGCTTCTTATACATCAACATGGTCAAGAGATTGGATCAAAGAATACGCTGCTGAATATGGTGTTGATCAAAATTGGGCAGTCAATACTTGGGTAAAAGCATACTCCAAAGATTGGACAAGAACGTATATTGGTGATTATACAAAAATATACACTAAGACATATTTGTCAGGTACAGGTGAATCATTTTCCAAAGATTACTTAAAACTTTATCAAGGTGAGTACGAAGCAGTATTCAGTGCCGATTACCTCAAGGCTTATGTTTCTGCTACGCCAACAAACTTCTCTGGTGTAAGTAAAGCATTTTTTACTAAAGCCTATTCAAAAGATTACACAGGTGTATATTCAAAACAATGGGCCGGTGCAGCAGAGTTTGTTTATTGGACTAAAGAGTATGGTGGAGCTGGAGCATTCCAAGGATCATATACTGGAAGTGATGAATTCTCAAGAAACTATACTAAGACATACACAGCTCCTCGAGCGTTTACAAGATCATATATTGGTAAACAAAATTGGGATGGAACAGCATACACAGCTTCGTTTACTAAAAATTGGGAGAAGGACTATGCTGCATCCTGGGGTGGTTATGTAAGATTATACACAAAAGCATATGCAGCTACATATGATGGTTTAAGTTTCACTGGGACATATGCTGGTAGCTATGTTGCATATGATGGATCATATGGTGGTTTTGGAACGGAACAGTATACATCTTCATTCTCAACAATTGATTATCATAAAACTTATACTAAAGCATTTACCAAAAGTTATGATGGTCTTTTCTTTACAGGATTTGTAAGTTATTCAAAAGGGTATCAGGCAACAAGAAACTATACTAATTTTATTGCTTATAACAAAGATTACAATAGAGACTATATTGGTGCTGCTAATTTTGAACAGTCCTATACAGGTAAAGCAGCATATGTAGGAGATGTTAATTTTAGTAGGACTTATACAGGTGCTTACTCTTCTGAAGTTTCATTTTCAAAAACATATAATGTCACTGAGCAATATACGTCTGTAGTAAATTACACTGGTGCAACATATGAAGGTACGTTTGAAGGAGTTGATAACTTTACTGGTATCGTTTCCTTCCTTGGAGGTATTGATTACACCGGTATATACCAAGGCATAACAGAAGGTGGATATAGAGCTGAAATTTATGCTAAGACGTTTGACAAGGCATATACTGCTGATTATACAAAAACATACACAAAAGCCTGGGATGCTGTATATACTAAAGTTTGGACTGGTAACTATGAAAAGATATATGCAAAGGCTTGGGATAAAGAATATCAAGGTCTTTATGTAAAAACATATACTAAAACTTATACTAAAATTTGGGCTGCAGATTATGATGCCATATACAATAAAGATTGGGTAAAGGCATACGCTAAAGATTGGACTGTTGTCTATACTAAAAATTACAACAAAGCCTGGATCAAAGACTATGTTGGTAACTACGACAAAATTTATGTAAAGACATATACAAAGGCTTATGATGCCGTATACAATAAAGATTGGGAAACAAACTACCAAATAACCTATACCAAAATTTGGGCAACAGATTATGATAAGATATATGAAGGCACCTTTACTGAAAACTATAACAAAGATTATGGTGCTGATTATACAAAGCTTTGGGCTAAAGCATATGCAAAGCAATGGACTGGTGTTTATACCAAAATTTGGGAAGCAGCTTACGATAAAGTATATGCAAAATTATGGACTAAATCCTATGAAAAGGCTTATGATAAAATATACGAAAAGGATTGGGAAAAAGCATACGCCAAAATATGGACTAAGATATGGACTAAAGCATATTCTAAAGATTACGACAAAGAGTATAGCAAAGATTGGTCTAAAGATTGGTCTAAGGATTGGAACAAAGACTACGGAAAAGACTATACTAAGATTTGGTCTAAGTCGTGGCAAGGTCCAACTCTGTATGGTGGTTTTGCAGGTAATCCGCAAAGAGGCTATGGTGCTAACTATACCAAAGTTTATAGCAAAGTTTGGACCAAAGCATGGACAAAACTTTATACAAAAATCTATACTAAGATATACACAAAGATTTGGGCCAAGGATTGGAACAAAGACTACGATGCAGATTATGAGAAGGATTATGTAAAGGCATACACAGCAGCATATACAAAGGTTTGGAACATAAACTGGGATAAAGATTATGGCGCTGACTATACGAAGATTTGGACCAAAGCCTGGGACAAAACATATGAAGGTGTGTTTGATGCCACATACAATAAAGATTATGACAAAGTGTATTCAAAAATATGGACCAAGACATACACTAAAAACTATGTTGGCGCTTATACAAAAATATGGAGTAAAGATTGGTCTACAGATTATAATGTAACTTATACAAAAATATGGGCTGCAGCTTATACAAAAATATGGAATAAAGATTACAACAAAGAATATACAAAACTTTGGTTAGGCAATTACGAAAAAGAATATGTTGCATCTTATGAAAAAGCATATACAAAGATTTGGGCAACTGATTATGAAAAGACATATGATGCAGCCTATACTAAAGTTTGGGCTAAAGATTGGTCTGTAGACTACAACAAAGACTACCTTAAAAACTATGTTGGTAATTATACAAAGGTATACAATACTGACTATACCAAAGATTGGCAGAGCGAGTGGACAACAACATATACCAAAGTTTGGGAAACAAACTATGATAAGTTGTACCAAAAGATATGGAACAAAACTTATGAAGGTCTATTTGCTGTATTCGTAAGATACTACGTAGGTGCTAAAGACTTTACTGGTTCAACTAACTGGGTCAGAAACTATACTGGTAAAGCAGAATATACAAAGTCATGGGGTTCAACATTTATTGGCATTTATGCAAAACTGTATGAAAGAAACTGGGCTGCTGATTGGGTAAAAACATATAGTAAAGATTGGTCTACTGACTATACTAAAGATTGGCAAAGTGAGTGGACGAAAAACTACGACGCTGATTATAATAAAGTATATTCAAAAGATTGGTCTAAGGATTGGAACCAAGACTACAGCGTTGATTATACAAAGGTATGGAGTACATCTTCTGCTGCCAATTATAGTAAATCGTGGGTTGGACCTGTATACTTTGGTGGTTTTGCTAGTGGTAGTCAGACAACGGGTTATGGTAAAGTTTATTCCAAAGTTTGGTCGGGTGCATATACAAAAGTTTACACAAAGATTTGGTCACGGACCTATACTAAAATATACTCTGCTGACTATACTAAGATATGGACAAAATCATGGGAAAAGGTTTACACAGGTAACTACGATAAAGTATATACTAAAATATGGGTTGCTGATTACAATAAAGCATATCAAGCGTTGTATGCTAAAACGTATGAGCAAAACTGGACAGGTATCTTTACAGATGGTACAGCTTTCTCTAAACTATATACAGGCCAAACAAACTACGAAGGCTTTGTCAATTATACCAAAACTTATCAAGGTCAATTCCATGGTAGCTTTGAGCCAACATATTCTGGCGATGCAATATTCACTCAACGTTGGCAAGGTGCACTAACTCGTAATCAACCATTTATTGGTACTACAAGTTTCATGGGCCCATCCAGTGGACATTTGGGTGACAATATTCCAAACATTCCAAAAATGCATATTAAGCAGAATGATGATTGGAAGCAGATCAAAGAGTTGTTTGTTAAGCAAAGTGATGAATGGAAGAGAGTCAAGTATCTAAACGTAAAGCAAAATGATACTTGGAAGTCAACTTACGTTGGTTATGAGCCAACAGATATCTTCTTAAACAACGGAGAGCAGTTATTATCTGATCCAGAAAAGTTTCAAGATGTTATTGTTTTAAATGGTACAGATAGCTCGTCTACAAATGCTGACGATCATATTATTCTTGAAGATGGACATCCTGATTCAGGAAGTAAGATTCTTAATGAAGATTCACCAGGTAGTACATTTGGTTATAATAATGTTCTTCAAAAGCCAGCAACATATTTAAACAACTTTAATCTTCGTAACTATCTAATACAAACAGGTAAAGATCCAGATTCAAATCCTCAGATTGTAAATATTTACGTTGGCGAAAAAGATGATACAACAAGATCATTTATATTTGGTTCTGCTAATTCTTCATGTTCAGCAATTGATCTAACAATGAATTCTGTCTCTGCAACAGTTGTTGGAGATAGTATTAGTGTGGACCTGAAACACCTTGTTAGAATTGTTAACTATCCATCAGGTTATATTGTTGGTAAAGGTGGTGACGGAGGAGATGCAAACACTGGTGTTAGAGGTGAATCAAACCCTGGTACAAATGGTGGGCATGCAATCAAGGCATCAGCCAACGTAGAGTTGTTTGTTGAGAACTATGGAATAATTGGTGGCGGTGGTGGAGGCGGTGGTGCTTCTGGTATTACAGATCCATATAGTAATGAAGCCGGCGTGTTCTCTAAAACATATGTTGGAGCAACGTATCATGGTAGTCCAGATGAAAGAAGATACATTGCATCATTTGAAAGTGACTTCACCAAAGATTATACAAAGAGTTATGAAGCCTCATATACAAAAGACTATCAAAGTACATACAATGCAGACTTTGGTGCAACATATGTTAAGTTGTGGACAACAACATATGATAAAGATTACTCTACAAATTACACTAAAGCATATGCTAAGGACTATACAGCTGATTGGGAAGCCGCTTATTCAAAAGCGTGGACAAAAGCCTATGAAGGTACGTTTGATAAATTCTATACAAAAGCCTGGTCTAAAACTTACACAAAGGTCTATAGCGCTACATTCACCAAAACTTATGTTAAGGATTGGGAAGGTGACTACACGGGATCATTCTCAGCTGACTATGAAGCAGTATATACTAAAGTCTGGAACAAGTCATATGTAAAAGGTTGGGATTCTCCAGCATATAACGATAGCTTTTCAAAAGCATGGGAGCAAGGTTATGTAGTTGGATACTCTGCTGACTATACAAAGGTATGGTCAAAGGATTGGACAAAAGTATTCACAGCAGTATTCAATGCAGTTTATACAAAAGACTATGAAAGAGATTATACAGCAGTTTATACAGCAACTTGGAATAGCAGTTGGGCAAAAACATACACCGGTGTATACAATAAAGATTGGACAGCTGACTACGCCAAAATTTGGAACAAGGTTTATACTAAAAACTGGGAAAAAGACTATACTAAGGTCTGGACGAAAACTTATACAAAGACATGGCAAGCTGATTACGAAAAGGTTTGGCAAACATCATTTGATGGTGTTGTGTATAGTACTAACTATCTCAAGAATTGGGATAAGGTATATCAAAAGGCTTGGACTGGAACATTCGAAGGTGACGAAAGTTTATATGCAAGATCATATAGTGCTAGTTATCTAACTGATTACACAAAAGTATGGGATGCTGTATATACAAAAACCTATACTAAGATTTGGTCAAAGGACTATGTTAAATTATATGAAAAAGGATATGGTGGAACATCTACTGCAAACTGGGAAGTTAGCTATCTAAAGAACTACAGTGCATCATATGCTAAAGTTTGGACTGGAGCAGTATTGTATGGTGGATTTTCGGGTGGCACAGCTGGCTTTAATGCTACTTATAATAAGGTATGGACAAAGGCTTGGAATGTTACATATCAGAAAAATTATGTAGGTGCATTCCTTAAAGATTATGCTAAAACATATACAAAAGATTACTCAGCTGATTATGAGAAAACATATACCAAACAATGGACAGCTGTTTATTCAGCTGACGTTGCATTGTCATACGCAAAAGTATATGCTAAGGCTTGGGACTCATCTGCTGCAAACTATACTAAGAATTGGGCAGTTGATTATGTTAAAGAATTCTCAGGTGATAACTGGGTTAAGCATTATGCAGGTCCAATATTCTTTGTGGATGATGATGCAGCCACTTATGTTGGTGCTGAAAACTACTACACAGCAGGTGTAGCTTATGAAGGTCCAACAGTCAACTATGGTAAAGTTTATGCTGGTAATTTATCAACATATGAAAAGGTGTATGCAAAGGCTTGGGATAGTTCAGCAGCAAACTATACAAAGGCTTACATTGGTCCTGTTGCAGGAGCAAGAGCGTTTGCTGGTCAAGTAGCTTACACACAATCAATTAGCTTTATCTCATCAGGTCTTAAAGTACCTTATATGATAATTGCACCATATGAAGGATCATTCACTGGTTCGTATAGTAGATTGTATCGTAAGACATATACCAAGTTGTGGAATGCTTATGCACAGGATTACACAAAAGATTATGAAGGAACATGGACAGGTACATATTCAAGAACATTTTATGGTCCTAGTGATGCCCATCTTGTTTTAGATGGTAGTTCAGATTCAATTGATCTTGAAACCGCAACAGGAACAGGTAGACTTGCATTAAACGGAACAGATGGTTCATCAACTGATGCTGGTGATTCCATAATGTCAGAAGATGGTGTAACTGATCAAAACGACAATGTAATTTTAGAAG
>TARA_R110002020_G_scaffold165056_6_pt1 | contig 12440 bp, 19 predicted proteins | sample TARA_R110002020 | Tara Oceans TARA_R110002020 (sample SAMEA4396489) | marine metagenome | biome: Westerlies Biome; feature: [MES] marine water layer (ENVO:01000295) within the mesopelagic zone...; material: water (ENVO:00002006), including particulate matter (ENVO:01000060) such...
GATCTTCTGTGATCTTTTGTGTTTTCTATTGTAAACATATTTTCTGGCGCACTGAAAACACATCCCCAATTGCGTATCCGGCACTGGATACTCTCCTCCTGAGTGATTGCCCCCAAAGAAAACATTACATTTATTGCATTTCGGATGCTGTTTGAAAACGTCGTTTCGTAGCAAGGAAAGTGTCTTGCTGGCTCCCCCCATATCCTTCGCATCTGACAGCAACCCATCGGCTGAATCACATATAGGACAGGTTATCTTTTCTTCGATTATTTGATTGTTGCTCACATTCATACTCCACCTCCTTATTGTCCATACCGAGACTATTCCGAGTCTTGCATCGATTGCAGACGATAACAGTGCCGGCTCCGGCCTTCTCAGCTAGTAGTTTATCGCAATATTCGCATCTGAAGAACTCACCGTCTATTACCATATGCCAATCCCAGCAGCCCCCGTCTTCCCGTAAACAGCGAGAGCCAACGCCATCACACAATCATCGTGCATCCCATCTGGGGCCGAGTATCGGACTCCAGTTCTTGTGTACTCATATGCGAAAGTGTCAAGCTCAGACACGATCACTCCCTGCGGAAACCTGATCTCATTGGTCTGGATCGCTACCGCCAATCCCTCCATCAATTTCTGTTTGGATGTCGAGGAGAAGTGATATCCCTCAACATTTCCAAGTTCCCTCTGCAGCCTTTCCACGATAGGATCTCCAACCCCAGTGGAGTCCACCATGGCAGATGTCGAGCCGATCTCATTGTACAATCGCCGAACAGTCTCTTCCCAAGGCCACTGATATCTATCAAACCGGCAAACCGTGCCGTCATCGTCCAGCCCTATCACAACCGTCCAATCGACAGACTTGGCAAGGTCAACCCCATAAACGACAGGTGATTTGCCAGAGATGTCACCAACACAACCTCTAATAGCCTCTTGCCCGAATGGGTTACCCCCATCGTCACTCGGCTCGGCATAATAAAGTTCACGAAATACGGTTTCAGGCAACTGACGCTTCGCCTGTTCAACCTCCTCATATGCCACAATACCAGCTTCTATAGCATCTTCTGCTGTCAATTTAGAATACGCCCAATCCGGTTCCCCTCCCTCAGCCTTACGAGCCATTGCGTAGGCCCAGTTTCTGCGCCCTTTGACGTTCCCTATTATCCTGACATCACCTCTGGTGGCTGTCAGGGTTGACCGTACAGCGAACCATGCTTCTTCACGCATTCGTGATGCCTCGTCCAGTACGGCAGCATAGACATCTTCTCCGTAAAGATTGTCGGGTTTCTCTGCCGATCTAAATGAGATGACTGTACCGTTCACAAGAGTCACTGTCAGTTCAGATTCGTTGGCTGAATACAGGGTTTCCGGAAGCCCTCGCTTGAGCCGTCTGAAAGCCACTTTCGCCTGTGGATATACTGGGCTGATCCACCAGAATGATTGGCCCTTCTTGCCCTGCATCGCCTTCTCCAGAATCCAAGCGATACAGGCTACGGTCTTACCGCATTTCGTAGAGCCTTCAATGACCGCATATCGTTCAGAGCAGAAGATCGCCTTCTGCTGTTTCTGATAGAGATTTGGTCTGCGATAAATCACCGGAGCCGTTTGTGTAGTTTGCACTTGCAGCCTCTATACTAAATGTCACCTCGCCTTGTGTCATACTGATCGAACGATGGTCTATAGAAATCAGGGGCTTGTCAGGCACTACGCCATTGATCTCTGAGATACGATGCATGATCGACAGCACCATCTTGGTTGCTGCCTCATCACCAGCAAGAGCCGGTCTCCACCATGTTGAAAGAAGGGTGGAATACCTTTCCATCTGAAGACCCCTTACATGATCGGCCGTTCCGGAATGCTTTTGTGCCAGATCGCTCAGAACCTTCTTGAGTTCCTTGTGAACGAAACTCCGCTGAACTTGAAGGGTTTCTGCTATCTGTCTCTCCGTAGCACCACTCTTAGTCAATTCAAGGATTTGATAACGGCGAGTTTCAGCAAGAACCCTCTGTGCAGCCTTGGGCGAGAATCCCGGTTGTTCAGCCATTGACTACCCCTAAGAACTCGGCTCTTGTCTCCGGCGAATCCTTGAACGAGCCTGTGAGATAATTGGTGACCATTGTGCTGTCTTGCTGTTCCACGCCCCTAGCCATCATGCAAAGATGCTGGGCCTCTACATGAACTCCGACACCTTCCACATGAGGTTCGATTAACTCGCCGATTTGACGGGTCAGCCTTTCCTGTATCTGTAGCTTGCGAGCATACGATCTTACTACACGAGACAGCTTGGAGATACCCAAGACCTTGCCATCGGGGATATACCCTACTACTGCCGTTCCAAAGAACGGCAGCATATGATGCTCACAGGTCGAATAGAATTGTATATTCTTACTAATAACCATCTCATCAGCATCGTCTTCGAACCAAGTCAGTAGAGAAGAAGCGTCCTGTTCGTAACCTCCAAACAACGTACTCCAAGATTTAACGACACGATCCGGAGTATCAATGATGCCATCACGACTTGAATCATCTCCAATATACTGGATTATTCGGCGTACCGACTCTTTGATATCCTGTTCAGGTTTCTCTTCCCAAGGAAAATGAATCCACCCACTAAGCCCCTCTCGGTCTTTATCTACGAGAGCTACCGTTTCAAGACCGTATCTTCCACGGAGAGCAACGGAGGTTACTCCGCTATCAATTATATCGTCTATGGCAATAGTTGCGCTCTCTGGGGAATCGGCAATCGGGACTCCTAGCTGGAGATGAGCGATACCAGCAACGATGGAACCGCCCCTAGGTATTCCCCAAACCTTGTCTCCCTTACTGAATTGCAGCTTGGCTACTCGATCATAGACGTCATTCCATGTGAGGTTTATCATTCCACTCCAATCATCTTGTGGGTCTGTAAGCTGAGTTTCCAAGTGGCAAGCGAATATAGCTTGTCGATAGCCGATGCTATGTTCGCTTCTGTGCCGGCATTGCTGTCAGCAGTGATAGGCTGCAGATAGAATTCTTCGGCCTGTATCTTGCTGAAAGACTCAGGTGTGATCAGTGGATTTGGATGGGGCCACAGAAGTTTCAATGTGTGGCATTTCTTGATTACCGTCTGGGTTTCCGGAAGCTTGGGGGAGAGAGTTATGTGATCGACCCTCTCAGCCTGTAGATGTCTGGTGCCATTAGTCTCTATAGCAACCTTGTAGCCGTGGGAATGGAGAGTATCAATAAGACCTTGATCGATCTGCATGGCTGGTTCACCTCCAGAGATTGTGACCCATGAAGTCCAGCCCATGTCTTTCTCTGGCTCCCACAATGCCATCAATTGATCGGCAATCTGGTTAGCCGTCAACATATCGTGACTGAAGAAATCAGTATCGCAGAAGGGGCAATGGGAGTCGGCCCTTGTCTCTGGTCTACCGTCCCACATATTACAGCCTGACAACCGAAGGAAATGACAGACTGTCCCAGCCATACCGCCCTCGCCTTGGATGGTTGGCCCGAATATCTTATGAACGCCGTATCGTCGCACTGCTCTTGTCCGTTTCCCAGATCGTAATTCTTTCCAGATTTGTCCAAGTATCAAACATATACTCGCATTCCTCCCATATCCACAAAGCCAGATTCTCCGCTGTCGGCTCCTTGTCTACCTTCGTTCCGTAGTCCTCTGAAAACCGCTCGTCTTCCTCGTTGAACAGAAATTTATGATCATATTCTTTCTTGAGGTAGGGTTCTATCTTTTTGTCTAATTCGGCAAAGTCCACCACCATACCTGACTCCCGATTAAGAGGGCCGGAGAACTCAATTTCCGCTCTATAATTATGTCCGTGAGGAGAAAAGCATTTCCCTTTATGTTTTGCCAAGGCATGACCCATTTCCCAAACATATTCTCTAGTGACACTGAACCTCAGTTTGGGGCCGTCATATACGATAGGGGGTTGATTAGGTGGCATCTACTTCTCCTTTGCCATCTTAGTTCTGATTGCTTCTTCCTTGGCCTTCCGTTTCCGTTTCACCTCTACAGACTGCGCTATGTACGGCCCTCCCTGAGTCTCGTCTGATGTCACCCATTGTCGAGTCCGTCTGAGGTTCTCAGCCGGAGTTGGGTTATGTTCCGTGAACCACCGCTTGAACCTCTTAAACCCCTCAGAGCCAAGGGCTTCCTCCAACCCCTCAAATTTCGCCCAGTACTGCACCATCAACTCAGCGTCGTCATCGGCTATGATCTGGTTCCGACCTTCTTCCCACAACCACCAGACCCTGTCGGCAACAACCTTGCCGAACGGTGGTGTCGCCTCCCAAGCTGGCGTATCGTTCCCGAACAATCCTCTTTGCATATCCATGCCAACCCCCTAGTAAGCGTATACTGTCGGATCAGGAACCCCTGAGTCCCTGAACGCCTCTTTCCTCTCAACGCAAGTCCCACAGACACCGCAATGATTCTCCTCGCCTTTATAGCAACTCCATGTCAGGGAATAATCCACATCTAGAGTCTCCCCTTCTTTAGCGATGTCGGTCTTGCTGCAATGAATGAACGGAGCCCATATGTGCAGAAGATCGGCAAAGCCCTCGGTAGCAACGTCTGTCATCCGCTGAAACGCTTTGACGAACTTAGGTCTGCAATCTGGATAGACAGCATGATCGCCGGCGTGCATGGCTGCGCCCACAAACTCCGCTTTCCTTGCAACGGCTATACCTACAGCGATTGACAGCATGATCGCATTTCGGTTTGGCACAACGGTCAAGGCCATACTCTCCGAGGCGTAATGGCCCTCCGGCACATCGATATCATCGGTCAGAGCAGACCCTCCGATATGGGGTTTCAAGGTAGATATGTCTATGATATCGTGCCGGACTTTGAGCTTCTCGCAGAGCATTGCTGCATAAGACAGTTCCTTGCTATGTCTCTGTCCATAATTAAAGGAGATAGCCTCAACATGGAATTTGCCTTCTCTTACCATTGATGATTGCTGCGCCTTGTACAGCATTGTCGCACTGTCCATACCTCCTGAGATAACGCACAGAATGATGCCGTCATTCTTCTTCATAAGATCTTAATCTCCAAATGCTCAGGTTCGTTTGCCCAATCAAGAATCTTGTCGATTCTGTGATTAATACCTAGATAATCAGTCCACTCGGCAAGACGTTTGAATTTCCTAATCACATCTAATTTCCTTTCTTCATTTTCAGGAAGCATCTCACATCTAGCACCACGATCCCCATCTACTCTAAGAAACTTCCATCCTCTGGCAAACAGCTTAGAAAGAACCCTGACCTCGTGTTCATAATGAACAAACGTGACAACCTCAAAATCACACGAGAAAGGCTGGCCCGTATGTCCTGACGAATCAGCCTGTTGATGTATGTTGCATCTACCGATTCTGGAAGGGTCTCTGGAATCTAGTTCCAAGTTCTTACAGAAATGATGCTTGCTTTCTGTCTGTGTATCTGACCAAACCGAAACGGACTTGCCATTTATGGTGACGCTGCGTTCTTTCAACTGATATGGATGGGGTTCGGTGGGTAAATAATCCAGAGTGAATCGTGGACAGCATCCACCGCACATTGGAGGGCAAGTGTAACCACGGAAAAGCAACGGAGACAACTTCATTGTCTTGGGCCGGTACACTCTGCCTTTATAGGTAAAATCCTCCGTGCTGACAGCAGAGACATACTTGTCAACAATCTTGTCTATCGTATCTCTATTCAAGAGGCAGTAACTCGTTCTGCTTTTGATGGTCTCAAATTTGAACGGAAACTATGTGGAGGAGGTTCTATCGAGCCACTGACACTAGATACCTGAATCCCTCCCCTAGATGCCTGAGAGACAGTAACTCGTGCCGTCAATGGTTTTATGATTGTCGTGACTTCTTCCAACACCGCTTCTGCCAGCGTCTCACAGAATATTCCCGTATGGCGATATTGCCAAAGCCACAGCTTCAGACTCTTGGATTCAATCGATGATCTCTTGGGCTTGAGTTCGATAAGGATATCGTAATAATCGGGCTGGCCCGTGACAGGACAAACAGCCGTGAACTCTGTTACCTTGAACGTGACAATCGAAAGGTTGTGTCCCTTCTCAAGAGGGATTGGTTCAACATGATCTACCGGCTGTCTGACGCTAGTCCCTAACAGTTTCATTATGTATCTCCTCGTCTATCTCGGTAACGTCTTCACCCATCAACTCTTTCAGCCCTGCTGCCATAGCCCCACAACTGATTGTGTAAGCGATGACTCCGGGATTTGTTATATCGTTCAAATGGAGATCAGATATACTCCCAATTGAGCCATCAGCCAAATAATAGCTGCCAACCCCAGAGAGCAGCATCACCTGATTGTTATCCACGCTGATGACATCATCACCCAGTATCTCAAGAGCGTTACGTTGCTGAGTCCAAGACCCTCCGAGAAGATGAACAGGGCGTCCTTGAAACGCTTCGATAGGCAGGGGAGTTCCTCCATAGCTGGTCGGAATTGAGTAGCCTAAGACCACATCAGCAGGGATGTCATCCAGACAATCGTATTTCGGAATGACGATTACGTTTTCGGTATGCTGTCGCAGTTCATCGGCGAACTCTAATACTTGAGCCAAGGAGTAGAAATCTATGCCGGCCTCCCTACATTGGCTCTCTGTCATGATATCTCTCACAGTCGCATATTTAGGTGAATACTGCTTCACGAAATCTACATGAATTTCATGGTTGTAATCGGCGAACTCGTTGTCGATAAATTGCAGTTCATGTCTACCGGCATAGAACGACAGACACTTGGGAGGATTGTTGACCCTGCCATCGCTAGATGTAGACCTCGTTCCATACTTCATCCCAGCGACCACGGCTAGGCAACAATACGGTGGATGCATTCCTGTTATGAACATATCGATCGGCAGGGTTCTCTTTTGACTGTCATGTGGTTTCTTTAGCGAATCCTTAGCATCATCCAAGGACTCAACCGTCATATCGAACTTCATCTCTTCCAACATATGAGACAGTGCCTCATTCTGGACATCCACATCCTCTAACAGAGCAGTCAGGGCAGAATCGTCCCTACCAGCTAATGAAGCCAGAGGATCGAGGGTAGCCAGCATCACATCTGCCTCTGCTTCATCGATATCTAACACCAACACTGGAACGTCTGAGAGAGGGCTAGTCTCTGCTCTCAAGTGACCATCCACCAGCATGAGCCCTTCCGGTGTCTCTCTGGCTAAGAGAGCGTCAGCATACCCTATTTCAGCAAGGACACCCTTCATAGCATCTTGCTGATGCTGTGGGTGAGTACGCCAGTTCTTCGGATTCGGTAGAAGATCTGACGCCTTAACCCTACGAAGCTCTTTGATGCGATCTCTAATCTGCACTGCTCACCTCCTATGTGCTTACCTTACCGGAGACACCGTAATGAAGATACAGGACTCCGGCACTGTGGCTACCTTCTGATGACCCAAGTTATACCTTGCTATCACCTTGGGATTGTCATCTCTCAGGATACCAGCATCGACAAGACCGTCAATACTCGACGCAGCCATGCACGCAAGTCCGTCATAATCCAGCGGAGTTCTTGCATATCTGTGGACAATATCGACTTGGGCAGATTCCAAGGTTACCCAATCCTTCGGACGGGTCTTGGTAGCCATCTCCTTGGCATTCTTTCTAGCAATCTTGGTACGTGCCTTCGATGTTCTCCAATGGGCTTTGATAAGCCCATTCTTAGATAATCGCTTGTCTCCGATCACTGCCATAGAGAAAGAATCACCCATAATTAACACCTCTTAATATCTCTTATTCATTATTAACTCCCCCGTAGGGGGAGGTTAATAATAGATATCTTATATATGCGTTAAGCCTTAACGCTCTGAAGTTAAGCCTTAACCATCTTTCGCTGGTTCTATCTCCTCGACTCCCAGAGTCTCTCTGTAATCCCACTTGCCATTCTTGCTCACGAACCTTTCGTCACCTGACAGGGTAGATGACAGACTTCTGGTAGTGGTCGGATTGATGAGTGCTGCAAGTTCGTCAATGGTTTGTGGCCCCTTCTTGGCTATGTACATCTGGGCCTGATCTCCCATTGGAAGACCTCCCACAAGTCGGGCATTCTTTCTGATGTCGAGATACTCGATAGTGCATCCGACATCCCATGTTAATCTGAACCCTGTCGCTTTCCGGAGCGATCCTGTATTTGATTTCTTATGGTGCAAGGCGAAATCGCTGTGGTTGGAATTTCTCACCTGATCGCTCTGTAATTCAAACACGTTACGAGGGATGTTTATCCAGTAGACACTACCGAATGGATTAGAACGACCGCTCCGTTTCCCCTCGTGGGTTATATGGGCAAGGATTATGCTCTGAAGGGGCTTGTCGTGGCTACCAATCTCACGAAGGGCTTTGAAGAATTTCAAAGTAGCCTCTGCGCTCTCCGGTTCTCCCCCACAAGCTGGGCCGGCGCTGTCGATGCATATGGTGCCTATCCCCAGAGTGGCTATCTCCTTCTTAAGATACTCAACATCGTTCACGAGTGGGCCGGACATATACCGATAATAAACCATGCCCGTCCGTTCTCCATCAGGATAATCGGGGTCTGGCCATGAACCGATCTCCTGACCCTTCGCTGCTAGAATCTCATTGTTCCTCCACCACATCATTTTCTCGGATGTTTCCCAATCGAGATAGAGGCAATTCGATTGCATAGTATGCAGCCCTGCTACCGAAGCTCCAGTATGTATTGCCGACATCAGATTCAAGGCGATTATGCTTTTCCCGATTCCTCCCGGCCCATAGATTAGAGTCGGTAGTTCTTCCCATACCACGCCTGTCAACACTTCCTCGGTCTGGCTGGGAGGATCGATGTTTCCAAGGGCAATTACCGGAACCCCAGCACGATACTTTGCCAGAACCAGTTTTTTGACCTGAGTAAACCTCTGGCTCCAATCGGTTCGTTCACTTACCTTTTCGATCTCGGTAATTGCCGTTCTAAAGGTTTTGGTGATACTCGACCTGACAGGGCCGTATAGATGAGGGTCTAATTCCTGTTCGTCCATCACCTCGATCTCAGCATCAATGTTCTTGTCTCTGTGTAGGTAAAGTTCTTTGAGTTCAATAATTACACCCTCCGACCAGCGGAGGGTGTAGTTGTCACCTAAGACTTCTATTTCAGGTACTGTTAGTTGTTGTGTCACGATAGGGGAGTACCGCCTTTCCTAGATTTGTTTCTTTCTGTATTTACCGGAGGAACATAGTCGGGTTGTCGGGGCTGACGATCCGGTTGTTCGCTCCACCTTTCTAGCACTTCGGCGAGACGCTGAAACGCCTCGCCGAATGCTTCACCATCGCTCAGAGGCTTTTGACTGTCAAGACCCCTTGACCTTCTCAGTGCATCCTGTCTCAGGCATATGCCCGACAGGTTGATGAGATAGTCGTGGAGATCGCAATAGGCTTCTGAACAATGGGCCTTGTCCATCAAGTGTCCAGATTCGCAGCCAGTAGTTCCGCAAGCCCCTGCGGAGTGTTCCCCTCTACTGCCAGAAAATCTGCGGAATCACCATGACCTGTGAACTCGGTTAACACCTTCTGGATTTCCTTCTTTGTCCAGCCCTTCTGGCCTACCCACGCCTTCAATTGCTGGGAGTTCTTGATCTTGGGAACGTCAACCACCTTCTTCACCGTTGCCCCCATCTCCTGTAATGCTCCCACCAACCCACCGCCGAGTCGAACCTCAAGTCTTTTGTTAAGCCATGCAGCGATCTTCTCAGCCTCCGCTAAAACGGACTCGACATCCGTGTAGATAGAATCCGAGTCAGCCGTCTTGCCATGCTCAATGACCATCCGAATCGACTCCCTATCATTGATCATTGTTTGATCCACCCGATAACGGAGGTTAGCGTCTATGAATACTGGTTTGCTAACAGGGGTAGAACCCTGAGAGAGCAACGCTTTCTTTTCAGCACTACCATTGCCCTCGATAGTGCCATAAGGCTCCACAAGCTTCCAAGCCGTTAGCGTCCAATTAACCTGCCATGGCATCTCTGAGCCATCAACCCCGTCACTGTCAAAGGTGCCGTCATCAACAAACCTCTTTTGCCTGACTGTTGGCTCAAACGTGCCAACAATCTCGTCATTGAGAGATGGGCATGGTTGTCCAGTGGTTACCTCGTTAAACTGGATGAACTTTGTCGGGTATTTTCCCAATACCGGCACTTCGGCCTCGATGGAGAACCTACCGTCACCTCTCTCTCCTCTCACTGCTAGAATCTTTGCCTGAGTTTGTGTTGTTTGTACGCCCAATTAATCGTCTCCTTTCGATCCCCTAGGGCGAACGTCCAAAATGACATTCACAGGGATTCCGTCCTCTTGTGCTTTTCCGAATTCTTTGTTCAACTTCAACACCAACAACATCGCATCCTTGTATGCTGCAGCAATCCCCAGTTCACGATCCATATCAGACACGTCTGGGTCGTGGATTTCCGCAGTGACATCGTAAGAGACTAGACCCTTCGATGTTGTGGAGATGTTTACCCGATACCTTGCCTTCTGACTTACTGGTTGTTCTATCAACTTGTTTCCTTTCTGGGTCTTCCAGTGGGACGAGCGGTTCGATTGAAAGGGAACGGTATGACCCAAACCTTCCGAGTCTGAAACGGGACATCCACCTTTCTGCACTCGCCCAGCGACCCATTGCCTATTAATTCCAAGATGCGAGGACGGCTCACTCCAAAGTGAGCCGAAGCCTCGCTGACAGTAGCCCATTCGCCTTTTAGACCAACAATGCTATCTTCCGGAAGGGGCATCCTATCCTCCTTTATCTTTCCGTTGCTCTCTCGTAAACCTAATATGTGGCAATTGGCGTTTTGTCGGGTTCCAACGCTTTCTCTAGAGGTTCGCCTTCTAATCGAAGGATATTCCAAGCCTTGCCCCTCATACCCTGCCCCTCACCGAACCATGAACTCTGGAGCCGTTTGGCTACTACATCATCGTCCGTGCTGCCGATTGAGTCGATTGCCCTGCTACCCTTGTAGAAATCTGCGAACTCTGTGACAGCGTTGAAAGCGTCCCATCTCGTCTCCCCTTTATTGCCGAGTCCGGTATGGAACAACTCGATCATCTTCTCACCGGCAACAGCACTGATTCCGTGCTGAAGATTTATGTCTTTGTCCGGATCGAGCTTCAGCATCTTGTAGGTGAACCGCTCCATCTGCTGACTACTGAATGCCTTGTCTGCGATCTGGTTGCACTCGGCCATGAATCTCTCCATGTAAACTTTGTTCAGACCGAGTACGTCACGAGCCTCTGAAACCCTGCCGGCTATGCCAGCGGTATGCCTTGCATAGAACTGGGCCTCGTTTGTTAGTGCAGCACCCAGAGTATTGGCACAGACAACCCTGACAGGCGTGTGACGCATCCGCAAAGCACTGGAGCCGTCATGGGAGGTATCGAGTAGGACGTAGGACTCTATGAGGTCTCCATTGTCCAGCTTATACTCACCGTTCCCCATATGTGCGAGAATCCACACTTTACGACCTTCGAACAACGATCCAACTGTCTGGTAAACAGCTTCCCCAGCACCGACTATTGAGTCAAAGAATTTGAAGCACTCGGTGTTCTGGACGCACTTGTACTTTTCGGACACCATCCCCAAGATATCTCCGGTGTCTTCCCGTACAACCGCCATCTTGCCAGTGATCCGGTTGTAGCTATCAATCTGATCTTGCCATGGGGCTGTGCCAGATTGAAAGGTGCTGCTTTTCGTGTAAATTGGCGTCGTGGAGACCAACCAATCCAGACCTGCTGCTTCAATCGCCTCGGCTGCCGTCATAGCCTTTGAATCAATTTGCACTCCTAGGCCGTGCCAAGGGACTCTTCCAACATATGCCATTCCGTCTGTCGCTGTTATTCCGTGGGCCATTATGAAACCTTCTTTCTTTCTGTTTGCGGGATTGTTTTCTTTCTCCTTTCTTTTTTCCGATTCTGCTGACAGCCCGAACTGCCAGCCAGTGTGGACGAACCGTGCTGGCTGCACGGTTCCGCTTCGGGCTTAACCACCTGTCTTAATCGTGATCTGGATCATCATCGCTCTCGATACACTCAACAACGATCCCGTCAGTTGAAGGCATCGACACCCTATTGTCTAAACTTTCAAGGTTCAGCCACTCCTCTGCCAATTCCTTGGCTACAGCGTAGGACTCAGCCTCTACCTCAACATTCGCAGTCAGTGACACATCGACCCTGTATGTGTATGCCATTTCGTTCACCACCCTAGCCCATTCAGATCGAATGGATCAGTCAGGTCTTTAGCAGCACGGCCAGACAATCCCTCGTCACGATCAAAGTCATGGTTGACGAAATCGGATTCATCAGCAAAGGTCTGCCCTCTGTACTCCCATGCCGTTGCTGCTTTAATGTGAGGGCATTTACCACGTTCGATGATGGGTTTTGTATGTTCTGAACAGTACCATCCAT
>TARA_R110002020_G_scaffold20374_5_pt1 | contig 12435 bp, 13 predicted proteins | sample TARA_R110002020 | Tara Oceans TARA_R110002020 (sample SAMEA4396489) | marine metagenome | biome: Westerlies Biome; feature: [MES] marine water layer (ENVO:01000295) within the mesopelagic zone...; material: water (ENVO:00002006), including particulate matter (ENVO:01000060) such...
AGTTGTGCACGATCTCGTGGCGCACGTAGACCGGCGGGCCGTAGCGCTCCAGGGCGAGTTCGACGATCTGGATCGCCCGGTCGACGCCAGCGCAGAAGCCGCGCGGCGCGCACAGCATGATGTCGAGATGAGGCAGATTGCTCACAGTGCCGTTCCGGTTTTCGTCACAAAGCAGGGGCAAGCGTCCATGACCACCCCGGGACGCGTCTACCACGTAACCATGCGCAACGCCGAATGGAAGGGGTGTGTGCCATCGGTTCCCGCGCACCGCGCGTCGGTGCTATAGAGGCTGCCGCTGCGTCACGCCGATACCGCCGTGGTGCCGGTGCGCGGTCGCGGCCGGCTGCCCGAGTTGGGAGTTTACTTCATGCGTCACAGGTTCTCGTCCTCGTTTCCGGCCACCGTTTTCGGGGTCGTGATGGCCGCTGCCCTGCTCGGAGCCTGCTCGAGCATCGATGCGCTCACGCCGAGCGCCGACAGCGGCGTCGGCAAGTTCCTCCGGGGGACGACGGCGGAGCCCACGACGATCGACCTGGAGCAGTACCGCAAGAAGGTGTCGTGTCCGCGGGTGGAGATCCTGCCCGACACCCACACCCTCCGGGTGACGACCGGCGGCAACGAGTACGAGGAAGGCGTCGTCCGCTACCAGGCGACCCTGGCCACCACGGCGCGTGAGTGCGCGCCGGGCTCCGACGGCAAGCAGGCCCGCGTCGGCATGGCCGGCCGGGCGCTGTCCGGCCCGAAGGGCGCCGCCGGCACCATCAAGCTGCCGCTGCGCGTGGTGGTGCGCGAGGGCGATTCGGTCACCTATTCGAAGCTTCACGTGGTGACGGTCGAGCTGACGTCGGCGGAACCGTCCAAGGACTGGGCCTTCGTCGATTCCGATATCGTCATCAACAATCCGGAAATCGCGAAGATCCTCGTGGGATTCGACGAAAAAGGCCGGTGACAAGCACCGGTCCGGCCGCGCGTCCATTTGACATCGCAGGCCCTACCGCCATAATCGGCGCCGTTCACCGGGCAACTGGTCGCCGCCCGGCGGCAGTGGAGCGGCACTCGCTTCGCACCTGACTCAGACGTTGCGGGAGAGGCCGATTGAATTCGGCGCCGAAGGAGCAACCGCCCCGGAAACTCTCAGGCAAATGGACCGCAACGTCCTTGCGACTCTCTGGAAAGCAGCCGGCCGGATGATTCCGATCGGCTCACCGAAGGGGTAACCGGCACGGTCGGCCGGGAATTCTCTCAGGTCATGTGACAGAGGGGGCACACAGTTGGCTCAGTGCGAGTCGGCGGCGTGTGTGTCCCTTTGTCGACGTGAGAGAACATGACCGAATCCACCGACACGACACTTCTCGAGACGCCGCTGGCGGACCGTCACCGCGCGCTCGGCGCGCGCACGGTCCCGTTCGCCGGCTATGCGATGCCCGTCCAGTACGAGGGCATCATGGCCGAGCATCTGTGGACGCGCGCCCATGCCGGGCTGTTCGACGTCTCGCACATGGGCCAGGTGGTCCTCACCGTGCCGGGCGGCAGCCACGAGGCGGTGGCGAGCGTGCTGGAGGCGCTGCTTCCGGCCGACGTGCTGGGCCTCGCACCCGGCCGCATGCGGTACAATTTCCTGGTCAACGACGACGGCGGCATCCTCGACGACCTGATGATCACCCGCCCGGCAGATCCCGCCGAGGCCGGGTCGCTGATGATCGTTCTCAACGCTGCCTGCAAGGATGCGGACCTGGCGCACCTGAGGGCCAACCTCCCGGTCGAGGCGACGCTCACCACCCTCGACGACCGCGCGCTGCTGGCCCTGCAGGGTCCCGAAGCCGAGGCGGTGATGGCCGCGCATGCGCCGGAGGCCGTGGACCTGGCCTTCATGGGCGCGGTGACGACGAGCTTCGACGGCGTTGCGTGCCACATCAGCCGGTCCGGCTACACCGGCGAGGACGGCTACGAGATTTCTGTCGCGGCTGGTCAGGCCGGCGCGATCTGGGACGCCCTGATGGCCGATGACCGGGTGAAACCGATCGGCCTCGGGGCCCGCGATTCCCTGCGGCTGGAGGCAGGCCTCTGCCTTTACGGCCACGACCTCGACACCACGACCAGCCCGGTGGAAGCGGGGCTCACCTGGGCGATCGGCAAGCGCCGGCGCGAGGAGGGCGGCTTTCCCGGCGCCGCGCGCATCCAGCGCGAGATCGCGGAGGGCCCGTCCCGCCGTCGCGTCGGGATCCGGCCGGAAGGCCGCGCGCCGGCGCGCGAAGGCGCCCCGATCCTGGCCGAGGACGGCAGCGCCATCGGCGTCGTCACCTCCGGCGGCTACGGTCCCTCCGTCGAGGCGCCGGTCGCCATGGGCTACGTCGCCCCCGGCTCGACCGCGCCCCGCACCAGGCTTTTCCTCGAGGTGCGCGGCAAGCGGCTCGCCGCCGAGGTCGTGAAACTGCCGTTCGTTCCCAACCGCTTCAAACGATAACCCGCACGCAGACCTCCCGGGGCTGCCCTTCCAGACGAGAGACCGATTGCCATGACCAAGCGCTATACCGAAGACCACGAGTGGCTCGACATCGACGGCGACGTCGCGACCATCGGCATCACCAGCTACGCCCAGTCCCAGCTCGGCGACGTCGTGTTCGTGGAGCTTCCCGAGGTCGGCGCGCAGATCGCCAAGGGCAAGGAAGCGGCCGTGGTGGAATCGGTGAAGGCGGCGTCGGAGGTCTACGCCCCGGTCTCCGGGGAGGTGGTCGAGGTCAACACCGCGCTGCCGGACGCACCCGATACGGTGAACGGCGATCCCGAAGGCGCCGGCTGGTTCATGAAGATCCGCTTCGCCGACCAGGCCGAGGTCGCGAGCCTGATGGACGAGAACGCCTACAAGGCCTTCCTCGAAACCCTCTGAGCCGCCCGCTCCCCGATCCATCCCATCCGAAGCGGAGGCGACGCCGATGCGCTATCTCCCCCTGACCGACACCGATCGCGCCGACATGCTCGCCGCCATCGGCGTCGCTGCCATCGACGACCTGTTCGTCGACATCCCGGCCGACAAGCGGGTCGACACCACCCTCGACCTGCCGCCGCACCGCTCGGAGCTCGGCGTCGAGCAGGCGCTGAAGCGTCTGGCGGCGAAGAACGTCTCGGCCGAGAGCGTGCCTTTCTTCGTCGGTGCCGGAGCCTATCGGCACCACGTTCCCGCGACTGTCGACCACCTGATCCAGCGCTCGGAATTCCTCACCTCCTACACGCCCTATCAGCCCGAGGTGAGCCAGGGCACGCTGCAGGTGCTGTTCGAGTTCCAGACCCAGGTGGCGGAGCTCACCGGCATGGAGGTGGCGAACGCTTCCATGTACGACGGCTCGACCGCCACCGCCGAAGCCGTCCTGATGGCGAACCGGGTGACAAAGCGGCGCAAGGCGGTGCTCGCCGGCGGCCTGCATCCGCACTATCGCGACGTGGTGCGCACCGTCGTCGACATGGCCGACGACAAGCTCGTCTGCCTCGACGCCGATCCGATGGGCACCGAGGACGTGATCGCCGCCATCGACGACGACACCGCCTGCGTCGTCGTGCAGACGCCGTCCTTCTATGGCCAACTGATCGATCTGAAACCGATCGCCGAGGCCGCCCACGCCAAGGGGGCGCTGCTGGTCGCGGTGTTCACCGAGGTGGTCGCGCTGGCCGCCATCGAGCCCCCGGGCCGGCAGGGCGCCGACATCGTGGTGGGCGAGGGGCAGTCGATCGGCAACCCGCTCACCTTCGGCGGGCCCTATGTCGGGCTGTTCGCCACCCGCCAGAAATTCCTCCGCCAGATGCCGGGCCGGATCTGCGGCGAGACCATCGACGCCGACGGCCAGCGCGGCTTCGTGCTGACGCTGTCCACCCGCGAGCAGCACATCCGCCGCGACAAGGCGACGTCGAACATCTGCACCAATTCCGGCCTCTGCGCGCTGGCCTTCTCCATCCACGCGACGCTGCTGGGCGGGGCGGGGCTGACCAAGCTCGCCGCCCTCAACCACGCCCAGGCGGTGAAGCTGGTGGAACGCCTCGACACGGTCCGCGGCGTCGAGGTGCTCAACGACACCTTCTTCAACGAGATCACCATCCGCGTGGACCGCAACGCCGAGGGCGTCATCGACGATCTCGCCGGTCGCGGCATCCTGGCCGGCGTGCCGGTCTCCCGGCTGCTGCCGGGGGCAAAGCTCGACGACCTGATCGTGCTCGCCGTCACCGAGTGCGTCTCCGACGACGACATCGAGGCGCTCGCCGCCGCCCTCACGGAGGTCCTGTAGCCATGATGAACCAGACCGGACGTCCCACCCGCCCCGAGGAGGCCGCGTCGGCCTCCGGCGTCCACACTTTCACCGGCAACGCCGCCCTCGACATCGAGGAGCCGCTGATCTTCGAGGTCGGCAGCAAGGACGCCACCGGCGTCGACCTGCCGGACCCGGCTCGCGTGAAGTCCCGGCTCGGCGCCCACGCGCGCAAGGAGCCGGTGAACCTGCCGGGCCTCACCGAGCCGGAGACCATGCGCCACTATGTGCGCCTGTCGCGGCAGAACTACGCCATCGATCTCGGCCTCTACCCGCTCGGCTCGTGCACCATGAAGCACAACCCGCGGCTCAACGAGAAGATGGCGCGGCTGCCGGGCTTTTCCGACATCCATCCGCTGCAGCCGACGGCCACCGTCCAGGGCGCGCTGGAGCTGATGTCGGAGCTATCGCACTGGCTGATGGAACTGACCGGCATGGCCGCCGTCGCCCTGTCGCCGAAGGCCGGCGCCCACGGTGAGCTGTGCGGCATGATGGCCATCAAGGCGGCGCTGAAGGCGCGCGGCGAGACCCGCACAAAGGTGCTGGTTCCGGACTCCGCCCACGGCACCAATCCGGCCACCGCGGCGCTGCTCGGCTACGCGGTCGTGGGCATTCCGGCGCGCGCCGACGGAACGGTCGACGTGGAGGCCGTCAAGGCGCGCCTCGACGAGGACGTCGCCGCGATCATGCTCACCAACCCCAACACCTGCGGGCTGTTCGAGCGTGACATTGTCGAGATCGCCGAGGCGGTGCACGCCGTGGGGGCCTACTTCTACGGGGACGGCGCCAACTTCAACGCCATCATGGGCAAGGTGCGACCGGGCGATCTCGGCATCGACGCCATGCACATCAACCTGCACAAGACCTTCTCGACGCCACATGGCGGCGGTGGGCCGGGCGCGGGACCGGTGGTGCTGTCGGACAAGCTCGCTCCGTTCGCGCCGCTGCCCTATCTGCGGCTCGACGAGGGACGCGTGTCGCTCATCGAACATCCCACGGAGACGGCGGCCGGGGCGCATCCGTTCGGCCGGATGACGGCCTTCCAGGGCCAGATGGGCATGTACGTGCGGGCGCTGGCCTACATGATGTCCCATGGCGAGGACGGGCTGCGGCATGCGGCGGAAGATGCCGTGCTGTCGGCGAACTACGTCAAGGCGCGGCTCGCCGACGTCATGACGGTGGCCTTCCCCGAGCGGCCGGCGATGCACGAGGTCCTGTTCAAGGACGACTTCCTGGAAGGCTCGGGCGTCTCCACACTCGACTTCGCCAAGGCGATGATCGACGAGGGCTTCCACCCGATGACCATGTACTTCCCGCTGGTGGTGCACGGCGCCATGCTGGTGGAGCCGACGGAATCGGAAAGCCGGGCGAGCCTGGACCTGTTCATCGCGACGTTGCGCGATCTGGCCCAGTCGGCGGCGCGGGGCGAAACGGACCGCTTCAAGCAGGCGCCCCGCCACGCTCCGCGCCGGCGCCTTGACGAGACCCGCGCCGCGCGCAGCCCGAGCCTGAAGTGGACGCCGCCCGAGCCGCGCGCCATCGAGCCGGCGGAAGCGGCCGAGTAGCGGCTCCTGCCCGACGACGGGCCGACCCGAACGGAAAAGCCCCGCGCTCCCGCCGAGCGCGGGGCTTTGTCGCAGGGCGATCTCGTAGGCTAGGGCGCCATTTTCTCGCTGCGGCGGATCTGCGACAATAGGGCGATGGAAACCGTGGATGTCACCAGCGAGACGCTCGCGCGACTGGCGGGGCACCGGGCTGCGTTCGAGGCGCTCGGCGTGCGGCACATCGCCGTGTTCGGCTCGGTGGCGCGCGGTGATGCCGGCAGCGGGTCCGACATCGATGTCTTCGTCGAAATCGATCAGAATAGCCGTCCGAAGGGCCTCGCCTATTTCGGTCTGCTCGAACGGCTGAAGGGAATGCTTAGGGACCTGCTCGACAGCGACATCGACCTGGTCGCCGGTCCCGTCTTGAACCCCGCGCTTGCAGCCCGCATCGACCGGGAAGCCCGGCGTGCCTTCTAGCCGGCCGCTCCTCCGCTTCCGGGACATCGTCGACAATATCGAAGCGATCGAACTGTATGCCGACGGCCGCGATGTGGCGCGGTTTCAGGCCGACTGGAAAACCCGCGATGCCTGCGAGCGATGCCTGATGCGGATCTCGGAAGCCGCGGCGAAGCTCGGCGCTGAGGCGGAAAGTCTCAGGCCGGATTTCCCATGGGCCGACGTTCGGGGCCTTGGCAATCACCTGCGCCACGCCTACGACCGGGTCGATCCGCAGATCCTGTGGGAAGTGATCTCCGGGGACTTGCCGAGGCTGAAGGCCGTCTGCCGCGCGGCGATCGCCTCTCTGGAAGACCGGCCCAAGTAGATGGCGGCCGCCTACTCCTCCAGCGTCCGGAACAGACCCGTCTGCGCGGGCGGCTCGCGGGTGGGCACCGCCAGGCCCAGGTGGCGGTAGGCGGCGGGCGTCATCATCCGGCCGCGCGGGGTGCGCTGCACGAAGCCCTGCTGGATGAGATACGGCTCGACGATGTCCTCGATGGCGTCGCGCGGCTCCGAAAGGGCGGCGGCGATGGTCTCGATGCCGACGGGGCCGCCGGAGAAGCTGTCGGAAATCACCCGCATGTAGCGCCGGTCGAGGGCGTCCAGCCCGGCGCTGTCCACGTCGAGGCGGGTCAGCGACTGGTCGGCCAGCGTCCGGTCGATGGTGTCGATCTCGGCGACGCTGGCGAAGTCGCGGACCCGGCGCAGCAGCCGGCCGGCGATGCGCGGCGTGCCGCGGGCGCGCCGCGCGATTTCCACCGCGCCGTCCGGGGTGATCGCCATGCCCATCAGCCCGGCGCCCCGGGTCACGATCGAGGTGAGTTCCTCCACCGTGTAGAACTCCAGCCTGAGCGGGATGCCGAAGCGGTCGCGCAGCGGCGTGGTCAGCAGGCCGAGCCGGGTGGTGGCGCCGACGAGGGTGAACTTCGACAGGTCGATGCGCACCGAGCGCGCCGCCGGGCCTTCGCCGATGATCAGGTCGAGCTGGAAGTCCTCCATCGCCGGATAGAGGATTTCCTCGATGGCCGGCGACAGGCGGTGGATCTCGTCGATGAACAGCACGTCGCGGTCGCCGAGATTGGTGAGCAGCGCGGCGAGGTCGCCGGCCTTGGCGATCACCGGGCCGGAGGTGGCGCGGAAATTCACCGACAGCTCGCGGGCGACGATCTGGGCGAGCGTCGTCTTGCCGAGGCCGGGGGGCCCGACCAGCAGCACGTGGTCCAGCGCCTCGCCGCGCGACGCGGCCGCCTTCACGAAGATCTGCAGGTTGGCGCGCGCCGCCGCCTGGCCGACGAAATCCGCCAGCCGCTGCGGCCGCAGCGGCGCCTCGATGTCGTCCTCGCGTTCCTCCGGCGTGATCAGTCGGTCGCTCATCGGTTCCGCTATCCGTGGACGCTGGCGCGCATCAGCGCGAAGACAGGAGCTTGAGGCCGGCGCGGATCAGCTCGGCGGTCTTCGCGTCGTCGCCGGCCTCGTCGCGCGCCCTGGCCACCGCCTTGCGCACTTCGGTCTCGGCATAGCCGAGATTGACCAGCGCCGAAACCGCGTCGGCCACCACCGGGTCGGATGGCCTGCGCGTGAGCGGCGTGGGGACGAACGTCTGGTCGGCGCCGCTCGCCATGACGCTGCCGACCTTGTCCTTGAGTTCCGAGATCAGCCGCTCGGCGACCCGCTTGCCGACGCCGGGCGCGCGGATGATGGCGGTGGTGTCCTCCATCGCGATTGCCTCGGTCAGTTCGTCGCCGGACAGGACGCTGAGGACGGCCAGCGCCACCTTGGCGCCGACGCCCTGCACCGTCTGCAGCAGCCGGAACCACTGCTTCTCGGTCTCGCTGGAAAAGCCGTAGAGGCGGATCATGTCCTCGCGGACCACCGTCTCGATGGTCAGCGTGATCGCCTCGCCGGTGCCCGGCAGGTTGGCCAGCACCCGGGCCGGGCAGTGGACCTCGTAGCCGACGCCGTGCACGTCGATGATCGCGGTGTCGTCACCGATCGCCTCGACGGTGCCCTTCAGCCGGCCGATCATTGGGCCGCCTCGGCATAGCGGGCGGCGAGGGCGCGCGCGCCGCGGTGCTGGGCGTGGCAGAGCGCGATCGCCAGCGCGTCGGCGGCGTCGTCGCTGTCGAATTCGGCTTTCGGCAGGAGCACCTTCACCATCATGCGGATCTGCTTCTTGTCGCCGTGGCCCACGCCGATGATCGTCTTCTTCACCAGGTTGGGCGCGTACTCGGCGACCGGAATGCCGACCTGCGCCGGCGCCAGCAGCGCGATGCCGCGCGCCTGGCCGAGCTTCAGGGTCGCGGCGGCGTCGCGGTTGACGAAGGTCAGCTCCACCGCCGCCTCCTGGGGCGCGGCGTCGCGGATGATCGCCTCCAGCCCGGAATGCAGCATTGTGAGCCGCTCGGCCAGGCTCTGCTTGGCGTCCGAGGTCACGGTGCCCGCGCCCAGGAACGACACGGCGTTGCCGCGACAGGCAATCATCCCCCATCCGGTCCGTCGAAGGCCGGGGTCGATGCCGAGTATGCGAATCGTCTGGTCCTGCATGGAACATGTGTAGAACGGATGGGCCGTCGCGCCTACACGGGAGCGGTCATTTTTCCTGCGCCGCGCGTCGCCTCAGCCGGGATGCGCCCCGGTGAAGGCGATCACCTCCCGGGCGACCAGGTCCGGGTCGCTTTCCATGACGAAGTGGCCGCCGCCCTCGACGATCGTCAGGCGGGAGCCCGGGATCGCTTGGTGAAGCCGGTGCGCCCAGGCGACGTCCTGCCAGGCGTCCCTGTCGCCCCAGATGATCTGCACGGGCATGTCCGCGAGCTCGCCGAGCCGGGCGCCGACGTCCATGGTGTGCTTCGGATCGTAGTGGGCGATCTGGTGCTGGTAGAGGCTCGCCTGTCCGACCGGCCCCGACACCATCTCCAAATAGGCGTCGACGGTCCCGTCGGCCAGCCGGTCCGGGTTGGTGATCGCGGTCTTCAGCCATTCGCGCGTGTGGGCCCGATGCTCCTCATCGGGGGCGGAAATCAGCGCGTCCAGGCCGGCGGCGATCTGCTGGCGGGTGCGCGGCGACGGCCAGCTGTCGAACGACACGTTGTCGAGCAGGGTCAGCGAGAAGATGCGCTCGGGATGGAACACGGCGAGGCGCTGGGCAACGGCGCCGCCGATGTCGTGGGCGACGATGTGGGCGCGGTCGAGCCCCCATGCATCCAGGAGTTGCAACAGGATCGGCAGCTGCGCGGTAACCGAGGTGTCGACGGCCGGATCGGCCGGCCGCTCAGACCGGCCGAAGCCGAGCAGGTCGTACACGAACACCCGCCGGCCGGCGGCGACCAGCGCCGGGGCGACGTTGCGCCAGATGTGGGAGAAGGCCGGGGTCCCGTGCATCAGCACCACCGGCGGTCCGTCGCCGGACACGCCCCAGGCGATCCGGTGGGATCCGACGATCAGGGAATTGGGGGTGAGGTTGGTCATCGTGCGCTCCGTCTGGTCGCAGGGCATCGGCGCCGGCGCGGCGGATCGCGGTGCCGGGCGCCATGGTCTCGTCCTGAGGGTGGCCCGGACCCATCATCGGAAAAAGCGATTTTTATTGGCGGAAAGGATGAGGAAATGCGATGATTTGGCCGGTCGGACGGCCGCGGTCCGGGCGTTGCCTTGGCCCCCCGGGAAGGGCCGGTCCGCCCTCGCGGTCGTGGTCTGCGCGGTGCGGGTGCGTTGCGATGCGTGCCGGACTTGCGTATTGCAGACCATCGCATCACGCGCACGCAATCGAAGAACACAACGGTTGGACGATGGCCGGACATTCACAGTTCAAGAACATCATGTACCGCAAGGGGGCCCAGGACGCGAAGCGTTCGAAGGTGTTCTCCAAGCTCGCCCGCGAGATCACGGTGGCCGCGAAGGCCGGCGCGCCGGATCCCGACGCGAACGCGGCGCTCCGCCTCGCGATCCAGAACGCGCGGGCGGAAAACATGCCGAAGGACAACATCGAGCGGGCCATCAAGAAGGCGTCCGGCGGTGACAGCGAGAACTACGAGGCCGTGCGCTACGAGGGCTATGGCCCCGGCGGCGTGGCCATCATGGTCGAGGCGCTGACCGACAACCGCAACCGCACCGCCAGCAACGTGCGCGCGGCGTTCTCCAAGCATGGCGGGGCGCTCGGCGAAACCGGCTCGGTGGCGTTCACCTTCGACCACGTCGGCGAGATCACCTATCCGGTCGAGGCGGGGGACGCCGACGCCGTGATGGAAGCCGCGATCGAGGCGGGCGCCGAGGACGTGCAGTCCGACGAGGGCGGCCACGTCATCATCTGCGCCTTCGAGGATCTGGGCGAGGTCTCCTCCGCGCTGCAGGGCTCGCTCGGCGAGGCCGCGTCGGTCAAGCCGGTGTGGCGGCCGCAGACCATGTCTCCGGTCGACGAGGACAAGGCCCAGACGCTGATGAAGCTGATCTCGGTGCTCGAGGACGACGACGACGTGCAGTCGGTCTTCTCCAACTTCGAGGTCTCCGACGAGGTCCTCCAGAAGCTCACCGCCGCCTGATCGGCGCAGCGCTTGGCCGCCGGCGGGCTGAACCGCCGGCGCCCCCCGCGCGCATCCCGGCAGCACCAGCCGATTGCGGGTGCGCCTCCACGCGGGAGCCTGCCCTGTCCATCCTCCGCCTCGTCCTCGGCGACCTGCCCGACCGGGAGATTTCGCCGCCCGCTTCGTCGGCGTGCGGGAGACCTAGGTCCCGGCCCGATGCCCTGACAGGGGAAGCGGCCCGTTGGTCTTGGTGGTGCGGATCGCGAAGTTCGACCGGATGTCCTCGATCATCGGCTGGGTGAGCAGCCGGTCGATCAGCAGCGCCTCGTAGGCGGGCAGGTCGGGCACCACAACCTCGGCCAGGAAGTCGGCCTGGCCGGACACCATGTGGCACGCCACGACCTCGTCCATCTCGCTCAGCACCGCCTCCAGCGCGGCGGCGTTCTCGCGGCTGTGTCGGGCGACCTTGATTTCCACGAAGACCGTCAGGCCGAACCCGGTGCGGGGCCGGTCGAGGATCGCGCGGTAGCCGGCGATGCGGCCGGACTGTTCCAGTCGGCGCACCCGGCGCAGACACGGCGAGGGCGACAGGCCCACCTGTTCCGCCAGCGCGGCGTTGGTCGTGCGCGCGTCATCCTGCAGAACCTGCAGGATGCGCAGGTCGATTGCGTCGAGGCTCATGTCCGCCATGGTCTGCCTCTGATGGGCTGCAAAACGACAGATTGTTGCGCAAGTGTTGCCGTACAAGGCGGCTTTTGCAAGGACATGCGCCGCCCCGCCGGGCGATACTCTGCCCGCAACGCCCCCTGAATCGGATGGTTGTCATGACTGCCACGCCGGCCGAGACGGCCACACCGCCGGGGCCGCAACGGAGTGCCGCGGCGCGCGATACGCTGATCGGAACGGCCGCCGCGCTTGTGGTGGTGACGATCTGGGGCACCTGGATCGTCGGCACGCGGTTCGCGGCGACGGCCGAGCTGCCGCTCGCCTGGCTGGCGCTGTTCCGCTACGGCATCCCGGCGCTGGTTCTGGCCCCGGTGTGGCTGCGTTCGGGGCCGCTGCCCATGGGCGTGCCGCTCAGGCTCATCGCGCTGATCGTGGTCTGCTCGGGGGCGCCATTCTTCGCGCTGGTGGCGGTGGGCCTCGGCTTTGCGCCTGCGGCGGAGGCCGGCGTGCTGTTGCCCGGCACCATGGGCCTGTGGGCCGCGCTGCTCACCAAGCTCATCTACAAGGAGCGCTTCGGCGGCGCCCGGGTGCTCGGCATCGCCCTGTCGGTGGCCGGCGTGGTGTTCATCGCCATGCCGACGCTCGCCGGCGGCCATCTGATGGAGGGGGCGGGGCGGCTGCTTCTGCCCTGCGGCGCGTTCCTGTGGGCGGTCTACACGCTCGCCTATCGCGCCACCGGCCTGCCGCCGCTGGTCGGAGCCGGCGTCATCTGCTTCTGGTCGACGCTGATGGTCATCCCGTTCGTGGTTGCGACCGGGCTGGAGCCGCTCCTCAGCCAGCCGACCGGCGCGGTGATCGCCCAGGTCGTCATCCAGGGCCTGCTGTCGGGGCTGGTGTCGCTGGTCGGCTACGGGG
>TARA_R110002020_G_scaffold61951_5_pt1 | contig 12435 bp, 11 predicted proteins | sample TARA_R110002020 | Tara Oceans TARA_R110002020 (sample SAMEA4396489) | marine metagenome | biome: Westerlies Biome; feature: [MES] marine water layer (ENVO:01000295) within the mesopelagic zone...; material: water (ENVO:00002006), including particulate matter (ENVO:01000060) such...
GGGCAATTCGTCGGCGCAGTTCAACTGGGCGCAGATCGTCGTTTCCGACAATCCGGGCGAAAAGGGTCTGAAACTGGCCCTGCCTTTCTACGAGAAGGCGGCAGCGCAGGGGCTGGCCGACGCGCAATATGCCGTCGCCCAGCTCTATGTGGCGATCACCGGTCTGCCGGAGGAGAAGCAGAGGCAGGCGCGCGTCTGGCTGGAGCGGGCCGCGAAGGCCGGCTTCGATACCGCGCAGCTCGACATGGGGCTCTGGCTCGTCAACGGTGTCGGCGGCGAACGGGATTACGATGAAGGGTTCCAGTGGCTGCGCACCGCGGCCATGCGCGGCAATGTCGTGGCGCAGAACAAGCTGGCGCATCTCTACATCAATGCACTCGGCACCCGCCCCGATCCGATCGAGGCGACCAAGTGGTATGTGCTCTCCCGCCGTGCGGGGCTGCAGGATCCGGAGCTCGAGGATTTCTTCCTCGGGATCGACGAGGAGCAGCAGAAGAAGGGCATCGAGGCGGCGAACCGCTTCCGTCGCAGCTGATCAGTCTGCCTGGGCCAGTGCCGCAGTGAGCAAAGCCGTGAAAATCTGCCAGACGCCCGGCCGGCAGACAAGGCAGATCACGCCGCTCCCGGCGCACGACTTGAATTTGCCGCGGATTTGTGGTCTTGAAGCCGCCCATCACTACATTGCTTATGAAATGCGTCCCGCTGCAGACCGATTGCGGGGCAAGCTTCCGCACTTCAAGGATCCTCCCGCATGGCTCGTTCCGCTCTTCTCAACGTCATGGTTCAGGCTGCCGTCAAGGCTGGCAAATCACTGTCTCGCGACTTCGGTGAGGTGCAGAACCTGCAGGTGTCGGTCAAGGGACCGAGCGACTTCGTTTCGCAGGCGGACCTGAAGGCGGAGAAGATCGTCCACGACGAGCTGATGAAGGCGCGCCCGACCTATGGCTTCCTCGGGGAGGAGAGCGAGGAGATCATCGGCACGGATGGCGCGCACCGCTGGATCGTCGATCCGCTCGACGGAACCACCAACTTCCTGCACGGCATCCCGCAGTTCGCCGTCTCCATCGCGCTTGAGCGCAACGGCGAAGTGGTGGCCGGCGTCATCTTCAATCCGGCGACCGACGAACTCTACACCGCCGAGCGGGGCGGTGGCGCCTTCCTCAACGATCGCCGCCTGCGGGTCGCCTCCCGCCGGGTGCTCTCCGATTGCGTCATCGGCTGCGGCGTTCCGCATCTGGGCCGCGGCAACCACGGCAAGTTCCTGGTCGAGCTTCGCCACGTCATGGGCGAAGCCGCCGGCATCCGGCGCATGGGGGCGGCAGCGCTCGATCTCGCCTATGTGGCAGCCGGTCGCCTCGACGGCTTCTGGGAGGTCGAACTGTCGCCATGGGATGTGGCGGCCGGACTGGTGCTGATCCGCGAGGCGGGTGGGTTCATCAGCGACATGAAGGGCTCCACCAATATCTTCGAAAGCCGCAGCGTGGTGGCGGGCAACGAGCATATCCACAAGGCGCTGCTCGAGGTCGCCAACCGGCCGGTACCGACACGCTAACCGCAAATGAGCGGTTGCTGCCTGCGGTAGCCAGCGCTTCGGCACTTCAATTCGTCGCATTTTTCCACTAGCCTCCGGCCAAACAGGACCGGAGGCCGAGTCATAATATGGTGGATGCGAAAGTGGACGATCTGGACGAGGCGGAAACGGGCCGCGGTGGCTATGCCCACAAACTCTCCAACCCCGTCCCCTTTCTGTGGACGATGCTGATCTTCCTGATTCTGGTCGGCTTCATCGCTGCCATTCTCTACCGTCAGGCGCATACGGCGTTCATGACAAACCCGGGGCTGAATGGCTTCATCTTGGGCGTCCTGATCATCGGCATCGTGCTGGTGTTCAACCAGGTGTTCAGCCTCATTCCGGAGGTGCGCTGGTTCAATTCCTACCGGGCCGCCGGGAGCGCGGACAAGGTGGGGCGTGAACCGCGGCTGCTGGCACCGATGCGGGCGCTGATCGGCCGCCGGAAGACGATGCTGCTGTCGCCGTCGTCGCAACGCTCCATCCTCGATTCGATCGGCACGCGGCTCGACGAATCGCGGGAAATCTCGCGGTATCTGATCGGGCTTCTCGTCTTCCTCGGCCTGCTCGGGACGTTCTGGGGCCTGATCGGCACGATTGCCTCCATCAGCACGGTGATCCAGACCCTCGATCCCAGCGGCGGCGATACGAACGACGTTCTCAATGCCCTGAAGAGCGGCTTGACGGCGCCGCTGGCCGGCATGGGCACTGCCTTTTCGTCGTCGCTCCTCGGCCTTTCCGGCTCGCTGATCCTCGGCTTTCTCGACATCCAGGCCGGCCGCGCCCAGAACCGCTTCTACACGGAACTGGAAAACTGGCTGTCGTCGCTCACCGACGTCGGCTTCGACCTTGCGCCGACTGCGTCGGCTGATGCGGCGGCCGGATCGTCGGTCGAGATGAAGGCGCTCACCGACCAGCTGCGCAAGCTGACGGCGGCGCAGTCGAAGGCCTCGGACGGCGGGCAGAGCGAGAAGTCGCTGGCGGCCATGGCCAATCTCGCCGAAGGCATCCAGGGTCTCGTCAAGAACATGCGCAACGAACAGCAGATGCTGCGCGACTGGATCGAGGCGCAGCAGGAAGAATCGAAGGCGATGCGGCGCACGCTCGACAGGCTCTCCGAAAAGATCGGGGGCAAGTAGCCGATGGCGCTCGTCAAGAACCGCCGCCGGGAACGGGGCGTCGACTATTGGCCGGGATTCGTGGACGCGCTCTCCACGCTCCTGCTCGCCATCATGTTCCTGCTCACCGTCTTCGTGCTGGCGCAGTTCATTCTCAGCCGCGAGATCACCGGGCGGGACGAAGTGCTCACCCGGCTGAACAGCCAGATCGCCGAGCTGACGCAGCTCTTGGCGCTCGAAAAGGGCAATGCGCAGGACCTGGAAGATACGCTCGCAAACCTGCAGTCATCGCTTTCGACCTCCGAGAGCGAGAGAAGCCGCCTGCAGTCCCTGCTCGACCAGGGTGCCGGAAGCAGCAGTACCGCCAATACCCGGATCGGCCAGCTGACGGACCAGTTGAACCAGGAACAGCAGGTCAGCGCCCGTGCGATGAACCAGATCGATCTGCTGAACCAGCAGATCGCGGCCCTTCGCGCCCAGATCGCGGCCGTGGAGGAGGCACTGCAGGCCTCGGAAGCCAAGGATCAGACCTCGCAGACCCAGATCGCCGATCTCGGGCGCCGCCTCAACGTGGCCCTGGCGCAAAGGGTGCAGGAGCTGAACCGCTACCGGTCAGACTTCTTCGGGCGTCTGCGGGAAATTCTGTCGGACCGCGAAAACATCCGCATCGTCGGCGACCGCTTTGTCTTCCAGTCGGAAGTGCTGTTTCCGGTAGGTGGCGCGGATCTCGACGAGGCGGGACAGGCCGAGATGGCGAAACTGGCGACCGCGGTTCTGGAGCTGGCCCGCGAGATACCCGAGGAGATCAACTGGGTGCTGCGCGTCGACGGACACACCGACGCTTCGCCTTTGACCGGAACCGGTCGTTACCGCGACAACTGGGAGCTTTCCTCGGCGCGCGCCACCTCGGTGGTCAAATACCTGATCTCGCAAGGGGTGCCGGCAAACCGCCTGGTTGCCGCCGGCTTCGGGGAATACCAGCCGATCGCCGAGGGCGATACGCCGGAGGTTCGCAACCAGAACCGCCGCATCGAGCTGAAGCTCACAGAGCGGTGACGGCGTCGCGCTCGATATCGTGGAACTGCAGGCGCGCGAGGCGGGCGTAGAGCCCGCCCTTGGCGATCAGGGTCTGGTGCGTGCCTTCCTCGACGATCCGGCCCTCGTCGATCACCAGGATGCGGTCGGCCTTGAGGACTGTTGCCAGCCTATGGGCGATCACCAGCGTGGTGCGGTCCTTCATCAGGCCGTCGAGCGCCTTCTGCACCAGCGTCTCGCTTTCGGCGTCCAGGGCCGAGGTGGCTTCATCGAGCAGCAGCACGGGGGCGTCGCGCAGGATGGCGCGGGCGATGGCAATCCGCTGCCGCTGGCCACCCGAGAGCGTGATGCCGCGCTCGCCGGCCAGCGTGTCGTAGCCATCCTCCAGTCTGGAGATGAATTCGTCGGCCTGCGCGGCGACGGCGGCCGTGCGCACGGCCTCCCGCGTTGCCCCGGGCGTGCCGAAGGCGATGTTGTCGTGGATGGAGGCGGCGAAGATGGTGATGTCCTGCGGGACGATCGCCAGCCGCTCGCGCAGCTGGTGCAGCGAGGTCTCGCGCAGATCGACGCCGTCGAGGCGAATCGCGCCGGCCACCGGATCGTAGAAGCGCAGAAGCAAGGAGAAGAGCGTGCTCTTGCCGGCCCCCGAGGGGCCGACGAAGGCCACCGTCTCGCCGGGACGGATATGGAAGGAGAGGCGATCCAGGGTAACGGCGTTCTCACGAGTCGGGTAAGCGAAGGAGACGGCATCGAACGCCACGTCGCAACGCGGCGGCGAGGGCAGGGCAACCGGGATTTCCGGCTCGGTCACCGCCGGCTTTTCGTGAAGCAGTTCCGTCAGCCGCTCTGCGGCGCCGCCCGCCTGCGAGAGTTCGCCCCAGACTTCCGAGAGCTGGCCGAGAGCACTGGCGGCGATGACGGAATAGAGAACGAACTGACCAAGCGTACCCGCGGTCATGGTGCCGGAGAGCACGTTCTGCGCCCCGTACCAGAGAACGCCGACAATGCTGCCGAAGATCATCAGGATGGCAAAGCCGGTGAGCAGCGCCCTCGACCGGATTGCCGCGCGTGCGGCGCCGAAGGCATCCTCGACGGTGCCGGCATAGCGGGCGGCGGCGGCGGTCTCGCCATTGAAAGCCTGCACCGTGCGTGCGGCACCGACGGTCTCGGCCGCGAAGGCTGAGGTGCGGGCCAGGGTGTCCTGGGCGGCCCTGGAGCGCTTGCGGACCGAACGGCCGAAGGCGACCAGCGGAAAGACGATGAAAGGGATGGCGCCCAGCGCCAGGCCCGACAGCTGCGGGCTGGTGTAGACCATCATGCCCATGGCGCCGAGACAGAGGATGGTGTTGCGCAGCGCCTGGGAGGCGGCCGAGCCGAAGGCGGACTTGATCTGTACGGTATCGGCCGTCAGCCGCGAGACGATCTCGCCGGACTGGTTGACGTCGAAGAAGGCGGGCGACAGCGTCGTGACGCGGGCAAATACATCGCGGCGAAGGTCGGCGACGACCCGCTCCCCGACGGTGATGACGAAATAGTAGCGCATGGCGCTGGCGAGCGCGAGGAGCGCCGCGAGGGCAAACAGCATGCCGAAATAGTTGTTGATGAAGACGCCGTCGGCGGCCGCAAAACCGTGATCGATCATGCGCCGGACTGCCAGCGGCAGCGCCAGCGTCGCGGCGGCGGAAAGGGTCAGGGAGAAGAGGGCGCCGATGACGAGGCCACGGTAGCGCGAGAGGTAGGGAAGGAGCCGAGCGAGCGGCCCGATGGCCTTGCCTCTCGACTTTCTGTCTTCTGCGTATTCCACTTTGCCCCCATACTCGACGAACTCTTTCGGAGTGCGTCGGCCCTTGTGCTACCGGCGGCCTTCCTGTATAGGCTCCGCATCGAATTGGGAAGCCGTGGCCGGCCGGTCTGCGGCTTCATTTATTAAAGAGGGTCTGCGTTCGCAATTGCGACATATGGACCCCGGGCAGCAGGAATAGGGCCATGAAGACTGATATTCATCCAGAATACCACACCATCAAGGTCGTGATGACCGATGGTACCGAATACGAAACCCGCTCGACCTGGGGTTCGGAAGGCGCCACCATGAACCTCGAGATCGACCCGAAGTCGCATCCGGCATGGACCGGCGGCAACCAGCAGATGATGGACCGTGGCGGCCGCGTCTCGAAGTTCAACAAGCGCTTCGGCGGTCTCGGCCTCTAAGCCGATCGACCCGCATCGACATCAAGAACCCGGTCCAGGCCGGGTTTTTTCTTGCCCGGAATCAGCACTCAAAGAATCCGCGCACAAAAAAAGCAGGCCGAAGCCTGCTTCTGTCGATGCGTTTGTAGTCAACTCGGATCAGGCGCTGAAAGCGGTCTGCAGCAGGTTGAGCTGCGCGCGCACGCCGTTCTCGTTGTCGGGAGTGACGACAGGATCGCTCGGGCGGTAGATCTCGCGGTCGAGCAGGGCGACACGGTTCTGCAGGCGCAGCGAGCGCTCGACGAGATCGCGGAAACCTTCCGGCAGATCCAGCCAGCCCGGTGCATTCTTGTCGACGTTGAAGCCGTCGAGGCGAACCTTGTTCTTCTCGATGAGAACCTGGTCCTTGCTCATCTCGCCGTTGTTGACGGCGCGCTGCAGGAGAAGCCAGGAGGCCATCTGCATCAGGCGGGTCGTCAGGCGCATCGACTCGGCGGCGTAAAGAACGGACGCGATCCGCGGCAGCACCTTGGAGGCGGCACGACCCGGTCCGTCCAGATAAGCTGCAGTCTCCTCCACCAACGACATTCCTTCAGCATAAAGAGCCTTGAAATGCGATGAGGCAGCGGCTCGACCTGCGAAGTTGACCGTATTCAGTCCCAGTTCCGACATGGAATTCACCTTGCTAACGCATCACTATCAAGCAATGGCGACCGGAGGAAAAGGTTCCGATCCGCCTTTTTGTTGAAGTTAAGATGAGGTTTATAACCGGAATCCGCAAGGCGTTTCTTAAGGAAGGGTTAATACCCACACTTTTGAAAGTTGCCGGTAAAAAAAGAGCCGCAAAAGCGGCTCTCAAGGTAAAACAGGGAGAAAGTCAGACCTCTTCGCCACATGGTGAAACTGTCTGAGTCCGGGAAGCCCGGATGTTTGTTATCATCAGCCAAGATGATTAATATTTAGTTAAAGATAGAATTGATTTACTTTGAATCCAACTGATGATCGACCGGTCTAGCGGAAGAAACTGTCTGCTGCCCGCCGTCCCGCAGACTTCCTTTCCTTCTCTGCCTCGAGGCGAAGGATCTCCGCCCGCAGGAGATCGATGCGTTCAGCCAGGTCTTCAACGGAAAGTGAACCGAGATCGCCGCCGATCTCGTGCGCGGCAGGCTTCTTGATCGGTTTGTCCTCATCTCCAAACATCAGCTCGCCTGCCTTTCCGAGGGATCGTCGGTGCTGTTCTCGTTGGCCCGCGGATTGAGCAGCAGGCTTTCCGGGGTCGTGAGCGAGGGCGCCAGTGCCGGCGAGCCGGCGTAGCTGTCGCGGTCGGCCACCGGCACCGGTGCGCGCCTGCGGCTGCGGAAGATGGCATAGGCGGTGACGAGCAGGTGGCTTGCGGCGGTGACGGCAAAGAGGGCATGCGGGCCGAGCCAGCTCATCACGGGGCCGCCGAGGCTCGGGCCGATGATGGTGCCGATGCCGAAGAGCAGCAGAAGGCCGCCGGAGACCTTCACGAAGTCCTCGGGGGAGGCGTGGTCGTTGGCATGCGCCACGGCGATCGGATAGAGCGCGTTGGACGCGGCGCCATAGATGGCGACCAGGATGAGGATGGCATAGACGCCGCTCGGCTGAAACAGGGCGAGGGCCAGACCTGCCGCGGCGCCGACGGCCGACAGTGCCGCCAGGACATAGCGCCTGTCCATGGTGTCCGACAGCCGTCCGGCGGGGAACTGGGCGATGGCGCCGGCAAAGATGGTGATACTGACCATCAGCGCGATCGTTCCCTCCGGCAATCCCGCGCGCGCACCGAACACGGCAGCCAGCGTGCCATAGGCGCCGTTGGCGGTGCCGATCAGCAGGATGGCGATGAAGGAGACCGGAGAGTTGTGGTAGAGCCCCTTCAGGTCGATCTTCACGCGCTTCAGCGGCTGCGGCGAGGCGGCCCGCGAGACGGCGGTGGGAATGATCGCCAGGCAGTAGAGAATGCCGCAGATCATGAACAGGATAGGCGTCGAAATATCGACAAACGGCACCATCATCTGGCCGCCGACGACGCCGAAGAGCGTGATGGAGATATAGAAGGAGAAGATCGCGCCGCGGCTCTCGTTGGTGGCGCGCTCGTTCAGCCAGCTCTCGATGATCATGCACGTGCCCGCGGTGCAGAAACCGGTGACGGCGCGAAGGATGAGCCAGGCGGTCTGATCGACGAGGATGCCGGTCAGGAGAACGTTGAGGCAGATCAGGGCACCGAAGCCGGCAAAGGCGCGGACATGGCCGATGCGGCGCACCAGATTGGGCGCCACGAAGCAGCCGACGACGAAGCCCGTCGCCCAGGTGGTGCCGATCAGGCCAAGAATTTCGTTCGAATAGCCCTCCAGCGAGCCGCGAACAGGCAGAAGCAGGCCCTGGAGGCCGTTGCCGAGGAACAGAAACAGCGTACTGGTCAGAAGAGCCAGGACTGGCAGCAGGTTACGTCGCATTGTCTATGACCAACTTCTTCGGTCCGGAGGATGGGCCTTGGCGAGGCATAGCGGAATATATGTTGCCTGTACCGTCAACTGAGGATTAACGACCGGTCTTGATTAAAGCTTCGAACCCGGTCCGATTCGATCAAGCCGCATTGGTGGCCAGCAAAGATGTCCAGCCTGTGACGACGGAGGCGGGCCGAGGGAGAATTTCATGTCGAAGGTGATCGGCGTCCTGCTGCTCCTTGCCATGCTGGTGCATATCATCCGCCCCCTTGGGCTGCCGGGACTGAGACGCCGCGCCGATTGCTGGAAGATTGCCGTCCTGGCATTCGGTCTGTGGGCGCTGGTTCTACTGGCTCGCGACTTCAGCTAGGGCATCTGTACGATTTGACAATGATAAAGGCCGCCCGTTGCCGGCGCGGCCTTTGTTGTTTCCGACGGGTGATGGACCAGGCGGCCCTTCCAGGTTGCCGCCCCGGGACGGGGAGGGCCTGATCAGGCCTTGTTCACGCTGGCGGCGTAGATCTCGTCGATCGTTTCGGCCAGGCTCGCGTTGAACTCTGCGTCGCTCATGGTGACGCGCAGGTTCTCCGTCAGCGCCCGCGAGAAACTCGCGATCATGCCATGGTTGTGCTTCAGCTTTTCGCAGGCTTCCGCGCGGCTGTAGCCGCCGGACAGGGCAACAAGTCGGATGACCGCCTTGTGTTCGATCAGGGGAGCATAGAAGTCGGGCACGGTCGGGATCGTCAATTTCAGCATTACGGTCTCGCCCGACGGGAGCTTGTCGAGCTGCTGCGCGATCTCGTCGCGAAGAATGGCTTCGGCCTCACCCTTCGTCGGGCTCTTGATGGAGACTTCCGGCTCGATGATCGGCATAAGGCCCTGGGCGATGATCTGGCGCGCCAGCTCGAACTGCTGCTGCACGACGGCCGCGATGCCGGCCTTGTCGGCCTGCGCGATCACCGAGCGCATCTTGGTGCCGAAAATTCCCTTTTCGCGACCGCGGATGAGGAGAGCGTCCAGATCGGGCATGGACTTCATCACCTGGACGCCGTCCTGCTCGGCTTCGAGACCCTTGTCGACCTTGAGGAAAGGCACGACGCCGCGCTTTTCCCACAGATAGGACGGTACAGGCTGACCGTCGACGTCGCCGTCCATGGTCCGCTCGAAGAGGATCGCGGCGATGACCTTGTCGCCCGTAAACGCGGGCGCACGCATGATGCGGGCACGCATCGCATGCATCAGGCGGAACATCTCCTCGTCACCCTGGTACTCCGACTCGGCAATGCCGTAGAGCTGCAGCGCTTTGGGTGTTGAACCACCGCTCTGGTCCAGCGCCGCAATGAAACCGGGCGCAGAGCCGATCTTGTTCAACATCTTCGCGTCCACCATATCTCGCTCCTATCCCTCACATGGCGCGGTACGCGCTCACAAACATCGTCGATGTCACGGCCAGCCGGCAAGGCCGGTTTGATCGATCCGCAGATCGATATCCTCAGGCCGTTCGGCTCTTCCGCCCTTCTTTCGAAGGCTTCAAATGGCCGATAACAGATGTAGGGCGGAAGTAAATCCTGGCCTAACTGATTGAAACGATTGAATTCGTTTCAATCGTTTAAAACTTCTAAATATTTTAAATCCCGTTGACGAAGGCGCGGAACAGCCTATTTTCCGCGCCTTCACCAGATCTCAGACGTGGCGCAGAACGTCGACGCCCGGCAGTTCCTTGCCTTCCATCCATTCCAGGAAGGCGCCACCGGCGGTCGAGATATAGGTGAAGTCCTCGGCCACTCCCGCGTGATGCAGTGCTGCAACCGTGTCGCCGCCGCCGGCAACCGAGATCAGTTTGCCTTCGCGGGTGCGTTCGGCGGCGTGGCGCGCTGCCTCGACCGTTGCGGTGTCGAAGGGTTCGATTTCGAAAGCACCGAGAGGGCCGTTCCACACCAGCGTCTGGGCCTTGGAGATCCAGTCGTTGATCTTCTCGACGGACTTCGGGCCGACGTCCAGCATCATGGCATCGGCCGGGATGGCGTCGATGGCGACCACCTCGTTCTCGGCACCTGCCTTGAATTCCCGGGCGATCACCCCGTCGACCGGCAGGACGATCGAGCAGCCGGCGGTTTCCGCCTCCGCCATGATCTTGCGGGCGGTTTCGGCCAGGTCGTGTTCGCAGAGTGACTTGCCGACGTCTATGCCCTGGGCGGCCAGGAAGGTATTGGCCATACCGCCGCCGATCACCAGGGCGTCGACCTTGGTCACGAGGTTCATCAGCAGGTCGATCTTGGTGGAGACCTTGGCGCCACCGACGATAGCGACCACCGGACGGGTGGGGTTGCCGAGACCCTTCTCCAGCGCCTCGAGCTCTTCCTGCATGGTGCGGCCGGCATAGGCAGGCAGGTGGCGCGCCAGGCCCTCGGTGGAGGCGTGGGCACGGTGGGCGGCGGAGAAGGCGTCGTTGACGTAGATGTCGCCGTTCTTCGCAAGCGCTGCGGCGAACTCCGGATCGTTCTTCTCTTCACCCTTGTGAAAGCGGGTGTTCTCCAGGAGAAGGATGTCGCCGTTGTTCATCTTCGCAATCGCCTCTTCCGCGGGCTGCCCGATGCAGTCGGCGGCAAAGAATACGGCGTGATCGAGCACATCCTCGACGGCCGGGGCAATCAGCGACAGCGACATGTCCGCCACGGGCTCGCCCTTGGGGCGGCCGAAATGAGCCAGCAGAATGACCTTGGCCTGCTTGTTGCTCAGTTCGCGGATCGTCGGGGCGACGCGCTCGATGCGGGTCGCATCCGTCACCCGGCCTTCCGAGACCGGAACGTTCAGGTCAACGCGGACAAGCACGCGCTTTCCAGCGATATCGTTGAGGTCGTCAAGTGTCTTGAAGGCAGGCATGGATGGTCCCCGTCGGCTGGAATATCGCTAGGTCTTTCGGAAGCGGACCATACTATTCCTGATCGGGCGCGCAAGGCGGCGAAGCGGGAATCCGCCGCCGGTCGCTCCTCAATCCGACGGTTTGCCGTCCGGCGCCGACGCAGACGTTGCCTTGCCACGATAGCGCCGCAGGCCGTCGCGCACACGATGGGCGATCTCGCGCATGTTGATGAAGACCGGCAGGGTCGTCGCCGGCTCGACGGGCTCGAGCGAGACGCCGACGGAAAGAATGGCATTGTTCTCGTCGAGGTCGCGGACGATCAGGACGACGGAGCCGAAACGGACGCGGTCGGCATATTCGGCCCGCCCGCCAAGCCGGTGGATCATGAGTTCGGCGATCGTCATGTTCTGCTCGGCGGGGGAGAGAAGCCCCGGGCCGTAGGCGGTATCCAGTTCCTTGGCCGGGCGCGATGGCGAGACCGCGAAGGCGCCGAAGAAGTCCTCGTCGTCGGATTCGACCGGCAGGCGGCTCGCAAACAGGCGGTCGAGCAGGCGGATATAGGGCGGCGTCACGAAGAGGTAGAGCTGGTCGCCTTCCTGCAGCCGCCCGGCATACTGGTAGCGCATGCTGCGGCCGTCGCGGATGACGAGCGACGGCATGGCCCAGCGGGGAATGCGCTCGCCGCGCATGACGGGACTGTCCTTCATGACGCGATAGGAGAGGAGCTCATGGGTGGACTTGCCCGGGAGGTCCAGCTCGACCTTGTCGATCTCGCCGTGCCTCGGGGGGATGATCAGGCCAAGCTTCTGGGCCATGGGCTTGATCGTCCAGCCCTGAAGCAGCAGCGACACCAGCACGATGATGAAGGCGGTGTTGAAGAAGAGGAGGCCGTTTTCCAGGCCGCCGAGCAGGGGCATGATGGCGAGCAGGATCGAGACGGCACCGCGCAGGCCCACCCAGGCGACGAAGCCGGTTTCCTGCTGCGTCATCTGGAAGGGCAGGAGGCTCAGCCAGACGGCGAGCGGACGGGCGATGAAGACCAGGAACAGGGCCAGACCCACAGCCGGCAGGGCGATCGAGGGGAACTGCGACGGCGTCGCCAGCAGCCCGAGAACGATAAACATGATGATCTGTGCGAGCCAGGTCAGTCCGGCATGGAAGCGGGCGATGGATTCGCGGGCAAACATCTTGCGG
>TARA_R110002020_G_scaffold100049_5_pt1 | contig 12433 bp, 7 predicted proteins | sample TARA_R110002020 | Tara Oceans TARA_R110002020 (sample SAMEA4396489) | marine metagenome | biome: Westerlies Biome; feature: [MES] marine water layer (ENVO:01000295) within the mesopelagic zone...; material: water (ENVO:00002006), including particulate matter (ENVO:01000060) such...
AGATGCTTTAGCAGATCAAGAAGAACCTATGACTGTTATTGAAGGGATTCGTGAACAGTTCCCAAAGGCTCCTGAAGGTTTGATGATAACTGCTAATTCTATTGTTGGTATGGATTGGAATGATGTATGGGATCCCGTTACGTACGTTTACGGTGAAGGTTACGATTCAAGTATGAATAGAGATGAGCGTGAATTTGGTGACGTTTCAAAAGGTTTTAAATTATGGGAAGAATCTGAAGCAGGCACATATAACGATGAAGTAGCAAAAGATTCAAATAATAATGATACTAATATTAAATTAGGTGGTTCTGTTAAACGTCATCCAGATCCAAATTATGATGACGCTTACAGAGCAGCAAATAGCGAAGAAGGTTTAGGTTGGATTTATACTGAATATAAAAGAACATCTCCTTCTGCGGGTGAATTAGAGTTAACAAGAATTAAAAACAAGTATGAAGCCGCTGACGAGTTTGATAACGCTGCACAATTGCAGGCTTTAGTTGATGCGATGATGGCAGGATATGAGAAACAAGAAGCAGACGAACTTGCAAATAGAATTGTAAAGTCTTCTGAATTTCCTTTTGGTGCCATTGATGTGATGGACCCTAGAATCGGTTAGTAATGTGGCAGACGCTGAAGATTATATATCAGGAGTTCCTGCTAGTTCTTTAAGAGGTGTGCGTGGTGTTACAACCCGCTCTGAATTAGAAGACATTCTTGAAAAAAGAAAACTTGCGGTAGAAGCAACTCCTGTACCTGTTCGTCCTAAAGTAAAAGTTTCTGATGCTACTTCTACTGCTATTAAGGCTTTAGGTTTAGAAGATTACAAGTTTGGAACAGAACCTTGGGGTCAAGGTCCTATACCTGCTAGTCGTTTTACGCAGGCTTACACGTTTGAACCTGTTTTAAAAAATCTTAGAGAAAGCCAATGGCGTGAGTTGCCTTGGTGGAAAAAGGGGCTTTCAAATGTAGGCGGCTCAATTCCGGGTCCTGTTAAAACTGTTTCCGCTCAAAGCGGAAAAGGTTTTATGAAACTTTTAGAAGTGCTTACAATCCCATTAAGCCTTGTAGGCGCCACTATAGAAACAGGGCTTTTGTTAAGTAGTAAAAGTTTGCAAGAAAGAGCAAGGATTTCTGATCCTGCTAAATTTGAAAATTTTTACAATGAAATTCTTGCTAACGATACAGGATTTTTTGGCGGCGCTGGAAAATCTCTTGCTTACATTTGGAATCGTAGAAAACTTGGCGCACACGATTTTATGTACGGGACTGGTGACCAGTTTAATACGTATGGTGTTTTGCAAGGATCTTGGGAAGAAAGTAAAAAAGATTATTTATTAAACAGGGCTTTGGCTTTTTCTGGTGACGTTTATTTTGATCCTCTTCGTTTTTTTCGCACTGTCGGTAAGGGTGCTAAAAAAGTGTTTGGCGGTCTTAAACAGGGTGATGGTTTAAAAGTTGTAGAACAAAAAATGCAACGCAGAATAATGAAAGAGGCTCGTCGACAAGGCAAAACAAAAGAAGTTGCTGAAGAACTTCTTACAAATCCTGAACTTATTAGACAATGGATGCGTGAATTTGAAGCAACAGGCACTCTTGGTCAAAAAATTATTGGTGGCACACGAATTAATTTAGGTGAAGCAAACAGTAGATTTGGTAGCGAAATAATGCAAATGATTGAGATACAAGGCAGGATTGCTAATAAGCCTATTATGTCAAGTTTAAGCAACCAAGAGTACAGGTTTTTTGCTAGGCAAATGGCGGCTAACGGTTTTGATTCTAACTTTTTTGTTAGAGGTGAAAAAGGTTTTACTCAAACTATGACGATGGCTGAAGCCCGTACTATAGGTTTGTCTGGTGGTTACAAAATTCCGGGTACAGGATTTCTTCCTAGAAAAGCATTAAATGCTATTGCAAAACTTGGAGGCAAAGTAGGCATAAAAGCATTAAAAGGAAAAAAAATTGATGGTCCTGTTTTAATTCCTATTATGGCTTTAAGTTTTGATAAAGCGCCCGGAAATATTCTTCGTGCTGGTTTAAGCAAATTTGGTATGGGGGCGCATACAACAGCCAGAGGGACTTCTAAAACGGCACGTTTCCTTGGCAAACCTTTACGTTTAGTAGGTCAAAAGTTGCCTTTTGGTGGGAGGTTATCTGGTAAGGGTGGGCTTAAATCTCTTATAAGAGCCAAACAAGGCGCGATAGTACAGATGAGAAATGCAGAAGGTGCGATTATTCCTACTCCAGCATCTCATGTTAATAAAGCAGAAGCACGTGAGGTTCTTCATGCTGTTGGACGTGGGCATGCAATGGGGCGTGCTTCTGAAGGCACTCTTAGAAGATTAGGTAAAGAATTTCAAGACAATCTTGTTGCCAACGGTTTTAAAAATGATGGTAAAGGTGGTCAGTTAATTGCTGCTGCTATGGGTGGCGACACGGCGGCTATAGCGGCTATAAAAAATCAGTTGTTGCGACAAGGAACTAGTGAAGAAGCAGCAGATGCGTTTGTTGATTATGTTAATTCTTTTATGACTCAAATTAGAAATATTGCTAATGAAAAAGCAGGTATTGACTTTTTAGGAGCGCAAGCAAATTATCGTCCAAGATTTTTAAGCAAAGATGCTAGAGACTATTTTGAATCTATACGTGCGGGTAGTTTAAGAAGAAATCATAAAAAAGATTTTGAACCTGCTGGTTTTGAAAAAACACGTAAGTACGTTGACGCTGACCAGTTTGAAGAACTTGTTCAAGTGCAAATGGCTAAAGGTAAATCGCGTGAAGCGGCTGAAGAGGCTGTTATAGCGAGTGGGCGTATTTCTGAAATATTTGGACGTAAATTATTTAAACCCGGATCTATGCGTCCTGATGGCACAGAGGCTCCTGATGTAGAAAGACAAATAGCAGACATCATGACAGAAATGGGTCTTGGTTACAGCCTGTTTGTTGATAATGTTTTTGAATTTTTGATGCCTTACATGACTGCTATGGGGCAAAGAATAGGCGAAGTTTACACTGAAGATCTTCTTAAAAGAGCAGGTGTGTTTGTTGATAGAACTGTTCGGTTGCAAACTTTACCTAATCGTAAAGTTCAGAAAGCATGGCGTACTGTAAGACAGGCTTCTATGCACGTTGAAGCAATGCACCATGAGATTCAAGAAGTAATAGACACTATTGCTAAGTCTCCGACTGGCAAATTAAAAAATCTCAATAGAGAGTTAGCACAAAAACAAGCCATTTTAGAAATTGCTGAACGTAGGCGACTTCAAATGGTTGATGAGTTAAACACTCTTGTTGATGATGTTTCTGCTGAAGAAGCAAAAGTTCTTCAAATAAAAAATGATATTGATGATCTTGCAGAAGAAATAGCGGAACTTTCTGTTCAGATAACAGCAAAGGTTAACAAGACAGGTAAGCCTTTGTCTTTGAAGCAGGCTTCAAAGTTGGAGAAAGAACGTCAAGAAATTCAGATTCGTTTAAATCAGTTGTATGGAGATGAATCGTTAGCACGTTTTAATTTAGACCGTTTGCGTGCTACAAGTGTTGAATTAATTAATTTGGAAGCAACTATTTTGCAAGGTTTTGGTTCTACAGAAAATTTCATGTTTGTTACTCGATTAATGAAAGATTTTGGTGCAGAAGGATACGACCTTACAGAAGATGGCATACAACAATATTTCATGGTTTCAGGAAACAGACTTTTTGACGAAAACGCTGGTGACGCAGGTATTTTTAATTCTGTTGAAATGATTGATGGCGGCATGTGGAACGTCACAATGCCTGACGGCAATGTATTAAATCAAGATGAGTTTATACAAATGCTTAATAAAGGTTTTTCTGTAATGGAAGAATTAAACCAACGTGCAATTTCTCAATGGCTTGGTGTTGAAATGGCTGTTGACGATGTTGCTGGTAGTGCAGAAGCCTTGTCAGGTATTGCACAATTAGATGTAATGATGCAAATTAAACGCATACATCGTCGATTAGAACGAGAAGTAAACGAATCAACTCAAGTGCTTAAAGATTTTGTGACGTTTGGTAATGGTAAAAAATTCTGGCAGGGTGAAGTTCCTACTGTAGAAGAAATAATTAATGCTAGAGCAAATATTGTTAATTACACTCAACAACAATTAGATGCTGATGTTCCTATAGAACAAATTTTATCTAGCCCAGAAATAGCAAGTGCTGTTGATACTTTTTATGGGGCATACGGAAAAATAGAAGGCATTAGTCTTAACAATATGGGTGACATTGATGACGTGTTAAATCAGTTGGATGCTGCTTTAACAGCACGTGGCGATGAAATTACTCAAGCGTTAGCCGGTTATCAGGATGTGGCTATTCAAATATTGCCTCCTAATGGTTCTAAAGCAACTCCTGTAACTGTTGGTTTACCTGAATATGTTCGTTTGCAAGAAATGAAACAGGCTATGAAGGTTGTTCCTGAAACTCGTCAAATGCCGTTCAATAACGCTCGTCTGTCGATTAATGATCTTTTAATTAATGGACGTGTTTTAGGTGAATCATCAGGTCGTCCAACTCAACAGGCTGTAGATCAAGGGGTTTTAGCAGGACACACCCATGGTCAAAAAATAGAAATTGACACTGTTGAAGGTGTTAAAACTTTTTTTGTTAAACAATATAACGAAACTGGTGTTGGTTCTAGAGGTGTACACATGGCACCAGATCCTGTTACTGGTAAAGATGTTATTATAGACACGGTTAATCGTGATGTTTTGGCTAATGCTCTTTATAGAGAAATGGGTTTTGGAGCACCTGCAAGTTACATATCTGAAGATTCAAATAAAGTTAGGTGGGTTATTTCTGAATGGATAGATGTTGATTATCTTCCTGAAACAATTGCTGGGGCTTTGCAACAAACTACAAAAGGAGGTCAAGCAGTTGCTAGAGATACTTATTTGTATTTCCGTAATGGCGGCATGCCTGAAATAATAGACGATATTACTCGTAATGCTTTACCTAAAGGCGAGGTTGGCAATGCTATTCCTCTTGCGGAAATAATGGGTAAAGGCACTTTAATGGACATGTTTTTAGCAAATGTTGATGCTATAGGTTCACAATTTCAAAACGTTGGTTTTGATAAAGCAGGAAGACTTGTACGTATTGACAATGGAGAATCTTTAATCGCGCGACATGCAAGTGGGGAGCGGTGGATTCCTGAAGATATTTTTGATTCGTTAGAAAATTTGCAAAATTATTATGCAATGGCTCGTAATCGAATTTATACAGGTGAAAGTTGGGAAAAAGGCAAAAACCAATTAATGGCTAGTTGGTATGACAAAACGGAACAAGGACGTGGTTTTGTCACAGAAATGAATCTTCAATTTGACAATTTAAATACGTTACGCAAAGAGTATGGAGGATGGCGCAATTTAGTTGACCGACATTTACCTGATGCAAGTCCTGAAAATAAAGATTATTTTGTTAATTTTTTAGAAAGCAGAACAGAACAGTTAGCAAAAATATTTGGTCAAGATGTTTCGCAAGGATCTAAACTTGTTAAAGAAGTGGCGCAAACTAGAGGTGCTTCTGCCTCTGATGTTGACCGCGTGTTTAATCAGTTTGATTCTAAAATACAAAGCGCTAGTCAAAAATTGGGATACGAACCGTGGGTTAACCCTCATTTAGATAGTGAGGTTCCTGTTTCGCAAGCAATCGGAAAGTTTAATCTTTTAGATGGTTCTCTTGATAAAGCAACTAAACGTACTGGTTCTGGTTTAGATAGTTTAGATGAAACAATTGCAGAGACTCAAGGCAATGAAGCATTTTTGAAAGATGTTAAAAAATGGGTACGTGAAAACACTTCTGATAAAGGTGAACGATTAGATGATTTTCTTAAAGATCGAGGTGTCTTTAATGGCAATCCTCATACTTCGGGAATCTGGGATGAATTTTTTGATGAAGAGGTATTAATAAAACATGCCATGCTTGTATTAGACGACAATGGCAATGTCATAATGAGACTTCCTGTTGATAACCCAAGAATGGTTGAAAAAGGACACAAGAACGCAGATGAAATGTGGGAGTTTGCTGTAGGCGGAGGTGAATCATCTTTAGAGGATCCTGTTGCTGGTGCTACTGGCGCTTTTTGGGAGCAAACAGGTTTGCATGCTGAAGCAATAGATTTTTTACCTAACCCTAAATATGGGGCTGACAACAGTCAAACTTTTTTCTTTATTGGTCGTCTTAAAAAAGGGCAGGCTGTTGGAACTAAAAAACCAAAAGTTTCAACACGTCCTGTTGACCCTTTTGCAGAAGCAGTTGATTCTGTACCTGAAAATGCAATTATTAATCCTGTTGAAAGCACACAGTTAACAGGCGACAAAAAAGTTTTAGATGACGTTATGACTTTGTTTCATACTTCTACTCACGCTGAAACAATGGAATCAAGCGGGGTTCTTCCTTTTGTTCAAACATCTTGGGGTAACCAGTTTGGTATTAATGCGCATACACCACCAATAATTATGAATAACCGTTTTGGTTACGAAAATGTGCAGGCAATAGATGTAAACGTTGGTCTAACTGGGGACAGAATTTTAGTTTATGGACAACCAACTCATGCTCATCAGCAAATAGTTCAGGCTGTTCGTCAACAAACTATGGGCAATATTGGGGATCATCCTACGTTACGTGCTGCCCAATTGGATTTAGATAATGCAACTACTAGGGCAACAAGTTTTGATCTAGAGATGCCATTAGTTAAACGTCCAAGAATTAATGAGGCTGATGTTTCTCAAGAACAATTTGCACGTGACATGGATTTAGACCAATGGGAACGTGTGTTTAACTATGATCGTAATTTGTTTGAAGAATTAAAATTAACTTTAAAGCAAGGAAAGTACGCAAAGTCTTTTAATGGGCATGGGAAGAAAGCAGCAGAAACTTTTGATCTTGTAGATCAGTTAGCAGATTTAGATGTTGCTCTTGTTAATGACATGTCTTGGCGTGACAAGTTAACTTTTATTGGTTATTTAGAAAAAACTAATTCTGATCCTACTGTTGGTTTGTTAAAAATTACAGATGATGCTGTTGGTTGGAATAAAGATCTTGCTACAGATGAAGTTATAAGGCGTGTTGAATCTAATGTTAAACGCTTTTTGGCTATGACTGATCCTACTTTGACTCCTTACGCATGGGGGCATCGTCAAACTTTTGAATCTGCTAGTGAAACAATTGGTTCTGTTAGACGAGCAAAAATGCACATGACTGAAAATGTTCGTTTTAAAGACATGGGATTAGATGTAGACGATTTGATAACTAACAGGGTTAGTCGTTTTTATGACACTTATAGAAGATCTACGTCTGCTGAAGGGTACACGGCGGCTGTTTGGATGAATCATGAGTCGTTTAATTTGGGTGCTACTGGTGATGTTGCTGTAGATACTTACGGCAAGGCTTTCCCTTCGTTTGTGTTGCTTAATCCTATGGCTATGCGTGCTACTGCTAGAGAAGTAATTCAACCAGATACTGCTATTGATATTGGTCAGGTTGCTACGAATGTTAAAGCGGCTAAGGAAGAACTTGCTCAACCTAATGTTATTGATGTTGATTCTGCTTTAAAAGCGTATGAACAGGCTTGGCAAACTGCGATATTAGATCAAAAGAAAAAATTGTTGTCTACTACTGTTGATGACACTGTTGAAGCACTTACGCAACAATCGGCTAACCGTGCCGCTAATTTAAACGCGGCTAAAAGAAGATTAGATGATGCAAGAACGGCTGTGTACAACAAGAAGGCTCAAATTATTGATTCTGATATTGCACGCACTCAATTAAAACAAGAATTTGAAATACTTGATAAGCAAGTGGAACAAACTGTTGTACGCGCTAAACAAGCAGTTGCAATGCTTGAAGGTTTTGGAACTGTAGATGAGTTTGGGCGTGGCATTCCTTTAGAGGAATTGCCTGAACAGTTGGCTGAATTAAAAATAGCGGTTGGTATTTTAATGGAATCTGATGCTGAAGCAATTCAAATGGCTTTAAGACAATTAGATGAAGGTGCTGAAGCAGTTGAGTATTTAAAACAAGTAAGTGCGTTTGGTGATGACACTTTGTATTTCCCTCTTAAAAAAGAAATGGCTAATGAAAAGTATTCTGATTTTTCTTGGCAGGTAGGTTATCGTCCTTTTGGGGTTAACTCTCAAGGACCAGATCATATTGTTGAAGCAATGATGGGTGTTCAAAACTTTAAAGACAGAGGTGGTTGGAAATCTTTTTGGCATCATTACGACAGAGTTCACAATTTGACTAAGGGTTACATGATTATGAAACCCGGATTTCATATGCGTAACTTTTATTCTGCTGTGTGGATGAATTATCTTGATGATGTAAGTTTTTCTAGTTACAGAGAGTTTCAAAGAGCGTATTGGACTTACCAATATGAAACTGCTTTAACGCAAAACATGCCTAGGCGCGCTGAAATGCTTAAAAAAGCATTAAGAGCACATGGTATTAGGGGTCAAGGTAAAAGTGTTCCTAGAGAAAATGTAGATATTATTGCTCGATTAGATCAAGAAGGTTTGCTTGGTGGAGCGCAAGGTCAAATAGGCGTAGAGTTTGCACCAGAAGCAGGCGCTCTTAGAGGAAAAATAGGTAAAGCGTTACGTGCTATTAACCCTGCAAGCAGCCGAAACGCTCCTTTGAGACTTTCTCGTAATGCTGGTATGGGAGTTGAAACTTATGTACGCGGTACTATGGCTTTTGATTCTTTAAAACGTGGCGATAGTCCAAGCATGGCTTTTGAACGAGTAATGAAATTTCATTTCGATTACTCGGATTTAGCAGAATGGGAAAAGAAACTTAAAAGAGTTGTTCCGTTTTACGTTTGGACACGTAGAAATTTTCCTTTAATGCTTGAACAAGTAACACAAAGACCAACAAAATTTACAACTTATACAAAAGCAAAAGCAAATATAGAACGTGGAATAGAAGACGATGATGCTCCTATCCCGCCTTGGATGGTACGCGGTGGGGCTATTAGGTTGCCTATTAAATTTCAGGGTGAACACATGTTTATTCTTCCTGATTTGCCGTTTAAAACTCCTATGGAAATGTTAAATCCTATTTTTGAAGATGGAAGTCCTATCCAAAAAGCAGGAGCAGTTTCTAGAATTTTGTTTTCTCAAGTTACGCCTTTAATGAAAGCGCCTGTTGAGGCTTTCTTTAAACAAAATTTGTGGAAGGGTTACACTTTTAGTGGAAAACTTCAACAGGTTCCTACGATTTACAAAAAAGTTCCTTTTTTAATGAACATGTTAGATGTTGCTGGTGTAGCAGAAAAAAATAATCAAGGCATTTGGTTAATGAAAGATCACGATTTGCACGCTATGGCGCAAGCATTAGTGTTGTTTTCTGATATGCGTAGGTTAGCGCCTAGTGAAGAAAAGTATCAGCAACGTACTTTGTCTACTTGGATGTCGTTTGCGTTTGGTTTGGGTCTTAGAACTAATACTAAATGGGAGCAAGAACAAACTATTAAAGGTATGAAAGCAAATGAAAAAGCATCTAAAAGAGAAAAGCAAAGACGTAGAGATGCTGGTTTAGAGCCGTAGGACAAAGTATCCTAAAGGTATGAAGTATATTAAAAGAAGCGATTGGGGAGCACTTAACTCTGGCAAACCATTAAAGCCTTTTAGACGTAAAGTGCAAGGTATTGTCATCCATCACACCACAGGACCTTCACACAGCCCGTGGGACCGTGTGAGAGGACATGACAAGTACCATGTTAAGACTAAAGGTTGGGATTCAATCGCATACAATTGGCTTGTTTCTGGAGAAACAGGAGAAATTTTTGAAGGTCGTGGTTGGATGAGGGGTGCCGCTACTCGCGGATGGAACTCTAAAACAATTTCAGTTTCTTATATAGGAGATTCTGGGAAACAATTATCTGATTTAGGCAAAGAAACTATTCTTGCCGCTGTCGGGGCGATTAGAGAAAAGTATGGTGCCCATTTGTGGGTTAAATGCCATAAGGATTTTTCTTCAACTTCATGCCCCGGCAAGCCCTTAGCAGAATGGGTGCATAAAGGGATGCCCGTTGATGACGTGGCATCTAATGTTGCTATAGATTGGGGTGCTATACAAAAATACATTATTGATTTAGGTAACAAATATTTAAATACAAGAATATTAAAACGCGGTTCTAAAGGACAACTTGTAGAACTTGCGCAAAAAAGATTAAATGATTTAACTGATGCGAATTTAAAAGTAGATGGTGTTTTTGGTCGTAAAACTGGAGATGCTCTTAAAAAATTCAAATCAAATTATGCAATGAAAGTAAATAGAATTATAGACAAAAACACATGGAAGGTTATGTGGACAGTATGAAAGATATGTTAGAACGTGCGGGGTGGACTTTTGCCCAATCATTTTTAGCGGTATTCGTTATTGGAGATATGGCTACGCTTAAGACGGCTTTAATTGCCGCTGCTTCAGCAACACTCTCAATAGTTAAGAGTTACACAAAGGAAAAAGTCGGTTCGTAATGGATCAGGAAGCGGTGGATACTGCATTTGCTGACTGGGCGTCACGCAATCAGGACATCGTTGACGACATCTATGACGAATTGAGAGAGACTTCACATTTGTTAGATGTAGAAGATTCTAACCATGCTAAATGGCATGAAGACGATCTTGGGGTTCTTATAGTTTTACCGTATGCGCACGCTGTTGCGTTTGCAGTTGAATCAATGGACGGAGAATTTGAAAATAGTCCAATACATTCATTTGTTTTTTCTACTATTACGCAATTGATAGTTAATGCGGTAGGGACTATAGATGATTTTGATGAGTTTGATTAATCAAGATACTCTTTAACTTTAGTATTAGGAGCAAGAATTTTTCTAAGTTTATCTAGTATCTGATCTCGTTTTCGAGCGATAGTAGTTTTAGGAATTTTTACCATTTTTTCAACTTCTCTTAAACTTCTGCGCTCAAATAGCAATGCGTTTATTAACCAAATTTCCCAATCTGTTAATTTTTCAAGAGCGTTAAGAACAACTTCTTGTAATTCAATTTGTTCTTCTTTAGACAGAAAAGGTTCGTTGTAAGGGCTTGTTTGTTGTAATGCTTGTATAAGCGTGTCAGGTCTATTTCTTAGACTCGCAGGGTCTGCTCGTCTTAGCCCTTGCAAAGGGTCAAATGGAAACTCTCTCTTTGCCATGCGTTACCTTTCGATAATTAGCATATCTCGCAGGCTCATGCAGTAAATTGTTGCTAATTGTTCTAGTGTTTTCAGGGTCGTAATCTGATGCAGTTCCTTTTGTCCATGCTTCATCGTATGGTAGCCATCCTAATATTGAGGCTGATCTAAGTTCAGGTTCTGACACGTAGACTACGAAAAGAACCAGTCCTTTTCCTAAGTCTTTTCTGCGTACTGCTGCATCATTGTTGGCTCGTACGCGCTTAACTTCGATGTCGTTGCCTACATCTGCTATGTGTTTGTATTGTCTGTGCTTATTGCCAGACCACACGTGTCCCGACCAATAAGCATTAATAGTTTTTGCTACTGCTAATTCTGCTACGCATGCTGCTACTTGTGCTGTGCGATCATCTTGCATTCGTTCACGTTTATAGTGGGCGGCATCTGTCTTTTCCCAATTTTCTATGTAACGTCTTGCGCCTACATGTGAAGCCCATTCGTATTCCCACGTTTCTAACTTTACGTCAGTCATGTTTTTACTGCTGTTATTTTCACTACGCTTCTGTCGTTCTCGATTATCTCTGCTCGTTGCAGTCCGTCGAGACACAGTTTGATGTAATTGTCCAGATCCCCCCGTAGTTTTGTTTTCCATTCTTCTACTGGGATTACTGTTATGTAAGTTCCTTCTTCGCAAAATTCTACCTCTACTTCTATTTGTCCTTCATATCGGGGCGCATCAACTGCCGCCCCGATATAGGATTTTTCTGCTATGACTGTCTCTTTAGGTGTGTATACACGCCCTTTACGAGACATACGTGGTCGCCCTTTAGGTATGGGACGACCTTCAACAAAAAAAGTAAACTCATTGGGATCTTTTTTCGGCGTCTTGGACGAGTCTTTGGATTTGCCTGTCACAATCATTCCTTCCTGCGAACTTAGATCCTTCATCCCACCATTGTGATAAGCGAGAGTCAAGGTCTTTAGTCCATGAAATCACATCTGATTGATTGTAACCTGCATCAAACATTGACCGTGCAAACCGATTTAAGAAACCGTGTCTACCTTTACCTGCACCTGTACCTTTGTAATAAGGCACGGGTCCATTGTTGAACATTTCTGATGGTAAACCACGTAAACGTGAACCATCTACACTCATTAAAGGTTCTTTACTGTAATCTCTAGCAGGAGGAAGATCAGGCACTATTGGTAGTGGCTCGTCGTAAAGCAATGATGCTTTTTCTATAGCCTCTATCGGTGCTCGCGTTCTTTCTGCTAA
>TARA_R110002020_G_scaffold165186_3_pt1 | contig 12432 bp, 10 predicted proteins | sample TARA_R110002020 | Tara Oceans TARA_R110002020 (sample SAMEA4396489) | marine metagenome | biome: Westerlies Biome; feature: [MES] marine water layer (ENVO:01000295) within the mesopelagic zone...; material: water (ENVO:00002006), including particulate matter (ENVO:01000060) such...
ACTTGGGCAATTTTGCATTGTAAGCATTTCTTAGGCTGGCAATAATTCTTGTACTGCCCTATCATTCCCTGGGAATCAAAGGAATTCTGGGCCGGCCAGCCATGCGATTGAAATCTTCGAATGATATGATTATTCTCAGCAGAAACCTCCTGTAAGAGATCGAAACAGCGCTCTTTCCAGTCTGGCTCTTCGAAATATCGTCCATAAGCAAACCATAGAGGAATTACATAATTGATCACCAAAAGCTCCAAAGCTGTAGATGAAATCCCCGAGCTTGTCTGTCTTTCTGAAGGCTTGCCAAAACTGTAATGATACTGCCAGTATTCGCTTGGCTTCACTTTCAGCAGTTTCTTAAACCCTGCAAAATCATGAGAATCCTGCATCACGGATTGCAGTAAGTTTGGAGCCTTGGATAAAACCACCGCAAGCTGTGCAATTCTGATCGTCGGGAAATTACTAGGTCTAACTCCCATAAAGGTCCAATGCTGTCGTTTCATAGGAGATTCCCATCCATACTTTTTCCTGAAAAATCCATACTCCCGAATCAAATACTGTGCGTACGGTTCTTCAGATTCCTCTGGTAATAGTCCAGCTTGACCTATCAAAATCGCTTCTAATACAGGCAATTGATCCCGATGTTTTTGGAGAATTTTATAAGGAACCAAGCTAGCTAATTCACCCATTGCCTGACTATTTGCTTTGAAACCAAAGCAAATAAACAACCAGAGATAAGCCGTCTCCTCCCAATCACCCGTGGTGGATTTTAGAATATCCAAAATCAAGGTTGACTTTTCCTGAAGCCGTTCGACCAACGCCTTTTCCAAGGCAGAAAAACGAACAATTTCAGGCGCATCCTTTAGTCCATGAGCGCAGGGCAAATCAGATTTATAGTCAAGCATTCGCTCATAATTCCGCCAGATATCCAAAAATATCAACCCCTTCAGTTCCAACGTGGGCATGGGCGTACCGTCATTGCGTAGAACCTTCTGGTCATCCTCCCACACCACATGAAGTACCACGGAATTATAAGCGGGATTCCCACCGTGAGCATGCTGCTTCCATTCGCTTGCCAAACGATGCACCTCCACATGTCCGTGAAATATCACGTTTTCAATAACTACAACAGAATCTCGGAAGTCCGGTCCTTCGCTTTGATTGTGAAATCCAACTTGGATTATTTTCAAGTCATCGCCAGCTGTAGTATGTAGTTTCGCCTTTTCGAAGTATTGGTATTTCCAGACAAGCTGTAAAAAGTCTTCTTTGAATTTCATAAAAATAGAGGTTAAAAATCAACTTAATTTAACCAAAAACTAAAAAACAAAAAAGTCAGGAAACCCTGACTTTCAAAATATTAGCTTCTTATTTTAGTTACGAAGATATTTATCCAGCAAACCAGCCATTTCCTCTTGTAACTTCTTAGTTTCCAGCCTAGCTGTTTTAGCAAAGTCTTTTTCTCCGGAAGCATATATTATCCCACGGCTGGAATTCACCAAAAGCCCACAGCTAGAATTCATACCATATTTAGCTACTTCTGCCAAGCTTCCACCTTGGGCTCCAACTCCTGGCACTAGGAAAAAATGATCTGGAACAACCTTTCTCACTTCACCAATCAACTCGCCCCGAGTGGCCCCTACCACATACATGAGGTTTTCAGGCGTGCCCCATTCTTGACTTTTTTCCAAAACCGTTTGAAATAAAGGTTTGCCATTTTCGTCTTTGATCAATTGGAAATCCATGGAACCCGCATTCGATGTTAAAGCCAAAAGGATCACCCATTTATCTTCAAACTCCAAAAAAGGTGTGACACTGTCCGCTCCCATGTAAGGCGCGACGGTCACCGAGTCAAAGTCCATTTTCTCAAAAAAAGCTTTGGCATAAAGCTTTGACGTATTTCCAATGTCTCCTCGTTTTGCGTCTGCAATAGTGAAAATTTCCTCTGGAATGATTTCATTGATTTTTTGAAGTGTTTCCCAGCCCTTAGGTCCCAAAGCTTCGAAAAAGGCAATGTTAGGCTTATAAGCCACCGCATAGTCAGCTGTTTCTTCTATAATCTCCCTGCAAAAACTAAAAATAGGATCGGCCTCATGTTTCAGGTGTTCAGGAATTTTATTGATATCTGCATCAAGTCCTACGCACAAAAAGGATGATTTTTTCTGGATTTGGGAGAAAAGCTCGGCTCGGGTCATGGATTATAGGATTTTGACAAAGGTAGGAAACCATGATGGCTTAGAAAAGTCATGAAAATTACCCTGCATAGGGTATTGTTTTTTAAAAGTATTCTTTGCCGATAAAAATAGTTTGGATAATAATAATAATAATAATAATATGTTCAGGGGTCTTTAGTTCTAAAGATAGCCTTGGCCAAGGTTTCATACCTAACGAACTCTTTAAATATGAAACCAAAAATACGGATGTCCTTACTCAAAAGGACATATTTTATATTCTTATTCCTCATGATGTACGGCTGTACAGTGCAAGATTATGAAGCTGCACTCAAATCTTCTGCGAACGAGCAGTTGCTAAGTGAGGCAAAAAGTTGGTTCACCAACCAATCCGGAGTGTCATCTATCCCAAACGCCAGAGTGATCAACTTTATAGACGGGGAACCTATTTGGAATGACGCAAAAGAACACTTCTACATGGGTAAACCAGTACTTGAAATTCCGGTAGATCTAAACGTAGAAAATCTGTTTGCACTAAAAAATGAAGAGTGGAAAGAGCAGGCAGGAGACTACCGTGTTCTTCTTTTCAAAATCGGGGAAAATGAATTCCAACCCTATCTTATGAAAGTAGAAAGCCAAGATGATCAAATTGCATCCAAGCATAAGGACTTGAGCTATCTTAATCTTTTGGAAATCCCATCCGATTTCAGCGGAAGTTATTCTTTCTTTTATCTAGATGGGCGATTTGTGGGATCTTGGAATATCGAAGAAGGAGAGCGAGTTAGAGCAGTTTCTTACTCTAAACCAGTGGATAAAATCCCAGATAATTCAAATGCCAGAGTCAATAACTACACATATCACTGTGTAATAACCACTTACACCACATACGTACAGAGTGGTACTGGTGAGCCTCAAATCGTAGAACAATATAAGGTATGGGACTGTATATTTACTCCGATGTTCGCTGGATCAGGCCCAGATGATAATGGAGGAGGAGAAAGCCCAGGATGCTATGAACCACATCCGAATTTTGAGGGATTGATGGTGCCATGTAATGAACCAGACCCATGCAACAATTTCGAGGATTTAGTAAATAAAGTCCTAAATACTGAAGGAGGGTTTGTTAATGATCCGCTTGACAAAGGTGGAGCAACAAACAAAGGAATTTCCTGGCGCACTTGGCAAGATGCTGCTGAATCTGTTTTGGGAAAAGAACCTACCTTAGAAAACTTACAGAACCTTACCGCTGAAGGAGCCAAAGCAATATATAAAGCAAAGTACTGGGACTCAATAAGGCTATCCGAAATAGAAGATGGTGATTTGAGATGGCTAATTTTTGATTTTCACGTCAATTCTGGACCAAATGCAATGCGTCAACTTCAGATGCTATTAAATGAGCTGGGGGCTGATTTGACTGTAGATGGGATAATTGGTAGTAAAACAATTAATTTCATTAACGAATATGAGGACATTATTGAACTCTATAATGGTTACAAACAAACACGTATTAATTTTCTTGAGGATGTCGTCGCAAATGACATTCAACGGCATTTAAAAATATTTCCCCAGGCAACTGAGCAAGAACTTAAATCACTCACCCAGTTACGATTCAAAAATGGATGGTTAAATAGAGTGAATGAATTTATTGAAAAGACTTTTGAAAATTTTGAAAATGTTAATTGCTAAAAAATGAAACATCTAATAGTAATATTATTTATAGTGTTCTGCTCTGCAGAAATATTTGCTCAAAATATCTCTGGTACCTATCGTTGGGATTTGGATAATGGAAGAAGAAATTTTGTAATCTCCTTAAGTCCGAAAAATGCTATTCTTGGGACTACACCCACCAGCTTCAAAGGTGAGCATTGCGGGGTATTTGAAAATGGAAATAGAATGGACTGTAGCTACGAGGAATATTCAATTTCTCTGAATAAAGTTTCCGAAAATGTATTCACCGGAACGATTCTAAGCGCATACTCCCGAACTATCAGCGAAATCAAAGTGACCTATTTCACAAATAATAAAAATATTAAATGGGAAGTAACTAAGCATGGAGGAGGGACTACTTATTTCCCCGAGAATGTCATGATGGAACAATATTGAGGATGTAATCTAAACTTATTGATGGTAGCTTAAAAATCAAGACAAACGGAACGACTATAACGGAAATTGTATTCTATCTGGATTAGTCAAATCTTTTCATATCTCCTTCCGAGATCAATTGGAAGGAGATATAATATGAAATGCGTTCAAAAGATATGATCAATTCCCAATTCTGAAAAATCAAACGGGTGAGTTATGAGACATCAAAAAAGAGAGTTACAAACCAAAAATTACTGGGGTTCAACAAGTAAGTATTTCTTGATTTTTATAGCTCTGGTTTTCTCCTTCCACTCAAATTCATATGGTCAAATCCAAGGGTATAATCCTAACACATTTATCCCGACATTTGACACTAACTACCTCATTATCAAATCAATTGAATCAATTGACAAAGAGTTCAGTTTTCTTAAAAACACCTTATCGTCATTTTTAGAAGAATTCCCAAATCCCGACAAGAATGAAGACTTCTATTATGAGATGGATGAAAAGATGGCGCGACTAATCACCTATGGGCAAAATGAATTCTATTTCCTAGGTGAAAAAATGGATGCATTCCACCTGAAAGATTCCAAATTCTCAATAGGAAATGGTAAAGATTTTATAAAAATAGGAGACCATCATTCATCGGTATCAAAGTTATTTCCACCCTATGAACTGGAGATTAGAACAGATTATGAGACAAAAGAGAAATATGGAGTTATAAGAATAACTACATCTGATAAGGGATTGGTACATGATGATGAAGACTCAATCATACTATTAGTCGATGTTAAGTCTGGCATTATTACAGAAATACATAAGTGATTTTATATTTCAATAAGTATAATAGAGGACTCCCTATTCTATTCGTACTGCTTCTTCTCTTTTCCCATGATTCCAGCTCTCAAGATATATCAGGTTCTTGGCGATGGTTCGAATTTGAAGATAGAGCATTCACAATCCATCTATATAAGCCCGAGCTTGATGATGACGTTATGGGGTCATATGATTTAATAGGAGAGCATTGCGGAGTGTATTATAATGGGGGCAGAATGGACTGTAGCTACGAGGAATATTCTATTTCTCTAAACAGAATCTCCGAAAATGTATTCACAGGAACGATTCTAAGTGCATATTCTCTCGCTGTCAGCGAAATCAGAATAACCTACTTCCCCAGCAGTAAGGAAATAAGGTGGGAAGTAACAAAAGAAGGTGTGGGAAAAAACCGTCTACCAAATTACTTTCCGCTCGATGTTATAATGCAGTAATAGCAAAACTAAAGGAAGACCTCAAAAGCCTTCCTTTAGTTTTTTCATAAATCCAGCTAATCCTATAGCGATGGTCCTTTCGCCCAAGGGAAATTCATCCTTACCTGCATAGATGAAATAGCGATGGTCTGCTGATATATCCTTCACAGCATTCAGGAAGCCTTTTGAAAGCTTTGGACTCAAGGTTCGCTTGATTTCTATCGCCCAAACTTCTCCATTCAAACTCAAGACCAAGTCAAGTTCTGCTCCACCCGTTGTGCGATAAAAGCCATAATCAGCACCTTTTGGCAAAACTGAAATAATATTCTCGATAATAAATCCTTCCCAACTTCCTCCGACAACAGGATGTCCCAGCAGATCATCCAGTTTGGTTAAGTTCAATAAAGCATGTGTAATTCCAGAATCCCGGATGTAGATTTTGGGAGACTTCACCAGTCGCTTGCCCACATTCACTAGCCAAGGTCTGACAGAACGAATCAGCAGAAGATCTTCAAGCATTTCCACATAACTTTTCACAGTCGGAGAAGTCAAATCTAGACTTCCACCAAGTTTGGATAGATTGATCAATTGTCCTTGCTGATGGGCGAGCATAGTCCAGAGTCGACGCAGACGGTTGGCAGGCACAAACTGCGCAATCTGCGGGATATCTCTTTCCAGATAGGTAGTGATGAAATTACCACGCCAAGTCATGCTCGATCTATCCGAACTCGCTAGAAAACTATCTGGAAATCCTCCGCGCAGCCATAGTTTTTCTACATGACCTTCTATCGAATCAACCTCTAAGACATTGAAACCTGGAAGTTCTTCATAGGCAATTCTTCCTGCCAGTGATTCGGAGGATTGCCGGATCAGGTCCAAAGAAGCGGAACCTAAAATCAGAAATTGGCAAGATCTAAAGCCTTTCTTTCTCCTTCGATCTATCACACCTCGCAAAAGCGGAAAGAGGTCAGGCATGCGCTGGATCTCATCCAAAATAATCAAACGACCTTCATGCAGGTCAAAATATTGCTCTGGCTCAGCAAGCTTACTACGGTCTGAGGGACTTTCAAGATCGAGGTAAATAGACTGAGGATCGATGGTTTCCACGAGCTCCAGCGCCAAGGTAGTTTTACCTACTTGCCGTGGGCCAAGAATTGCGATAGCCGGAAAATCAGGCATCAGTTCTTGGAGTTTCAGAATCAAATCTCGTACAATCATCCTTGCAAATTTAAAATCAAATTTTAAATTTGCAAGGATACATTTTTATTATTTAACTGAAAAACAGCTATTTAACTATTTATCATCAAAATCAATTGAAATCATGGATCCTGCCAGAGAAACTGCTGCGGTGATCAGGAAAAAGATCAAACTGAAAGCGACTGCAATCGCCTCATCTATGCCCGCATAGGTATGCGCATAGACGAAAACCAGTTCGCGTGCACCAACTCCACCGATCGTTAGAGGCAACACAGCCACGATGGAAGAAAGTAGAAAAACCAGTTGGTAGGCAAGGAAATTCTCAGTTACGCCAAGGCTTTTCAATATAAACCAAGCACAAATCAATTGTGCTAACTGCCCAGCCATCGACCAGACATTTGCTTTCCAAAAGGAGGGTAGAAAGGCTTTGAAGAGTAACTTTTGCATCAGCCAAAAAACCGGAAACACCAGCAAAGCAGCTACTCCGAACAAGATCTCCCAAGGAACTTGTGAAGCAAATGGTAAGGTCAAATCTACCGGAAGTATCAATACCAGCAACAAAAAAACAATCGCTACCAAACCACCTAGACGATCCAAAAGCGATGCTTGCACCAGTGGCTTTACGGGAGTTTGATAGTGTTTATTCAGTAAGTAAACTTTATACCCATCACCACCAATCCCGCCAGGTAGAAAGAGATTGTAGAACATCCCGATGAGGTAAAGCTTGATATTGAGCTTTTCGGAGATTTGCACACCGATATTTTTGAAGTAGAGATTGAGGCGAAAGGCTGTGAAAAGTTTACTCAGCACAAAAGTTAACACCGCAGGTATTAGCCACAGCCAGTTAATAGTTTTGGTGATTTGCCAAAGCTGATCTGTGTCAATTTTTCGAAAAACCAGAAAGAGCGCCAAACCGGTCAAAACCAGCTTTAGGACAGTCGATAATTTCTTTTTAAGGGAACTTTCTGTTTTCGCCAAAATTCAATTGCTATTTGAAAACCTACTTAGCGCTGTCAATTCTTTGAGGCACTGCAATTACAGGCTGCAATACACCTTGATAGACAGACTTGATGGAATAAGTCGTCTTATCCTGTGATTCAAAATAGGTTCGTACAATGATCTCCGCAATAATTCCGGTGGTGATAAACTGAATACCTCCCAGCACCAAAATAAAACCAAGAATCATAATCGGTCTTCCCCAGATGTCTTCGCCCATTATTTTCAGGATGAGCAGATAAAAATTGATCAGCAAACCAATCAAAAACGCGATAATCCCTATCCCGCCAAATAAGTGAATTGGTCGCTGAAAATACTTTTGGAAAAATAACATCAGAATCAAATCCGACATCACTTTGAAGGTTCGGCTCAGGCCATATTTCGATTCGCCATGAATCCGTGGATGATGCTTCACATCCATTTCGGTCATTTTAGCTCCTTGCTGCTTCGCCAGAACAGGAATAAAACGGTGCAATTCTCCATACAACCCCATTCCCTGCGCAATCTCCGCTTTATACACACGAAGTGTACAACCGTAGTCTTTCAAGTAAACTTTGGTCGTATTCCGGATCACCCAGTTGGCGATCTTACTTGGGATTTTGCGAAGCACAAATCCATCTTTTCTATTCGCTCTACGGCCTGCTACCACATCCCATTCTTCATCGATTGCCTTTTGAAGCATCACAGGAATGTCGGTTGGATCATTTTGCAAATCCCCATCCATGGTGCAGATGTATTCACCAGTAGCCATGTCAATACCTGCTGCCAAAGCTGTGGTTTGGCCAAAATTCCTATTGAAAATAATCAGCTTAGTTCGGCTATTCGCATACTTTTTCACCTCAGCCACTGTCCTATCAGTTGATCCATCTTCAATCAAAATCACTTCATAATCGATGGATTCTAGCGCTGCATAAGTCTGTTCTAAAAGCGGTTGGATATTATCCTCTTCATTATAAACAGTGATTACTACGGAAATCTGTGGCTTGGACATGCGATAAAATTTTGTCAAAAATACGGTAAAATACTTCCTAGGACAAAAAAGCTAGGATTCGCTTTCGGAAGCCAACGAAAATTTGGTGTGACAAAGTTCAATCGGACTATCTTTGCAGCATGTCCCTAAAAGAGCCCCAAATAAATCCATGGGTGGTCATGGCAGCATTTGCCGTCTTAGTTGGCCCGTTTGCACTGAGCTTCCACATGCATTTCCCAGATGAAATGTACTACACCGATGCAGCTGTGAAAATGCTTCAAAACGGAGATTACCTGACCACTTATTTGGGAAATGGAGAACTTCGATTTCGAAAACCAATCGGGACATATTGGGTGGTGCTGGCCGGATTCAAGCTTTTTGGAGTTAGCGCACTATCTTCAAGAATCTTCTTTTTACTCGCTGGAGCATTGACTGTAGGTGCCACCTATTGGCTTGCAAAGCTACTTTTTGAAGACAAAAAAACAGCTGGAATCTCTGCATTGATTATTGCCGCCAATCCTGTATTGATTTTATCCGCAACCCGCTCAATTCCGGATGTGCTACTCGGCCTCACGATGACCGCGAGCGCAGTTGGTTTCGCTGGTTTAATCCGCTTTGGTGACCAAGCCCCCAAAAAATATCTTTGGATTCTTTACCTAAGTTTGGCGCTTGCATTTGAAACCAAAGGCCTTCCTGCTCTTGCTTTAGGAGGACTTGGAGTGTTTTATCTCCTGTTTAATCCATGGAAAAAAATCTCATTTAAAACCTTTCTCCATTTTCCTTCCCTTGCATTAGCTATTTTTATTGCACTCTTCTGGTTTGTCGCCATGTGGCAAATACATGGCCCTACTTATTTAGACAGTTTTGTTGAAGATCAAGTAGGAGGTAGAGTTACTTCACGTTATTTGTTAATCCTGAAAAACGGGATGCTTGCAGTTGGGATTTTGATTGCCATATTTATTCCCTGGATTCTGCTGGTACTTCCTAAAATCAAGAAAAGTACAAGAAAAGCATGGTCAGAGAATTCAGTTTTTTTCGGATTTGCAATTTTATGGGGCTTGGCAATTTTGGGAATGGGAGCGATGACGGCTAAGTTTTATGAGCGATATTTATTGCCCGTAGCTCCAGTATTAGCCGTATTGCTTGGGTGGCTACTTGTAAAAGGAGAATTTGAATTCAGGAAATTGGGTCTAAAAATCAGTACTTGGTTTTTCCTTTTCCTGTGTCTTATTGTTGGGATAGTTGGCTTATGGATAAACTTTCAATTAGGTAGTACTGCATGGGTTTATCTTCAGCTGGCAATGGGATTCGCCATTTTGTCCTACCTCTTCATGCTGACTATTAGAAGCGAGAAACTTCCGAAAGCACTTTCTTATTCTTTCCTATTACTGTTTTTTCTCCTATCCACTGTCACTGCAAAAATATCTCTGCCAGAGCAAGGCGAGCAAATTGAAGCATTTGTAGCAGCTAATGACATAGATCCAAAAGGAGAAATCGGATTTATTGGAAATATCCACACTAGCAGCAAAATTAGGGTGTTTTTGGGACCTGATTATTACATGACTGATATATCCGGCGAGAAGAAGCTTACAGATGAAGAGTTACTCCGAGAAGCCTCTCGCTATACTTATTTGATAGTAGAGGATAAGTTTTTAGAACTAATTCCAAAAAACCAGTACGAAATCTCTGTGGGTTCGGTCAACTGGAATTCCAAACAAATTCCTTTTCTCCTTCAAAATCTCAGCAACCCAGCCTTTGATTCATTGGTGAAGGAAAATGGGAAGATATACTATTGGCTGGAGAAAAGGTGAATTAATACGTATCTGGCAAATATGGATTAAACCGCTCTAGCTTTCTCCAAACCTGAATTTTCGCTACACGAAGTGATTCCTCTCGAAATGAAATCGGCAACTCCTCTTCATAAATCAATTCCTGAAAATCTGCAAATTCTCCTGGAGAATCATAATTCCAACTCACGAAAATCCCCACTTCATTTTTTCCTACAAACTGCTCCAAGCCTGGCCAAAGATCAAATTGATTCTTTCTTGCCCCCATGTTTAACATATACGTTTGTGGATGATCTGGAAGGTAAAAGGAAAGCTCGGAGGCCATGTGATAGGTTTCTGAAAAGATATACGCATCTTCAATACCCAAACTATCTCGTAATGTGACGAGTCTTTCGGCTAAAGGCTCGTAGCCTGCCATTCTTCTGAAAGCAGATTTCTCAGCCTTTTTGATAGGAGTAATACTTTTCATCAAAGTAAAATCAGGAAGCAGAAAAAACAGCGGTAAACCGATACTTAAGCCTACACCCCAATTCCTGATTCTCTGCCATCTCTGACTTTGCTCGCACACCCAAGCCGCCATCAGAATGGCCAAACTCCCGTAGGCAAATACCGGCCAATTCACTTCTATGGAAGTCAAGAAACTCAATCCTGCGAAAGCAGCCCAAGACATCAAAGCAGGTAAAAGCAAATAGACCTTTGCTCGGTCTTGGTTTTGAATCACTTTTCTAAAAGCTCCCACAAATAGAGGAAGAAGAAATATGGAAATCATCGCCAGTTGACCTCCTAGGTACTCGAAAAATTGCCCGAAAGACTTTCTTACATCAAAAGCTTTGGATTCACCGCCTCCACCACCGCTGAGGGCAGCCAAGTGCTTAAACGTGTCAAAGTCATTCTGCCAATTCCAGATCAAAGCAGGGATGAAACCTAATAAAGTGATTAACACAAAGAGAATATAATTCTGACTCTGTGCCTTCCAGCTTTTGGTACAAATAAGATACAAAAGAAGAAATGGAAAGATCAGAATCATGACCATCTTAGCCATCAACCCAAATGCAGCAGCCAGCCCAGCCCAAATCCACCAGGATTTCTTCCCATCTTCCATACCTCGATAAGCCAGATAAATGCTCAGCGCCCAAAAGAAGGTAAGGGAACTGTCAGTCATGTGAAAAGTAGAGGCAAGCCACCACATAGGCATGGCCTGAAGTATCATCGCAGCCCAAAATCCAACTTTAGCTGAATATAGATGTCGGCCAAATAGAAAGGTCACCCAAGACATTCCTACACCACATAAAATCGCATTTATACGCACTCCCAGCTCAGTATTTCCCAGAAAACCTGTGCTAATGTAATTTAGAACAGCTACTAGCGGGGGCTTGGAATAATAGTGCCAAGCCATATTCTGTGACCAGAGCCAGTATTGCGCCTCCTCAGTGAACAAGTCAATTTCTGGCCTTAGGGTAAATTGTATTTTAGCAACTACAAGCGAGAGTGAAATAACCCAGAAATAGATAGTATAGCTTGTAGACCTTTGCATTGAGTTTGGTTTGAATAAAAAAGGCATCTCCCATTACTGAGAGATGCCCCAAATTTAGCTAGGCTAGCTTATTACTGTTTAGCCAACACTACTTTTTCTTTGTGTTTTTTGATTTGACGTCTCAATCCTTCGATGGCATCATCAGAAGCCGCCTCGAATGAGTCAGATTGGCTTTTACTGAAAAATTGCTTTCCTGGTACATTCATCTTGATTTCTACAATTTTATTCGAGTTATTGTCGTTTTTGTCAAGCCTCAAAAAAACCTCTCCGTCTATGATTTGGTCATAGTAAGTATCCAGTTTGTCAGCTTTTTTCTGAATAAAGTCGATCAGTTTTCGATCAGCGTCAAAATGGATGGAGTGCATCTGCAGTTTCATATTCATTTGCATTTAGTGGTGAACAAATAGTTTATTTTATGCTTTCGGATGTGCCTGTTCGAACACAGCCTTAAGTTTTT
>TARA_R110002020_G_scaffold137687_2_pt1 | contig 12428 bp, 13 predicted proteins | sample TARA_R110002020 | Tara Oceans TARA_R110002020 (sample SAMEA4396489) | marine metagenome | biome: Westerlies Biome; feature: [MES] marine water layer (ENVO:01000295) within the mesopelagic zone...; material: water (ENVO:00002006), including particulate matter (ENVO:01000060) such...
ACCTACAGAATAACCACCTGTTAAAGTAGCTGAAGCTGCTGGGTTAACTAATTGTAATGTATACTTGTAACCTTGATCAGACACTGGTGTTGGTTCCTTCATTATACGTGCTTGTTCACCTTTTGAGTTTACAAGTACGTATGGGAACACAAAATGTTTGTCTGGAAAGATTAATTCAAATGCTGCGCCTCCAAGGCCAACATTTGTACCGCTTAAAGCAACCTGTACTGGTCGTGTTTTTCTCGTATGAGTTCTAACACGATATTCATATTCCAATCTATCCATTGACTTAACGTTACCAACTCCCTCAGTCAAAAATGATAGTGGAAATCTTTTATCGTCTCTACCAGCCAGATGGGTAATAATCGGAGATAATTCAGTAGGCTTAGATTGCAAAGCGTTTGCCAGACTATTCATGTCTGTCATCTGAGAATCATTATAAAACGTTTTAATAACGCTAATGTTCTTACCTTGTTGTTGTAATGCCATATCTAATTATTTTTTAAAAATTAATAGGTTAAAAGAGACTTAAATCTAAATCTTCTATATTTACAGCTTTACTAGGTGACTTACTTGCTTTTCTTGCACTCTTTACTGTTTCCTGATGACCTTTAATTCTATCCTTAAGAGTTTGAGTACTCTTAGTTCTAGCCTTAGTATTTATCAGTTTATCCAGATTAAATCCTTTAAACATTAAATAGTCCATTGCAAGTTTGACATCTACTGCCGCTTTATCCATATCTACATCTCTTTGTGTGTAACCTTCCTTGGTTACAGGTTTTGATATATAATCAAAAAAACCATTCTTTTCTCTTTCAGGTATTTGTATTCCCTGAAATTCTTTGGATTGACCTATAGTTTCATATATATCATTCCAAACTTTTTGTTGCGCTTTTATTTGTTCTTGTTGGTATTCTTGCTGCTCTTTAATTACTTGTTGTTTATACTGCTTTTGCATTCCAACTAATTCTTTTTGCGCATCTTGAGCTTTAGTATATAGTTTACCACCATCTTGGTAATCATCTAATAGCCCATTTATAAATTTACTATCATGACCTTTTGATTTAAAATACTCAGATAAAATATATTTTTGTCCCTGTGTATCTTTCTCTCCAACTTTCATTCTTGAGTAATCTGATCTTGGGTCATTAACAGCCATAAAATCTTGACTGTTGCCACCATTCATAACATAATTTAAATGGTCTTTAACAAGTGGATAGGATTCAAATAATGAATCTAGCTGTTCTTCAGCTAATTGTGACCCAACGTCTTTTGTCATTTGTGTTAGACCATCTGCTGTATCCTCATACTTTGAGTCTTTAGTTTCATATCCTAAAGAACTTAATACTTGAGTTACTACAGAATCATCAATTATTTCCTCTGTTTCCTCTTCTGCAACCTTTTCAGGTTTTTTAGTAAGAGAATCCGTTGAATCTTGCGGTATTTCTGTTTCCGCAAGTACCTGTTCCTGTTTCTTGTCGTCTTCCTGCTTAGCTTCAACATCATCCTCCAAAGAAGTCGTATTAGTTTGCGCTTCAGGTTCTTCATTTGTTACTGATTCTTCAGTTTTTTGAGGTTCTTCTGCTTCAATCGTTTCAACAGAATCCTCTATACCTCCATCTAACATATCGTCAAAAGAGATATCGTCTACATTTAGTTTTTTATTGTCTGTACTCATTGGTCTACAAATTTAATAATTATTATTTAGTTATTTTTCATTAAAGTTTATTTATAGTGTTTCTTTAATATATAACACTTAATTTTGACTTCGTTTTAAAGCTCTATTAGTAGGAGCTCCTTTTGAACCAGGTTTTCTCATTCTTTCACCTGATCCCGAAGCTATTCTTTTTCTTTTAGCGTGAATATTAGCCCATAATCCTCCACCTTTAAATCTATAATTTAATCCTAATCTTGGGGTAATATTATGTCCAATAGATCCAGTAATATCCATTCTATTACTTATAGGTTGATTAAATCCAGTTCCAAGTATAAAATCAGAAGGCAATTGCTCAATTATAGGAAATAATTTTGTTTTTTTATTTTTTCTTTGTTTAGGTAATGGTATTTCTAATACACTATCTCCTTTAAATTTATAATTTTTACCTGGCTTCATTATTTTTTGATTACCTAAATTATCTATTCCTAATAAAGGAATATTTACACCTTTCATGGTGATATTATTACCTGGTATTATATTAAATGGTCTATTTTTATCTGGACTATTTTTCTTATATCCTGTTTTTGAATATCCTCCCTTCTTCTTTAATTTATATCCGCCTTTTTGAAATCCTGCCCAATTTCTAAATCTATTAATATTATTTGCTACTCTATCATAAATTGAGGTTCCTGGAACATCAGTAAGTTCACCTTTTTCTGATGATGATGGAAGAACCTTAATTGGACCTAGTGTAATTGATTTTGTACTATCTGAATGAAGCGGAGGTGCATTTATATTACCTGGTGGATTTCTTCGTTCTAACATATCTAAATAATCAGGGTCTGTAGCTAAATGCCTAGCTCCAGGAAAAGTACCTGGACGGTAAGGTCCTCTAGGTTGATCAAAAACAGGTGAACGAAAATGATTGTCATGAAAACCAAAACCTCGCTCAGCAGACTCCTCAGGAACTATTCCTAGCATTTTAGTTGTTAAATCAGGATTAACTTGCATAACAGGACTACCTGATCCTCCAGATTTATTATATGGATCGTACATCATTTGTAGCATATCGCTTTCCCATCCTCCTAATGGTCCATACGGGCTATCTTTAAACTGTTTAACTCCTTTATACATTTTTCTTGGACCATATATAGTTGGATTTATATTATCATTAACATCATGATATTGTATTTGATTTTGCAATGTTTCTGTAGGAGCTGGAATATATCCTCCTGCGTCTGTGTCAGAAAATGCGTCTGAACTACTTAAATTTCCTCTTGAATCACCCGCCCAACATGATCCTAAATAACAATTTCCTTCCCATCCTGTTTCTTCATCTGTTAAAATATTTGAAATAGCTTCAGCCCATGTATCATTAACTGATCTTTGATAGTTTGGACCGTATACATTATCAAGATCTTGTTCTGTTCTAAACGGTATTGGGTCTACATCATCTCTTTCTTCTATTGCTGTTAAAGATGGTTGATAACGAGATTCTGCTCTATATCTAGATAGTGCATCTGCATATCTTTGATCATCTGAAAGATACATACCACCAATATGTCCTTGCGCGTGTCCTAAAAGATATAAATCATCTTGTGAGCCCAATGAATATCCTTGAGCTTTTATCCATTGATTTATATTATCTCCTCTATCTCCTTCTATTGATGCAGGATCATTATAAGATAACTCATCATGTAGTGGTCGAGATTCTGTTTGCCGTATCATTTCATCATGATTTATCTCCACTCCTATCCTTTCTGCTTCTTCCCTGTTTCGTTGAGTCATTTGAAATAGTTGATTTTTAGAAAAACCAATATCACGTGGAATTTCTACAATTTCATAATTATCTTTACCGTAATAAGCATCTAAATTAAGTCTCATTCTGTCAGCTTCCTCCTTCATATCCCTGTCACCTTCTAAATAAAAAACTAATCCTCTATTATCTTGTTGAGTTTGTGCATTATGCGGTCCTCCATGACTATATTTAAATCTAAATCCTCCTTTTTGAGCATTCATAGTTTCAACTAAGTCATTATCAGGTTCATTAGATGCAACATTATTCATCATCCACATTAAATCATTATCTGTATATTCTTTAATTAATCTTTGAAAGACTGGAGAATTTTTTAATTGTTCATATGCAATTCCTAAATCATAAGAATCAAAATTTTCTAATCCTGCATCATATATGTTTGATTGATATAATAAATATCTGAAAGCATCTAAATCTGCTTTAACTTCTAAAGTTTTAATTTTGTCATTTTGAAATCGTCCTCCATTTTGAAGAATTTTACTTCTATCTAAAATTTCTTTTTCATCTGTTTTATTTAAAGTAGTTTTAGTAGATATATGTGATAACTCATGCGCTAATATTTCTTCTTCAGATGCATTTGGAAATCGACGCCTATCTGTATCATAATCAGTAACTATATGATTAGATTCTGGATAAGCTCTAGATCCTACTGGAAGAAATTCAGGATTATCATAGTCTTCTCTAGGTTGAATTACAGGACCGTGTTTAAAATTTTCATATCTATCTGCTATTTGTTCTTGAGTATATCCAGACTCTAATAAACGTTCTTTATGTTTAGGAGATTGATAATAGTATTGTGCAAATGATAATGGATTAGAGGTATCATCAGCAGGAGGTTTCATTTGATCTGAAGTAAGTTGAGGATGTTCTCTTATTCCTCCTGTTTGCTTATTAAAATAACTATTTTTATAATTATATATATAAGATTTAGGATTTATATCCTTTAAATCTAAATCTAAATCTATCATATCTTTTATATGATATCCTCCTTTTTTATAATTAGAAGATTCTTCTAAAGTATTAGAAACATTTTCACCTCTAGGCATTTCACCTGGCTGAGAAGTTTCATAACTTCTAACTAAAGCTTGTGAATTTGGAACTTGCTCAGGAGTTGTAGGCATGTGTGGAGGAGATATATTAACAGACGGCACTGTAGATTTAATATCAACTCCAGGTGCTGCACTTCCTGGATTCTCTGGTTCTGGTAATTTAGATTCTAATTCAGAAGGATCTTCTTGAGCCCATAGATCTGACATAAATCCAGTATAGCCTTCTCTTAAGGCTTGCTCCATTATTTCTAATTTTCTTTGATCTGTTAATGCCATTATTCAGATTTAGGTTTTTGAGCTGCTTGTTTTTTAATAACTTGATCTTCTTTTTTAATTTCTCGATCTTTTTCTTTGTCTTCTTTTGCCTGCTCTCTATCCTCATCATGTTGGATAGCAGATACACCTGCTTGTTCAGCTTTTAACCTTTGATCTTCTCTAATCAAATCTTCTTTTGCTTGATTTGATCTAGATTTTTCCATACTATCTTCTGCTTTTAAATCTGTTTGCCTACTTTTAATTTGTGCATCTTGTTGAGATTTATCTGCATTAAATTGATTATCTCTTAACTTAGCTTCAGCAGCTATTAAAGCAATACGTATTTTTGTTTCTCTATCTTTTTCATTTTGCTCATTTTCATTCTCCATTGTATCTCTAGTCAATTCTCTTTGAGCTTCAGCCTGTTCTGCTTCAGCTTGTTGCTGTGCTTGTGCTAATTGTTGTTGAGCAGATTCAGCAGATTTAATTTTTTCTTTAATTTCACTAAAATTATCTGCATCTACCATTTCAGCAATAGTAGAAGCTGGTACTCCATTTTGTACCATAGATTGTGCAAGTTGTTTTAATATTTCTAACTTGTCTTGATCTTGACCTGAGTCTGAAACAAATATTCCATATTCAGATTCCATATGTTTTAAACTATCTAAATCAAATAACTCTTTTGTACCATCAGACATAACATACATTCCTTTTTTACCTGTAAGCCATGCTTCTTTAGAATAATCTAATAATGCTTGCATGTCTCTTTGTTCTAATCTAGAAAATTTTCTAAATATATCTTCTGTAATATGAGATGATTGTACAATAGCTTGTTGAGATGTAGCTTTACCTTCATAATTACCAACTTGTCCTTGTCTTTGTCTATTTACTCCAGAAACTTTTTCCCACTCTATCATTATAGAATCTAATAAAGCAATATACTGTTCAATTGTTTTAATAGATAAATCTAATACTCCTTGATGTTGCGGAGATAATTGTATACCTTCTTTATTATAATCTACCCACGCAATACCTGTACCTTCTACATAGTACATAAATTTATCCATGTCCCATTTCTTCGGGATCATATTAATATCAAATTGCGCAATTATATCTTTACTTTTAGCTATAGCTAACTCTAATCTATATTTATAAATGTTATAATTTAATTGATAAGGTATTCCTAAAGATACTAAAGATATATTTTTTGTATTTAAGTCAGAATATTTTCTACCATTAATTGGAAGTTTACATTTAGACGGATTGTCCATAGATGCTCTTTGATTAGTACATGGTTCTATTTTAACATATAAATTACCATCTATTCTTGTACCTTCCCAAACTTCATTAATCCATTGCCAATCTACTGTAGCTCCCATTTGTTTTAATTCAGCAGGCATTCTAAACTTTTCATCTACTATTCTTTCTTCCCAAGATCCTGTTTGAGGATCTAGATAATTTAAAAATCCAACTTTTTTTCTACTCTTCCAATATACAGTAACTACTTCTATAAGTCTTTCTCTATACATTTCTCTATCATCTGCTCTACTAGAAACTGTTAAATACGAATCCATGCTAGCATTTTCGGGCTCTTCTAATCTTAAAATTTGAGAATCATCTAAAAAGTCTCTGTAATGATCTATAATAGTAGATGCATGTACATATTTTCTAATTAAAGCCCAATCTCCATCTTCAACAAATTCTACATCAGGATCTTTATCATAGTCAATATCTAAAGGATTTAAAATTTCATAAAAAGGTTCTGAGCTACGAACTCCTCTCCAAGTGTATACTTCCCCAGATACTAGAAAGTGAAACCATGCTTTTTGTAATTTATCATAAATTTCTTGATGTTGCATGATAAAGCTCATAGCTTGCTGACCTTTTATTGCTCTGATGTCGGTGTAATTATTTTCAAACATTTGAGATATATGTTGAGGCATTTCAACTTCTTGGCTTGGCACTCCTGTTTGTTGGCCAGCTTCATTCATTTTATTTATAAACTGCTGTTCTAAATTTTTATAGAGCAGTTCTTTTTTAGCCTCTTCTTTAATTGTAATTGCATCAGAATTTTGTACGGTAACGGTGTAATTGAGAGGTCGTTTAGATTTCTCTCCCAGTAGTAGATCTATAATAGGTTTAATAATAGGATAGTTACGCATTTTAGAGGGGAAGTTTTGCCTTGTTTTACCGTAAGGCTTAAGTACGTATCTATAATCTACTTCATCTATTACACCGTTATAATAATCATATAGAGTTTTTAACCAGTCACGTCTTTCACTGTAACCGGCTGTTGAGAGATCTATGTATGCTTCTACACATGCTTCTCTCCATTTCTTAGTTTTTTTACTAAGATTTAATTTTTGTTGAGGAATTTTATTTGAACCTAAATACATATCTATACTATTAACCTATTGTACACAAAAATAATATTATTTTCTTAAAATACTATAATATTTTATAATTTTACCTGTTATATTATAATATAGCACTTAATAATAATTGCTAGCAAACCACTTATCTGCAGCTCTATCATCTAACACATCTTTAACTTCAGCATTGTATAATTCTCTAGTATGATACATTCCTACCATAAGAGACATAACACGGTCAAAATTACCATCATGATTAAATTTAATAAGTTCTTGCAGTAATCCAAGATCATATATTTTATGCATGTTTAATAATTTTTTTCCACTCTCATCTGTAGATCTTACAGTATTTAACCAGTCTCTTATATATATTTCTCCCTGTCTTTTTCTAGGTTCAGTCATGTGCATACCATATTGCCTTTTAACAGTTCGTGATCTTAAATCTTTTTTATCTAACATCTCAAACTCTTCTTGCAGTCTATGTAATTTTCTATGCCTTCGCGCATACGCAATTACTTCTCCACGATCATTCTCAAAACCTATTTTAGCATTATAATAATCAGCTAACATAAATAAATTTTTATTAAACTCGTCTTGAGAATGTGGACGTGCTACATAACTAGCAACTATTAAATCATCAGGTCGTGATATATTGTTAACTCTTTTGATAACATATGCAGATCCTAAAGAAGAAGAATCTGCTGATTGAGATTGAGCATAAGGATCATGACATATTAAATACATATTAATAGGAACTTGTTGCTCTGCATTTTTATAAGGAGATTCATAAATAGTTACACATCCTTGTAAATTATCTTCTTTTCTATGAGGAAATCTATTTACAGGTTTAGCGTCACCATCTACTTTAAACTCTATAGCTCCAGTTGATGAGTAATATAAAAGTCCATTTGTTCCTACAGCTTGTAAATTATTTACTCTTACATTATTATATTGTTCTTGTAAAGAAGCTATATCAAAAAGATTAGACGATACTTGAAGTGTAGCTTCTCTAGGATTTTTTGGATGCTCTGCTACATACTGATCATAAGCTTTTGGATCATTTGTACCTTTCTTTTTTAATCTATTTCCCTCTTCAAATTCTGTAGCTGCATCTCTATCTGAATTACCATCATCATCAATAAATCCTTCTAAATTTTCTTGTATAGGTACAAAATATCCACAATATGTTCCTTTTCCTCCTGCGTCCCATTCATTTTCAAACGCTAAACAATCATAAGAATATGGATTGTAAAATAACTCTTCCATTCCTTCAAAATCTGCACCTTCTGTACCACCTGTTCCAAATGCAACCATAGTTCCAAGAGTTTTTGCACCTTGACGCATTACAGGCATAGTAACTTCCCAAGCTTTTAATAAACCTGGGAAGGCACCAGCCTCTTCAAAGAATATAAGCTCTCCAGCTTTACCCCTCACTTTATCAGGAGCGTCTTTCAGCGATACGCCCATTATTTGGCTTTTCATTCCAAGCTCTACGTCCGCTCCGTTTACGTTCTTTTTATATCCAGACATTTTAATCATCTCCCTATCTCTTAATCTAGGTTGAGTCCATGCTGTATTATCATCTACAAAAGAAAGAATTTCCCAAGCTTTAGATAATAATCCATCCCCAATAAGATATTCTTTTTGTCCAGCAAATACAAAATTTTTACTATTTCTTATATGAAAATAGTTACGCGCAAGCATAGCTGCTGCTTTATAAGAATAACCTTTACGTCTAGCTTTTAATACTACTAAATGTTTATCAGTTCTTCTAGCTGTATCTACAGATGTAAAATATTTCCAATCACCATCATAAAATGCAGGAAATGTTCTTTCACGTCTTGCTATAACTGTACCATCTGGAAGTTCCTCATCGACAGATCTGTCAATAGGACAAAAATTTAAATAGAAATAATGATTACCAGTAATTTTTACACCATTAACTTCATATCCATATAAACATCTATTTCTTTCTTCATCCCAATACTCATAATAATCTTTAGTATTAGGTAAAGCAGATGTATAAGATCCTGTCTCTATAAATTTTAGAGCTGCAGGTCTGAATTTATTAGTGTCTTTGAACATAAATCTTTTATCTTAACTAATTTTGCACATTTTTCATAATCTTCTAACTCTTCAAAATGTTCTAGTAAAAGATCTATAGTTCCTGTGTCTCTTCCGTCTTGATCTATGGGATTAAATGGTAAATAAAATTCATCGTATGTACCACTTTCCAGTTCATAATATATATCATCAACTGTTTTTTCTTTTGTTATAATAAGGTAAGCATTGTACATTGCCTCATTATATAAAGCTAAATCTTTGTAAAGATCTAATTCCGTATCATCGTTTTCTTCCAACATTTGTTCATTTTTTCCAGAGCTCAAACCCTAAATTAAATATCATAAATCTATATTCATTAATATCAAAGTTAAGGTAGATTTCAAATATTGTAAGAAATCCTGCTCTAAGTGTGAAATCAAAGATACTATTTTTTTTGAAACTATTCCAACAATTTATCCAATCTATTTTCATTTTTTTTATTTTTATTGACTATATTTATTTGTAATAACACCTCCTCTATTAGCGTTATTTATTTGTTCTTCCTTTTTAACTTGTTCTTCTAACTTAGATAATCCATTGATGACATCTCCCATTTTAGATAAATTTTGAACTAAATCTTTTGCAGTAAACATTAATCTTCCATTATCATCCATCATTGTTAAATCAATGTCTCTAAAATATTTTTCTAATTTAGTAACAGAATTTCTAGCAGCTTTTAATAATTTAACTGCAGATGTTTCTGATAACTCTTTATATTTATTTTCTGCTAATTCTATTTTTTTAGATCTTTTATATTTTTTCTTAAATATACTTTGCGAAACTTCATCATGTCTTTTTTCTTCATCATAAACAGAAAATGGGGATTTATGATCAATCATATAATATACATATGCTAATTCATTATTAGATAAATCTTTAAATTCCGTTATAGTTAATGTATACGGAGAAGGAAGTACTTTATTATTACTTATTGTTAATAGTTCCACTTTTTTCTTTTATATGTTTTAATCTATTTTTATTTACATGAAACTTACCAAAATATGGAAGTCTTACTGCATTAAATTTACCTTCACTCATTATTTTTGATACAAATTTAAATTGATGATACACTATATTTTCTACAGTTTTTAAAGGTAAATTATATTTACTCGCTAGTTTTTGTATTAATGTTTTGGAATCCACTAAGTAAGGTTTTTAAATTTTTTCTTTTTATATTTAAATTAGGTATCTTTTTAACAAAATCTTTTAATTGTAAAATATTTATATTTTTAATTTTATGTTTAAGTTTTAAAATTAATAATCTTTTTTTACCATCTATAATTCTTACACCACTTGGCCATTCTTGAATTTTAATATACTCAAATTCTTCTGGGTCATACCCAAATTCATTTAAACTTTCTGTAAGAGATACTATATTTTCATGTTCAGCTTCAAAATGTTTATACTTTTCAGGATCATTAATAAATTTTGTGTATACATCAATAGATCTTTCATCTATTAAATCAACCAATTCATCTATCGTCATTTTTTTATAGTAAGGTAAAGGCATAGTTCTACCTCTAAAACTTATACGTGTTCTATCCTTTTTTTTCTTTTCCTTTTTCTGTGGAGTTTGATTCTCCTGGTTCGTCACATCCATCACATTCTTTATTTTGTTTTCTTACTATTATATCATCATATCCTAATTTTCTTAATATAGGATTAGCTGTTTCTGGCTTCTTAGGATCAAATATACCAGCATCATAAGCTTTATGTAAAATTTTATTTGTTGCTATTGCTTTTCTTACATTTTCATTTTTTGGTCCTGCTAAAGATTTAAACATAGGTTTCCATCTAGGCGGTTTGTCTGGACAAGTAGTTGTTTTCCATTTAGCTTTGTGTTCTACTAAACATCCACACAAAGTGCATCTCATTTTTTCTTTATCTAACTTTGGACACGTATTACAAGCTTTTAATCTTTCAGTATATTGAGCATGTGTAACATTTGGAGCTCCTTCTTTTATATATGTACCAAGATCTTTGGCAAAATTTTTAGCCATAGTAAATATACTTGGCATTTTTTTATTTTCTTTACTCATTGACATATTCACTTACTTCAACACTAATTAATTTTCCTTGTTTACTATATATAACCATAATAGAGTATGGGTATTTAGCATATTCTGATATAACATAATTTTTATACAAGAGTGATTTCAATTTTAGTTATTTTAGGATTTAACAACTTGTTTACATCATATTTACCATTTTTATAAAGTAAAGCTCCTTTATCTTTTAATTTTTTTATATAATTATTTAAAGTATTAGAGTCTTTAATAGACATAATATCAGCTACTTTATCTTTACTTGTTTTAGTACAAAAATTTTTACTTTTTGATTTTAAATTTACTTGAATAAATGCAGATAAAATTTCTAATTCTTTATTTGTAAGATTAAAAATTCCATTCCAAATTAAAACTCTTTTATATATACTATTAGCTTTTATTTTTATTTTCATCTATTCTTTCTATTACAGCTTTACCTCCAGAAAGTTTAATTCTAGATGATGTAGCTTGTTTATTATACTCTTCTACATATAATTCTAAATTAGATCTTGTACATATAAATGATAAAAAGACTTGAAGTTCTTTTATTGTTATACGTAAATTATCTTGCATACGCTCTGTTTTTTCTACAGATGCTTTAAGCGTTTCATAATTTTCTAAACTTATAGTTACAGTTCCGTTCATGAAAATTTACCTAGTATATTATATTCTGCTACTAAAATAAATTCTCCTTCATCTAAATGTAATACACGTGCTTCTACAGTTGGATCTACCATTACAGTATCTCCTACTTTAGTAGTATTACAATCAGGTCCTATAGCTTGTACGTTTAATACATTCGTAACTATAGCGCCTGCTGTCTTATCATCTAAAATAATACCTGAATCTGTGATTTTTTTGGCGGGATTTGGAAGTAATATCCACTGACCATAAGGTTGAAATGTTGTTTTCTTTGCCATTTTATTATAAATTAGTTCTATGCAAATATATAATAAAATTTTTTATAAAAACAAATTAATAAAAGTTTTTTTAATTTTTGGATATACCTCTCCCCTTGAAGATTAGTTAAACTTTGAATTTCCACCTACCGTGTTTAGCCTTCGTGGGTACATTTCTATCAGCCTGTAGTATTACTCCCACCTAAGTTTTATATCAAAGCAATTTGCGGAA